>Ga0180223_1000965_pt1 | contig 26586 bp, 37 predicted proteins | sample eDN5th30CKraftOP_FD_151337 | JGI IMG/M metagenome (GOLD analysis project Ga0180223, IMG submission 151337) | Enriched Organic Plus compost microbial communities from Emeryville, California, USA - eDNA 5th pass 30_C Kraft OP (version 2) (version 2) ... | reverse complement strand
GTCACGATCACGCCATGTCCGTCAAAAGTCTCGGGACCGGGCGGCCGGGAGGGATGATCCGGGGTCATCAGGCCAAGACTGATGGAGCCGTCGTCGCCCGCGGACAGCATCACCACCCAGGACGCCTCGAAAACGACGGCAAAGCCAAAATTGCCGACGTAGAAATCCCGGGTGGCCTGCAATTCCGTCGTCGTGATCAGCGGATAGACGCCGAGAACCATGCCAGCCCCCTCTCCGGGTGATGATCTTTCGCGCCTGCCGGCGCTGCGGAGACAGCCTTGGACGGTCCGGCCCGGCGTTGGAATGTGACATGGGGTAGCTTCATGGCGTAGCTTCGGCGCGGGTTTGCCTCGCGGCCATGCGGGCCCTAACCTCAGGAAAGCCGCCGACGATCCGGAGAGCCGCAAATGCAGAGCGAGAGCGCCCGCGCCACAACGGCCGCCGAAGCACGCTACCGGATCGACACACCCAATTCGCGCCAACGCAGCATGAAGATCATCGCGCTTGATCCCCGCAGCGAGAAGACGGTGGCCCGGCTGGCGCGGGAGGAGTGGAACGGCGCGAGTTTCCTCACCGCGTCGCGATTTTCAGGGACCTCGGACACAGCACCGACCTCAATGCGGACGTGGCTGAGCGACCTCGCCGGGAGAGCCAAGGATCTGGTCGATGAGGTCGCGACGGCGGATTCCGTCGTGATGATCGGCTCTGTTGGCGAGGACACCGAGGCCGCGGCGATGATTGCGGAGACCTGCAGCCTGCGGGGCGTGATGACGACAGTCCTGCTGCTGGGCAGCAGCGGAGAAGGCGACGAGCGGCTCAACGCGGCGCTGGCCCGTCTGCGCCCCTCCGCGTCCATGCTGGTGATCGCCAATGACGAGAGCTACCTGATCGACATGCTGACGGCGCTGCGGGCGTAGCGCTCTGTCGTCTTCGTCGCAAAGAGTACAAAGGCCGCCTCCCACGCCGTCATCACCGGGGCCGCCGCAAAGCGGCGCCCCTGATCGAGATTGCCCGGTCAAGCCGGCAATGACGCCGCGTTTAACAAACAGCGATGAGAATACCCCGGATCGTCCTGAACACGATAGCAGCAGCCCGGCAAAAAGCGCCCGGTCCAACGATCCAAACAATCCGTCGTGCGTTTGTAGTCTGTTGCTGAAGCGTCCAAGACCGACCGACCAGATGTCGTCAAATTCTGTCACTAGATAACCAGAGTATTGAAAGATCGAGACTTAGTAAGCGACACTTGGCGAGCGAGACTTGGTGAGAATGGATACCCTTACGCAGACTTATCCCCCATCGATTGTCCTCGCGGACACCGCATTATTGCTGGATATCGACGGAACCCTGATTGATATCGCGCCCCGGCCGGACGACGTGTTCGTGCCGACCGCGCTTCGACGCTGCCTTGAAGCCCTGTACAGCTGCACCAATGGCGCGCTGGCCCTGGTCAGCGGCCGGCAGCTCAGCGACATCGATCGCCTGTTCGCGCCACTGAAGCTTGCGGCCGTTGGCGGACATGGCGCGGAAATCCGGCCGGTTCCAAACGGACCGGTGGATGCCTCGCATGCCTACCCGCTCGATCCCGAGCTGATCGAGCGGCTGGCTGCCGTGGCCTCGGGCCGGGACGGCGTGCTGGTGGAAAACAAAAACTACTCGCTCGCCCTCCACTATCGGCTGGCGCCCGAGCAGGAGGACAACATCCTGCAGAATGTCGAACGCATCTGCGCGGACTGGCCGGCGGAAACCATCGGCATCCTCCCCGGCAAGTTCGTCGTCGAGATCAAACATGTCGGCATCAACAAGGGCCTCGCCATCAGCAAGCTGATGACGCTGCCGCCATTTGCAGGTCGCACGCCGGTTTTTATCGGCGACGATATTACCGACGAAACCGCCATCTCGGCCTTGCCGGAATTCGACGGCATGGGCTTCTCGGTCGGACGCTCCATTCCCGGCGCTGTCTTCAAGTTTCAGAACCCGACTGACGTCAGGGCCTGGCTGCAACGGATTTGCGACGAGCAGTGCTGACGCCGCACGCGTCATCACACCATGCAGCGGCCGGCAAAGCGCACCGGCGCGGGCTGCGCCAGCGGACTATAGGCCGGGTCACAGTTGTCGGGCGTCGCCGCCGGCCGGCCCGGATCCTCCCGCGATGTCTGCGGCTGCGGCTGGGGCGCCGACTGGCTGGCCGGCACGTCCTGCTGTCCGGACTCCCGAACCGGCCGGAACACCGGCCCCGACAGGCGCGAGCCCTTCGCAGTGCGATCGATCTGATAGAACGACGTGCCGGCGTCGGTCGCGGCATCAAAGCGCATGGCGAATGTCGGAGGCGCGCTTTCGATCACATCTCTGTCAAATAGCCAGCCGACGTGCGCGAACACCGGCTGCACGACAACACCACCAATCAATGCGGACGCGAAAGTCCCTGCAACAAGCGATATTCTGATCATCGGGAACCCTCCGATCTATTCGTCGCGATAACGCGGCGGAGGTTCAGCCAGTTCCTGTTTAATTCCGGTCTGCGACGACAACAAAAGATCGGAACGGATATCTCATTGGAGCGTTTTACGGCCAGATCGGCCCCGTTCCCCCTCCCCTCGCAGGCCGGTCTTCGACAGCGTAGTCGGCGAAAATGCCGGCTACGCTTTTTGTTTTGTTGGGGTGATTATCTGCTTGTCCGGCACCAAACAAAAGGCGGCCGAACGGCCGCCTTTTTCAACATCTCGTGTGAAGTTCGTTATCTCGTCAGGCAATGTGCTTTTCACGCGGCCGTGCGCGGCGGTCAAAGAACAGCGCCTGGCTGAGAACCGCCGATACGGTCGACGGCTGAAACGGCTTGGCGATCAGGAACGCAGGCTCCGGGCGCTCGCCGGTGAGGAACCGTTCCGGATAGGCGGTGATGAAGATCACCGGCACCTCGAAACTGCGCAGCATCTCGTTGACGGCGTCGAGACCCGAGCTGCCGTCCGCAAGCTGGATGTCGGCAAGGATCACGCCGGGACGTTTCCGTTTCGCCAGCGCAAGCGCCTCGTTGTGGGTGCGGGCAACGCCGAGAACGTTGTGGCCCAGTCCCTCCACAAGTCCTTCCAGCTCCATGGCGATGAAGGTCTCGTCCTCGATGATCAGGACGTCGGTGGCGATATCGGCGGCCAGCTCACGGCCGGACTCATCCACAAGCTGGCGCAGGGTCGCCACATCGACCCCGAGGATTTCGCCGGCCTCACGTTCGGAAAAGCCCTCCAGCGCGACCAGCAGGAAGGCCTGGCGCGGCTGCGGGGTAATATGGGTCAGCCGCTCCTCGGCAGCCATCCCCACACCTCCCGGGCCGGTCTGGCCATTGACCGCAACCGAATTCCAGATCTGGGAAAACAGCCGGTAGAGGGCAATCCGCGGGTTATCCGCCTTGGCAATCGCCGAGGGGTCCGCCGCCAGCGCCTCGAGAGCGGCAACGACATAGGCATCGCCGGATTGCTGGCTGCCGGTCAGGGCGCGGGCATACCGCCGGAGATAAGGAAGGTGAGGCGCAACAATCTGAGATGTGGACAAGAATCCCTCCGATCCGCAGGAAGTTGGGACACCAACGTAGGGCCCTCACAAAAGTTCCATCAAGTTCCGGAACCAAGGACGTGATCGCACGTTAATCCGCAAGGGCCAGCCGCCCATATAAGGCGGGCGCAGGGGAATTTCGATGGAAGACGACAAACCAGTGGGGCCAAAACGGACCATGCTATCTGCCTCTAAAGCCAGTGCCCCAAAAAGCGGGCTGACACGGGAAGTCCAGGCCAAAATCGGCCAGCAGCTCCGCGCCATCTACAACGACGTGGTGGACCAGGGTGTTCCCGATCGGTTCGTCGATCTGCTGAACAAGCTGGATGAGGATAAGGGTTCAGACAAGGAGCCGGCCTAATGGCGTTGGATCCAAGTCTTCGCGACACAATGCTGGCGGCTGTTCCCAGCCTTCGCGCCTTCGCGATCTCCCTCTGCGGGACGGTCGACCGTGCTGACGATCTGGTTCAGGAAACCCTCGTCCGCGCCCTGGCGAATATCCATTCCTTCCAGCCCGGCACGAATATGTCGGCGTGGCTGTTCACCATCCTTCGCAACCTCTTCCGGTCCGAATACCGCAAGCGGCGGCGGGAGGTGGCCGACAGCGACGGCAGCTATGCCGCGCGCCTCAAGACCCACCCGGAACAGGAAGGACGGATCGAATTCACGGAATTCCGCTCCGCCATGGCCCGCCTGCCGGACGAGCAGCGCGAGGCCTTGATCCTGGTCGGCGCCTCCGGCTTCTCCTATGAGGAAGCCGCCGCAATCTGCGGTTGCGCTGTCGGCACCATCAAGAGCCGGGTCAATCGTGCCCGGACGCGCCTCGCAGAGCTGATGGCGATTGCCGGAGTGGAAGACTTCGGGCCGGACCAGGCTGTCCGCGCCGTGCTCGCCAACGCCGACAACAACTAGCATCGGACGGCGTCAAACCAGACAAACCATGCAAAAAGGCCGCTCACGCGGCCTTTTTGTTGATGCTGACGCTGCCGCGGGATTCCGCGACAGCTATATGGCGCCCGTCTTCACGGCACAGGCGGAGCGCGGCCGCGCACCAGCGACATCACTGCCGTAATCAGGAACAGGATGATCGCCACGAAGAAAATGATCTTTGCGATTTCGATCGCGGTGCCGGCAATTCCACCAAATCCCAGCACCGCCGCAATCAATGCGACCACCAGAAACGTTATGGCCCAGCTTAACATGATGTGATCTCCTCAAGCGTCGCCATTACCCAGCCATACGGAAGCGGGCTTCTTTGCCGATTCAACGCATACTCCGGAGAGACGTTCCTGAAAGGCCCGGGACCTGCGGAACAGCGGTTTTACTGGCGAGTTTCCATGCGGCCAGAACAGGACACGTGACATGTCTCGCGCCGCCACCGCCGAAACCGGCAAACTGGACAAGACCATCGCGCTGATGAAGCAGGACTCACGAAATTCGAACGGAGGGTCCTTCAAGGATCATTTCGCCACGTTTGCGCACAGCGTGGCTCATTTCTCAGGACGGCCCTTCACCTTCATCGTGGCGCTGGGACTGGTGATCGCCTGGGCGGTGACCGGTCCGCTGTTCGGCTACAGCGATACCTGGCAGCTGGTGATCAATACGTCGACGACGATCATCACCTTCCTGATGGTGTTCCTGATCCAGAATACGCAGAACCGCGATACGCTGGCGCTGCAGATCAAGCTGTCCGAACTCATCACGGTGATGAAGGGCGCTTCAAACGATCTCGCCGTGGCGGAAGACCTCTCCGAGGATGAACTGGAGCGGCTGCACAAGTTGTATTGCGCCAGGGCCGAGCGCACCTTGCAATCGCTGGAAACCCAGCGCGCGAACCGCAAGACCTGAACCGCCCCGATACCCTGACACCCACCGCCTGCGGCATCCGGCCTCAGCCGTACGACAACCTGCCCGTGTGTGCGGTAAGGTCTCAGAAAGGCGGCTGCTCTAAACATAGTTTGGCTGCATTGTTGCGGCGGCATGGTGGCTATGGGGTCCCTGCCCGGTCGCATTCCGCCTGACCGACGGCTGACCGGAAGAAAGGAACTTTGGATGAAGAAGATTATTCTGGCCGGCGTGGCTGCCCTGTCCCTCGCCGGCTGCCAGACGGTGGCTGAGGACCGGGCCGCGAGCGGCGCCCTGGTTGGCGGCGCGGCGGGAACGGCGATCGGCGCAATCGCCGGCAATTCCGTGGGCAGCGCGGTGGCCGGCGGCATCATCGGTGCGGCTGCGGGCGGCATCCTGGGTGCGGCCACGGCTCCGCCGGAGCCCTGCTATATCCAGACCCGGTCGGGCCGCTGGCGCCCCGTCCGCTGCTGATCCCAGACGGATCGGTCTGATCAAGGGCTCGCCCACAGGCGGGCCCGTTTCATATTTGCCCTCTCCCATCGCGGCTGGCAGGCTTCGAATCGATCAATGCGCAAAGGATCGCCATGCCTGCCAAACGAGCGTCAAAGCAGCGCCCCAGCCGGCTTCCCCCGATTCCCGGCGATCAGCTGACCACCGAGCAGCAGGCGCTGATCGACGCGATCCAGTCCGGTCCCCGCGGCAAGACCGCGATGCAGGGCCCCTTCGCGGTCTATCTGCAGGCGCCCGAATACGGCCAGCTGGCGCAGGCGCTCGGCGGCCATTGCCGGCTGCGGACCAGCGTGCCGCCGCGGCTCTCGGAATTCGCCATTCTGGTCACGGCGCGCCATTGGCGGGCCCAGTATGAATGGTTCGCCCATGCGCGGATCGCCGAGAGCAGCGGCATCAAGGCGTCGACCGTCAAGGCCATCCATGCCGGCCGCACCCCCAAGGGGCTGCCGAAAGACGAGCAGGCGATCTACGACTTCATCAAGGAGCTGTACGGCTCGCGCCGGGTCAGCGACCGGACCTACAAGCAGGTCCAGGCCGTCCTCGGCGACGCCGGCACCGTCGAACTGGTGGGCATTCTCGGCTACTACGCGCTGGTGGCGATGTCGCTCAATGTCTTCCGGATGCCGGTTCCGGAGGGCGAGCCGCTGCCGTTTGCCGAGACCCCGTAGCGGCCGGACCTTCTTCCCGGGTCTTGCCCGTGTTCCCGCTTGAATTCCGCCGGTGATCGGCAGATACCGGATGCGGCACGTCAAGTAGCGGAAGAACTGTCGTGACGTCCGAGCAAACGCCGCGATCCGATCCTGACCATCAGGTGATTCCGTTTCGGCGGCGGAACAGCCGGCGCCCGGTGAGCCCTGCGCCGCAGCGAAACCCCGCATCCGATCGCCCGGCGGTCGAAAGCCTGGCCAAATTCGAGCGGCGCAACGACCATGATGACTTCCGCCATCGCATGGTCGTCAACACCATTGCCCTGATCTTCACCGCAGCCCTGGTGGCTGCGGGAATCTGGATCGTCAGTATTCTGACCGATGTGCGCAAGACGCAGGACTGCGTCCTGTCGGGCCGCAAGAACTGCGACACGATCAACGTCGCACCGGCCGAGCCCGGCCATCAGTCGCGTTGAACAACCTGGATCATGACCGGCGCCAGCCCTGAAATGCCAAGACTCCGGGCGCCTGCAGGCGTGAGATCGATGATGCGGCCGCGAATGAAGGGCCCGCGATCGTTGATCGTGACGACGATGGATCGTCCATTGCGCTTGTTGAGGACCTTCACCCGGGTCCCGAAAGGGAGCGTGCGGTGGGCGGCGGACAAGGCGTGTGGGTTCATCCTTTGCCCACTCGCGGTGCGTCTGTTCTGGAAGGCGTAGCTGTAGAAAGAGGCGATGCCGGACTGGCTGGTTTGGTTGGCGTGGGCGTCGGATTGGGAAACTGCGGTGAGGAGGAAAACTGCGGCGAGAGTAAGTGTCGATTGGCGTCCAGCCATTCAAGGGGCTCCTTGAAAATTGATGGGAGCCCGGCGGTTATTGGTAAATTGTCGCCAAATCGGGGCAACCCCTGCAATTGGCAGGCTGGCATTGAACTTGCGGTCCCGCTTCGGTAAGACGAGCGCCGGTGCTTCGGGAGGCCGGCGAAACCGGACCCGATGCTCTCAATCCCGCGCCGGCCACAGCGGGAAACCATCCGGCACAATCTGGAATGTGTGGTTGTTCAGGAAGTTACGATGACTTCGACGTTCGATACTGTCGCCAATATCATTTCCGAGACCTGCGACATTCCGCGCGAGAACATCACGCCGGAAAGCCATTCCATCAATGACCTGGGCATCGACAGCCTCGACTTCCTCGATATCGCCTTCGCGATCGACAAGGCCTTCGGCATCAAGATCCCGCTGGAGAAGTGGACGCAGGAGGTCAACGATGGAAAAGCCACCACCGACGATTATTTTGTCCTGAAGAACCTTTGCGCGCGGATCGACGAGTTGGTCGCGGCCAAGGGAGCCTGACCGCAACCTGTATGCGTCCCGAATATTTTCAGCTCATCGATCGGATCGTTTCGATCAACCTGACCGAACGCGCCATCACCGTCGAGGCGGACGTTCCGCTGACGAGCACGATCTTTGAAGGGCACTTTCCCGGCCATCCCCTGATGCCGGGCGTTCTGTTGATCGAGGCGATGGCGCAGACGTCAGGCTGGCTGCTGATCGCGCTCAATCAGTTCGAGCGGATGCCGTTCCTCGCAGCCGTGAAAGAGGCGAAGCTGCGGACCTTCGTGAAGCCCGGCCAGCGCCTGACGCTGGACGGCAGCCTTGTTCACGACGGCTCCGGCTATGCCATCACTGAAGTCAAGACCAGGGCCGATGGCAAGCTGGTCTGCCAGTCGACGCTGACCTTCCATCTCACACCGTTTCCGACCGATGATTTCCGCAAGCAGATGCGAGAGACTGCCTCAAAGCTCTCATTCCCCGCGGAGCTGATGACCCATGGGTGAGAATCGCGAAACCTGGATCACCGGCATCGGCATTGTCTCCTGCCTTGGTGAAGGACCGGACGCGCACTGGCAGGCGCTGATGACCACGCGGCCTGCTGCGGACACCACGACATTCGCGCCATTCGTTCTGCATTCGGCTGTGCCGGTCGACTTCGACAAACAAATCCCGAAGAAGAGCGACCAGCGGCAGATGGAGCCGTGGCAGCGCATCGGCACCTATGCGGCGGGACTTGCGCTTGATTCCGCCGGCGTGAAAGGCGACCGCGAGTTGCTCTCGCGCATGGACATGATCGTCGGCGCAGCGGGCGGCGAGCGCGACATCGCCGTCGACAACACGATCATGAACGGGCTGCTGGACGCCGCCGATCCGGATGCATTCCTCAACGAGCGGCTGATGAATGATCTGCGTCCGACGCTGTTTCTCGCGCAGTTGCCGAACCTGCTCGCCGGCAACATTTCGATCGTGCATGGCGTCACCGGCTCTTCGCGCACCTTCATGGGCGAGGAAACCGCCGGCATCGATGCGGCGCGCATCGCATGGTCGCGGATCGCCACAGGGCAGAGCGAGATCGCGCTGGTCGGGGCAGCGTATCACGCCGCACGCAAGGACCTCGCGCTGCTGTTCGAGACCGGCCACTACATGCTGAAGGACGGGTTCGCGCCGGTATGGGAGCGCGACGGCAATCCCGGCTTTGCGCTCGGCTCGATGGGCGCATTCCTGGTGTTTGAATCGCGCAGCCATGCGGAAGCGCGCGGCGCCAAGCCGCTGGCGCGGCTGACCAAGGTTGCCGCCGATCGCGGCAAGCGCGACCCCGGCGGCATCGCCGTCACACTCAACAGGCTGATGGCGGACATCGCCCCCCGGCTGACGCCATCGCAGCATGTTTTCATGTCCGGTGCGACGGGCGCGGCGCCCGCCACCCGTGAGGAGCGTGAATTCCTCAGCTCAAGGCCCGGCGCAGCGATTCGTGCGACCGGCTCATGGGTCGGCCACGGCATGGATGCCCAGTTTCCCATGAATCTGGCCATCGCAACCATTGCGGTCCACAATGGCGCCTTGTTTCCCCCGGCGGATGCGACGGGGACCGAGCAGCCGATGCCAGGGCCGCTGAAGCAAGCCGTGGTGACCGGGGTCGGCCACTGGCGCGGTGAAGGCATCGCTCTCATCGAGGCGGTGTGAAGGAGCAGATGATGGCATCCAGTCGCGACAGCGCGGGCCGGCCGATCGTGGTCGTCACCGGTTTCGGCGTCGTCACCTCCCTCGGGATCGGCAAGGCGGATAACTGGGCGAAGCTGACGGCAGGTGAATCCGGCATCCACAATATCTCGCGGTTTGCCACCGAGGGGCTGCGGACACGGATCGCCGGGACCGTCGATTTTCTGGCGACCGATCCCCTCTCCGCTCCGGCCCTGACCGAACGGCTGGCGCAAACCGCTGCCGAGGAAGCCCTGGGCGAAGCCGGGATGCCGCGCGGCGATTTTCCGGGTCCGTTGTTCCTCGCCATGCCCCCGGTTGAAATGGAATGGCCGCAGCGGCGGGATCTCGCGGCGGCATCCCGCGGCAATGGCACAGTGGGCTATGACGACATCCTGCGCGATGTCCGGACCGGCGACTATTCCGCCTACTATCGCCGCTTCGCATTCTATTCGGTGGTCGACAACCTGGCCGACACCTTCGGCACCAAGGGCTCACCGATTGCGCTGACCACCGCCTGCGCCTCCGGCGCGACAGCCATTCACCTCGGTGTCGAGGCGATCCGCCGGGGCGAGACCGATGCCGCGCTCTGCATCGGCGCTGACGGTTCGATCAATCCGGAATCCCTGGTGCGGTTCTCGCTGTTGTCGGCGCTGTCCACCGCGAATGATCCCGCGTCCTCGGCGTCAAAGCCGTTCTCCAAGAACCGCGACGGCTTCGTGATGGCGGAAGGCGCCGGTGCGCTGGTGCTGGAGAGCTACGACCATGCGAAGGCGCGCGGCGCGCGCATCCTCGGCGTCGTTGCAGGCTGCGGGGAGATGGCGGACTCGTTCCACCGCACCCGCTCGAGCCCGGATGGCAAGCCGATCGTCGGCTGCATGCGCAATGCCCTCAACGATGCGGGCCTCGCGCCCGACGCCATCGACTACATCAACGCTCATGGCACCGGCACCCCGGAAAATGACAAGATGGAATATGTCGGAGCGGCTGGTGTGTTTGGTGACCGGCTGGCGCAGATTCCGCTCTCGTCCAACAAATCGATGATCGGCCACACGCTGTCGGCTGCCGGCGCAGTTGAAGCCGTCTTCAGCCTGATGACGATTGCGCATCAGCGCATTCCCCCGACCATCAACTACAATGTGCCGGATCCGACCATTCCGCTTGACGTCGTGCCGAATGTCGCGCGCGACGCCAGGGTCAATCACGTGATCTCGAATTCCTTCGGCTTCGGCGGCCAGAATGCATCCCTGATCCTGAGCGGGGAGCCGGCGTGACCGACACCGCAGCCCTCACGCTGGACAACCGCGTTCCTCCAGGCACGACCATGCGCACGCTGTCGCTGGTCGCCGACCGCAAGCTTGAACTGCTGGATCAACCTGCCCCGCCCGCGCCCGGCCCGGACGAGGTGCAGATCCGCGTCAAGGCGGTCGCGCTCAACCACCTCGACCTGTGGGGTTTCCGCGGCATGGCCTTCGCCAAGCGCAAGCTGCCGCTCGTGGTCGGGGCTGAAGCGGCCGGCGAGATTGCGGCGGTTGGATCGAACGTCACGGCCTTCAGGGTCGGCCAGCCGGTCGTCATGTATGGGGCGATGACCTGCGGCACCTGCCGGGCCTGCCGCGAAGGCCGCGATAATCTTTGTGAGAATGTCGGCGGCATCATGGGCTTCCATGTCGATGGCTTCGCCCGCGAGTTGCTGAACATGCCGGCGCGTCTGGTCATCTCGGTGCCGGATGGCATTTCCATGCGCGACGCCGCCTGCGCGCCGATCGCCTTCTCTACCGTCGAGCACATGCTGTTCGACAATGCCAGGCTCGAGCCCGGCGAAACCATCCTCGTGCATGCCGGCGGCTCCGGCATCGGCTCGGTCGCGATCAAGATGGCGAAGGCGATCGGCTGCACGGTGATCACCACTGTTGGCGATGACGCCAAGGGCGAGAAGGCCCGTGCGCTCGGCGCCGACCACATCATCAACTATCGTACCGACCGCTTCGAAGGCGCGGTGCGCAAAATCACCGCCAAGAAAGGCGTTGACGTGGTGTTCGAGCATGTCGGCGCGGAGACCTTCAACGGCTCGCTGCTGTCGCTCAAGCGCGGCGGGCGGCTGGTCACCTGCGGTTCGACATCGGGCCCGTCGACGACGATCAATCTGATGCAGCTGTTTCAGCAGCAGTACCGCATCATCGGGTCGTTCGGCGCATCCATGCGCAACATCCGCGACAGCCTGGCAAAGATGAAGGCCGGCATCGAGCCCATCATCGATTCCGAATTCGCGCTGGCCGATTTCGAGAAGGGTCTCGAGCGGATCGAAGGCCGGCAGGTGTTCGGCAAGGTCATCATCCACTTCTGATGGCCCCTCGCCTCCCAACACATTCCCGCACACTGGCATTGCGCCTGCGCCGCGTCGCGAAGGGCGCTGCCAGCGATGTGCTAGGCGCCATCAGCGTCGCGGTGATGAAGCTCGCCCGCACCATGGATCCCGACAAGGCCTCGCGCATCGGGGGGCGCATCATGCGCCGGGTCGGCCCGTGGCTGCGGGAGGACCGTATCGGCCGCGAGAACCTGCGCGCCGCCTTTCCGGAAAAGTCCGAGGCTGAGATCGAAGACATCCTCGGCGGCGCCTGGGAAAATCTCGGCCAGATGGCCGGCGAATTCGCCCATCTCGACCGCCTCTGGGATTTCGACATCGAACGCCAGACTCCCGGCCGCATCGAATTCACCGAAGGGACCGTCGACCGCTTCCTCCGGCTGCGCGACGACGGCAAGCCGGCGCTGGTCTTCGCCTCGCATCTCGCCAACTGGGAAATGCCGGCGCTGGCCGCCGCCTCCCATGGTCTCGACGCCGCCGCGCTCTATCGCGGGCCGAGCATCGATCAGGTCGACCGGATCGTGCGGGAGATCCGTCAGGCCAATATGGGCATCCTGGTGCCGACCACGCTCGATGCGCCGGTGAAACTCGCCAAGCTGCTGGAGCGCGGCGTCCATGTCGGAATGCTGGTCGATCAGTATCACTCCCGCGGCATCGAAGTGACGATGTTCGGCCGCAAGACGCTGGCGACATCCATGCTGGCGCGGCTGGCCCATCATATCCCCGCCCCGATCCATGGCGTGCGCGTCATCCGCCTGCCGGGCCATCGTTTCCGCATTGACCTCACCGACGAGATCGAGCCGGTGCGTAACGCCGAAGGCGTCATCGATCAGGCCGCGACGACACAGAAGATCACCAACGTGATCGAGGGCTGGGTGCGCGAATATCCCGAACAGTGGCTCTGGATGCACCGCCGCTGGCGGTGAAGCAGAGCACGCGTCCGGCTAACCCGGTGACGCTGCGCACCAGGCTCCCCTTTCCGCGACAGGACTGTCGCAGAACGATATCTTTGTTTGTTCAAGTGGCACGGCCTCTCCACTCCCTCCCCCTGAAAGGGGGAGGGTCGGGGTGGGGGTCCATTGAGAGTGTGTGGGAGTCAACAGATGATCCCCTCCCGACTGCTTCGCAGTCGACCTCCCCTTGAAGTAAGGGGAGGTTGGGCGCCCAGCTTGCGGCGGCCGCCTCTATCTCCAGGTAAAAACTACCGTCCCGTCTTAATGCGCGTCCAGATGCGGTTCATGATCCGCGTGGTGCGCTGATCACGCGCCCGCAGGGTGTAGAGCTGCGTCATCGTCGTCGCATCGGGATACACCGTCGGATCGTCCAGCACCGCCTTGTCGATGAACTTCTGGCTCGCCAGGTTGCCGTTGGCATAGGCGACGACGTTTGAATTCTTCGCGGCGACTTCCGGTGTCTGCAGATAGTTGATCAGCGCCAGCGCCTCGTTCGGATGCGGCGCATCCTTCGGGATCACCAGATTGTCGAACCACATCTGCGCCCCGCCCTTCGGGATCACATAGCCGATCTCGACGCCGGACTTCGCGGCAACGGTATTCTTCTGTGCCTGCTTGATGTCGCCGGAAAAGCCGAGCACGAGGCAGATCTCGCCATTGGCCAAGGCATCGAGATATTCCGACGAATGGAATTTGCGCACGAACGGCCGGACCTTCATCAGCAGATCGGCTGCCTTGTTGAAATCAGCCTCCGATGTCGTGTTGGGATCGAGGCCGAGATAGTTCAGCGCCGCCGGGAGAATGTCATCGGCGGAATCCAGCATATGGACGCCGCAGTCCTTGAACTTCGAAATGATCTCCGGCTTGAAGACGATATCCCAGCTGTCCATCTTCGCATCGGGACCGAGCAGCGCCCGCGCCTTCTGCACATTGTAGCCGATGCCCGTCGTGCCCCACATGTAGTTGACGGCGTACTGATTGCCCGGATCGTAAGTGGCGAGACGCCTGGTGATGTCGTCCCACATGTTGACGAGATTCGGCAGCTTCGACTTGTCGAGCTTGAGGAAGATGCCCGCCTTGATCTGACGCTCGAGGAAATTGGCGGTCGGCACCACCACGTCATAACCGGATTTGCCGGCCAGCAGCTTGGTCTCCAGCGTGTCGTTGGAATCGAAGGTGTCGTACTGCACCCTGATGCCGGTGTCGGTGGTGAACTGCTTGAGCACGTCGGGATCGACGTAGTTCGACCAGTTGTAGACGTTGACGACGCGATCACGCTGCTGGGCATTCGCGGCGCCCGCCACCATACCGAGCAGGGCGAAAGCCAGAAGCACTCCACGCCGCATCGTCACCCCCTCTGCTCAGGCCAGTATCAGCCCCGGAATACTCCCGACAGGCGTTCCAGAGCCCGGTCCAGCGTCTCATCACGCTTGGCAAAGCAAAAGCGTACCACCGACCGGATGGGATTGGTTGCACAAAAGGCAGACACCGGAATGGCTGCGACCTTATGCTCGGTCACGAGCCGCTTGCAGAAGGTTTCGTCGTCCTCGTTCAAGCCGAGCGGCTTGAGATCGACATTGATGAAATAGGTCGCCTGGGCGTCCAGCACCGGAAAGCCAAGCGACGTGAGGCCCGCGGCGAAACGATCGCGGCTGCGCTGCAGGCTGCGGCGCATGTCCTCGTAATAGTCGTCAGTCTTGCCGAGACCATAGGCCACGGCGGTCTGAAGGTTGGGCGGCGTGGTGAAGGTGATGAACTGGTGCGCCTTGGCCAGCACCCGCAGGATCGCCGGCGCGGCGCAGACGAAGCCGACCTTCCAGCCGGTGAGCGAAAATATCTTTCCGGCCGAGCCGATCTTCACGCAGCGCTCGCGCATCGACGGAACAGCGAGCAACGGCAGATGACGGCGGCCGTCAAACACCACATGCTCCCACACCTCGTCGCACACCGCGATGGCGTTGAACTTTTCACAAAACCGCCCCAGCAGGTCGAGGCTCTCGCGCGTGTAGACAGTCCCGCAGGGATTGAGCGGATTGTTGAACAGGACCACGCGCGTCCGCTCGTTGAACGCCTCCGCCAGCATCTCCTCGGTGAACTGCCAGTGCGGCGGCTCCAGCCGGACAATGCGCGGAACGCCGCCCGCCCGCTGCACCAGCGGCAGGTAGGCGTCATAGAGCGGCTGGAACAGCACCACCTCGTCGCCGGGCTCGATCAAGGCGAGCAACGCCCCGGCAATCGCCTCCGTGGCGCCGGAGGTCACCATGATCTCGCTGTCCGGATCGAGCTCCAGCCCCTGCCAATGCCTGTAATGCGCAGCGATGGCCTGGCGCAGCTCCGGCAGGCCGAGCATCGGCGGATATTGATTCCAGCCGTCCAGCACCGCTTCGGCGGCCTTGCGGCGCACGTCTTCGGGGCCTGGATCGTCAGGAAAGCCTTGCCCGAGATTGACCGCGTCATGCTCGCGCGCGAGCCGCGACATCACCTCGAAGACGGACACAGGAAGATCGGCAAAGACGGGATTCATCGGCGGCGATCCACGGCGTCGCGCATCATCCGCGGATCAGCTTTCGGTTGGGAGGCCCGCCGCCTTCCAAGCGAGAAGGCAGAAAAGTGAAAAATCATTATGAATCAATGGGCTCGACGTTGAACGGAACCGGAACGAACAGAGAAGATCACGTTCAATCTGGCCATTTCTGTGCCGCTGCACAAGAGGGCCACGCATGAGGGTCCTTGTCTGCGGCGGCCGTGATTTCTCCGACCGGAAACTGCCCTGCGACACGCTGGACGCCCTCGCCCGAGAGCATGACGACCAGACCCTCTGCGTCGTCCACGGCATGGCGGACGGTGCGGACGCGCTGGCTGGCGAATGGGCGCGCTCCACTGGTCACTGGCAGATGTGCGTCAGGGCGATGTGGGAAGAGCACGGCAAGAAGGCGGGGCCGTTGCGGAACCAGCGGATGCTGGACGAGGCAAAGCCTCATCTCGTGCTGGCATTTCCGGGAGGCCGCGGGACGGCCGATCTAGTCCGGCGTGCAGAGGCGGCCGGTGTGCCAGTTCGGCACATACAACTATTGCCTGTTGATTCAACTGATGGCAATCTTACACGAAAATGACAGGGGGGATTTTAGGAATGCTACCGAACTTCCTATGCATTGGCGCGCAGAAGGCTGGGACAACATGGCTGCATGCCCAGCTTGAAACCCACCCCGAGGTGTGGTTCCCGCCCATCAAGGAAATCCATTACTTCGACCATCGCTTCGTGGACTACCCGGCGAAGGGGCCGCAGCATTTCGTCTTGTCCGGCATACAGCGCGCCATCAAGGTCCTGAGCAAGCGTGAGACGCCAAAAGCCAAGCGCCGCCTCGCCATCCTCGAGGAAATGAAGACGGACATGTTCTCGGAGGCCTGGTACCGGCGCATCTATAGCCATGCACCGAACAGCGCAATTGTCGTCGGCGATATCACGCCTGGATACAGCATGCTGGGGCCGGATGGGGTTGAGGAGGTCAAGCGCCTGCTGGGACCGGGCCTCAAGGTCATATACTTGATACGCGACCCCGTGAGCCGTGCTGTGTCGCAGATCAAGATGCGCATCAGCCGGAACCCGGCCCTCATTGATCGGGTCGAGGATCTGATGCAGAAGCAGCTGGTATTGAAGCGCAGTAAATATTCCGAGGCTGTCCCGCTCTGGAATGAGGCCTTCGGCGACAACCTGCTGATCCTGCCGTTTCGGCGAATCGCGACCGACCCTGGCGGGCTGATGGCGGAGGTTGAGGGCTTCCTTGGCATCAAGGCGAAGGCATACCCGAAGGCCAGCGAGGCGGTGCACGTGACCAAGGAAATCGAGGTCCCGTACAACATCCAGGATTACTTCAAGCGCGAGTTGGCATCAGAGCAGGACTATATCAGGCGGGAGTTCGGGGAGGAATTTGCAGCGCAGACGTGACGCCGTAATCAGATTTCAGGCCGCAGCATCATTTTTCACAGCATCGGCCCACGACCGATCAATGGCATCCATGCGCGCCCTAATCTCACCGTAGCACGCGGCGTAGCCAGCGCCATCGACCGCATCGTCAACATTGAACGCGCCGGTCAGTCGCCGCGCCACCTTCAGACATTCCATCAGGTTGGCGATGTCGTCAGGGCCAAGGTCGTCGGCCGCTCCAGCCGCCTTGCGTGCTCGCAGGTAGCCATTCCATACCTCGGCAATACAAAGGTGGTTGGTCAGCTTGTCGCCATGGGTGTTCTGGCGATTGCCGGAAACAAGTCCGGCGGCGGTATTGAGAATTTCAGCTGCCTTAACCGTCAATTGGCGTCTCCTTTGATGTTAGCTTCGCCTCGATCATGCTCTGGAAATATTTCAGGTCGCATTCGCGAAGCAGTATCTTGTGCTGGGACCCGTCGTTGAGTTGGAAGGTCATGGGGTAGCCGTGAACACCCCAATCCCCGAGGGATACGATCTTGGCCCCGATGTGCTTGGCGGTCATGCTGCACCATCTATATAATGAGGCAGCCGCTTCATTTTGGTAATGGCCTCGCGAGGGATGGTCAAAACGTCTAGAGCCCGACCCCCTTCAGAGAGGGAGGTCGTAATCGTTACCTCTGCCTTACTTTGACGGATCAACCAGCCAACACTAAAAATCTCGACCACCCCGAACTCTCGGTCATCAATCGGGCGCCATCCCGGCGTTCCAGCACTGTCGCGCCACGTCACCAAATAGGCTTGATACTTCATGCCCGCCCCTTCAGGTTCGCGGCAATCCACGGCAGGACGGCCGGGTTATCGCGAAGGATTTGGGTCAGCGCATTGGATACCGTGTCCACCTGCCGTTCCTCGTCATCGCCCGTGCGCAGGCTTGAGCTGAACCAGACAGCGTGCAGCACCTCGTGCAGGAACGTGGCGACCGCCGTCACCCCGTCCGGCACTACGCCAGACGGTAGTTTGCTGGCCACCCGGATACACATGGCGTTGGAATCAAAGTCGCCCCAAAGGTAGCTCTGGCCGCCGTCGTCGAACTGATTTTCCATGATCACGACAGACATGTCATATGCCCCGATCCGGAGACGCTTTGGGAATTTCGCGAAGGTTGCTTTTTTCATACCCTAATAAGCTCCCCTCTAAATTCAACGTGCTTGTCGTCGAAGACATGCACCAGCTCCGGCCAAAGCAGCTTTCCCTTGTGGAATGTCAGAACAACAAACCCACTACGCCAGTTGACCGGATTGTCCTCGCAATAGTCTCTGAACTGCGGCCCATAAGGATCAGCAAGCGTGCCGGTATCCACACCCCAGCGCGGGCGCGGTGCATAGTCAGAAAATGGAGTAACCTTCAGGCTGTGAAGATGGCCGGTAACAATCGTTTTTCCAGACCACATCGTCGCGTTATGCGTCGCATGGATGCCGCCCTTAAATCTGTGCTTTACAACACAATCTGGGCCAAGCCATGTTGACCAACACGGCTCCCATACAGGGAACGAGTCTTTCAAATGAACGCCGTGGATTTTGGCATACTCTGGGGCGACCGTTGCGAGCCGCGTCTCATAGCGCGAATCGTGATTGCCCATAGTCCATATCTTGCGGGCTTTGAACGCGGCCTGCTCGATTTCCCCAAGGCGCTCTTGGACTGCCTCAATCTCTTGCTGTACCGTTGGCTGACTTTCCCATCCAATCGGGGGATGCCGGCTAATAGAAGCGCCATCAAATGCATCCCCGTTCATAACGACAATCTTTGGCTTAATATCCTTGCAGAATTTGACAAATGCTCTGTGGGCTACTGTTGCTGGCCCGGGCCAATAGTGGGCATCGGACGCGACAAGGGCGATGCCAGATTCTATATCAACCTGTATTCGATGAGGATGGGCCACAGCGTGCCGAGTCGCCCTTCCTGTAGGGTCTGGGCCCGTGATCTGCCGACCAATGCGGCCCTCCAGCCTAGTACGGCGTTCATAGATTCTGCGCACCTCCATTCCGAGATGGCGGGCCATCCGAGCCGGACCCATCTCTTCGAACATTGTAACAAAGTCGCTGTCAGATAGTGCCGTCTTTGCCAATGTTCACCTATACACTGCGTTCAAATGGAAGGTCGCGACACAGGACGCCTATCTCCAATTCGTGGACAAAGCAGATCTGTGCAGGCTCTGGACGTGGGGGAGATTTAGGAGGCGGGAAATAGGCGATGACACCGGCTATGATTGCTGCGATGATCACAGCGGCCAGTATCTTCATGGGACGGTCGTACGGCGAATGAGGGCTTTAATCTCCGCAATGCCGTCCTGCACCGACTCCAGTCGCGTTTCGACCCGTGTCAGGCGGTCCGCTTGGGGGGCGGCGGATAGCGCAGCACGCTCAAGCGTGCTCACTCGCTCCGATAGACTTGCGGCCCACCAGACAATGCCGACCGTCTGTGCGACAATGGCGAGGATGAGCGCAAGCGGGACCTTACGATCCAAGGTCCAATGTCTCGACTGCTCTTCTTCCATGGTCTCACTGCTTCCAGCTAAACGCGCCGGCACCACCGATGCAGGCAATGATGATCCAGCCCTCCCACTCATCCATAGGCTTTGGGAGGGCGGCGATTGACCATGGCTGCGGCCACGCACAATCAGCGCACCAGAAGACCGAGTAGATCGTCACGGATGCGAAATGAAAGGCAACAGGAATGGCGAACAGAAGCAGAAGCCAGAAACCGCCAGCGCGCATCCACGATGCACGGTTGGCATAGTAGGCGCCGACAACATCGGCCTTGATACGCTCTTTGTCCGTCGTGCTCTGGATATACTTATCGACGCTGCCGAGCGCTCGATCGAGGAATCCGCCAGTCATCCATCCGAGGATGGTCTTGAGGAAGATCACGGCCGGTCCATCCAGCGCGGACGGTTGCTGACCTTGTACCAGGCATATAGCGGAGGAAGTGCAGCCACGATATAAAGCAGAACCTGCAGCACGATCTCGGTAACCGGGCCAACGATATCCTTCGGAAGATATCCGCTATTGGCCAACCAGAACGCGACGACACTGATGAAATAGCGCGCCACCATCATCAGGTTAAGCTTGAGGGTTTCGTTCATGGCGATGGCTTCTTGAAGATGGAGAGGATGGCGGCGACGAGGGATGCGAGCCAATTCGTGGTGGGCGGATCATTCCAGTCCATGCTGCCAGGCTCATCATCTTCAGGCGCGGTCGGAGGTGCTGGCGGAACGGGCTGATGCTGTGGCGAACGGTTAGCGGCGGCATGCGCGTCAAGCGCAATCTGTGCGTACTTGTATCGGCTGTCGTAGTGCTTGACCCCGGCGCGCTCAAAACCGAGTTCAAAGGCCACAACCTTGCTGTAGAGGCCAACGGCCTGTGATGTCTTGGCAACCGCCGCCTTCTCGGTTCCCTTCAATTCGTACAGCAGGAAGCCGTAATTGGCCTCATCCGATGAAGGGACAAGGCCTTTCTGAGTACACCATGCCTCATAGGCGCGGCGGCGCGGACCGGTCCACTGAAACCAGCCATAGCCACCGGCAGACCCCGGCACCACTGGCTTGATCTCCTGCATGAACTTGAAGCCACCAGATTCGTGGCCGGCATTGCCGACGCAGGCCGCCGCATCGTCCAACCGCCATGGCAGGTCAGCCATCAGCCGATCAATGATCCACGGTGCTTTCGACTTGAACAGCTCGTATGGATCAGCCATCAGAACAGCACCGCGATCCCGGCAACCACGGCAAGCCCGGCGATGACAGCAACCGCTACCCGCGGGTTGTCTTCAACCAGATTGCTGAGGATGCCGACAACGAAGTCATAGGCGAACTTGAGCTTGTCCATGGTGGTTCCTTTCATGATCCGAAGTTGGGGATATAAAAGCAGCGTAGGGTGTCTGGGCTTGGCCAGAAGCAAGCGTGGTATTGATCATCTCGGCCCGGCCGCACATCCTTCTTGGCGACGAAATGCTTGCCGTCGATGATGTATCCATCTGGCGTAAGCTTCACGCGAGCATCGTCGATTGGCGCACAATCGCTGCCGTTACAGCAGTAGGGGTCATACCAACTGTGTGACTGCGCAGATGAGACAGCCAACAAAAAACCGCCCACAAGGGCGGCGACGACGAGCAGTCCTTTGAGCGATAGAATCATGGTCCATACATCACTTGCACGAGGTAGTCGTCCAACCTGCCCTTGTCGGCTCCATTTGTGAGCTGCATCGTAAAGACGATGCTCTGAGCCGAAGTCGTATCGATGGTTGATGTAGTCAGGCCGTTTGGTGAGTTGCCCACCTGACTGGCAATTGTCGGATCAAATGCATGCTGAAGGTTCGTTGCGCCGAAGTTGGAGATCATGACCTCTGATTGGGTGATCAGGTTTGTTGCGGCGACACCATTGCTGAAGAATGTGGTTCCGCCAAACTTGATGCGTGGCGTCTTGATAGCGGCAGTTCCTTCATACACCCAGCGGGACCACACCTTGATCATGCCATTTGGCCCCAGGCTGTTCGCCGGGATGACATTGGAGAGCGTCAGAATGTCATGCTCCGACGTGTCGCCGGTGACGAAGGTAAGCAGCGAGGTTGCTTCTGCCGTGGTGCGGCGCGCAACTGTTCTCCATGAAAGTGGAACACGATCCGACAGGTATACTGCCGAATTCCCTCCGGAGTTTGCGACACAGGTATAGGTTATGACTTCGGATGGTTGGAATGCGTATCCGACAATCAGGCCGTCAATGGTTGCGCCACTCTCCGGAATAACGACGAGAGTGCCAGAGGATTGCCGTCCGATCTGAATACTAAAGCCCTGGGCCGCAGCTTTCGGGAGCGTCAGAACAACCGCATTTGCACTGTTGGTCCGGTGAAATGTTCCAGAGGAAACAGCCGGATCAATCGAGGCGTCCGAATCGTGGTTGATAACCCTCTTGCGAAAGCGAGAGAACACACCATTATTCAGGCGCATGTCTCCCAACTGATCGATACTAAGGCGCTCGAATGTACCCGTAGATCCGTCGTGAGTATGCACGACAAAGCTCAGGCCATTCGCCCCGATGCGGGACACCTGATTATTCGATGTCGTTCCAGGATCGAACTCAAGCAAGCAGAGCGGGTTGTTGTTGCCCGTCAGAAGTCGCATAGGCGAACTGGAATTGCCGATGCGCGCAATCTGTTTCTGGTACGAGAATAGTGATCCATTCTCGTTCATCTTGCTTGGCAGACTTGCAAAGGAATTTCCGCCGCGCTCGACAAACCTGAACATCCGTGGAAGCCCGGAGTTCATGGTTGTGTTCAGATCAAAACATGCGGCACAATCTGTCTGGCTTGGTGAGACTGCTATAATCCGGATGGCGGAGTCATTGGCATAGTCAGTGCCCGGCCGCTTCGTGAAACGATTACCGACGACGATGCACTCGTTCTCTCCACCCAAGTTGGGGTAGTAATCGAATGACCCGTTATCAATATAGTTGCCGATGAACATCGATCCGGCATTCGTGACGAGATAGTTCGTCACCCACTCCGTGCCGGACCACATCGAATCCAGGTCCTGGTTGTTCGGTGAAGGGTGCTCATAGACAAAGTGATTGTTCCATGCGTTGCACCACACGCCGATGCGGCAGGAGTCGCGCATCGTGAACTCAAACTTATTGTCGGGGTTATGGACAACCTCGCAAACGCCTGTGTATGCGTTCCAATTATTCCGGGCCGGATGCTTCGTGCCGCGCTGCCACATCTTGCAGTAGGCGTAGTGCATCATCTGCGAACCGCGTTCGACCGTCGTATGGTCGTAGCCGCCGGTGCGGATCGCGTATGGCCTGAACCGCATGGTTTCTGGCCGCGTGTCATAGTAAGCGTTCGGATTGAAATACTCGTCCAGCGAGTAGCCGTCTGGTCCGAAGTAGGCCGGGTTGTCGAACTCAGTGATGAACACGTTCTGGAGCTTGCCCTGCTTCGGTCCAGATGAACTGAAGAAGCCGGAGCATTTGCCGCGGGTCAGGATTTTGCTGTCACGGAAGACGAACCCGAACATACTGTCGTTCTGGATCATCGGGATCGGTGTGAGCCACGCCTTCAGCTCATTGATGCGCGCGGTTTGCTCTGGTGTCGGAGAGACGACAGCCAGCAATACGTCAAGCTCTGCTTCCCAATCCTTGCCCTCACCAGACGAAGAGACCTTCGACACAGTGCCGTCGTACCAATTGCTGCCGCCAGTGGTGCAGCGGATAAATGAACCAGCAACCGGATCATTTGCTCCGAGAAAGGCGAAGCCGTGAATGTCGCACCAGACTCCGTTACGGAAGTTTCCTGTCTCACTCGTGCTGCGCCAGCGGAGGCCTGTCGTCACCTTGTAGCTGCGGCCAAGCCCGTTGACGCTGAGCATGCCGCCGCCACCGCGGCCGGTGCCATTCACCGAATTGCCGGGAAAGATATATTTCCTGGTATAGTCAAACATGGCCTGCAGGCCGACACTGTCTGACGGAGTGTCAACGCTATCAACATTGACTTCATCGGCAACGCCGTAGGCCCCGAACTGAATAGGGTTCACCTCGCCGACCGGCAGTAGCCGCCACCAGACCCCAGTGCTGTCCTGATGTGAGCCGTTTTCGCTCGGATCAGACGATCCGTGCCGATAGTAAAGCGCGTGGCCCCCGTCCCCCTCAGCCCGGTATCCCAGCGTCTGGATGACATCGACGATGGGAGGAATAGCAGTCGTGGCGATTGAGAGCGCCGTGGGAACGACATATCCAACCGCACCAGACACGTCGGCAGAGATGGTGGGGGAGCCAGCAACACCATCGCCATTTGTGATAATAATGCCAGGGCCCGCCGTCAGTGTGCGGACAGATGCGGCATTGTTCGCAATACGCGAGATGAAGCCGGTTCCGGTCAGCCCCTCCAATGCGGCGAGGTCATTGGCCAGCGCCAGCGTTGGGTTGCCTGACACACCGTCGCCGTTGCTGACCGTGATACCAGCGGCAGGCGCGGTGAGCGTACGGACAGCCGCCGCCCCATCTGCGGTGCGTGCAATCAGGCCGGTTGAGGACAGGCCTTCAAGAGCGGCAAGATCATTCGCCAAAGCAATGGTCGGGTTACCGGCAACGCCATCGCCGTCCGTGACGGTAATGCCCTCGCCGGGACCAACGATCTCCCGCTTGTCGAAGGTGTTATCTCCGGTCTGGATAACCAGTCCCGGCGTATCGTCCATATTTGCGAGATTGGTCAGCTTCTCGCTGATCGGCTGCGTTTCTGCTGCAAGCTCAGCGATAGCTTTTTGAACGTTAGTTGATTGGACGCTGCCTTCAGGCGCAAAAGTGGTCCTGTCGGCTGAGCCTTGGTTGCCCAGCCGAGTCTTAACGATCGTCATGTGGTTGGGTGTTCCTTAGCTCGTCAGGCCGTACAGGCTAAAGCTGCCGGTGTTGATGCTGCCCGCTGATGCGGTGACACGAACGGCACTGATATTGTTATTGCCGCCGTCCCACATGCCGCCTGCGCGAACGACCTCGAGCGTGTGCGGGCTGAATGAATCGACGTAGGCACCTGACACGAGGATCGGCTTCTTGAAGGAGCCAACCCGGAAGAACTGAATTTCACCAGTCCAGCCGTAGCCCTCGTCGTTGGTCATTCCGCCGTTTCCGCCAGGCGCAAGCGTCATCGGAACAAAGGTTGACGGCAGATTGCTGGTGTAGGACCCATTCAGCGAATTGAACGCCTCTAGCACGCTCATGTAATTTGCAGATCGCCAGGTATCGCCGTTGTCGGTCGAAATCTGGAACTGTAGCTGGACATTGTTGTTGGTGACGCCAGCAGCGTTGATCACGAGGCGATAGTTGTTGTATGCATTGGTGATGTCGTCGGTGAACGCGACCGAGCCAACGTTCGACGAAACGTTCACAGTCCTGATCAGGCGCATCGATCCTGACTGAACCGTAGACGTCAGAGTGCCTGCGGAAAGCGAAAGTCCGGTTCCAACCGTGATCTCGCTCGATACGCCAGTGGCGCTTGTGCCGTAAAGGCGATTGTTGGCCCCGTTGGTGAGGTGGCCGATACCAGCTCCAAGTGCCCATGTATTCGCCGCCGTCTTGCGGAGAATGCCCTCCGTTCCGGATAGCGTTTCGATCGCGGCGAGGTCAGGTGAGTTGCTGGCGTTAAACAGATCGCCAAAACGGCCGATGACAATGAATTCATCTGCTGTCTGGTAATAGACAACCTGATACGGGCTGCCCTCGATCAATGCGCCGGTAGGGAGATTGGAGCCAGTTGCCGTCCTGATCTGCTTGGCACCAAGGCTGTCAACATTCAGCGTTGGATCTGCGCCACTCGTCGCATGCGGAACGATGGTCAGGAACTTGCCATTCAGGCCGGCTAGGGTGGTGAAGAACTGATTGGTTGAAACGGTGTAGGCCGTAGCGACGCCGCCAGTTGTGAGTGCGCCGCCAGTGTCATCGCGCCACTGAGCAACGCGGGCCATTTCGGCGCGGGCTGAATCATTGACGGCGGAAGGAGCCATGCCTTCTTGCCAGTTAATAATGCTGTCCGCCGTCGCATTGGTCGCGGGTGTTTTGCTCCATCGCCAAACCATTAGGAAAGACCCTTCTGGGCATTTAAAAAGCCGCTCAAGAGCGGCTGTTGCAGGAGGGCTTGCAGTGCCTGCATGTTCACAGGCTGCTCGGGTAGCGGTTGCATGGGCGGAGCCACGGCGGCCGGAGTGGGTGCGGGTGCTCCGCCCCCAAACAACTGTGCCAACGCACCCACGTTGCCGAGAGCGCCACCAAGCTGCGGTGTTGCTGCTGGTGTTGCGGCAGGAGCCTGTTGCGGGGTGATATCCGTAGACGCAGCCATGGGCTGCTGTACGGCTGGCGCGAGGCTACCGAACGCAAGCTGGTCCATCTGGTTGACGGGCGGCTGCTGTGGGGTCGCCTGAGCCACTTGAGCAGCGGGCTGGCCGCCGATGCCATCAAAGCCGGTGACGCCGACTGCCTTGGCCCCGTACCACGGACCCCATCCGCCCTTCTTGGCCTGATCCAGCGCAAAATCGACGTTCTGCGACCACGTGTTCGGATCGGCAGGATTCAGGCCAGTCTGCTTCTGGAATTCGTTTCCGAGGCCGCCGCCGGTATAGAGTTGGAACGGGCCGTAGCTCTTTTCCCGATTGGCTGTGCCCTTGCCGATCGCGGACTGCCAGTCGGTAGAACCCTCGCTATGATAGACCTTCAGGGCCGTTGCCGGATCAATACCGCGCTGCTGGGCAGCCTGACGAATGTACTGTTCAACAACAGAACGCGGTACCACGTACCCCGGAGTTGTGATATCCGTTGTCGCCATGCCAGAACCTCAAGAAAAAGACATCGATCTGATGCCGCACGAGTGGCGGTCAGAGCGGGAAAAGCCGAGAGAACCGTTTTTCGGTAAGGGTGCGCCCGAGTGGGCCGTTTACGTGATCAGCTTTGGACTGACTCTGTTCATCGTGAAGTGGTTGTCGGGCCAGCTATAAGCGGAGTACCGACAGCCGTTCCGCCAGAGACGCCGCGCAGGATTGCAGCAATCAGCGCCCGCCGCGTTTCCTCGTTTTGCATGGCGGCGTTGAGCATTGACTGAAGGTCTGGAGCCTGACCCTGCGTCAAAAGCAGGTTGGCCAGATTTTCCCTCACGGTCGGGGTGTTGCCAGACAGGCCGCCAAGGCTGCGGGATACAAGATTTCTGGCCGCGCCAACAACATTACCA
>Ga0180223_1000963_pt1 | contig 26642 bp, 28 predicted proteins | sample eDN5th30CKraftOP_FD_151337 | JGI IMG/M metagenome (GOLD analysis project Ga0180223, IMG submission 151337) | Enriched Organic Plus compost microbial communities from Emeryville, California, USA - eDNA 5th pass 30_C Kraft OP (version 2) (version 2) ... | reverse complement strand
TGCCGCCTGCTCAAGAACGGTGGCGCGGAAGCCGGCACGCGACAAGGTCATCGCCGTGGTCAGCCCGGCGATGCCGGCGCCCGCGACGATGACGTGACGCGAAGGCGCCAAGATGCGGCCCCGGCCTTAGGCCGCGACCAGCCGATAGGCGCATTCCGGTGGAATGGCGGCGTGCGGATCGAGCGAGGCGTTGAAGCGATAAAGCGTCGAGCAATAAGAGCAGATGATTTCGCTGTCCGCGCCCATGTCGAGAAAGATGTGCGGATGGTCGTAGGGCGGCGTGGCGCCGACGCACATAAATTCCTTGGCGCCGACTTCGATCACCGGGACGCCCGGATCGTTCTGGAAATGGGGGACAACGTGCTCCGCCATGGACCTCTGCCTTCGCCTTAAAGGGACCGATTTGCGCCCGCACCATAGCGACACACCCGCCATATATCTAGCGGTGATGCTTCGTTAGGCTTGGGCGAAGATTCGCTGGAACCGCTTTGATTCGGCTTGGTTTTTCAGTTGCCTGGCGGCGCTGCGCGCCGGCCCGTGGCGGGTAATCCCCAGGCAGCAGCTTTACCGTCACGGCAAGCGATCGGATGCCATGCGCGACGCGGAAGGACTAGCCCCCAAGGATGTGCAGCGGCTGCTCAGGCGCGAACTTCGGCTGGCCCCGGTGTTGCTCGTCGCCACGCTGCTGGCCGTGGCCGGCGCCTATGTCGTGCCGCGCGGCTTCGAGGCCGGGCACTTGTTCGCGATCGAGGACGATCCCGAGGCGATTGCCGAGCGGGCGCTGGCGGCCAATTTCAACAGCGAGGTTGCCAACCGCGAGATCGAGGCGGCGCTGGCCGCGAAGGACAGTGACTTGGCCAAGAGTTTCGTCGATCTCGCTGCCGACCGGCAGGTCACGCTGGCTCCGGAACTGGTCGACCGCGTCAATGTCGCGGTGGCGGAAGACGCCAGCGCGTCGCACGTGGCGCAGAGCTTCGCCTACGGTCTGGTGACCGGCGAGCCCAGCGACATGGCGGGGCTCGCCGGCACCGCGCTCGGCGACCTGTTCGTGTTCGGCGATATCCGCGACGCGGTGCGGGAAGGCTCGCGGCTGGCGAGCGGCCAGGAGGCCGACGAACTCATTCTCGGTCTCGCCTGCGTCGGGCTGGCGATCACAGCCGGCACTTACGCGACCGGTGGTCTTGCCGCGCCGGTGCGCATGGGCCTCACGGTGGCGAAGGCGGCGCGCAGGACCGGGCGGCTGAGCGCCGGGCTGGCGGCGCGCGTTTCGCGCATGCTGCGCGGCGTGATCGACGGGCCAGCATTGCGCCGCGCGGCGGGCAGCTTCTCGATCACCGAGCCGCAGCTTGCGGTGCGCGCCGCGCGCGACGCGGTGAAGGTGGAGCGGGCCGGCGGACTGGTCGACATGGCGCGCAACGTCGGCCGCGTGCAGGCCAAGGCTGGCACGCAGGCCGCGCTCGATGGTTTGAAGATCGCGGAAACGCCGGCCGAAGTGGCGCGCGTCGCCAAGCTCGCCGAGAAATCCGGCAGCGGCACGCGCGCGATCCTCAAGACCGCCGGCCGTGGTGCCATCGCGCTGTCGGTCGCCGCCTTCAATCTCACGACCTGGATCGTCAGCGCGCTGTTCACGCTTCTGATGTTCATCGCTTCGCTCAAGAGCGCGACCGAACGCGGGGCGCGGCGCTATTTCCGCTATCGCAAGCGCCGGCGCCTGCAGCGCGAGGCCGATGCGACGTTTCCGGTGTGAGATTTGCGCGGTTCCCTAAGACGGTTTATCTCCCCGTCATGGCCGGACTTGTTCCGGCCATCCACGTCTTTGGCCCAGCAGAAAGACGTGGATGCCCGGCATAAAGCCGGGCGTGACGGTCTAGAGGAATGAGCAATGCCCATCTTCCAAAATGGTAATGTCGAAATCGCCTATCTCGACGAGGGATCGGGCGATCCGATCGTGCTGGTGCACGGCTTTGCCTCGACCAAGGAAATCAACTGGGTCAATCCGGGCTGGGTGACGACGCTGACGCGCGCCGGCTATCGCGTCATCGCGCTCGATGATCGCGGCCATGGCGCTTCGCAGAAACTGTACGATCCGGCCGATTACGATACGGACAAGATGGCCGAGGACGTCCGTGCGCTGATGGATCATCTCGGTATCGCGCGCGCTGACGTGATGGGCTATTCGATGGGCGCGCGCATCACCGCGTTCCTCGCGCTCAGGCATCCCGAGCGCGTGCGCTCGGCGATCCTCGGCGGGCTTGGCATGCATCTCATTGACGGCGTCGGCCTGCCGACCACCATCGCCGATGCGCTGGAAGCGCCGTCGCTCGACGACGTCGCCGACAAGCAGGGCCGTGTGTTCCGCGCCTTCGCCGAGCAGACGAAGTCGGACCGCAAGGCGCTGGCCGCCTGTATCCGGGGTTCGCGCCAGGTCATGACGCGTGAGGAGTTCTCATCGCTGAAGCCGCCGATCCTGATCGCCATCGGCACCAAGGACGATGTAGCGGGCTCGGCCCACGAACTGGCGGCGCTTATTCCGGGCGCGAAAGCGCTCGATATCCCGGACCGCGACCACATGCTCGCGGTCGGCGACAAGGTCTACAAGGCCGGTGTTCTGGAGTTTCTTAACCAGCGTCCCTGATGCTGCGTCCGCCGACCCCTTCACAAAAAAGCCTGGCTGTTCTTCGGGTGTTCTCTGGCGCCGGGTGTGCTAAGGAATATCTGAGGGGTTGAGAGGCATTCGGAGAATATTATTCTATGGCGCTGCATCAGACCCGGGCCAAAGGCCTTGAGACCGTCGATCCCGTCTGGACCCGTATCCGCGCCGAAGCCGAAGACATCGTGCGGCGCGAGCCCGAACTCGCGAGCCTGATCTACGAGAACATTCTGCATCACGACACGCTGGAGACGGCCGTCGCGCACCGCGTCAGCCAGCGGCTGGAGCATTCCGACGTATCGAGCGATCTGATCCGTCAGGCCTTCAGCGACGCCATCGAAGACCAGCCGTCGCTCGGCGATGATTTCCGTGCCGACATCGTCGCCACCATCGACCGCGATCCGGCCGCGTCGCGGCTCATCGAGCCGGTCCTGTACTTCAAGGGCTTCCACGCCATCCAGACGCACCGCCTGGCGCACTGGCTGCTCAAGAAGGGCCGCAAGGATTTTGCGCTCTATCTGCAGAGCCGGTCGTCGGCCGCGTTCCAGTGCGACATCAATCCGGCGGCGAAGATCGGCCGCGGTATCTTCCTCGATCATGCGACCGGCCTCGTCGTCGGGGAGACCGCGGTGATCGACGACAACGTCTCGATCCTGCACGGAGTCACGCTCGGCGGCACCGGCAAGGAACACGAGGACCGTCATCCCAAGATCCGCCAGGGTGTGATGATCGGCGCCGGCGCCAGTATTCTCGGCAATATCGAGATTGGCCGTTGCGCGCGCATCGCCGCCGGTTCGGTGGTGATCAAGCCGGTTCCGAACAACGTCACGGTAGCCGGTGTGCCTGCCAAGGTGGTCGGGGAGGCCGGCTGCTCCGAGCCGTCGCGGACCATGGACCAGATGCTGTCCGGCATCATGCTGGACGGCTGATCCGGCGACAGCGCGACGGGTTGCGCTCCGGCGTCCAATCGGGCAACTAGCCCTGACAATTCGATTGTTCAAGGAGCGGCCCGGTGGACGTCCAGGAAGTCTCAAAACTCGACGCCTATCTGAAGAAGGTTTTCGGCAACCAGACCATTCGCGTGGTGCCGAAGGCCGGCGATATGGCCGAAGTCTTCGCCGGCGAGGACGACCTCGGCGAACTGACGTCCGATGAGGACGAGGGCGAGAAGTCTTATAACTTCCGCATGGTCATCCAGGTGTCGAACGACCCCGCGATGCAGCCGGTGCCGACGCTGAATGCCTATCTGCGCAAGAAGTTCGACAACGACAAGATTCGCGTCGTGACCCGGCCGAAGAAGATGGACTCGCTCGAGGTCTATATCGGCGACGACTTCCTCGGCGTGCTGTTCCTCGAGGCCGAGCGCGGCCGCAAGTCCTACATCCTCGAATTGCCGATCCTCGACTTCGATCTCGAGGATACGGGCGAGTAATAGATTATCCGTCATTCCGGACGCCGCGTAAGCGGCGAGCCGGAATCCAGACACACATGAAATTCATTTTGGCTGGATTCCGGGTTCGCGCCATAGCGCGTCGGAGACGCGCGTAAACGCGCTTATGCGCGCGCCCCGGAATGACCGCGCGGGTCAATTCGCCGGCCGCCAGCGCGCCAGCAGCTTGTCGATGCCGGCGGCGACGTTCTGCCAATCGGCCAGCCATTCGCGCGGGAAGCGGAAGGTGATGTCGGCGGCGCCGGCGCGTTTCTCCAGCAGGCATGTGCCGGCGTTGGCGACGCCCTGGCGCGAGCAGCGCGCGAGGAAGTGATCCGGTCGCGCCTGGTCGTAGACGAGGTCTTCGCCTTCGTAAGGCGTTTCGGCGCGGAAGGGATGCACCACCAGACCATCCGGCCCGGCGGCAAGCGTCTTCGACAAATAGCGCGGATAGATATTGCGCACGCGCTCGGCGAGCGGCAGGGCGCCGTCGTCGATCTGAATGAGCGCGAATAGCCGCTCGTTGGGATCGACCGGCTTGCCGTCGATCACCTTCAGCGACGGGTCGGGCGGCATCAGCGACGGCCATAGATAGGCAACGTCGATGCGGTTCTGCGAACCGGCATGGCGCTGGCTCGGAATGCGCACCGCCGCCGGTTCGATATTGAACACCGTGCCGCCGACCGTGATCGGTATGGACGGTGCATCGGTCGCGACCGGCGCATCGGGCCAGCGCGGCCACAGCACATAGCCCACGTAAGCCGCGGCGACGACGCAGACGGCGGCGAACACCGCGACCGGCGCGACGAGCGGCCCGGCATGGTGGCGTCGTTTGGCGGGGCGGCGGCGCGAGGCGGGGTGTTGCGCAATGCTGGCCATGGTCACTCCAAGTGCCACGGTCTGGTTAACGATCGGTAAAGGGGTTAACCATCCGTTAAGGATTGGCTGGCCCGGGCGTCCCGGCGTGGGTACTTGAGAGCGTTGCGTGGCGTTGAGGCGTTCATGACTCCGGAATCCGTGCAGATGCTTCTGGCGCTCGCCTTCGGCTTTGCCGTGGCGGGAATGTCGTGCTCGGCCTACCAGCTGGCCACCAGCCGGCTGCCCAGTTTCACCATGCTGGCCAAAGGCCCGAGTGCGCAGGCGCTTGCCGCCGTGCCGCTTCTGGTCATCGCTGCGCCGTTCCTGATCATGCGCAACACTCTGATGGGCGCGCGCCAGGAAAGCCGCCAGTTCCAGTTCGTGTTCTTTGCCACCATCATTGCCGGCTTCTGGAGTCTGATGTCGGGCCAGGTGCTGGTGATGAGCCTGCGCGCCTGCGGCGTGGTCTAGTTTCGCGCACCGTTTCACGCCCGCGAACGCTTCGGCTGGGCTCTTCCATTTTACCGTTCATCCGGGCTAACTCGCGCCCCTGACAGGGAGCGCGACATGCCGATCTACGAACTTGACGGACAGGGCCCGGAATTTCCGGCCGAGGGCGAATACTGGGTGGCCGAGACCGCCGTGCTGATCGGCCGCGTGCGGCTCAAACGCAATTCCAGCGTCTGGTTCGGCGCGGTGGTGCGCGGCGATAACGAATGGATCGAACTCGGCGAGGGCTCGCAGATCCAGGACAATTGCACGCTGCACACCGACATGGGTTTCCCGCTGACGATCGGCAAGGATTGCGTCATCGGCCATCAGGTGATGCTCCATGGCTGCACCATCGGCGCCAATTCGCTGATCGGTATGAACGCCGTCGTGCTCAACGGCGCGAAGATCGGCGCCAATTCGTTGGTCGGCGCCGGGGCGCTGGTGACCGAAGGCAAGAGCTTTCCCGACAATTCGATGATCGTCGGTGCGCCGGCGCGCGCCATTCGTACGCTCGACGACAAGGCGCTGGCGATGATCCGCGGCGGCGCCGATCACTACGTCAAGCGCTCGAAGCAGTATGCCAAGGGGTTGAAGCGGATCGGGTGAACGATCCCTGTTTATAAAAAAGTGCGGCCAGCCTTGGGGGAGGCTGGCCGCGCGCGTTCCCGGTCTGGGGACGGGGAGGGGTGGGGACGTGACCGGGGACGCGTATTCCTCACCTTGATCGGTTGCTCAGACAGAACTCCCCAAAGAACTCCTCTAGCGAGCCGAGACGGTGGCCGGCGCGTTGCGCGGTTCGCCGAGCGAGACCCACACATTCTGATCGGCCTGCGACTGGCGCTTGACGAATTTGTAGCCGGTCTGCGTCCACGGCAGGATCTGTGCTTCCTGATTGTCGAGCACGAACTCGCCGCGGTCGGTCTTGACGGTGAGCACGGCGTGGCCGTCGCCCTTCTTGTCGCGGACCACGGTGATCAGCAGCGCCTCGCGCGGCCAGCCGGCCTGCATCAACATGCGGCGCTTGACCAGAACGTATTCTTCGCAATCGCCGTAGCCGTCCTCGCCGAAATTCCAGCGCTCGACCACGCCCCAGTGCTCGATGTCGGTCACCGGCTTGATCGAATCGTTGACCCAGTTGTTGACCTTGATGAGGTCGTCCCAGGCTTTCGCGGTCAGCACGATGTCGCGCGGCGCGGAGGCCCTGGTGTTGCACTCGCCTCTGTATTCCTGACAGAAGTCGACCCAGCCGATCGGCGCCCGCGTCTGGTCGCCGACGCTGGCGAAGACCGGGCGGCTGGCGCCGCTGCCGTTGCCCAGCGAGGCATAGCGGTCGCCGGCATAGCCAGCCGACACTGAAATCGTCAGCGCGGCGGCGGCGATCGCCAAAGTATTGGCGAACCGAATACAGCCCGTGCCCGAAGTAATCATGGTGTTGTCCCTTCCCATTCGTCCCGGGACAACATTCGCAAAGATGTTTTTCGTCGCTCTGAAGTAATAAGATAAGTATTAAATGGAATTATCGTCAAACAAGATGCGAATACTTTGAAAACTGAAGTCTAATTTGCGTAAAACTCGACCGAGTACGATTTATCTAAAACTCGAACCATTAGCCCTGTGCACCTCGCAAAACCGGGCGAAATCGCTGCCGCAAGGCAGCACGGTTTACCGTGTGCGGCGGCAGGCGGGCGCGCCGGCGCGCGCTCCGGGGGCGAGAAACCGGCCGTCGGCCCGGTTCAAATTGCGCGCAATTTTAACGGCTGCCGACACGCAGGGCTCACCATGCCGCAGTGAAGCCGTTAGGCGGTCGCCGCGATGATCGCTTTTAGCCGCGGCTGTGATGCCGCCCAAAAAGCAAAAACGCCGCGGCGCTGGCCACGGCGTCTATAGATTTGCAGTCGTCAAAGCCGGCTCAGTCGCCGGTGACGTTGTCTTCGATGAAATCGGGATGCTGGAGGCGGCTGAACTCGACGGCGAAGCCGCCCTCGATGTGACGAACGACGCGGCCCGGCGTCTTGCCGAGGGTGATGGCGGAGCCGACCGGCGGCAGCAGTTCGCTGGGCACCGCAACGGCGGCGCCCGAGGCCGAAAGGTCGATGACCCGGCAGGCGATGTTCTGTCCGTTGGGCAGGATCAGGCGGGCGCGCGAATTCTTTGGCGTGAAGCGGCCATGGCGGCGGTCTTCCGGCAGGTTGAGCATCTGCCGGTTGGCGAGCCAGGTGAGCTGGGCGGCGAGCTTGTCGCGCTTGCGCGCGGTCGCCGAGATGGTCATGGCAAAGCCATTGTCGAGCAGGCGGGCGATCTGGCCCTCCAGGCGGCCGAGGTGATCGACATAGGCGATGACGCGTTCGCCAGGCCGGCCGAGCACGGGGGCGACCAGCGCCATGCCGCCCGGCGACATATTGACGACCTGACAGGGATATTCGTTGCGGTCGGACAGCATATAGCGGCCGAGCAGGTTGACCTTGACGCGCTGATGCCGCCGCCGCTCATCGGCGAGCGGCAGAATTCTCGGTTGGGACAGCGGCAATGCCATGGTCGGACGCAGCCTGGGGGTAAGAGGTTCCCGCTGCTCACGACCCTAGGTTCGTATTGTTAATGGTCGGTTAGTTGGTATCCGGGTCCGGCAAATCTTCCCGCCCGCCGCTGTAAACGACCAGGCCGCGCCGCATGCGCCCGCCGTCGTGCAAGGCCAAGGTGGGTTTGGAAAGCGGCAGGCGGGTGGGGCTTTGCGCCGGCGCCAGCGCCGGGCCGGCGGCCAAGGCTTCGACCTCGGGGCCGATGTGGCGCAACGCGGTCAGGTGCAGTTCGGTGACCGGCTTGCTGCCCAGCCAATATGGCGTCGACAGCGGCGCCAGCACGCCGAGCGCCCGGATGCGGGCATGACCGGCACGGGCGAGTGGAAGTAGCAGCAATTCCAGATCGACCGTCGCGCCGTCGGCGGCGACGCCGGTGAGGCCCATGACGGCCCCGACATGCTCCTGGGTCAGCGTGACGGCGAGGGTCTCGATCGTGTTCTGGTCTTCCTCGCGCCACAGCGCGGTGAGGGCTTCGCCCTTGATCTCGCGGTTGAACAGGGCACAGACGCGGGTGCCGGCAAGGCGAAAACGCCAGCGGTCGACGAAATCGGCAGCCAGCATCACCGTGTCGCCAAGGGCCCGGCGAATGTCGGCTGGGTCGATATCGCCGCGTTCCGGCGCCGGCCGCGCGCCGCGCTTCTCGTTCCAATAAGCGTAAACAGCCTGCGATGATATGTGCTTCATGACGCGCCACCCCTGTGCCGTGGCGAGACGTCCGGCCTTCTCCATTGTGTCCGATCGGGACAAACCGGCTGCCGTTCGCCGCGCTCACCCGGGTTGGAGCAGGGCGCGTGCCATGGTGCGCGATGTGGCTAAAGTGCGGTGCGTTAGCGTTAAAATCGGCGTGGGCGCGCTTGCGGCCTCCTGCCGAAAGCCTTAACTCCAGCAGCGGCATTGGAAATTGCTCGTGCAACAACGCGAACCGCTGTTCAATCTTCCCACCGTCATCGTCGTACTGTTGGGCGCGCTCGCGCTTATTCACGGCGTGCGCGAATGGTTTCTCACGGAGCAGCAGGACATCCTGGTTCTGCTCGACTTTGCTTTCATTCCCGCGCGCTATGATGCGATGGCCGTGCCGGGCGGCGTTTTCCCCGGCGGGGCCGGCGCCGATGTGTGGAGCTTTGTCACATACGCCTTTCTGCACGGCAGTTGGATGCATCTCGCCGTCAATGCGGTGTGGTTGATGGCATTCGGTTCGCCGCTGGCGCGGCGTTTCGGCACGCTGCGCTTTCTTGCCTTCTTCGCCGTGACCGCGGCAGCCGGCGCGGCCATGCATCTCATTACCAACGCAGGCTCGATCGCGCCGATGGTCGGCGCATCTGCGTCAATTTCCGGCGCGATGGCCGCGACGATGCGCTTTGCCTTTCAGCGCGGCGGCCCGCTCGGAATGTGGCGCGAAACCGACGACGAGGCTTATCGTGTACCGGCCTTGTCGCTGACAGGCGCCTTCAGCGACCCGCGGGTGCTGCTGTTCGTCGGTGTCTGGTTCGGTATCAACATCCTCTTTGGCCTGTGGTCGTCGCCGCTGACCGGTGCCGATCAGGTTGTGGCCTGGCAGGCGCATATTGGCGGCTTTCTCGCCGGTCTTCTGCTGTTTTCCTGGTTCGATCCGGCGCCGCGCGAGATCGAGCCGCGTGACGACATCGCGATGCATTGAGCCGCATGGGTGCTCTGCTCGCGGCAAGCTCTTTGCCGACCACAACTTATCGCAGCGCAGCGCAACTTGCGGCGCCGCGGTGCTTGACGGAACAGCGCTCGCGGCCTGATCGTTAGCTAGACCCGGGACTCGGAATGACGACGAGCGTGGTCAAGCGGGTCGGCTGACCACCAACTCGGCGAGCCTTCGGGAAGTTAGGAGGCTGCCATGAATGTGAAGACGATTCTGGCCGCTAAGGGCGGCGACGTTATCAGCATCGAACCGACGGCCGATCTCGCGGCCGCGGCGCACCTGCTCAGCAAGCACCGCATCGGCGCGGTGGTGATCCGCGGCGCCGGCGGACATTTGGCCGGGATTCTCTCAGAGCGCGACATCGTGCGCGCGGTGGCCGAGCACGGCGCGTCGGCGCTCAGCGTGCCGGTGGGACAGGTGATGACGCGCAACGTGATCACCTGCGGCGAGAACGATTCCATTTCCGAACTCATGGAACGGATGACGGCAGGCAAATTCCGTCACATGCCGGTGGTGAAGGGCGAGCGCCTGATCGGCCTGATCTCAATCGGCGACGTTGTGAAATCGCGCGTTCAGGAAATCGAGAGCGACGCCGCCGCGATGCGCGATTACATCCAGACAGCGTGAGCGTCCAGAGTCTTTACTTGCCGCCGCTCACGCCGGCCGCATAAGGCTGCGACAGGCTTTCGATGGCCTCGGTGACGGTGCCCATCGCCTTTTCGGCGGCATCGACACCGACCGCAATTGCATCCTTGTTGCGGTGGAAATCGAACCAGCCGATGGGGCCGAGACGCGGACTGATGAGTACGTCGGGTGGGTCGCCGGCCAGCCGCGCGCGGGTAATGCGGTCCTGCATGACGTTGAAGGCTTCCACCATCACTGTCGGAATACCCGGACGTCCGTGATGGCCGAACAGCTTGCGGCGCAGCGATGCCTCGCGCCCGAACAGCGCGCGCAGCCCGCTCTGCGACTCGAGGGCGGGCGGCGGGTCGTCGCTGTCGTCCGAGCCATGGTCGGCGATGATGGTGCCGCGCCCGAACAGGTCGGCATTGAGATTGACGGCGATGACGACGCGAGCACCGAGCGCGCGCGCCGCCGAGACCGGCACCGGGTTGACCAGCGCGCCATCGACCAGCCAGCGGCCGCCGATCTTCACCGGCGGGAAGATGCCTGGCAGCGCATAAGACGCGCGCAGCGCATCGGACAGCCGGCCGCGCGTCAGCCAGATCTCGTGACCGGTATTGAACTCGGTGGCGATGGCGGCAAAGCGCATCGGCAGGTTCTCGATGCGCGTGTCCTGCAATTGCTCGGTCAGCCGGCCCGCCAGGCGGCTGCCGCCGATCAGCCCCGACCCGGACAGGCTGATGTCGAGATAGCTCATGATGCTGCGCACCGTGAGGCTGCGCGCCCATGTCTCCAGCCTGTCGAGCTGGCCGGCCGCGTAGCAGCCCCCGACCACCGCGCCGATGGACGTGCCGACGATGACGTCCGGCACGATGCCATGCGCCGCCAGCGTCTGAATCACGCCGATATGGGCGAACCCACGCGCGGCACCGCCGCCGAGCGCAAGACCGATGGTCGGCTTGATCCTGTCCGGCTTCGCCGCCGTCTCGGTTGCGTCGGCCGCGCGGTCATCACCGCTGCCGGCCCGTCCGAAGAATCCCTCAAACACCAAGCCTGAACTCCTCAGATCCCAGCCGCATCATCGGGCCGGTTCGGACCGCGGCACAAGCCGTTCGCCCGCATTTGGTGAATACGGGCGGCAGAACAATGGCAGGACGCACGCCTGAGGGCCGGAATTGGGTGACAAAACGGTGACAAACTGAGCCTGCGCCGGTCGGATTACCTTAGGGTTAAGAAATCGGCCCGGAACAATGCCGCGACGCGTCATTAAGTTCATTGTCTTCCCGCAAAATTCGGGTCAGCGCGCCGGCCGCAGCATAGAGAACATGCTGTCTACCACGGCGTAGTCTCCGGCATAACCGCACCGCGCTATCGGCCGCATGGCTGCCGTATCGAGAATGCCGTCCTTGACGAAGCGGTCGTCGATATGGACGCCGACGACCTGACCGAACACGACATGGCAATCGACCGATGCGCCGGCGATGTCATGCAGCGCAACGATCTGGGTCATCTTGCATTCCAGCGCGCAGGGGCTCGCCGCCACGCGCGGCGGCTTGACCATGACCGACGGAGCCGGCGCGAGACCGGCGCGCACCATTTCGTTCTGGCCGCGCGCCATTGGCGCCGAGGTTTCGTTCATCTGCTCGCGCAGATCGAAGGTCGCCAGACTGCAGACGAATTCGCCAGTCTCTTCGATGAAGGCGAGCGAATCCTTGTGGCCTTCGCTCGAGAACATCACCATGTTGGGCCGGCTGGCGACGGCGTTGAAGAATGAATAGGGGGCGAGGTTGATCTCGCCCTTGGCGCTCATCGACGTGATCCAGCCGACCGGGCGCGGTGCCACGATGGCCTTGAAGGGGTCGTGCGGCAGGATGGTGCGGTCGCGCTTCTCCGGTTCGTAGAACATCAGCCGCGTGCCCCGCCATAATAAGTGACGATGGTGTCGAGCTTGGGCCGCTCGCGGTCCTCCGGCGGCTTCACGGCCTTGCCGATATAGACAAAGCCGGCGATGCGCTCCTGTTCGCCAAGGCCGAGCGCGGTCATCGCGGTACGGTCGAAGGCAAACCATTCGGTGAGCCAGCTGGCGACGTAGCCCATGGCATGCGCCGCGGTCAGCAGGTTCATGCAGGCGGCGCCTGCGGAGAGCTGCTGCTCCCATTCCGGGATCTTCACATGCGGCGCGGCGCGGCTGACGACGGCAATGACGAGCGGCGCGCGCGCAAGGCGCTGGCGCTCGAACTCGATCTGGTCCTGCGTGGCATCGGGCCGTCCGGCGCGGAAGACCTCGGCGATCTTTGCGCCGGCAGCCTCGCGCTCTGCGCCGCTGAAGACGATGAAGCGCCACGGCGCCAGCTTGCCGTGGTCCGGCACGCGCGAAGCGACGGTCAGCAGGCTCTCGATCTCGGCGGCGGTGGGCCCCGGTCCGGTCATCTCGATGGGCTTCACAGAGCGGCGGGTTTTGAGGAGTTCTAAGGCGTCGGGCATTGATGGACTTTCGCAGCGAATGACATCGCGAGGGCCGCGCACGAACGGGCGGCGGAGGGGACTGTACGTCAAATAGTGGCCCCGCGGCGCGAGCGCAACAAGATACCAATGGTACGGCAGGTTGGTCGCGTAAATGCCGGCCAATCTCATGCCGGCGGACCGATGCGCGCTCGCGAACGGATGCGTTGCGCTTGGGAGAGGGCGCACCATCAGGAGCGATGGATAGACGCCGAGGAATGGCAAAAGTGATTCTTTATGTTCGGCATGGCCGGACATAAAGCCTGTCGCTGTCTCGAACCGCACGAACTTGTGATGAGCAGCGTTGAAGCTGTCGATGTCGATACCGGCAAAAGATGCGCGGCTGTTTATAAATAAATAATTCTACTGCGGCGCGTGCCGTCATACCGAGACGCGTATGGAATAGTGCTCCGACGTTCTCCGTTACCGCGGCGTCGCGAACCAATGGTGTCGGCGTATGGTCGCCGGTAATGCGTTGCCTTGGGGGTCTGATGTTGTGTGCGTTTGGTGTATCGAGCGCGTAAACGCAACGGATGTTATATTGAATCGAAATTTATTTGCGTCGATGTTTCTATTAAACTGATTCAATACGACTGGCTGATAGTTCTGTCTCAAGACCGCAGGTGCGGTTTTCGCAATACGAAAACTTCACGCAACGGAGCGCTCCTTCCCATGAGGAGTTACCGGAGCCCGAAAGGTCGGATTGCGACGGTCACAGACAGAGATGCAGGGCTATGAGCCAGGTCGAAATTTCATCCGAAGTTGCTGTCGCAGCCGGGCCCAAGGATTGGACCAGTGGCGATAATCCGGACGCCGCGAGCGGTGCGGCGCAAATCCAGTTTATCAGCTTCGCCATCGGCGACGACCAGTACGGCGTCGACATCATGGCGGTACGTGAAATCAAGGGCTGGTCGGATATCACCCATCTGCCGAAGCAGCCGGAATATGTCCGCGGTGTTCTCAATCTCCGCGGCGCGATCGTCCCCATTGTCGATCTGCGCTGTCGTTTCGGACAGGGCCTGACCGAGACATCGCCGCTACACATTGTCATCATCGTGCAGATCGGCGGCCGCCAAGTCGGCCTGATCGGCGACCGCGTGCTCGACATCGTCTCGGTCGACGCCTCAGAAATCCAGAAGGTGCCGCGCACCGGCAATGGCCCGCAGAACGACTTCCTCTCTGGCCTTGTCACGCACGATGACGTGATGATCGCACTCATCGACCTTCCGCATCTGCTGTCGGTCGACGAGCTTGCGGGAGCGGCAAGGGCGGCCGCGTAGCAATCGCTGTTTTCACATTGTGAGAGTTGGCTGCGCGGCGAGCGATGATGTTCGCGGCGCGTATGAAAATGGGATGTGTCAATCCCGAAGGAGAACGCATGTTCAAGCTGTCGAATATCCGTATCGGAACTAAACTGGCGATTATGTCCGCTATCACCGCGCTGCTCATTGGCGGCTCGATTGTAACCCAGGTCGTGCTCGGGCGGCACATCAAGGAAGACATCGAGACCGCGAACCGCCGCAGCGAACTCGCGCTCGAGGCGGAGAAGGCCAATGCGGCATTGCGGGGCATGCGTATCGGGGCGACTTATGTCCGCTTCGCCGAGGATCCGAAGGTTCTGGAGGCCAATACTGCCGAGTTCGAACGTGCCAATGCCGCCTTCAAGAATGCGACGGATCGCTTTGCGAACGTCACTCAAAACAGCGAACGGAAGCAGGTTATCGAGCGCATCAAGGCCGGTGGCACTCGCTACGCCAAGGCTGCCGCCGAATTCTTCAAGTTGCGGCGTGAAATTCTCGAGGTGCGTGCGAGAGCGGGCGGGCAGCTGCTGTCCGATGCCGAGAAGGCCAGTATCGCCGCCCTGTCGGCGAAGGTAGACAGCATCATTGAGCAGGAGGCGCTTCCTGGATCGAGCGAGGCATCGAAGTTGATCGAAGCAGCAGTCGATGCCGCGCATGCCGACGCGGTAGCTGCGCAGAAGGATGCCGTTGAAACCGAAGAATTCATCACTGTCGTGTCGACGGCGATGGGTCTCCTTACTCTTGTGATCGCACTTCTGACGGCGATTATCGGCGTGGTGACGATTGCCCGTCCGATGCGCGCCCTCGTGAAGCCAATCGAAACCATCGCCGCCGGCAACTTTACTGTCGCGGTGCCTGGCACCGGCCGCAAGGACGAAGTTGGCCAGATCGCCGAGGCGGTGCAGACCATGGCGCAGAAGATGAGCCACACCATCGCCGAGATCAAAGCCTCGGGCCGCGAGGTCACCAATGCCTCGGCCGAGATCGCAACCTCGACCACCGATCTGTCGCAGCGCACCGAGGAGCAGGCCGCGAGCCTGGAAGAGACTTCGGCTGCGATGGAAGAGCTGGCCGCCACCGTGCGCCGCAATGCCGAGAACGCCAAGCTCGCCGATCAGGATGCGGCGACCACGCGTGAGGTCGCCGATCGCGGCGGTGCGGTGGTTGCCAAGGCGGTCGACGCCATGGCGAAGATCGAGGAATCCTCGCGCAAGATCTCTGACATCATCGGTGTCATCGACGAGATCGCCCGCCAGACCAATCTGCTGGCGCTGAATGCGGCGGTCGAAGCGGCGCGCGCCGGCGAAGCCGGTCGTGGCTTCGCGGTGGTCGCCTCCGAAGTCCGCAGCTTGGCGCAGCGCTCGTCGCAGGCCGCGAAAGACATCAAGGACCTGATCACCAACTCGAATGGCCAGGTGAAGGACGGCGTTGAACTCGTCAATAAGGCCGGCCAGTCGCTCACCGAGATCGTCGAGTCGATCAAGAAGGTCGCCGTGGTCGTATCCGAGATCGCCAATGCGTCGGCCGAGCAGGCGACCGGCATCGACCAGATCAACAAGGCGCTGACGCAGATGGATGAAGTGACGCAGCAGAACTCGGCACTGGTCGAGGAGAACGCAGCCACGGCGAAGACCCTCGAGCACCAGGCCAAGGCGATGGATGAGCAGGTCGCTGTCTTCCAGATCGCGGTCGGCGCCGACAATGGCAGCTACAATCCCGCACCGACCATGAGCGTCGCGCCGGCCAAACCGGCGGCCAGGCTGGTGTCGAGCCGGCCCGCGGTGAAGTCGGCCGCCAAGCCGACCGTCGGTCCGGCCCGCGAGATGCAGACCTCTTTGGCGACCGCGGTCGGGCAGGACTGGAAGGAGTTCTGACGACCTTGATACGTGGTGTCCCGGGCCGCTCCTGCTCCGGACATTCCGGACGAGCAGCCATTCCCCCCATGGCTGCTCGCTCTGACTCCTGGAATGGCTTGAAATCGCCGCGATTTCGGCCGAAAAGCGGATCGATATGACCGCTGCACACCCATCGGCCAATCGTCTCGTGAAATCAGGGGTTTCCCCGCGTTATTGCGGGGTTTGGCTCGCGCTCGCGGCTATTGGCGTCGCGCTGGCCGGCCCCGCGGCCGCGCAAAGCAGCTCAAGCTCGCTTTTTTCGGCGACGCCGTCGCTCGGTGCCTTCTCTCCGCCGCCGGCGCGCGGCGAGGGCTTTGGCGGGAGCGTGCTCGGCCCGCCGTCGCAGGCACCGGTGGTCATTCCGCCGACGGCGGCGCCGATGGTGCCGGCCGGGCAGGTGGCCCTGTCGCTGGCCGCTCGCTTCGGCACGCAAGCCGGCCCCATCACCGGCGGGCTGACCTGGCGTGTCTATGCCGCCAAGGCTGAGCAGGGCGGTACCCGCCGCCTGATCCGTGAAGACAAGTCGGCGGCGCCGACCATGGTGCTGCCGGCGGGCAACTACATCATTCATGTCGGCTTCGGCCTCGCCAATGCCGTCAAGCCGGTGACTCTGCGCGGCGCCACCGTGCGGGAAGAATTCGAACTGCCGGCCGGCGGGCTGCGCATCGAAGGCCGCGTCGGCGATGCGCGCATTCCGGCGGCGCAGATTTCATTCGACGTGTTCAAGGGCAGCCAGTTCGAGCCGGGTGACCGCCGGCCGATCGCCGAGCATGTCGCCAGCGGCGCCGTGGTCGTGGTGCCGGAAGGCACCTATTACATCGTCTCCAATTACGGCGATGCCAATTCGGTGGTGCGCTCCGATATCCGCGTGCAGGCCGGCAAGCTCACTGACGTCGTCGTCAATCACCGTGCCGCCATCATCACGCTGAAGCTGGTGAACGAAAAAGGCGGCGAGGCGTTGGCCAATACGGCGTGGTCGGTGCTGACCCCCGGCGGCGACGTCATCAAGGAATCGATCGGCGCGTTCCCGCGTGTAGTGCTGGCCGAAGGCGAGTACCGCGCCATCGCGCGCAATGACGGCACGGTCTTCGAGCGTGAATTCACTGTCGTCCCCGGTGTGGACGGCGATGTCGAGGTGCTGGCGCGATAGGACTCGCGCCTTGAAGTTGAAAGGGGACGGCGGTGAGCGAGGTATCGCACGCGATACTGGAGGTCGAGGAGGCCAATGCGGCGGCTCTCCGGGCCTTCGCCGCCCTCGATCCGCGCCAGGTGGCGCTGCTGTTCGATGTCGACGGCACCTTGATCGATATCGGCCCCGCACCCTTCGACGTCGATGTCCCCGATACGCTGAAGCGTTCCCTTGACCGGTTGTTCGACCTGACCGATGGCGCGGTGGCGCTGGTCAGCGGACGGCCGATCCGCGATCTCGACAAACTGTTCACGCCACTGTCGCTGCCCGCGGTCGGCGGCCATGGCGCCGAGATGCGTCTGCGCGAAGGCGAGGCGGCGGCGCATGTGTCCGATCTGCCCAAGGCACTGCGCGAGCGGCTGATCGCCGCGGTCGATCCGGCAACCGGCGTCGAGTACGAAGACAAGGGCTATTCGGTGGCGTTGCATTATCGGCGGGCGCCTGAGCACGAAGCGCGTCTGCAGGCCCATGTTGCCGAGAGCCGCGCTGCCTTTCCTGGCGAAGACACCGAGGTGCTGCCCGGCAAGATGATGATCGAGGTGAAGCGCCCCGGCATCGACAAGGGCGCCGGCATTCGCCGGTTGATGCGCCATGGCCCTTTTGCGGGCCGTATGCCGGTCTTTATCGGTGACGATGTCACAGACGAGGCGGCTTTTGCGGCGATGCCGGCCCTCGGAGGCCTGAGTTTTTCCGTCAGCCGCAATTTCGACGGCCTGAGCGGCGTCTTTTCGAGCCCGTCCGAGGTCCGCCGGGCGTTGCGCGAACTTTTGTCGACACATTGAACTTTCGCGGGGGGAAAGCGTTGTCAGTCAATCATTTGACGTCTCCTGCGACATAAATTTCGCATTTGTTTCCTGAAAGCGCGCGGGGGCGTTGCTGAGCTGGGGAGAGCAAGAGCATTGTCGCGGCTTGTGGTCGTTTCCAATCGCGTGGGTATTCCCGACGGCAGCGCCCGTGCGGGGGGACTCGAGGTGTCGATCCGGCCGGCGCTGAAAAAGCGTGGCGGCATCTGGTTCGGCTGGAGCGGCAAGGTGGCTGACGACCGGACCGGCGCGGCCAAGACCGTCGAGCACGACAAGGTCTCCTACATCACGATCGACCTGCTCAAGGACGACTATGAGGAGTTCTACAACGGCTTCGCCAATCGTGTGCTGTGGCCGATCCTGCACTATCGGCTCGACCTTGCCGAATTCACCCGCCGCGATCTCGGCGGTTATTTCCGCGTCAACCAGTATTTCGTCGAGAGCCTCGAGCGGGTGCTGCGGCCCGATGACGTGATCTGGGTGCACGACTATCACCTGATGCCGTTGGCGCAGATGCTGCGCGAGCGCGGCCACAGGAACCGCATCGGCTTCTTCCTGCACATTCCCTGTCCGCCGCCGGAAATCCTTACCGGATTGCCGAACCACGAGCGGCTGATCCCGGCGCTGTGCCATTACGATCTGGTGGGCTTCCAGACCGAGAACGACGCCAACAACTTCTCGCGCTATCTCGCCAACGAGGTCGGTCTCAAGCGCGCCGGCGACGACGGCTTCCACTATGAGGATCGCGTCGTACGCACCGGCATCTTTCCGGTCGGCGTCGAGGTCGATGCCTTCGCGCGGCTGGCGCGGCGTGCTGTCAACACTGCCTTCGTCGATGAGGTCGTGGCCAGCATGTCCGGCCGCGCGCTGATCATCGGCGTCGACCGTCTCGATTACAGCAAGGGCATTCCCGAAAGGCTCAATGCGTTCGAGCGCTTCCTCGCCAACTTCCCCGACTGGCGCGGGCTGGTGACCTATCTGCAGATCACCCCGCGCAGCCGCACCGACATCCGGGAGTATGCCGATATCGGCCGCCTGGTCGGTGAAACGGTCGGCCGCATCAACGGCACGTTCGGTGAGGCGTCATGGACGCCGCTGCGCTACGTCAACAAGGCCTACAGCCGCAGTTCGCTGGCCGGGCTCTATCGCCATGCGCGCGTCGGCCTGGTCACGCCGCTGCGGGACGGCATGAATCTGGTCGCCAAGGAGTTCGTCGCGGCGCAGGATCCGGAGAATCCGGGCGTGCTGGTGCTGTCGCGTTTCGCCGGCGCGGCGCGCGAATGCGGCGCAGCGCTGCTGGTCAATCCCTATGACTCGGAGGGCGTGGCCATTGCCATCAACCGCGCCCTGGGCATGCCGCTCGAGGAGCGGCGCATGCGCCATGAGGCCAACTTTGCCGCGCTGACCCGCAGCGATCTGGCACAGTGGGCGGAGCGCTTCCTCGGCTTGCTCGAGGGTGGGGTGGCGGCTGAATCGGAGGTGCGGCCGCTCATCCGGCGGATCGGCGGCGCGACGGCTTAAGCGAGCCTCATTAGAGAGCCTTGATCAAGGTCATGGCTGGAAGCGGCGTTTGCGGATATACAGCATCATCCGATCTGCAGAAGGCCTCCCCCGCGATGATCCGACCCTTTCTGGCGCCCCTGCCGCTGCTCGCGATTTTTGCCCTGTCCCAGCCCGTGCTCGCTGCCGACGCTGCCAATGGCGAGGTGCTGGCCAAGCGCTGGTGCGCGGCATGCCATATCGTCGCCGCGGATCAGCAAAGCGGCAATACACAGGCCTCGCCATTCTCGGCCATCGCCCGAAAGCCGAACTTCGACACTGCGCAGCTTGCGCTTTTCCTGATGGTGCCGCACCCGGTCATGCCGAGCATGACACTCTCGCGCAGCGAGGCGGCTGATCTCGCAGCTTACATCGCGACCCAGGCGAAGTAGGCAGCGGCCTAGGCCGCCGCCTTCGCCCGCTTCAGGTCCGGTGGCAGCGCTTCCTCGGTCAGCAGTTGCAGCGCATCGTCGAGGCTCATCACCTGGCTCTTGTCGGAGCCGAGGCGGCGGATCGACACCTGCCGGGTTTCGGCTTCCCTCTTGCCGACCACAAGCAGCACCGGGACCTTGGCGAGCGAGTGCTCACGGACCTTGTAGTTGATCTTCTCGTTGCGCAGGTCGGCGTCGACGCGCAGGCCGGCCTTGCGCGCCGCGGCCATGACATCGGCGGCATAAGCGTCCGCGTCCTGGGTGATGGTGCAGACCACGGCCTGCTTCGGCGCCAGCCACAAGGGCAGGTGGCCGGCATAGTGCTCCAGCACGACGCCGAGGAAACGCTCCAGCGAACCGCAGATCGCGCGATGCACCATCACCGGCGTCTGCTTGGAGCCGTCCGGCGCGATGTAGAAGGCCTCGAAACGTTCCGGCAGGTTGAAGTCGACCTGTGTGGTGCCGCACTGCCAGTCGCGACCGATGGCGTCGCGCAGCACGTATTCGAACTTCGGCCCGTAGAATGCGCCTTCGCCCGGATTAATCGCGGTCTTGATGCGGTTGTTTTCCCTGGCGATGCGCTCGAGCACGTTCCGCATCACGCCTTCGGCGTGATCCCAGGCCGCGTCCGAGCCGACGCGTTTTTCCGGCCGCGTCGACAGCTTGACGACCAAGTCGCCTTCGAAGCCGAAATCGGCATAGGTCGACATGATCAGGTCGTTGATTTTGAGGCACTCCTCGGCGAGCTGGTCTTCGGTGCAGAAGACATGGGCGTCGTCCTGCGTGAAGGCGCGCACGCGCAAGAGGCCGTGCATCGCGCCGGACGCCTCATAGCGATGGACGATGCCAAACTCGGCGAGACGGATCGGCAGTTCGCGGTAGCTCTTGAGGCCGTGCTTGTAGATCTGCACATGGCCGGGGCAGTTCATCGGCTTGATGGCGAACCAGCGCTTGTCCTCGGCTTCGTCGCCCGCCGACTGCGCCGCGAACATGCTCTCGCGATACCACTGCCAGTGACCAGAGGTCTCCCACAGCGACTTGTCGAGCATCTGCGGCGCGTTGACTTCCTGATAGTCGCCTTTCAGCCGGCGCCGCATATAGGCGATGATTTCCTGGAAGATGGTCCAGCCATTGGCGTGCCAGAACACCGTGCCGGGACCTTCCTCCTGGAAGTGGAAGAGATCCATTTCGCGGCCGAGCCTGCGGTGGTCGCGCTTCTCGGCCTCCTCCATCTGCTTGAGGTAGGCGTCGAGGTCTTCCTGCTTGGCGAAGGCGGTGCCGTAGATGCGCGACAGCATCGGATTGTTTGAATCGCCGCGCCAATAGGCGCCGGCAACGCGCATCAGCTTGAAGGCGTTACCAACCTTGCCGACGCTGGTCATGTGCGGGCCGCGGCAGAGGTCGAACCAGTCGCCTTGTTTGTAAATCTTGATTGACTGGTCTTCCGGAATGGCGTCGACCAGTTCGACCTTGAAATACTCGCCCTTGTCGGCGAACACCTTCTTGGTCTGCTCGCGCGACCACACTTCCTTGGTGAAGGGCTTGTCGCGGGCGATGATCTCCTTCATCTTCTTTTCGATGACGGGCAGATCGTCGGGCGTGAATGGTTCGTTGCGCGCGAAGTCGTAATAGAAGCCGTTCTCGATCACCGGGCCAATGGTCACCTGCGTGCCGGGCCACAATTCCTGCACCGCTTCGGCCAGCACATGGGCGGCGTCGTGGCGGATCAGTTCGAGCGCGCGCGGATCGTCGCGCGACACGAATTCGATGCGGGCGTCTTTTTCGATGGGATCGGCCAGATCGACGAGGGAGCCGTCGAGCGCCATGGCCACGGTGCGCTTGGCCAACGAGGGCGAAATGCCCTTGGCGATGTCGAGGCCGGTAATGCCGTTGGGGTAGTCGCGGCGCGCGCCGTCGGGAAAGGTCAGGGCGACCATGGGGACTTCTCCTGTTGCTCACTCCCGCGAACGAGCGCGGGTAAGCGGTGGAACTTCGTCCGGATATATCAGGAGAATCGGGCGGCGCAAGCCGGTCCGGTCAGGCCATACGCTCCCGAAGCCAGGCGAAAGCCCGGCCATCGATCACGATCAGCGAGGCGGCGATGACGAGGGCCCCGATCACCTCGTTCGCCGAGAGCGGCTCGTTCAGGATCCAGACGCCGAGCAGAATCGCCGTTACCGGAATGAGCAGCGTCACCAGCACGACATTGACCGCGCCGGAGCGGTTGAGAATGCGAAAGAACAGGATGTAGGCGAGCGCCGTCGACAAAGTGGCGAGGCCGGTCAGCGCCGCCCAGGTCGCCAGCCCCGGCATTGGGAGCGTCCACGGCCGCTCGACCGATGCGGCGATGATGGCCATGACCGGCGTCGAGCAGATGAGCTGTGCCGTCGCCGAAGTAAGTGGCGGCACGCCGGCCAGCGCGTGGCGGCCCCAATAGCCGGCAAAGCCATAGCTCAACGCGGCCCCGAGGCAGAGTACAATGCCGAGCATCTGGTTCTCGGTACTTAGGCCGGGACCGCGCAACAGTGCCACGCCGCCGATGCCGATGAGCACGCCGGCGATACGCCGGCCGGTCAGGCGCTCTTCGCCGCTGGCCGCCATCACCAGCACTGCAAACAGCGGCGTGGTGGCATTGAGCACCGAGGCGAGCCCGCTGGAGATCGTGGTTTGCGCGGTGAGAAACAGCGAGAACGGGATGACGTTATTGACGAGGCCCATGATCGCGAACGGTACCCAGTCGGCGGCGCGCTTCGGCAGCGTCCCGCCCAGTGGCTTGAGGACGACCAGCAGGCACAGCGCGCCGAGCGCAACGCGGGCGAGAGCAACGGTCAGCGGCGGCAATTCGCGCAAGGCAACGCCATTGAAGAAGAACGAACCGCCCCACAGCACCGACAGAAGAAAAAGCAGCAGCCAGTCATGCCGATGCATCGGGATCGGTTGGTTTGCCATCTGCAATCTTTCGCTGGTGTCATATCGCGGGCTGGCCGTGCCCGGTGTTGCGATCGGGAGCCACCCGGTTCCTGCTGGCGTCGGGCTTACGGCTCGACCTGCGTGCCGCGCCAGCGGCCGTAGCGCCAGGGTATCCACCAATGCGCATTGGCTGGCAAAGTCTTTGGAACGAAATCGAGGCCGTGCGTGCCCCATGGATGGCATCGAAGAATGCGCGCCATCGCCATCCAGCCGCCGGCCCACAGGCCGAAGCGGCTGATGGCCTCATCGGCATATTCCGAGCAGCTCGGCAGATGCCGGCAGCGCGGGCCGAGCAGCGGCGATAGCGTGTAGCGGTAAACGGCGACCAGCCCGCGACCCAGAAGCCGGGGCAATCGCGCGATCGAAAAAATCAGTTCCGGCTTGGTCATAGGTGGCCGCTCGGGGGGCGGTTTTGCTTGGAAGCAACCGCATGCGAGTTCCATAGCAAAGTTCCAAGCGAATGGAACCGCTCAGCTTTTTGGCACGATAGGGAAGGGATAGCGACCTTTTTGCACTAGCGAGAATCCGGTCACCGTCATAAATTTTACAAATCGGGGAGTGTTCGAAGCCAAAAGCATAGAGCGCGCACAACGTTTTGCCGCGGTGCGAACAAAGAACCGAGGGAGAGTTGGAATTCTCCGCTTCCACAATGCGGCGGAGAGGTTTCGGTTCCAGTCGCCGGCGGATTTTTCCGGTTCGGCTGCGGAGAGCGAGATGCGGCGGTCCCTGGCCACGATGTGCAATCTGATCGGCGCATTGCTGATTGCGGCGGCCTTGGTCGGTTCGGCTCTGGTAGTTCCGGCGCGCGGCGATAATCGCGCATTGCCGATGCGCTTCGAGTTGCGGCTGGAAGGTCCGGCGGCGGCGGCCTGCGGCGACAACTGTCGCATCTTGATCGGGGCAGAGGGCGCCATTACCGCGGACAGCCCGCGCGACTTCATTAAATTCATGCAGGGCAACGCGTTGCGCGGCGACCGCCTGCGCAATGCCACGGTGGTGCTCGACTCCGACGGCGGTTCCGTACTCGGCGCCATCGCGCTCGGCCGCGAAATCCGCAAGGCCAGGCTGTCGACCGCGGTCGGTCGTCTCGTCGACCTCACGGCCACGGCTGACGTTGTTCCCGGCGACATCAAGTTCGCGAAAGTCTCGCCGATCGCCGATTGCGAATCCATGTGCGCTTTCGTGGTTCTCGGCGGCGTGAAGCGCACCGTGCCGGCCGAGGCGCGCGTCATGGTGCACCAGATCTGGCTCGGCGATCGCCGTGACGATCCGACGGCGGCGACCTATTCGGCCGAGGACCTCGTGCTGGTGCAGCGCGACATCGGCTCGCTCGCGCGTTTCACCGAAGAGATGGGCGCGTCCATCGACCTGCTCGATCTGGCGCTGCGCATTCCGCCGTGGGAGCCGCTGCATGTCATGTCGCGGCAAGAGATTGTCGCCATGCGGCTGGCAACCGAGGACGTCGCGCCGGCGCCGGTTGCCGCCGCGCCGCCGGCCGCCGCGCGGCAGCATCGTCCAGCGATCACCGAAGGCGTCGCGGCGACGCCGATCAGCGAGCGCGGCTGGGCGCTGCTCGATCGCGGCGATGGCGCGGCGCTGGCGCGCCGCCATCCGCTGACCGTCGAGGGCGACCGCATCGGCAGCTTCGATTTGATGCTGTCTTGCGGCGCGGACGGTAAGTTTGACCTGAGCTATGTCGAGCGCCGCACCGGCAGTTACGCTATCGCGGTGCCGAAGCGGCTCGAGAATGTACGCGTGCGCGTTGGCCGTAGCGCTGCCGCGCTAAAGGTGGTGTCGAGCGAGCGCAAGGATCAGGCGAGCGAACTGCGCAGCCTGGCGATGGGCGTGGCACCGGACGATCTGGTGCGGGGATTTGCCGAAGGGCGCCGCTCGCTGGTCGTCGAAACCACCAGCGACGGCATGGTTACCGTGATCCGTATCGGCAATACCGGGGCGCCGCAGAATTTCCCGCGGCTGGCCTCGGCCTGCGTCAAGCCGATTGGCGATCGGGCGGATGCGTCACTTGTCCAGCAGACCGGTGCCCAGAAGACCGGCGGCCTGGCCTCCGCCAAGTAGGGCGCGAGGGGCCGACGTTACTCGGCCGGCTGTTTACGTTTGGCCTCGATCTCGTCGACCGCTTTCACCACGGCGTCGAAGGTGAGCATGGTCGAAGCGTGGCGCGCCTTGTAGTCGCGCACCGGCTCGAGATAGGCGATCTCGGCCCACTTGCCGTCCTTCGGCGGCTCCCCGTTCTCCTTCAGCATCTTGCGCACGGTCTCGCGCAGGGCGCGCAGTTCGTCCGGCGTCGATCCGATGATGTGGCGAGCCATGATGGAGGAGGAGGCCTGACCGAGCGCGCAGGCCTTCACGTCATGGGCGAAATCGGTGACCGCGTCGCCATTCATCTTGAGGTCGATGGTTACCGTCGAGCCGCATAGTTTGGAATGGGCGGTGGCGCTGGCGTCCGGCTTGTCGAGCCGGCCCAGACGGGGAATGTTGCCGGCCAGATCGAGGATTTTCTCGTTATAGACGTCATTCAGCATGTATTTCGTCCCGGCCGCCCCCGAAGCCGCCGGTGATCCGGCGCATTGCCTCGGTCGTATAAAGCAATATATAGGGATCGTTCAGCCGGTTCGAGAAGGGGTTCTCGGCCGCTTGAAGCCCGGGTACCCTTTTGAAGATCAAGAGGAAAGCCGGGCGGCTATGGGATTGCGGCGTCCAACCGCCCGAGAGGGCGGGATCACGCGGCCACCCCGGTGACACTCCCGGTGCCGTCCCTTGAAGGCGAGCCCCGGTCGAACGGAGACCGTCAATGGACGCCAAGAATACCCTGATCAAGCCAGTTGCCGTTCAGAATTGGCAGCAGGGCCTGTCCGACCATGTCAGAACTGCGCCGGCGGCCAGCGCGCCGCGGCCGTCGCGTGACGAGGCTGAAGCCGCCGTCCGCACGCTCATCGCCTATGCCGGCGACGACGCCACCCGCGAAGGCGTGCTCGATACGCCCAAGCGTGTGGTCGATGCCTATGACGAACTTTTCGCCGGCTACCGCGAGATACCGGCGGACTCGCTCGACCGCACCTTCTCGGAAACGTCCGGCTACAACGACTTCGTGCTGGTCAAGGATATCCCGTTCAATTCGCACTGCGAGCATCACATGATGCCGTTCTTCGGCCTGGCGCATATCGCGTACAAGCCGACCGACCGCGTGGTCGGCCTCTCGAAGCTGGCGCGGCTGGTCGATACTTATGCCAAGCGCCTGCAGACGCAGGAGAACATGACGGCGCAGATCGCCACCGCGCTCGAGGAAGTGATGAAGCCCAAGGGCGTCGCGGTGATGCTGGAAGCCGAGCACACCTGCATGACCATGCGCGGCGTCGCCAAGCCGGGCTCGCTCACGTTGACCACGCATTTCACCGGTACCTTCCGCGACGATCCGAACGAACTCGTTCGCTTTATGTCGCTGGTGCGCGGGAAGTAAGCCCGACTTTCCCGCAAACGCGAACTGCGTATCATGCCGGGCGCGAGCCCGGCATTTTGTTATCGGCAAACCGGTTTATCGATCATGTCCTCTACCTCCGATATCGAAGAAGGTCTGATCCTTCTTCCCAAATTCGACGCCGACGGCCTTTTGACCGCCGTGGTGACCGACGCCGGCAATGGCGACGTGCTGATGGTCGCGCACATGAATGCCGAAGCGCTGGCCAAGACCATCGA
>Ga0180223_1000959_pt1 | contig 26791 bp, 20 predicted proteins | sample eDN5th30CKraftOP_FD_151337 | JGI IMG/M metagenome (GOLD analysis project Ga0180223, IMG submission 151337) | Enriched Organic Plus compost microbial communities from Emeryville, California, USA - eDNA 5th pass 30_C Kraft OP (version 2) (version 2) ... | reverse complement strand
CGATAGGGCAGCGCTTTGGCCCAGCCCTGTATTTAAGCCGCGTCCTGGCCGAACTGTTGGATACATACCCGAACGCGCGTGCCCTGCTGGTGCAGGGCGAGTTCGAAGCCATGCTGGAGTGGGGCACCAAGCTGGGCGATATTGGTCGGGAATTAACCGAGTCGGCCCGCTGGATGGACATGGATGAATTCCTGCGCCTTCGCGAAATTCATAATGAAACTTTTCGACCTGTAGCGACCTTCAATGCAGCAACTGAAATAACTCGCGTCTTTTCCGATATAGACTTCACTGGCGGACAGCGACACTGGTCGGAAATACCTGAGGATATGTCTTATCGCGGGGCAAATATTCTACGAAAGCTACAAACATCTCCGGAGTTGTTCAATACATTGGAAACTGTCCCCGAATACCATCCGGATACCTCGGTAACTTGCCATACCGGACTCATCGTACCCTGTACGGGCGTTTGGGTCCCTGCGGGGGGAATGGGGACCACCGCCCTGGCCTTTGCACGACAAGGGCAGGTGATGCAGCCGATGTACCCCGTCACCCACGAGAATGAAAACCGCTACGAATACACCCAGGCCGTGGAAACAGACTGGTATCTGCTCCGATCTACGGGGCGGAAGGTCCCGCTTGCCAGCGCGGAAGCCCGTGTCTCTGTTCGTTTATGCGGGTGAGCCATGCCCCCGCGCGGGGTATTGGCTTACCCACGCCAAACACGACTCACGTCGCCTGTTCGAGTTAGGTGAAGTCTTCCCCGCCATCCCCAGCGACGTCACCCAGGGCCTGACGCTGTGGCAATGGGACGATGTCCCCTCGGGCAATGCCGCCGTACTCACCGAAGAGCAGCGTGCTGCGGTGGCGGTCCCCGTCGAGCCATCGCATGAGGCTGAAAGCCTGCAACTGGCGCCGCGAGCTGGGCTCTGGTTGCAGACCGAACATCCGGAAGTGCGCTGCCGCGTCGCCGAAGGCGAGCCGCTGCCTCTGATCGATGGCCTGTCCGTGCACTGGCAATGGGCCGAGCAACCGCCGCCCGGCATGCGCGCCACCAGCGGCCAGCCTTGCCCCTATCCGGGCATCTGGTACTGCGAAGACCTGCCCACCGGCCCGCATGCCTTCCTGCACGGCGTGCCTCTGCCGCAGGTGCAGGACCGCGATGTCACCTGGTTCCTGGTCAGAACGCAATGAGCGCTGGACAGGCCATTGAGTTTCTACCCGAGACAATGCCGAAGGCGACGACCCACGCCTGGTCCCCGGCCTGGCCTTAGACCTCATCGGCCATCCCCGCCAGGACTGGAACCACGGCTGGCGTCCGGTGCACATCCGCCATGAAGGCCGCCAGCACACCAGCCAGGCCGAAGAGAGCGCCGGGGCGCAGAGCGGCACCCACTACCAGTACACCGCCCAGCTGGTGCCCGACCGCATCGAATGGCGCCCCGCGCCGCGACCCCGCCCGCTCATCCCGGGCCCGCAGGTGGCCACCGTCGTCGGCCCCGAGAGCGCGGCTGGGGGCAAATCACCCTGCCGCGCATCGGCCAGGAGGTCATCGTCGACTTCCTCGATGGCGACCCGGACCAACCCGTGGTCACCGGGCGCAGCTACCGCGTGGGCAACCGCCCGCCCTACGAAGGCCCAGGCACCAGGTGCTCAGCACCCTCAAGAGCGCGGCGAAGGCTTCGAGCTGCGCACCGACCTGCACGGCGCCTTGCGCGCGGCGCAGGGCATGCTGCTCAGCACCGAGGCACAAGCCAACGCCAACGGCGGCCTGCTCGACCGCGCCCAACTGGTTAGCACTCTGGAAGCGGCGCTGGAACTGGTCGAGAGCCTGGGAAATTACGCTGGCCAGCACCAGGGCCTGGCGCATGACGCAGGGCCAAGGAAGACCCTGACCGACACCGTGCGCGCCATGGGCCATGGCGCCAACGACCAGAAAGAAGGCACGGGCCCCGGCAATGAACCGATCATTGCCCTCTCCGCGCCGGCCGGCATCGCCCTGGCCAGCCCGCGCAGCATCGCCCTGGGCGCCGGCGAGCACATCGATGCCGCCGCGCGCGAGCAGGTGCAACTGACCGCCGGCGAACAGATGCTGCTCAACGCCGGCCAGGGCCTGGGCACCTTTGCCCAGAGCGGCGACATGCGCCACATCGCCCACCAGGGCCAGTTGCTCTTGCAGGCGCAGCACAACAGCGCACGCCTGGAAGCCGACCAAAGCGTAGAGATCAGTGCGAGCCAACAGCACGTCCTATTCGCCGCAAAGCAGCACATCACCCTGCTGTGTGGCGGTGCCTACGTGAAGATTGCTGACGGCAACATCGAGTTTGGCATGCCGGTCGACTTCATCGTCAAGGCAGCTAAGCACAGCAATGTAAGTGGAGCCTCCATGAGTCCGCAGCTGGCCAATTGGACTCTCGGTTCGCTGACATTGCCCCGCGCCTTGGAGTTGCGCTACGCCTACAGCGATCTCAAGCCGGTAGCCAACGCTCCGTACCTCATCCAGTTCGAGGACGGCTCACAACAGCAAGGCACGCTCGACGCGCAAGGCTACGCCCGAATCGATAACCCGCCCGCCCCCGGCACCGTGTTCTTCGGCTTCGACCAACGCGAAGCCTTTCCCACGCAGGAACTACCGGCCAACCCCTTCTTCGGCCAACCGGCACAATCCCCCGAACAGGCCAAGGAGCAGCTGGAGCGATACCGCCAACTGGACAAGGAATATTTGGAGGACAACTACTTCCCCGACGAGATAGAGGCACTGGCAGACTCGGACTACGAGGATCTCAGTAACGACTACCTGTACGACAGTGAGCTGGGCGACCACGATCACGACGATGACGACGAAGGCCCTTCTGGAGACCACCAGGAACTAACGCTTACGGACGATGACGAGGCCCACACCGCATGACTGACTACATCGCCAAGGCCGAACAAGACACACTGGCCGAAATCCTCACCTGGGTTCAAGAAGTCGTTGAAGGTCGAGGTCAGTCCATTTCGCAACTGATAATCACGGTAGTGCTAGGCTGCGTGCCAGGTGTGGGCCAAGCCCTGGACGTTTACAACATCCTGCGCGCGCTCTACCAACTCACGCGTAACAACGAAAAATCCGATAACTGGATGGAACTGGCGCTCTGCCTGATTGCCCTGGTTCCAGGCTTTGGTGACGCGCTCAAGAATGTGTTCCGCATGCTGTGCAGCGGCAAGTCCATGGGCCGAATCCTGGACAGCCTATCCACCAAGGTGCGCGGGGAGATCGAAAAATGGTTTCGCCAACTCAACTGGGCGGCCTATACCGCGGAACTCATCGGCCACGCTAACCGAATCCTCGACGGGCTTATCGACCTGCTTGGCGGCCGCGTGGCCCGCTGGGTGCTCGATACCAAAGGTCTGCAACGCCTGATTGCCCAACTCAAAGTACTCAAAGGCAAGGCCAGCCAGAAAATCACCGAGGCGATGGACTCGCTCAAGCATGCACACCAGCAAGCCATGATGCAGCCACTGCCCAACACCACCGCCCACGTACCGGCACGCCCCAGTGCGCCGCCGAGGCCCGCACCAGGCTCAAAGGCACCTGCCCCCAAGCCCGCGCCGAGCCCACCCAAACCTTCCATAGGGCCGACCTCCCCCGCCCCATCGACCAAACCTGCACAGGCGCCTCGCACCACTCCCAGCCCCCCGGCCAAGAAACCCGCGGATACGCCCTCCAATCGCAGCTTGCCTGCCAATACCGGAGGCACCGCAACGCCGCGCCAGGGCCAGGCAACCGGGCAGCAACGGCAAAGCCAGCGCTCCAACTACAGCCGACACAAAGTAGGCGTACAGGGCGAGCACATCGCCGACTACTACTTTGTAAAAAACAAGAAAACACGAGAGAAGATCAACAACAAGGGTGTGCTCTATGAAGGACGCCAACCTGGCCACCAAGGCATTGATCACGTCTGGTTCAGCAAGTCTGACGGCAACACCTACCGTATAAGTGACACTAAGGGCACCAATGAACCCATTTTCAAGAAGCTGAAAAGCATAGTTGAGGTCAAAAATGCCTTGATGGATGGTTTGGAGCTTGTTGTCGATGACGGAGACGAAGCCAAGGTTCGCAATTCGGTAGGGAAAACAAAAGGCGATGGACGTCAGATGAGTCACCGTTGGATAGCTACGAAGATCAACGATGCCATGATCTCTCCTAAACACGGAGGGCTAGTTATTAAGATTAGGGCGTGGAAGAGATCAGACTTCGATGCTGCCACCTACCCCTATCAACGCAGCTTAATCACCGTGATTGGCCCTAACTTCATCAAGCATGATGACAATGCCAGAAAGAAGAGCGCCAACAACACGCCGCCCGCCGGAAAGTGTCGAAAACCGGAAAACCGGCATCAAATCGCTAATGAGTTTTTAATTCCTGCCAACATACTGACAGAATGAGCAGCATGAACAAACTTCCTGATCCTAGTTGGACTCAATGGGCCAGCTTACAAGTTCCGGCAGTTCACTTCGAGAAACGACGCGAGCCCTATTTACGTTACGACACATATAAGCTTTTAAGTGATGATGCACTGAATGGCATGAAGTTCGTAAGCGAAAGGGTACAAGACCTTTCCCAATCCCCCCCTAAGAACGGCCTGTGGCCATCAACGAGCCAGCGACTAGAGGACACATTGAACTGGCTATGCCTACAGTATTCGGCAGGCGTACCCGTGGAGTTTTTCGCCGACGTCTGGCCATACGCAATGGCTTGGGCTGAAGAGTACGGTGCATTTCATGCGGATTATCATCAGTCCCCCGAATCCAAAAACTACATGACCCCGCATGCTGCACTTCGTACGGAAGACTACTGGACGGTTGCTCTGCGACTGACCTGTTTCGGATTACAGTGGCAACGCTGCAGAAATGCCACGGGTCATGCACTTCCTGGACTACTGCAATGAAGACATGGGCGTGCGTGATGGCCTGCTCGAACGCTTGGTCGCTCCCTTCGTTCCCGGCCGCGGCACACCACCGGACACTGCCACCCGCCATCTCCCCTATCGCAAGCTCTTCAAGGTATTCGACGCCGCCCCGGAGAAGCGCCCTGCACTGATGGCCAAGTACCTGGACGAGTGGTATCACGCAAGTAGGCGCGAACCCTATATCGACCAGCACGCACTGGAAAATCGAACCGACCACTTTTTCTACGGCTACTGGTCATGGGAAGCCGCCGCCGTCACCTGGCTGCTAAACATCGACGACAGCAGCTACCGCGACAAGCCGTTCTACCCGCGAGACCTGATGGACTTCGCCCGGCGCACGCCCAACGATGCCGCCCCGTCGTCGGCACCACCGCTCTAGCTAGACCACCAGCACCACTCCAGGAAGGCCAGTCGCGTTTATCGAAGCCACGCAGAGCCAGCACGCGCCGCCGGCAGCGGTCGCGCCGCGCACCGGACTTCCGCGTTGCGATATCACACGGCACTCAATGAGCCTGCCAGGCCGCCAGCCGCCCCACCCTGCGGGCGGGGTCGTTACGCATGCACCGAACCTTTGGGGCCGCTGGCAATCAGACTGGCGCCACAGGCGGTCTTCATGCCGTTCAGTGCTACCGGAACACCGTCCACATCATAGCTGCTGCTGCCCTCGGTAATGGGGAACACGCCCTTGCACAACGGGCAGGCCACCATGTGCCCTACCCCTGCCATGGGGCGACCATTGAGGTTCGTTTGCTCGAAGCCCTCCAGCACCGTCCCGCCGTGGTCGGTGCTGTCTCCCTTGCGAATGATGTCCATCGAGACCTCCTGGGCGCGCTATCGAATCAGCGGCCTGCCAGTTCTTCAGCATGAGTGGATGTGGGAGTGTTCTGCACAGCCTTGCGCGCACCATCCATCAGCAACGTACGCGGCAGGGCAAAGCCACGGAACAGCTGCTGGGTGAAGGGGTTCTCGCGCTTGTCGGCGGTAATCCGGTAACGCATCCCGCCATCGCTGGCGGTGAAGCTCAGATCAACCTCCGTGTCGGTAGCGCCGTTCAGGCGGGCCTGGCTGAGCAACCGGAATATTGACCAGGGCCCGCGGTAGACCAGCCCGCTGCTGTTGCCGCCGCTGCTGACCAAGGTGATCCGGCTTTCCCCGCTGCCCGTCGCACCACTGAGTGTGTTGGGCCAGATCAGTGGCGTGCTGATACTAGCGCCATGACTGTAGCTGATCAGTTGGCCGTCAATGTTCAGTACGCTGCTGCGGCGCGTGGGCGTCAACCCCACGGGCTCCACTGCGAACTGCAGACCAAGATTGCCGCGGCTGTTGAAGAAGGCATCACGAATACGGTCGGCGGCCTGCAGTTGCGTCATCACGTCGGTACGCAACAGGTAACCACCCCGCCGCTCCGAGTACAGCGCCTCCAGATTGTCTTCCAGGAAGACCTTCAGATACTGGTCCTTGAATTGCTGCAGCTTGCCCTGCGGGCCGAAGAAGGCAGCAAAGTCATCCAGCGAGACTTCTTGTCGACTGCTGGGGTTGAACGGATAGCGACCGACCAGGCGCTCGTTGTAGAAACGGTAGACATCCGCATCCCAGCGCCGCTCCAGTTCAGCCAGTGCCTCAATCAGCAACACCTGGGAGGACTCGTCGGCCAGCTTCTTGACCTGCTGGTTCAGGGGCTGTGGCAAGCCCGAGGCAATGCGCTGCAGGTTGCCGATGGGGTCGGGGCCTTTCAGGGCGAAGCGGTCCAGAACCACGCCCAGCGCGGCCTTGCCGCGGTTGGGGCTATCGTGCACACCTTTGACCTGGTCCTGCACACTCCCAATAGCCAGCATGGTTTCGTCCAGGTAGGGCGCCTTGTCACCCTTGGCCACCAGCAGGTCGGTAAGTGGCGCGAACGCACGCACGATGCTGCCAACCTGCTGCCCGACCGGATCGGCCTCGACGCTGGCGATGACTTTGTCGTCGGCCTTATCCGACGACTTACCCGAGGCGGCTTCGTTGTTCTTGCCGGTATTGGCCACCACGCCCAGCTCGGTGTTTTCGCGAACGGTTTCCACCAGGCGGCGTAACGGCGCAGCCGGGCTGGTCACGCTACCCAGTACGTTGACCGCCTGGGTAATGTCTTCAAAATCGCGCACCTCCAGATGGTTGAGGTTGCGTTGCCAGGTATCGATGTAGTCGCGGGTATAGATGGCCCGAATGCGCTCGGTCAACGCATCCTTGTCCTCCTGGGAATAGTCGATACTGCTCCGCTCGCCCAACGCCCATTGGTCGATGATTGCCAGATCCGCCAGGTCCTTGCTGTTCGGCTCGAAATAGCCGCGATAGCCCTTGGCGGTCAGCAACGCATCGATCTTGCCGTTGGCCTCTGGTACAGCGCCTTGCTCGACCATGCCCGGTGGTTGGTAAACAATGTCGAAGGCCGGGCCGATTTCACTACGCAGCTCCAAGGGAGTACGTAGGGCCTGGCCGGCCTCGCGACGCATGGTCGTGTAGACGCGCTGAGGCATGGGGATCAGCCGTAGCTCACGCTGTATGTCCGCCACTCGCCCGCGGTACTGGGGCAATTCGGTATCGGCATACTCCATGGCGTAGTCCAGATGGCGTCTCAGGGCCAACTGCACATTGTTCTCGCCGGGGAAAGCAGCCTGCCACCGCTTGGCCATCCACTCTTGGACGATGGGTGAACGACGGTTCGGCCGCTCCTCGATCATGCGATAGACCCGTAGGGCAGCCAGTTGCTCATCGCTGTCGACTTGCGGCGCCTCCATGGTGGCCATGACGCCCCCCGCCAGTTGCGGGAGGAAGCGCTGGGACAGCAGCGTCAAGTAAGCCTCATCGACCTTGGGACCTATCTGCCGCCCTGGATAGAGCCCCATGTCCGACACTGCCGGCCATGCATCTCGGTAGTTGCCAAACACCGCAACCGCGCTACGAATCTGATCGAGCGGTGCCAGCAGATTACGCCCAGTAGGATCGGCACGCCCGTCGATGGCGTGCGTATTGAACCCGCGGCTGCGCTCCAACACGGTCATCGCTTTGTCGCGATTCACCGTGTAGTAGTGATACCACCCAGCCACAACCATCAGGCCCCCAAGCGTGGCCACGCCCGCGCTCAGCGCCAACGCCCGTTTCTTGCTCGCCAGCACCTTGAGATTATCGCTGGCCAGGCCCGCTTCGGGGTAGATGACGCGCTGGAACAGTTGCTGCGCAAAGTACACCACCGATTGCCCGCTGGGCAGCGCATCGGCGACAGAGGGCGCAATGCGATAGGTCTGCGAGGCGTTGCTGACAAAAGCATTGCTGAGCAGGCCTTGCTGGTATACGGACGAGAAGTAGAGTCCTCGTGGCAACGCTGGCGTAATGTATCGATCGCTGCCCAGGACATCAGCCATGAAACTGAGCAGCAGTTGGCGCATGCCGGCCAACTGTCGGACCAAGGAAAACAGCGCTTCACGCTCCTCCAGCGACAAGGCGGTGCTGAGCGCATCGAAGGTCCGCTCGTTGAGGCGACTGACCAGCTCGTCGTAGCGCTCGCCCAGTTCCTTCAACCAGGCATCGTAGTCCTGCACCGAGTCCAGGGTGAAGGTGAAACCGAAAATGTCCTCCTTGACTGATTTTGGCAGCCGGGCGAAGAACGTCTCGAACCCCTCAAGCAAGTCGAATTTGCTCAACACCACGTACAGCGGTGGGCGTGTGCCCAGTTGGCGGCTGAGCTCGGCCAAGCGCGAGCGCAGCAGAACGGCCAACGCTTTGCGGTCACTGGCGGGCTGCCCCAGCAATGTCACCAGATCAACCATCAACACCACACCGTTGAGCGGACGGCGGCTGCGGTTACGTGCCAGCCAATCGATGAGATGCGTCCATAGCCGGGCATGGGTTCCCATCGGCATGGCGCCCTGGGGCCTTTCCGATGCCGCTTGTGCCTGCGCTTGATGCTCAGCCGGCGCCTGTTCGACCTCTGCTTCAGTGGGCGCTTCCTTGGGCTGGCTGACGAACTCACCAGGCGGGTCAATCAACACCGCCTCGTTGCCCATCCACCAATCGACGGTATAGGCCAAATCGGGATCGTCCAGCGCATGACCGCTGCCGGCCTTGATCTCGCCGGTCAGGGAGAAGCTCTGGTTGCTGCGGTTGATGAAACTGGTCTTGCCCGTATTTTCCTGTCCCAACACCAGATACCAGGGCAGTTGGTACAGGGCGTTGCGACCGTCGAGGTTGCTGCGCAACACCGCCAGGCTACGGTCCAGAGCCCGCTCCTGGGCTTGCACGAAGCGTAGGCAGGGATCTTGCTGCCGCTCGACATCCTGCTGTCGCTCGCTCTCCAGTCGACGATTGCGGCTACGCAGTCGCAGCGCCCAGACCAGTATGGGGATCATGAGCAGGATCACGGTTGCCAACACGCGCGCCGTCAGGCTGCCCAAGGGCTGGTAATCGCGCCAGATCCATTGCGGGCCCACCCACCAGATGGCAACCAACAAGAACGCCAGGGCAAGGACCAACAGCAAGGGGGTTCCTTGCTTGGCCCACCGCAGCAGGGGCTGACCAAAGCGCTTCACGAAAGACCAAATCTTCCACATAGTGAGATTCCTTGCTTAAACCTGTTGTCCCTGCTCACCAGGCACGGTGTTGCCGTCCTTGCGCTTGGCGAGGTGATTGAAAAGTGCCGGCTCCCATCGCTCGATGGTGGAGTCGCTCATGAGATTGAAAGCGGTCTGGTACAACCCGCCGGCGAGCCAGGGGAAACCTCGAGCGCCAAGCAGATCGGCAGCAATGGTCATGACGTGGCACTGATCACGTAGATCACTGGCTGCGCCCTGCAGGGATTCCAGCTGCTGTAGCAGCCGTTCTACTCCACCGCTGTCCAGGTGCGCCGCCAACTCGGTGCGCAGGGAGTCGTATTCCCGGCTCTCGACCGCTGGGCTTTGCGGTTCGTCTACACCGCTGAGCCACGCCAGTGTCTCATCATCGACAAAGGGCCGACCGTCCATGAACTGCAGGCTACGTAGGCCCGGGATACGAGCGATAAAGCGCTCAGCCGCCAATCGAATGGCCGCAGCGACCTCCGCCATTTCCAGGCGCTGGGCAATGCTTGCGGCAATGAAACTGCCACGTATCCAGTACGGCGAACTGGTCACGCTTTTTTCCACGCGCTGTAGCAGCACGGGGCTCACGTTGTTCGCAACCAAGGCTTCCTGATAGCTCTCTGCGACATCGGCCGGCACTCCCATCAACTCCGTGCGCTGTTCACGCCGTGTTGCCGGGGCGGCATTCAGGTGCGCCCACAGGGCAAACCGACGCAGCAGGTACCCTGTCGGGTCGTAAGCATTCTGTTGGTTGATGAGTTCAGCTACAGCCAACAGCGAGCGCTTGGTTTCTCGCTCATCGCCCAGCTTCAGGCTCGACTCACCGCTGAAGTACGCTTCGCTTATCGCTGGCCCACCTGCAGGCTGGCGAGATGCCTTGGCCGGTGTGGCGGACGGAAAGCGCGTGTCCTCCACCCTGCGCTGGAACTGGGCCTCCAACCGCGTCAGCATCGGCACATCGAGTTCGGCGGCCGCGGCACATCCCTGCAACCTGTCGATGGCATGGTGCGCCCGTTCCTGATGGGACTTGGCCAAGTCGTCGGGGCCAAGTGCAGACAAGGCTTCGGACAATCGCTCCACCAACAGAGCGACTTGCCGGCGCTTGGCGGGATAGCCCTTCGGGCCCGGTTTGGGATAGCTCGCCTCCCAGTAGTGCTCGACCATTCCAGCCAGCAGAGCAGCGGCATCCGCCCAGCTACCCCAGCTGCAGTCTCGCAACCGCGCGGCGATGAGATGCCCGGCAATGCGGAAGTGCTTGCACTGCTTGACGAGATACTGACTTGAGGCTTCCTCGATGTAACCCCAGTCCATCGCCGCTTCGTGCAGCCCGCCCAACTTGACCATCTCGTGGTCGATGGCTTGAAACGTCTCGTTCTCCTCATCGAAGACACCTGCTGGCTGCTGGGTGTCCACGGGCGCAAGAAGGACCTCGAGATCCAAGGTTTGAGCACTCACCAGTGACATGCCTTGCGTTGCTGAGTAATCAGTCGGTGCAGGTCGGAAGCCTCGAACTTCAGGCCATCCACCTGCGCGGAGTCGCTCTCTATCCGCAACTGGCTGCCCGCTTGCGCCAATTGACGCAACTGGTCGATGGCGACCAGGCCACGTCCGGCGTCCACTACCTGGCCATCGTCCAGCACCTGCCAGGGGCGCGCATCTCCCAACGGCCGGCCATCCAACAGCAGACGGATGTTCATGCGATCAGCCGCTATCGGGCTATCAGCAACCAATTGCAGCCGGGAAATGTTCGACAAGCAGCTGATGACCAGATGGGCCTGCGACGTTACAGCTCCCAGCGCAGGCGCTGATGCCACAACGCGAGTCTGTCCTGGCATCGCATCCGCCTCCTGCAGAAGACGGAATCCACCCTGGCCCTGAATGCGACCGGCCTCGGCGCGACGCATCAGCGCGATGATCTCCGGCTCTGGAGCAGGCTCTGGCGCAGTAGCGACGACGTTCTCTTCCGCCTGGGGCTCGTGCAGGATGGGAGGCGTACCGGCTTGTGCGTCGAAGCAGGCGAGCCGCTCCATCGCCGAGACAATGCGGACGCAATCCTGCGATGCTCCTGCCGCCGCTACCGGCAGGCCCGAGTCACACCCCACCACCGCCAGGGCAAAGAACACAATCAGACACTTGGATCTCATGTCGTCGAGTCCTCCATATCAATTCGATGGACGTGGCATTTGTGCGCCAGCGTGCGCTTGGGAATGCCCAGGCTTTCGGCAGCCAGGCGGCGGGAGCCTTGGACCTGGCGGAGCCGTTCGCTTAGAAGGTGTCGCTCGAACATGGCCACGGCTTCAGGCAAGTTGTCTGTCCGCCAAAGCTCGCTCAACAGCCCCTGCTCCTCTTCGGCAGATACCTGCTCACCCGACGGCTGTTGCAGCTCTGCCAGCGTTCGGGAACTGATCCACGCACCGGAAGCGGTACGTTCGGCGGCCACCAGTATCAGGCTGCGCAGTTCACGCACGTTGCCCGGAAAGGAGTGTCCTTGCAGTTGCTTCAAGGCCCGCTCGGACAGGCCCATGATGTTGCTCTGTTGCTCACGGTTGAACTTCATGAGGATGTGCGCCACCAACGCGGGAATGTCTTCCTTGCGCTCACGTAGGGGCGGCAGGTGCAGCAGTTGCTGGCGAATGCGGAAATACAAGTCCTCGCGGAACTGCCCGCTATGCACCAGCTCCTGCAGTGGCCGATGGGTCGCACAGATCAGGCGGAAATCTGAACTCTGCTCACGGGTTGCCCCCAGCGGCCTGAACCTCTTCTCGTTGAGCAGACGCAACAAGGTGCCCTGCAATGCCATTGGCATATCGCCGATCTCATCGAGAAACAACGTACCGCCATGGGCTGCTGCGACCAGCCCATCGCGAGCCTGGGTGGCTCCGGTGTACGCTCCACGCACGACACCGAACAGTTCGGATTCGATCAGATCCTTGGGAATCGCCGCACAGTTGACGGGGACGAACTTGCCTTCGCGCGAGGAGGCCTGGTGGATCAGCCAAGCCGCGTGATCCTTGCCAACCCCAGTCTCTCCGGTAACCAACAGCGACAACGACGAGTCTGCCAAGCGCAGCAGGTCGTTGCGCAGGGTCTTGGCAATCGCGCTCACACCGATGAAATCAGCAGCCAACAAGCGTGCAGCACGCACCCGCCCCCGCTCGGTTTCACGCGATGGCTCTACATGCTTTCCTGCCGTCGCGTCACTCTTCTCCTGCAGTCGCGCCAATAACTGTTCATAGGCTTGCAGCAGGTACTGCCAGGTCTTTGATGCCTGCCATGCTTTCAGGGCCTCACGGCTCCCTGCCACGACAAGAACACCACCGGGCCTCTGGCGGACATCGCGCAGGGGGTTGATGTGTATTGCCTCACACACCGGCAAGCAGGCTCGTAGGCGCTCGAAGCTCTCCCCAACATCCACCAGAGCATCCACACGCTCTATCCAGCAAGGCTGGGTAGCCAACACGCTGTAGACCAACGGATTGTCCACCTCGTCCATCGCCATATCCGGGATGGTCTGGGCGTTGTGCAACGTGTCAGCCAACGGCAGCAGCACTTGCCCCCCGGCGTCACGCCAGTAGCACAGTCCCACACTCAGACCGTAAGCCCCCACCGCGCCACGCAAGAACACCGCGGCCAGTTCCACCGGGGACTTGGCCACGCACATATCTCGAATCAGGCAGGCCAGTTCGATGGATTCCGCGTGTTCCTCGCGACTCATTCGAGACTGGCGGCAAAACGGCCGCCCTCCCACACCAACCGGGCATGGTCGAATGCGTCGCCGGACGCGAGACGTTGCAGTACCGCCAACGACAGCGGCGGCAACAGTTCCCCATCCAGGCAGGCATCCAACATACGGGCGCCGTTGAGGTGGCGCGTGCAGCGCGCTCGCAACTCGTCGCGGGCACAATCACCAATGGTCAGGGCCGCATCGTAACGCCGGGAGAATTGCCGCTGCAGGCGCTGCAAACGGCTATCGACAATCTCGGCCAGCACCGCTTCGTCCAGATAGCGATAGGGAACCAATTGCATCCGCGCCAACAACGCAGGCTTGAAGAAGGTCATCAAGCGTTCGCGCAGGGTCTCGGCATCCAAGTCCGACAGGTCATCGTCCCCTTGGTCGAACCCCAGGTTGGAGGTGAGGAAAAACAGGATGTTTCGGCAATCGATGCGGCGCCCCTCGCCATCTGCCAGTTCGCCCTTGTCAAAGGCTTGATAGAAGATGTTGAGCACCTCGGGGTGCGCCTTCTCCACCTCATCCAGCAACACGACCGAGTAGGGCTGCTTGCGAATCGCTTCGGTCAGCACCCCACCCTCGCCATAGCCAACGTAGCCTGGCGGCGCGCCCAACAGTCGCGAAACGGTGTGCCGTTCCTGGTACTCGGACATGTTGATGGTGGTCAGGAACTGCTCGCCGCCAAATAGGGCATCTGCTACCGCCAACGCCGTTTCAGTCTTGCCAACGCCGCTGGGTCCCACCAACAGGAACGCTCCCAGTGGTGTGCCCGGCCGCCGCAAATCCGCCATCGCGGTCAGCAAGTGCCGATGCACCTGCTCAAGCGCCACGTCCTGTCCCTTGACCCGTTCTCGCAAGGTACTGGGTAGGTTTTCCAGACGAGTCATCTGGTCGCTGCTGATAGTGGTGGCCGGAATCCCCGTCCAGTCGGCGATGATCTGAGCGATTTGTTCGGCCCCGACATCCGCGTGCAACAGCGCATCCTCTCGCTGCAATTCCGTCAGCTGCGCGACCTTCTCCGCAATCCTTGCACCGTGCTCGCCCTGTTCGCCACGCAATGCAATGATCTCGTCAATCAATGCCTTCTGCTGCTCCCAGGCCTCACCCAGCGAGACTATCTCGCCTTCCACCTGCTGCTTGTCCGTCTCAAGGCTCTCCAGGCGCTTTGGATCGACCTTGCGCCCAGCCCGTGCGTCCCGAGCCAGGTGCTCGGCCTCAGCGTCAATCTGCCTCCGTCGGTTCTCCAGGGTGGACAGGCGACGTGGCGGCTCTGCCAGTACGGTCGCAACCCGAGCGCACGCAGTGTCCAGCACATCGATAGCCTTATCCGGCAACTGTCGCCCAGATAGGTAGCGTGCCGACAGAGCAGCTGCGGCCTGCAAAGCGTCTTCACCGATGTAGACCTGATGCGCCTTTTCGTAGACAGGCCGTAGGCCGCGCAAAATATGCACCGTCTGTTCGGCCGTAGGCTCTTCAAGCTTGACCAGTTGGAAACGGCGCGTCAGGGCCGGGTCCTTTTCGAAGTACTTCTTGTATTCGGACCAGGTAGTGGCAGCGATGGTCCGCAGTTCGCCGCGTGCCAGAGCCGGCTTGAGCAGATTGGCTGCATCGCTGCCACCAGCAGCATTGCCGGCACCGATCAGCGTATGGGCTTCATCGATGAACAAGATGATGGGCTCCGGCGAGGCCTTCACCTCGTCGATCACGGCCTTCAGCCGCTTCTCAAATTCACCTTTGACAGAGGCGCCTGCCTGCAGCGCCCCCATGTCCAACCCCCACAGTTGGATGGTACGCAGTGGTTGAGGCACCTGACCCTGGACGATGCGCAACGCCAGTCCTTCGACCATCGCGCTCTTGCCTACGCCGGCGTCCCCCACCACGATGGGGTTGTTCTTTCGTCGACGAGACAGGATATCGATCATCAGGTCGATCTCCGAATCCCGGCATAGCACTGGATCGATCCGGCCCTCACGGGCCTGGGCAGTGAAGTCGTGACCATACTTTTGCAGCGCGGATTCCGACACAGGAGCACTGGCATGCCGCCCCTCCCCCGTTTCGGTCCCTGGTGTCTCCGCTGAGGTCGCCAACAGCTCGCCGAATCGCTTGCGCAATGCTTCTCGGTTGATGCCATCCAGTAGCTGAATAACGGCGAGCGGCAGATAACGCGCCGGCTTGAGCAAAGCCGCCAGCAGCACAGCCCCACTGCGAATGTTTGCCTGCGCCAGCTCTACTGAACTCAAGAGCCACGCTTCCTGAAGCAACTCGATCAGCAGCGGGGAGAAGGAGGGATAGCTGGCGTTTCCACCGTCATGAGTGGGCAGCACCGGCATCAGCGCTCGTCGTACATCCTCAATGACCAACCCAGCATTCGACAGAGTAATGCGCACATCACACTGAGGTTGCTCAAGCAACTTCACGAGCCAATGCGCGACCGTAACTTCATCACCCCGCTGACTCATGCACAGAGCGCCCGCCTCTTCCAGCGCCTGCCGACAGAACGGATTCAAACGCTCAATTAGTGCAGATATATCAACCACGACCATGACACCTAGTTCCTCTGAGAATTGTGACTTCCATGTAATTCACATTGCGCTCCTGCTCGACAGCGAACAACAATAAACCCAAACGAGGCAACTCTATCCGTATTCCCTGAAACAACAACACCCCTTACGCAGGTAAGAAAACTCCGAAAAATAAGCCGACGCATCTTTCTCTGTATGAATCCTCCAGGTTCGTGATGTAAATTCATCAATGCAATCGGAAATATCCCACACGAAAACCCCAAGCCACTGTGTGGCGCAAACATGCATGACATGGCTTGATATTTATAGTTCCCATCAGCCTCAAACTGCTTGTAGTCACATCACAAGGTCAGCCCATAACAACTTTTCCAGCAACAACACAACGCTAAGGAGTAAGTCATGGCGCAAAAGGAAGGATCTGTCGCACCGAAAGAACGCATCAACATCAAGTACGTTCCAGCGACTGGCGGACAACAGGAGGAGATCGAACTTCCCCTGAAGTTAATGGTTACCGGCGACTTCAAGGGGCACGAAGAAGCAACTCCCTTGGAAGACCGCGCAGCCGTGCGCATAGACAAGGACAACTTCAACGACGTAATGGAGAAGGCCGGGCTTGCCCTGACCATGGACGTGCCATCGGTGCTTGAGGGAAGCGAAGGCGACACGCTCAAGGTCGATCTTATGTTCTCGAACATCAAGGACTTCAGCCCCGATGCCATCGCCCGACAGGTTCCGGAGTTGAATAAGTTGCTAGAGCTGCGCGAGGCCCTGGTCGCCCTGAAGGGACCAATGGGCAACATCCCAGCTTTCCGTAAGCAACTGCAAACACTTCTTGGCGATGAGGCTGCACGAAGCAAGTTGAGCGAGGAGTTGGAAGTACTTCTTGGAGCGTCTGAATCCTGAAAGCTCCTGCTCTTCCATCCCCTCCCCGCCTTGGTTAGAAGGAATTTAACAGCATGAAAGCGCAATCCGCAGAAAGTACTGCCGTTACGCATCAACCCGACAGTCTACTCGCCAACATCATGGCGCAAACCCGACTTGAACCAAATCAGGAAGGCTATGCCATCGCCGAACGTGGTGTAGCCACCTTCATCACCGAGATGCTGAAGAGCAACGATCGCGAGCAGCCCATCAACAAGCTGCTCGTGGACGGCATGATTGCCGAACTAGATCGCAAACTCAGCAAACAGATGGATGCCATCCTCCATCAACCGGAACTTCAGAATCTGGAGTCCGCCTGGCGTGGGCTCAAACACCTGGTCGATAACACCGACTTCCGCGAAAACATTGAAATTGAAGTGCTCCATGTCACCAAAGCAGAAATGCTGGAGGACTTCGAGAGCGCAGGAGATATCACCCGCAGCGGTCTCTACAAGCACGTCTACACCGCAGGCTACGGGCAGTTCGGCGGTAAGCCCATCGGGTGCATGGTCAGCAACTACACCTTCGGCCCCTCGGCTCCCGACATCAAGCTGCTCAGCTATGTCGCAGCAGTCGGTGCCATGGCCCACGCCCCGTTCCTGGGAGCCGCCGGCCCGGAAATGCTGAACATCGACTCGTTCCAGGAACTGCCCAACCTGAAAGAGATCAAGGACATCTTCGAAGGGCCGCGCTTCGCTAAATGGCGAGGGCTGCGCGAATCAGAAGACGCCCGCTATCTTGGTCTGACGATGCCACGCTTCCTGCTGCGCTCCCCCTATGACCCACTTGAGAACCCGGTGCGCAGCTTCTGCTACAAGGAAAGCATCGACGGCAATCATGCGAACTACCTTTGGGGCAACACCTCGTACCTGCTCGCCGGCCGCATCACCGACAGCTTCGCCAAATACCGGTGGTGCCCGAACATCATCGGTCCGCAGTCCGGTGGTACCGTCAACGACCTGCCAGTCCACCTGTACGAGTCCCTGGGCCAGTTGCAGGCCAAAATCCCGACCGAAATCCTGGTCTCCGACCGTCGCGAGTTCGAACTTTCCGGTGAGGGCTTCATTCCCCTGACCATGCGCAAGGACAGCGACAACGCGGCCTTCTTCTCGGCCAACTCGCTGCAGAAGCCCAAGATGTTCGCCAAGACGCCCGAAGGTGAGGCGGCCCAGACCAACTACATGCTGGGCACTCAACTGCCCTACATGTTCATCATCAATCGCCTGGCGCACTACATCAAAGTGCTGCAGCGCGAGCAGATTGGTAGTTGGAAGGAGCGTCAGGACCTGGAGCGCGAGCTGAACAATTGGCTACGCCAGTACATCGCCGACCAGGAAAACCCTTCGGCTGACGTACGCAGCCGCCGTCCGCTGCGTGCAGCCCGCGTGGTCGTGCAAGACGTGGCAGGCAATCCGGGCTGGTATCAGGTGTCGATGTCGGTGCGCCCCCACTTCAAGTACATGGGCGCCAACTTCGAACTGTCGCTGGTTGGACGATTGGACAAGGAGTAGTCCTCCGGGAGCAGCTATGCCACGTATCCCCGGCCGGGGCAGCCTGTTTGAACGGCTGGAACCGGATGTGCAGCCATACCGGTCGCGTTCCCAAAGCGATCTGGCAACGGAGCGCATTACGGCGGTCAAACGGCATCTGGAGTGGATTCTCAACATCCGTCGGGGCAGCGCACCTAGCTGCCCCGACTTGGGGCTTCCGGATTTCAATGACGCCGCCATCGGTAGCGAAGACCTCCGCCTGAATGTCTGTGAAGCCATTCGTCAACTCGTGGCTCGTTACGAACCACGTGTGCGACAGGTCGAAGTGCAACCCCGTCCGGATGCTCAAGGCCTGCCGTTGCTGCAGTTTCGTATCCATTGTGTGCTTCCCGTGAACAACGTGGATGAGCAGGTCGAAATCGACCTGCTCATCCACGGTCAAGACCAGTTCGCAAAAGTAACCTGACGCACCCGCCAGGAGGGCGCGATGCCGCTAAGAACAAAATTCCGCGAGGAAATGGAGTTCCTGCACCGGATAGGAAGGGAGTTCGCGCACGAGAACCCGCAGCTGGCGCACTTCCTCGGAGAAGAAGCAAACGATCCGGACGTCCAGCGGCTACTGGAAGGCGTTGCTTTCCTGACCGCCAAGATGAGCCTGAAGATCGAAGACGACCTTCCCGAGCTCACCCACTCCCTGCTGCAACTGCTATGGCCGAACTACCTGCGTCCGCTGCCCAGCGTCACGATGATGCGGTTCGAGCCCATGGAAAACGAAGTCACCACGCGCAAGCAGGTCCCCAAAGGCACGCCATTGCTGTCTCGACGCGTGGAAGGTGTGCAGTGCCAATTCCGCACCTGCAAAGAGGTGGAGGTTTACCCGCTACGGATCGATGAAGTCAGCGATGCCCATTCCCAGGAGAAGTCGATCATGCGCATCGACTTGGCGCCGACGAGCCTGGATTTTGTCCTCAGCGACATGGATTGTGACCGACTCGACTTTCACCTCAGCGGCGACGACACGACCGCACGCACCTTGTACCTATGGCTTGCCCGCTACCTTGAACATGTCAGGGTGGAGATCGACGGCACCACCAGGCTTCTTCGTCCGAATGCGTTGGAGTTCCCCGGCTTCAGCCCGGAAGAAGCGCTGTTGCCCTACCCGAAGAACGTCTTCGACGGCTACCGCATCCTGCAGGAGTACTTCCTCTTTCCCCAGCGCTTCCACTTTTTCACGCTCAACCAGTTGCGTGCCCTATGGCCCAACCACAAGGCCAGTCAGATTCGACTGGAGTTTCACTTCACCCGCCCTATGCCTGTCGGCATTCGATTGCGCACTACCGATGTGTCGCTCTACTGCACCCCGGCGGTAAACCTCTTCGAGCAAGGCGCCGAGCCAATCGATCTCAACGGGCGAGCCATCGACCATCGCCTCCTTCCAATGGGCCTGCGCCCGGATGCCTACGAGGTATTCAGCGTCGATGAGGTCAGCGGTTGGCAACGCAAAGCCGATGGCAAGCGAGGACGCTGGCTGCGCACCTATCATCCGTTCGAGTCTCTACAGCATGAGATTGAGCATAGCCACGGGCGCACTGCACTCTATTACCGCACCCGCCTGGAGCCCGCGCATAGCGCCGAAGGTGTCCAGCATCGAATCGCCTTCATCAGGGCAGACGAGACCGACTACGTAGGCGAGAGCGAAACAGTTTCCCTATCGCTGACCTGTACCAATCGCGATTTGCCCCTATCGCTCGGTGTCGGAGACATCTGCTTCGGTACCGTGGGCGCCATTAGCACGCCCAACTTCGTACGCTTCCGCAATATCAGCGTACCCACGCCGTCCTATCGCCCGGTACTGGACGGCGAGCTGCAATGGAATCTTATCTCCAACCTCTCGCTCAACTATCTCTCACTGCTTTCGATTGAGCCACTGCGTGCCGTCATCCGCGCCTATGACTTCGCTGCCTTGCATGATATTCGCCAAGCCAGGACCAGCCGAAAGCGCGTTGAGGCAATCCTTGAAGCCCAGACGGCCCCTGCCGATCGCTTGGTCCGTGGCTTACCTGTTCGCGGAATGCGGACGCGCCTCAAGATGGACCAGTCCGGTTTTCTCTGCGAAGGCGACCTCTACCTGTTCTGTACGGTGCTGAGCCACTTCTTCTCCCTCTACGCCAGCATCAACTCCTTTCACGTGCTGGAAGCTGTCAACGCCAGCAACAACGAGCATTACTCATGGCCAATGCAGATCGGCAAACAGCCGCTGATTTAGCTGACGCCGTACTGGCCGACGCCAATAACTTCAACTTCTTCAGTCTGGTGGAACACCTGCATCGACTGCACGAAGATGACCTTGAAGCGCAGGACCGAACGCGTCCGCAGAGGCAACGGGTACGTCTGTCCGCCTATGCAGGCCTGGGTTTCCCCGCAGCAGACGTCTCACTTGCGCAAAGGCTACCTCCAGAGTCGGCCAGCGACTATCTGGTTCAGGCCACCTTCTTCGGCCTGCACGGCCCAGACTCCCCCCTACCCGGCCACTACCTTGACCGCCTGGCTTACGAGGCAGGCCAAGGCGTAGGCATACGTCCAGCCTTCTTCGACGTCCTGCACCACCGCTTGCTGCTTCTGCTGCATCAAGCCTGGCGAAAATATCGCTACTACGTGCGGTTCCGTCAGGGCGCGCACGACCATTTCTCCCGCTATGTGTTCGCTTTGATCGGCCTGAGCGATAGCCGTCTACGCGGGGAAACGCCCATTGCCTGGAGCCGCCTGCTCAGCTTTGCCGGGGCCGTCGCTGGACGCAGTCGTTCTCCGAGCATGGTGGCCGGCATCATCGCCCACTGCTTCGACCTGAAATCAGTCCATATCCGCCAGTTCGAGTTGCGCTACACCGACGTCCCCGACGACCAGCGCAACGCCATGGGCCGGCGAAACTGCACCATGGCCCAGGACTTCGTGCTCGGGCGACGGGTCAGGAGCCGTCACAGCAAATTCACCATCTGCATCGCCGGCCTGAGCCAAGCACGCTTCCGTGATTTCCTGCCTAGCGGGGCGGACTTTCCCCGGTTGCGCAAACTCATCGAATTTCTGCTGCGCGACCCGCATGCCTACGACTTGGAACTGGGCCTGTACATAGACGAAGTACAACCGTTCAACATGGCAAGTGGTATCGGCAGCCATTTGGGATGGACCAGTTTCCTCAAACAACCGGACAACCATCGTCCACCGACGGTTCGAGTCAAGGTGCGCCAATGAAGCCCATTGTCTATACCCGTGTGGCGCTGATCGTCACCAACCCACAGGCACTGCGACTGGGTAGCCTGCCACGTCACCATTTCAGCCAGGCTGGCGGAATCATCGGTACCCAAGGCGCCGATTGGCCTCTGGACGATGGCCACCAAGGGATAAAGCCCTCGCATTGCCAGATTGTCTGGGACGACGGTGCTTTCTGCCTGGTCGAACGTAATGGCGACACACGTATAAACGGCAATCAGGCGCCGCTCGGCAGAGATGTCAGCGTCAGGCTCAACCAGGGCGATCGCATTCGTATCAGCTCACTCTGCATCGATGTGCACCTGGAGCAGGAACACCACAACCTGCCTGACCCTGAACGCCATCTCGCCGAACACACCATCGAAGAGCTATTGAACGCCGAGCATACCGATGCTGGTGACCTGCAGAACCTGCCCGCACCACCTGGGTTTGACGTGAGCATACCCGAGCCGGCCGAACCTTCGGCAGCGCTGCAAACGCTGATGCAGCCTCTGGAACAGACCTCACTCGACCCTCTCCAGGCCCTGGATGCGGCCCAGGCGCAACGAGCGCCCCAGACACCACCTATCTCGCTTGATCCCAAACACTACGGCCTGTCCGAAGCCCCAACTCCCATGGACCTGGCCAGTACCCGCTTTGAAGCTATTTCCGGCTCACGCTCATCTTCTGGAGAAGACCGAATGTCGCAACACGATACTCCGTCCTACGAATCTGTATCCCCGGCTCCGCTGCACAGCACCAGCACACTGCCTGCTGAGCCCCTGCTCGAAGGCTTGGGGGCCTCAGTAGGCAACCTCGACGCCGCGGCGAGCTATCGGCTGATGCTCGAGTCGGGCCAGACAATCCGAGCCTTCATCCAAGGGCTGCTGGCCCTGCGTAATACCACGCATGGACACCAGCGACTCAGCCTGCAAAGCCGCACCCTGCAGCCCATCGAAGACAATCCCTTGCACCTGGGCCAAAGCTACGAGGACACCCTGCGCGCCCTTTTCTCCACTGAGCGCAGTCGCGTTCATCTGTCCCCCAAGGCTGCCGTCGAGGAAAGCCTGGCTGAGCTAAGTCGACATCAGCACGCCCTGCTACAAGGCATCGAGGCCGGGCTATCAGCTCTGCTACAAGCCTTTTCGCCCGCGCAGTTGACGCAGCGCTTCCAGCGCTACGACCCCGACCAGACTAAAGCCGAACAGGCAGGGGACTGGGCCTGGCAGATGTACAACCACTACTACAACGAGCTCAAATCCGACCGCCAGCGGGGCTTCGAGAAATTGTTCTGGGAAGTCTTCGAGCAGCATTACGACCGAGCCTTGCGCGCGGAGGCGTGATGAAGCGTACCCTTGGCGTGCTGCTCGCTACTTTGCTGATCGGCGGATGCAGTACGGTTGGCAATGTATTCAAGAAGACGGGGCAAATCCTGATGGACCCGTCCATTCAGGTCGGCTCGGCTGCGGACCAGCCAACGCAGATCGCTCTGAGCCTATATGCCGGTTACGACGTCAATCCCAACCCAGAAAGTGCTACCCCCGACATGGCGCCCTCGGAAAAGGCATGGCCGGCACCCGCGCTGGCGGAAGACGAACTGGACGGGCCCTACGCCATTCGTTTGAACAGCGCGAACCGGGTGGAATTGCTTGAGAGCCTGCGCGCACTTCTCGATCATCTGCAAGAAACTCCCTCATCACCCGGAGTAGCCATCCCCGGTGGTAAGCCCAAGCTCCAGGCGCCACCAGCCACGCCGCGGCCTGCGTTCCCCGGCCTGTATCTTCCCGAACCGTTCAGGTTGGCGTCTGACGCATCGTTGACATCCACACGGCCTACGCCGCCCTCACCGACTCAGGCCACCTCGGTTGCATCCAGCACACCCTTGCCTGTGGCTGCCGTTCAGGGGCAGAGAGAGGTTCGTGGCTTGGCGCCCGGCCAGTATCAAGCTGGAGCCACCCTGCCGGATGCACCGGTGGCACCACCAGCCTCCAGCGGCACGGCCACACCCATCGCCTTCAAGGTACTGCAGCTCAAGGATGACTCCATGTTCCTCAACGCCGATCCCGAGCAGCTCTGGCACAAAACGAAGAAAGCGCTCGGTAGCACCTACCTGAGCGTTGACGACTACATCCTGCTCCCTGGGCAGTTCAAGTTCATCAACTTCCGCCGTATCGATGAAGACGCCAACTACATTGCGGTGGTTGCCGACTTCCGTGATCCGAATATCGCCACCTGGAAACAAGTGCTGCGGGTCGACCCGCGCGGGCAGAAATACAACCTGCTGGTCAGCTTCCTGGGCAACCGCGTCTCCATTACCGATGAGCGCTATCCCCCCGCACAGCCATCGCAATCGAGTAAGCAACCATGAGCAGTAAGAATCCCATCGTTCTCAGCGAAGGCACATTTTTCGAGCCACAGCACTTCCAGCAACTCGTGCGTGTGCTGGAACACCAGATCAACAGCCGCGTCGACAGCGTCGGTCCGCATCCCTATGGCTTCACCGATCTGCAAATCAATCAGGAATATCTCGCCTTCGGCAAGATTGCCATTACTCACGCCAAGGGCGTGATGCCGGATGGCACCGTATTCAACATCCCCAACGATCAGCCGCCGCCGGAACCGTTGGTGATAGGCGACAGTGCCGCCGATAACCAGGTGGTCTACCTGACATTGCCACACCGCTCCGATGGCGTACTGGAAATCCGTTGGCCCGAGGCGTACGCCAATCATCGCTACATCATGCGTGCCGAGGAACTGCGTGACACCCACAGCCAGATTGGCGACTACCGGCCCATCGATCTGGCCGTCGCCAATCTTCAACTGGCGTTGGAACGCGAGGACCGAAGCGCCTATGCCTGCCTACCCTTCGCCCGTATTCGCGGGCGTCGCGCAGATGGCAGCTTGCTGCTGGATGACAGTTTCTACCCCACCAGCCTCTCGCTCCAGGCGATTCCACCATTGGGTCGTTTCCTCGGGGAAGTCACCTCGCTCATGCGCGAGCGGGCCCGCACTATCGCCGAGCGGATCGGTAGTCCTGGGCAAGCCGGGGTCGCCGACGTCACCGACTTCCAGCTGCTGCAGTCGCTCAATCGTCTTTACGCCGAACTCTTGCAGCAGTCGCGTCAACCGATGACTCATCCGGTCGACCTGTACCGCACCTTCCTCATGGCTGCCAGCGAACTGGCGACCTTCATGGAACACGGACGCCTGGCTCCGGAGCTACCCGCCTATCGTCACGAAGACCTGGCGACAAGTTTCCAACCACTGGAAGCCACCCTGCGTCGCTACCTCAGCAACGTGCTTCAACCACGCGCGGTATCCCTCCCCATAGTCACGCAGCAGTATGGGATACGGACCGCATCCGTGGCCGACAGCACCTTGCTGGAGCAGGCGGACTTCGTTCTCGCTGTGTCCGCCCAAATGCCGGTGGAGCGTTTGCGCCAGTTGTTCCTGCAACAGGTCAAGGTCGCTTCCATGGAGCGACTCGGCGAATTGGTCAGCCGCCAGTTACCCGGGATTCCCCTGGCCCCGCTGCCCGTGGCGCCCCGCCACCTGCCATACCACGCCGGCTTCACCTACTTCCAACTTGATCGGAACCATCCGACCTGGCAGCAGATGATGAAAAACACCGCCGGCTTCGGTTTCCACATCACTGGCGACTACCCCGGACTTGAACTGCAGTTCTGGGCGATCAGGGAGGCAACGCGATGAGCACAACCGTCAACATCAACCGCGAGAGTGATTTCCATCGGGAGCAGCCAACTCCGGCAGTCGGCCGCAAGGACGACATCACCTTCAATACCGTCGCCCAGTTGGACCACGACGCCGACCTGGCCTTTCAACTTCGTGGGCACAGCATCAATCCGCTAGTGGACGCAGCCATGCCGTTGTTCGGCCTGGTCATCCGCCTACGCAAGCTGGAATCGTACAGTCAGGTCAACGAACTCCACACGATTGTGCGCGACCAGATCAAAGCCGTGGACGAGGAAGTGCTGCGCCATGGCTACGACAGAGCGGTGCATATGGCCTACCGGTATGCGCTGTGCAGCTTCGTCGATGATGCAGTCATGGCCACGCCTTGGGGCTCCAACTCACCCTGGGCCGAACGCTCGCTGCTCAGCATCTTCCACAACGAGACATGGGGCGGAGAAAAATTCTTCACCGTGCTCTCGCGCATGCAGATGGAGCCCGAACACTACCGTGACGTGCTTGAGTTCAAGTACCTGTGTCTGTGCCTGGGCTTCAAGGGCAAGTATGGCGTTCAACACAACCAGGCCGAATCGCTCAATAACCTCATCGTCAAACTGCACCGAGTACTCCGCCCGCTACGCGGCGAGTCGCCAGAGAAGCTGACTGACGCCCATTCCAACATAGTCTCCCGGCGCTACCGCATCAGCCATCAGTGGCCCATCTGGATGCCGTGGGCCATCGCACTCGCCGTGCTGGCCGGCATCTATGCGCTCTTCGCCGTCAACCTGGGTAGCACCACCGAATTGGTCCTGCGCTCGTTGGACAACATCCTAAAGCCCTGACCCGGCCCGATACTCACCAGACGAGAGGCATGTCATGCCCAGCCAATCCAACCTGTGTTTCACCTTCACCGTAGGCGAGACCGAGTTCGACGTCATCGAGTTCACCCTCGACGAGGGCCTCAGCGAGAGCTACCAACTGGCGCTGGAGCTGGCCAGCCGCGACCCAGCCATCGACTTCGCCAAGATTCTGGATGCGCCGGCACACTTCATCCTCTGGCAGGGCGAGCAACCGGTACGCCATGTCCATGGCCAGGTCAGCCGCTTCGAGCAAGGCACCACCGGCTTCCGTCGCACCCGCTACCGCGCCCTGGTCGAACCGCCCCTGGCACGGCTCGAGCTGTGCGCCGACTGGCGCATCTTCCAGCAAAAAACCGTGCCGGAAATCCTGAACCTGCTGCTCGCCGAGCACGGCATCGTCCCCTACCAGCAGAACCTCACCGAAGATCACCTCACCCGCGAGTACTGCGTCCAGGCCGGCGACACCGACCTGGACTTCCTCCTGCGCCTGGCCGCCGAGGAAGGTCTCTTCCACCGCTTCGACCACCGCCCCGACGGCTGCACCCTGATTCACAGCGACCGCCTCTACATCCAGGACGCCATCGCTGGCGGCCCGGTACCCTACAACCCCACCCCCGGCGGCGACCGGCCCGAACCGGCCCTGCGCACCTTCACCTACGCCGAGCAGGTGCGCACCACCCGCCAGACCCAGCGCGACTACACCTTCAAATACCCGCAGCACGATCAGCAGCACAGCGCCGTAGCCGAACGTCCACGCGCGGCCGAGCAGGACTACGAGCACTACGCCTATCCCG
>Ga0180223_1000956_pt1 | contig 26805 bp, 22 predicted proteins | sample eDN5th30CKraftOP_FD_151337 | JGI IMG/M metagenome (GOLD analysis project Ga0180223, IMG submission 151337) | Enriched Organic Plus compost microbial communities from Emeryville, California, USA - eDNA 5th pass 30_C Kraft OP (version 2) (version 2) ... | reverse complement strand
GCATGTGTTAAGCCTGCCGCCAGCGTTCGTTCTGAGCCAGGATCAAACTCTCAAGTTTAATCTGACTTTTGTCGACGCATGCACGTTTGCATTTGACGAGGACACACACCTTTTCACAGCACCCCGAAGGGCGCGTGTAGGTAGTGTACCTCAAGAAAACGTAGCACCGTCGAAGTCGCTTCGACCTACTGACCAGCTCCGAAGAACCAGCTCTCAGTCCGCAAGAACCTCGCCGTCCACGTTTCCCTTTCTTCCTTCTTCACAATGTCAAAAACCCGACCTCGAATTCTCCTGCCGGAGACCAACGTCGTCGGAAGCCTTAGCTTCCAGCATTTCCTAAGGGACAAGAACTTTACTTCCGGCCTTAACCGGCAGCAACCCCACCCTGTCAGAATTTCTTAACGCACCAGACTGTGGGAACGAAATGAACCGTTCGCGTCGCTCGTGCCATCAACCGAAGAACCAAAATTACTTTTCGTTTTCAGTCGCTTGCTTCGGTCGTTGCCGCTTTTCGTCGGCGCCGCCTCAGCGATGTCGGGGTTATAAGGGTGCCCCCTTTTGGTGTCAACAGCCGAAAATGACAAAACTGACATTTTTCGCCGCCGAGACCGAAAAGCCCGGAAAACCGGGCGTTTCTGTCTAGCTTTAGATAGGGACCATAATTACGGGTTCAAGGGACGATCAGTGGATAACTTTTCGCCGTCCCCGTCGAACTACCAGTGTTTCTGCGGGCCTTGGCGAAAGACAAGTCTGTGGAGCGCTTTTTCGCGGTGCGCGATGACCGGCATTCTTCCGGTCCAGGCCGGACAGAAGGGCACTGCGTTCCCTTCCCCTTATATAAGGAACGGAGGCCTAGTTTCGCCGTATTTGGCGCGGATTGGAGGGGTGCCTATGGTATTGACGTACGTTAACGGCTCGTTCATGCCTTTGGCGGCACTGCGGGCAGCGGGGGTTGCACGACAGGGTCGGTGCTTTCGGGGCTTCACTAAGGAAACGCGTTGAACGCTCAACAGCGAAATCGGCACGCGGCCCTGCTTAAGGCAACAGGGTACGAAGACGGTCCGGCATTGACCGTGCAATCGACCGACGGCGACATTCCGCATGGTCGCGAACTCTCCATCTCCTGGCTGACCGGCACGGTGATGACGGGCCTGACCAGCGTGCTGCTCATGGGCGCGGCGCTCTTCGTCTCCTTCCAGGGCCAGGACACTTTTTCGACCGCCTATGAGGCTTTGCGCATCACGCATCCTCCGGTGACGCCGGCGAGCCCGACCAATCTGCAGATCAAGACCAATCGCACCCGCCCCGTGGCGCAGACGCGCTCTGAGCTCGAGACCATCGAGGCCACGATCAAGGAAAGCGTGGACGGGCGCGACATCATCAAGAAGCAGCCCTTCAGCCGCCTGCGCGCTACCCTGGCCACGGCGGCCACGTCTCTTTCAGACGATGTGCCGGCCTACGACCCGGTCGCCCTCATCGCCTCGACCCAGCCGCTCGACGAGAGCGGTGCCGACGTCTCCACCAATATCTATGGCGCCGAAGTCGAGGGCGAAGTCTCGATCAAGCTTGCCTCGCTTTCCCTGACGCAAACGCCGCCGCGCGCCATTTCCGACCAGACCGCCGCCGATTTCGTGCGCACGACCGTCGAAGGCGCCTATGTGGAAGCGGACAGTTCCGCGCTGGCTTATGCGCCGACCGAAGGCTCGATCCACGAACTGGCGGCTAGTCCGACCGATGCCGTGATCACGGGCGTGGCCGAAAACCTCACTGTCCTGCCCAAGACCACGCTCCCCAGCGATGCCCTGGGCCGCACCGAGCGCCTGCTCACCCTCAAGGAGCCGAGTTCGCTCGAGGAAACGCTCAAGAAAAACGGCTTTACGCCCGACATGATCGGCATGATCGCCGGCACGCTGCGCAACGTCTATCCCTCGACCAACCTGCCGAGCGGCGCCCGCCTGCGCATTCTCTTCGGGCCCTCTCGTATGTCCGAAACGCTCATTCCCTATCGGATGAGCATCTATATCCATGACGCTGCGAGCAACAAGGACCGGCACGCGGCAACCGTGGCGCTGACCGATCGCGGGCAATATGTGCTGGCGACCGAGCCGCCGCAGATCACGTTCCCCGACGAAGACACCGAAGAGATCAACGTCTCCAACCTGCCCTCGATCTATCGCTCGATCTGGGAAACCGGCCGCAAGCACGACCTGGACGACGACACCATCAAGCGGATCGTGGCCATGTATGCCTACGATCTGGACCTCAACAAGAAGATATCGGCGGGCGATTCCATCGAGATACTGCAGACCCCACCCGATGCCAGCGGCCATCAGGACCTGCTCTATGTCGGCCTGCGGCTGGGCTCGACGCTCAAGGAATTGTTCCGTTTCCGCACCGACGATGGCAAGGTCGATTTCTTCGATCCCTCCGGCGAGACCGGCAAGCGCTTCCTGACGCGGCGCCCGCTGCAGGGCGGCGGCGTGGTGCGCTCGAGCTTCGGCTGGCGCGTCCACCCGATCTTCCACAAGAGCATCCTGCATACGGGCGTCGACCTGGCCTCGAGCACCGGCACGCCGATCTACGCGGCCGGCGATGGCGTGGTGGAAAAGGCCGGCTGGACCAACGGCTATGGCCGCTATGTGATGATCAAGCACGTCAACGGCTTCGAGACCGGCTATGGCCATATGAGCCGGATCGCCGACACCACCCAGCCAGGCACGTTCGTGCGGCAGGGCCAGGTCATCGGCTATGTGGGCTCGACCGGCAATTCGACGGGCCCGCACCTGCATTTCGAAATCCTCATCAACGGTAATTTCGTCGATCCGTTGAGCGTGAAGCTGCCGCGCGACAAGTCGCTGCCCAGCCAGTACCAGCAGCGCTTCGCCCAATCGGTCGCCCAGATCCGCGACCTGATGAACCGCGACGCCGCCCCGGTGACGGTCGCCTCGAACTAGGACTGGCCGGGCAGCCGCCGCTCCAGCGTCAGCCAGGCGATCAAGGCCGAAACCAGCGACAATCCCGCCGTCGTCCATGCCACTGCGGAGAAAGCGCCGTTTGTCGCCGCCACGCGCGCGGCCTCGATCTCGGCCGGCAGGGCCTCGCTGGTGGGCATGCCGAACGAGAGGCCATCGACAGCACCTCCCATCATGGCGTTGAACACCAGAGCCGCCACGCTCCCCATCAGCGCCACTGCCAGCAGCCCCGCCACGCGCGCCACTGCATTGTTGACGCCCGAGGCGATGCCGCTGTCGGCGTCCGAAAGCGAGGTCATCACCGCCGTCGAAAGCGGGGAGACTACAAAACCCATGCCGATGCCCATGAGCGCATTGAGCGGCAAGACGGCCAGCCAGACATTGTGCAGCGGCGCCGTCAGCGCCAGCCCACCAAAGGCCAGGGCGACAAGCGTGGCGCCACCGGCGATCAGTGGCCCCGGCCCATAGACGTCCGAAAGCTTGCCGGCGAACGAGGAGAGGATGGTGAGCGCAATGCCCAGCGGCAGCGAGGCGATGGCCGCAACAGCCGGCGACAGGCCCCAGCCCGCGATCATGGTCATGGGCAGATAGAAGCCGATGGCCGCCAGCGAGAAATAAAGCGCGAAGGTGAGCGCATTGGCGCCCGAAAAGCTGCGGTTGCGGAAAAGCCCGAGCGGCAGCATCGGTTGGCGCGATCGGGTCTCCCAGACGAGGAAGGCGACGAGCAGCACCAGCCCGATGCCGCAATAGAGCGCCACGTGCCCGGCCGGCGGCACGCTCTGGCTGCCATCGCCCGTGAGCCCGAATGCGAAAAGCCCCAGCGCCAGCGTGATCAGCACCCCGCCCAGCACGTCGAGCTTGCGATCGCCGGCCGGCGGATCGTCCGGCACGCGCGAAAACAGCAGCAACAGCGCCCCGATGCCGAGCGGCAGGTTGATGGCGAAGACCAACCGCCAACTCCACTCGCCGAATGCCGTCAGCACAAACCCGCCGATGACCGGCCCCAGGATCGTGGTGAGCGAGGAGGCAGAGGCCCAGATGCCGATGGCCCAGCCCCGTTGGTCGCGCGGATAGGCCTTGGCAATGATGGCGAGGCTCGAGGGCACCATGAATGCCGCCCCGATTCCCTGGATAGCCCGCGCCGCGATCAGCAATTGCGGATTGGGCGCGATGGCGGAGGCCAGCGATGCCACGACGAAGAGACCGATGCCGAGGGTAAAGACCCGCTTGAGCCCGAACCGGTCGCCTGCTGCCCCGCCCAGCAGCAGGAGGGAGGCGAGGAACAGCATGTAGCCGTTCGAAATCCACTGCGCATCGGCAAGGGTCGCGCCCAGATTGGCGCGGATGGCCGGGGTCGCGATCGAGAGCACAGAGCCATCGATGAAGGCCATCGAGGAGGCAAGGATCGCCGCCGCCAGCACATAGATGCGCGATTGCGGCGGGCAGAAAGTGGCGGGTGTGTCGGAAGAACCATTGCGTGTGGCACTGTCGGTCATCTTGGGCACCCGCCGGGCTGTTTGGAGGTCAGCCTATTCCGTTGCTATCCAGACCGCCAGTTCGTTGCCGCCCGGCTCGCGGAAGTGGAAGCGCCGCCCGCCGGGGAAATCGAAGGGCTCCGTAGTGATGGTTCCGCCGGCCGCCACCACCCGCGCGCGGGCCGCTTCGAGGTCCTGAGTGCGGATCACCGGCAGCAGTGGATTAAGCGCCTTTTCGGCCTGCGCCACGCCGACATCGATGCCCGCATCGGCCGCGCCCGCATAACCCGGCCCGTAGTCTATCCTGTTCCAGCCGAAGGCGGCGGCGAAGAAGCGGCTGGTCTCGTCAAGATTGCCGCTGGTGAATTCGAGGTAGTCGATCTTGAAGCTGTTAGCCATTTCCGGCGACTCCATTGTTCTCTTTTTGTTCTAGTTCTGAACACTGCCGGGAACAAGCCGGAAAAGCAGAAGACCGGTCTTGCGACCGGCCTTCCCAACTGGAAAGCAGCGATGAATTATGCCGCCGCCTCGGTGACTTCAGGGCCCTTTTCGGGCTTCAGCACCAGATGTTCTTCCCCAGCATCGACCACGACATTGGTGCCGTCGGCCACCTTGCCGGCGAGGATTTCCTCGGCCAGTTGGTCCTGGATCTCGCGCTGGATCACGCGCTTCAAGGGTCGCGCGCCGTAGGCGGGATCGTACCCTTCGAGCGCCAGCCAGTCGCGGGCGGCTGGCGTCAGCGTCAGGGTCACGTCGCGCTCCTTGAGCAGTTCCTGGAGCCGCTTCATCTGGATGTCGACGATCGAGCCCATATGCTGGCGCTCCAGCCGGTGGAACAGCAGGATCTCATCGATTCGGTTGAGGAATTCCGGTCGGAACGCCGCCTTGACCGCATCGAGCACCTTGCCGCGCACGGATTCGACCGATTCACCGTCCTTGAGCTGGGCCAGGTATTCGGCCCCCAGGTTCGAGGTCATGATGATGAGCGTGTTGCGGAAGTCGACCGTACGCCCCTGCCCGTCCGTCAGCCGCCCGTCGTCGAGCACCTGGAGGAGGACGTTAAATACGTCCGGATGCGCCTTCTCGATCTCGTCGAACAGCACGACCTGATAGGGCCGGCGCCGCACGGCTTCGGTCAGCACGCCGCCTTCCTCATAGCCGACATAGCCCGGAGGCGCGCCGATGAGGCGGGCCACGGAATGCTTCTCCATGAACTCGCTCATGTCGAGCCGGACCATGGCCGTCTCGTCATCGAAGAGGAACTGCGCCAGAGCCTTGGTGAGTTCGGTCTTGCCGACGCCCGTTGGGCCGAGGAACATGAACGAGCCGATGGGCCGGTTAGGGTCCTGCAGCCCGGCGCGCGAACGCCGCACGGCTTTCGATACCGCCACCACGGCCTCTTCCTGACCGATGACGCGGGCGCCCAGCGACAGCTCCATATGCATGAGCTTTTCGCGCTCGCCCTCGAGCATCTTGTCGACCGGAATACCCGTCCAGCGCGAAACGACCTGCGCGATCTCGGAAGGCGTCACCACCTCCTCGACCATGGTCGGCTCGGCGCTCTTGTTCTCATCGGCCTCCTTGAGGCGCTTCTCGAGATCGGGGATTACGCCATAGGCAAGCTCGCCCGCTCGGGCCAGGTCGCCGGTGCGCTGGGCACTTTCGAGCTGGCTGCGCGCCGTATCGAGCTCTTCCTTGAGCTTCTGGCTGCCGGCCAGGCGTTCCTTCTCGGCCAGCCACTTGGAGGAGAGCGCCTGCGCCTCTTCCTCGTGCTCCGCCAGTTCCGCCTCGAGCTTGACGAGCCGCGCCTTGGAGGCGTCGTCGGTTTCCTTCTTCAACGCCTCGCGCTCGATCTTGAACTGCATGATGCGCCGGTCGAGTTCGTCGAGCGCCTCCGGCTTGGAATCGACGGCCATGCGCAGGCGCGCCGCCGCCTCGTCCATGAGGTCGATGGCCTTGTCGGGCAGGAAGCGGTCGGTGATGTAGCGGTTCGACAAAGTCGCCGCACTCACCAAGGCCGAGTCCGAAATCCGCACGCCATGGTGCAGCTCGTACTTTTCCTTGAGCCCGCGCAGGATCGAGATGGTGTCTTCCACCGTCGGCTCGTTGACGAAGACCGGCTGGAAGCGACGGGCCAGGGCCGCGTCCTTCTCCACATACTTGCGATATTCATCGAGCGTCGTGGCGCCCACGCAGTGGAGCTCGCCGCGCGCCAGAGCGGGCTTCAGGAGGTTGGACGCATCCATGGCGCCATCGGACTTGCCGGCGCCGACCAGCGTATGCATCTCGTCGATGAAGAGGATCACCTGCCCGTCCGAGGACGATACCTCGTTGAGCACGGCCTTGAGCCGCTCCTCGAACTCGCCGCGATATTTCGCGCCTGCGATGAGCGCGCCCATGTCGAGGGCGAGCAGCGACTTGTTCTTGAGGCTTTCCGGCACGTCGCCATTGACGATGCGGATGGCGAGGCCCTCCGCGATCGCCGTCTTGCCGACACCGGGCTCCCCGATGAGAACCGGATTGTTCTTGGTGCGGCGCGACAGCACCTGGATGGTGCGGCGGATTTCCTCGTCGCGCCCGATGACGGGATCGAGCTTGCCGTCGCGCACGTCCTGCGTCAGGTCGCGCGCATATTTCTTCAAGGCATCGTACTGGCTCTCGGCCGAGGCCGAGTCGGCCGTGCGGCCCTTGCGGATTTCGTTGATGGCTTCGTTGAGCGCCTGCGGCGTCACCCCGGCCGAAGCCAGGATCTTGCCGGCATCTGTATCCTTCTCGACCGTCATGGCGAGGAGAAGGCGTTCGACGGTAACATAGGAATCGCCGGCCTTCTGAGCGGCGCTTTCCGCCGTCTCGAAGACGCGGGCAAGCTCGCGCGTCAGGTAAAGCTGGCCGCTATCGCCTGAAACGCTCGGAATCTTGGTGAGGGCCGCTTCGACTGCGGCGCGCGCGGCCTTGGAATTGCCGCCGGCGCGATCGATGAGGCCCGATGCCATACCCTGGTCGTCGTCGAGCAGGACCTTGAGCATATGGACGGGTGCGAACTGCTGATGGCCCTTGCCCAGCGCCATCGTCTGCGCGGCCTGAACGAAACCGCGGGCGCGCTCCGTGTACTTTTCAATATTCATGCAACTCTCCTTTTGAGGCACGCCAGAACGCCCGCATGAGGCACGTCCCGGTCGCCGGAAGTGTTGTGGCCATCGCACCCGCCAAGGGCATGCTCAGGCAACACCGAAGATATAGGAGCGGTTGCAGCAAACAAAAGGGCGTGAATGCAAATGTCGGGCATCGCGACGACCGGACGCACATTGCTCGCCCAAAACAAAAAAGCCGGGCAGCGGGCCCGGCTCTTTCCAAGATTGTCTGTGCCTTATTCGGCAGCGGTCGGCGTACCGCCGGCCGTGATGAAGGCCGGAAGCTCGCCCAGTTCGGGCTGCTCGGCCTCGGCCGGATCGCCATTCTCGCCGGCAGCGGCGCGACGACGGCGCGGACGGCGCTCGCGACGGCGGGGCGCTGCGTCCTCGCCCTCGGCGGGAGCGGCGGCGGCAGCTTCCTCGCCAGCCGGCTCGGCGGCGGCAGCGGCGACGGGTGCCGCTTCGGCCTCGCCCTCGGCGGCTTCGCCTTCGGCAGCGGGCTGCGTAATGCGCTCGGGCACCGAGAAGCGGCTGTTTTCCTGCGGCTCGAACTCGTCGTCATAGCCGTCATTGTCGTTGAACTGGTCGGAACGCTGCACGCCCTGCGGCTGCGCCGCCGAGACGATGCGGAAATAGTGTTCGGCGTGCTGCAGGTAATTCTCGGCCATCACCGAGTCGCCGGAGGCCTGCGCATCACGGGCGAGCTGGACATATTTCTCGGCGATATGGGCGGCGTTGCCGCGCACCTTCACGTCCGGGCCATTGCTCTCATAGTTGCGCGACAGCGGATTGACGTGCTTGCGCCCGCCATTGTTGTTGCGTCCGCGCGAACGGTTCTTGTTGTTCTGTTGGTTCGGTCTCATCGTATCGCTTCGATCATCAGTAAGCGTGTAGCACCGGGGGATTGGCTCATCAGCCAACTCAGCCCGCGACCCGGATCGGCGGATAACCTGCCGCTACCGGTCAAAGTTCGTTGTTTGTGAGTCCCCAAATCGCTCTCGTGGCCCGATCACTCATCCGCATCATCCCTCAAGCCGGGAGTCATGCCCAGCTCCGCGCTGGAAAAAATCAGCATCGACAATGAGCGGGTGACCATCACCAGACGCCAAAGCGTCATTGACAGCACGGGGAAACTAGCCTGTTCGCCTGAGGTTTCCAAGCGAAATATTGGCACTCACACAGCCGTGTGTCGGCTCGCCATCACAGGTGGTGCGCGATAACCACACGGTCAAGGCCGGCAAGGTCCTTTTCGATCACGCTTGCGGCAAAGCCCGCCGCGCCGAAAATAGCCGCCACGTCCGACCCCTGCCCGGCCCCGATCTCGACCATCACCGCCCCGCCCGGCGCCAGGTGCGCTCCGGACTTTTCGGCGATGACCCGATAGGGCGCCAGCCCGTCGGGTCCGCCATCGAGCGCCAGCAACGGATCGAAATCGCGCACATCCTTGTGCAGCGTGGCGATCACGGCGCTCTCGATATAGGGCGGGTTGGAGAGGATAAGCGCGAACTGCTCCCCCGGCTCGATTGGGTCGAACCACGAGCCCTGCCGGAAGGCGATGCGCGCGCCCAGCCCATGCCGCTGCGCATTGGCACGCGCCTGCGCCAGCGCCCGCTCGCTCAGATCCGTGGCGATGGCCGTGGCGCCGGGCGCGCTGTGGGTGATGGCTATGGGGATGACCCCGGTGCCGGTGCCCAGATCGAGAATGCGGCCGCCGCCATGACGCTTGAGCCAAGCCAGCGCCAGGTCGACGAGCAGTTCCGTTTCCGGCCGCGGCACCAGCGTCGCTTCGTTGAGGGCGAAGGGAAGGCCGTAAAACTCCTTCTCGCCGGCGATGCGCGCCACCGGCTCGCCGGCCAGCCGGCGGGCTGCCAGGGCGTCCAACGCCGCAATCTGTTCGGGCGAGGCTTGCTGGCGCTCGACAGCGAGCAGCCCCAGGCTATCGAGCCCGAGCGCGAATTGCGCCAGAAGGCGCGCATCGAGTTCGGCATTGTCGATGCCGGCCTCGCGAAAACGGTCGCGCATGGCGCGCCAGGCGGCGCCGATAGCGAGCGCGGTCAGGAGACGCCTTCCATGGCGGCAAGCTGCGCCGCCTGGTTCTCGGTGATGAGCGCCGAGATCAGCTCGTCCAGCGCCTCGCCCTCGATCACCTTGTCGAGCTTGTAGAGCGTCAGGTTGATGCGGTGGTCGGTGACGCGCCCCTGCGGGAAGTTGTAGGTGCGGATGCGCTCGGAGCGATCGCCCGACCCCACCTGTTCGCGCCGCGCTTCCGAGCGGGCGCTGTCGCGTGCATCGCGCTGCGCCTCGAAGAGGCGTGCGCGCAAGACCTTCATGGCATTGGCGCGGTTCTGGTGCTGGCTCTTTTCGGACGAAGTCACGACGATCCCGGTCGGCAGATGCGTGATGCGCACGGCGCTGTCAGTGGTGTTGACGTGCTGACCGCCCGCGCCCGAGGAGCGCATGGTGTCGATGCGGATATCCTCCGGCTTGATCTCGATATCGATGTCCTCCACTTCCGGCAGCACCGCCACGGTCGCCGCCGAAGTGTGGATGCGCCCCGAAGCTTCGGTCGCCGGCACGCGTTGCACGCGATGCACGCCGCTCTCGAACTTGAGGCGGGCATAGACGCCCTTGCCCGAAATATTGGCCACCGCCTCCTTGTAGCCGCCTGCTTCGCCCGGGCTCTCTTCCATCACCGTGAACTTCCAGCCCTGGCTGTCGGCATAGCGCTGATACATGCGGAAGAGGTCGCCGGCAAAAAGCGCCGCCTCGTCGCCGCCGGTGCCGGCGCGCACTTCGAGGATGACGCTCTTTTCGTCGGCCGCGTCCTTGGGCAGCAGCAGGATGCGGATATCCTGGGTCATGGCCTCGAGCCGCTCCTCGAGCGCGCCGATCTCGGCCTCGGCCATTTCGGCCAGTTCCGGGTCGCCCGATGCCGCCATGTCGCGGGCATCGTCCAGTTCGCGCTGCAGCTTGCGGTATTCCATGATGGGCCGCACCACCGGCTCCATCTCGGCATATTCCTTGGAGAGCTTGACAAACTGGTCGGGCGAAGGCCCGGACGACAGTTCGGCCTCGATGCTGAGGAAGCGCTTTTCGAGGGCGTCGAGCTTATCGGCAGGAAGTGTGGCCATGATCTTTGTGCTGAAGCTGGAAAGGCCCGCCTCTTAGACCGGAAGGTTCTGCCGGTCCACCCATTCCTGCAACAGGGCCCGCATGCCGACGCCGTTGGAGCCATCGGCCAAGGCCGCCGCCACCGACTTGCGGATGGGTTCGAGTTCGAGCCCCAGGATCATCTCCTTAACCGGCCCGATCGAGGACGGCCCCATCGAGAGCCGGTTCATGCCGATGGCCATGAGCGCCAGCGCCTCGAGCGGCTTGCCCGCCAGTTCGCCGCACATCGTCAGCGGCACGTTGTAGCGCTTGGCCGCATCCACGATATGGCGCAGCGCCCGCAGACGCGGCAGGGCGATGGGATCGTAATTCTTGGAGACGCGCGGATTGGCGCGGTCTGCCGCCGTCAGGAACTGGATGAGATCGTTCGAGCCGATCGAGACGAAATCGGCCTCGGGCAGCAATTGGTCGAGTTCGAAGAGCAGCGAGGGCACTTCGATCATGGCGCCCAGTTCGACCTTGGACGGCACCTCTTCCCCGGCGCGCTTCAACCGGTCGATTTCCTTCTGCACCACCATGCGGGCCTGCCGGAATTCGAAAGCCTCGGTGACCATGGGCACGAGAATCTTCATCGGCTTGCCTTCGGCAGCCATGAGAAGCGCCCGCACCTGCGTGCGCAGCAGCCCCGGCCGGTCGAGCGCCAGGCGCAGCGAGCGCCAGCCCATGGCCGGATTTTCTTCGGCCGCCGAGCGCATATAGGGCACGACCTTGTCGCCGCCGATATCGAGCAGGCGGAATACCACCGGCCGATCCCCCGCAATGCGCAGCGCGTCGCGGTAAAGTTCCACCTGCTCGTTGAGCCGGGGAAGCTTGGAGGCGATCATGAACTGCAATTCGGTGCGGAAGAGCCCGACGCCCTCCGCGCCCGTCTCGTTGAGCATGGGCAGGTCAGCCACCAGCCCCGAATTGTGCAGCAGCGTGATCTTGACCCCGTCGCGCGTCACCGAAGGCAGGTCGCGCAGCGCCAGGTAATGGGCGCGGCGCTTGGCCGAGAGGCGCACCTTTTCCACATAGGTCTGCTCGACATCGGGCGTCGGCCGCAGATGCACGGTGCCGGTGGCGCCATCGATGATGATGTCGTCGCCCTCTTCGGACATCGACACGATGCTCTCAGCCTGCCCCACGGCAACGACGCCGAGCGAGCGGGCGACGATGGCGACATGCGAGGTCGAGCCGCCCTCTTCGAGCACAATGCCGCGCAGCCTGGTGCGGTCATATTCGAGCAGTTCCGCCGGCCCCATATTGCGGGCCACGAGAATGGCGTTGTCGGGCAATTCCTTGCCCAGTCCATCGGCGTCGCCGGTGAGGACGCGCAGCAGCCGATTGGCCAGATCGTCAAGGTCGTGCAGGCGATCGCGGATATATGGATCGGTCTGCCGGAGCATGCGGGCGCGGGTGTCGTTCTGCACGCGCTCCACCGCCGCCTCGGCGGAAAGGCCGTTGTCGATGGCTTCCATCAGCCGCCCCACCCAGCCGCGGTCATTGGCGAACATGCGGTAGGTTTCGAGAATTTCGCGGTGGTCGGAGGACGGCTGCATGTCGCCGTGATCGAGCATGACGTCGATCGAGACGCGCATCTTTTCCAGCGCCAGGTCGAGCCGCTGCTTTTCGGCGTCGATATCGTCGGCGATGAAATTGGTGACCACGACGCGTGGGTCGTGCAGCACCACCTGGCCCAGCGCGATTCCCTCGGCCAGCGCCAGCCCGTCGAAAGTGCGCGGGCGGCGCAGGTCGATATCGGAGCCGGGCTTGATCAGGCTGTCGAACTCGGACGTGGCGATCATCTCGGCAAGAATGGTGGCGGTCGTCAGCATCGCTTCGACTTCGTCTTCGCCGAATACGCGCCTGTCCTTGTTCTGGACGACGAGTACGCCAAGAGTTTGGCCGGCCCGCAGCACCGGCACGCCCAGAAACGCATAGAACGGGTCTTCACCGGTTTCCGGGCGATAGGCGAAGGCCGGATGGGCCGGCGCGTTCTCGAGGCTGAGCGGTTCAGCCTCCGCCGCGATGAGGCCGACAAGACCCTCGCCCAGGCGCAGCGTCGTCATGTGGACGGCTTCGGCCTTGAGGCCGTGCGTGGCGAAGAGCTCGAGCGCGCCGTCGTCGCGCAGGACATAGAACGAGCACACGTCGGCCCGCATATTGTCCGCGATCAGATCGACGATCTTGTTGAGCCGGTCCTGCGAGCCCAGGGGCTCTGCCATGGTTTCGCGCAATTGCCTGAGCAGCACGCGCGGACCGCCAGTCACTGTGGCCATATCACCCCTGGCGGCTTGCGCCGCTCCCTAGCCTGGGCGCGGCGGCGACCCCTCGTCGCTGGCCGTCAGGCGTCCTGCTTGTCCAAACCGTAATACGTATGCAAAGCGCGCACCGCAAGTTCGGCGTATTCGTCATCGATCAGCACCGAGGTCTTGATTTCGGACGTGGTGATGAGCTGGATATTGATGCCCTTTTCCGCAAGGGCCTTGAACATCGAGGATGCGACGCCCGCATGGCTGCGCATGCCCACGCCCACCACCGAGATCTTGGCGCCGCCCTTGGAGCCCGAAATCCGCGAATATTCGATGGTATCGCCGGCATCCTGCAACGCTTTGACGGCGCGGTCGTAATCGCTGTCGGGCACGGTAAAGGTGATGTCGGTGGTGGCGCCATCATCGGAAATATTCTGCACGATCATGTCGACCACGATCGACTGGTCGGCCAAAGCGCCGAAAATGGCGGCGGCGACACCGGGGCGGTCCTTGACGTCGCGCAGCGTGATCTTGGCCTCGGCCTTGGCGAGCGTCACGCCCGAAACGATCTGCTTTTCCATGATCTCATCCTCATCGCAAACGAGCGTACCGGGCACGCCGGGAGTTCCATCGGGGGCAATCTGGGGCGCATCCGGATCATCGAACGACGAGCGGACGACGAGGCGCACCTTCTGGGCCATGGCCAGCTCGACCGAGCGGATCATCAGCACCTTGGCGCCGAGCGACGCCATTTCGAGCATTTCCTCGAAGGCGATCTTGTTGAGCCGCTGCGCCTTGGGCACGATACGCGGATCGGTCGTATAGACGCCATCTACATCCGTGTAGATGTCGCAGCGATCGGCGCCGACCGCTGCCGCCACCGCCACCGCCGACGTATCCGAGCCGCCCCGGCCGAGCGTCGTCACCCGCCCCGAGGGCGCCACGCCCTGGAAACCGGTGATCACCGGCACCCAGCCGGCATTCATCAGTTCATCGAGATTGCTGGGATCGATATCGGTGATGCGTGCCGCCCCATGGGCGTCGTCGGTGCGGATCGGCACCTGCCAGCCCGAGAACGAACGGGAGGGGACGCCCATCTCCGAGAGCACGATGGCCATCAGGCCCGCGGTCACCTGCTCGCCCGAAGCCACGACGGCATCATATTCGCGCGCATCGTGGATAGGAGCGGCGTCCTTGGCCCAGGCTACCAGCTCATTGGTCTTGCCCGACATGGCGGACACCACCACGGCCACCTGGTGGCCGGCGTCGATCTCGCGTTTGACATGGCGCGCGGACTGGCGGATGCGCTCCACGTTGGCGACCGAGGTGCCGCCAAACTTCACAACGATGCGGGCCATGGATTTATCCCGGATACCCACCGGCAAGGCCCGGCGGCTAGGCACTGAAAATTTCGGCCGTCTCCTGCCATAAAGCCGGCGGCAATTCAATAAGCAATGGCGCCGCAAGCCTTGACAGGACCGCCCCGATCCCGCACCTCAGGACCATCGTGCTAGGAGCATCGGCAGTGACCACGACAATCGATGACGCAGAGGTCGCCAAGTTCGGCGCCATGGCCGAACAATGGTGGGATCCGAACGGCAAGTTCAAGCCGATCCACAAGTTCAACCCGGTGCGCCTGGGCTATATCCGCGACCACGCCATCGCCCATTTCGGCAAAGATGGCGCCAGCCGCCGGCCGCTCGACGGGCTGCGCCTGCTCGACATCGGCTGCGGCGGTGGCCTGCTGAGCGAACCCATGGCACGGCTGGGCGCCGAGGTGGTGGGCGCCGATGCCGCCGAGCGCAATATCGGGGTGGCGCGCCTCCATGCCGCCCAGTCCGGCCTCGACATCGACTATCGCGCCACCACGGCCGAAGCCCTGGCCGAGGCCGGCGAGCAGTTCAACATCGTGCTCAACATGGAAGTGGTCGAGCACGTCTCGGACGTGCCGCTCTATATGAAAAGCTGCGCCCAGCTCGTGCGGCCGGGCGGGCTGATGGTCCTCGCCACCATCAACCGCACTGCCCGCGCCTACGCGCTCGCCATCGTCGGGGCCGAGCATATCCTGCGCTGGCTGCCGGTGGGCACTCATTCCTACGACAAATTCCTGACGCCGGCGGAAATCACCGCGCTCCTCGAGCGCAACGGCATGCAGGTCCTCGACAGCACCGGGGTCGTCTACAACCCGCTGCGCGACGCCTGGCGTCAGGCGTCCGACATGGCGGTCAATTATATGATACTTGCGGGAAAGCCGAAAATCGCCTGATCATCGGCCGCGAGCGAGGGGGAGCCACGGTTGATAGAAATCGAAGTGCATATGCCGGCCGGCGCCGATCCAGGATCGGTGCCGATCGCCGTCGAACAGGCCGCCGCCAGGGAAGAGCTGATCATCGCCATGCGCGGCACGCTCGCCACCTATCCGGGCTGCATCCACTGGCACCTCAAGCGCGCCGGCGAGAAGGGCACGCTCGAAACCACCTATTGGCCCAAGACCGGGCGGCTCTGGTTCAAGGTCGCCGACGGCCGCGAAGGCCCCTGGATACGCGGGGCCATGGATCGACTGCGCAGCCTGCTGGAGACCTAGAGCCGTTCACGGTTTCTTTGAAACGCCGAACGAACTCTAACTCTTTGAGAGGCCGCGCTTCAGGAAAGCGCGTCGAGCGCCGCCATGTCCTCGTCATCGAGCGTGATGGCGGCCGCAGCCACGTTTTCTTCCAGATGCTTGACCTTGCTCGTTCCAGGGATCGGCAACATTACCGAGCTGCGCTCGAGCATCCAGGCCAGGGCGATCTGGCCGGCGCTGGCATCGTGCCGCGCCGCCACCGCATCGAGCACAGGCCGCCCATCCACGCGCCCTGCCGCCAGCGGCGCCCACGGGATGAAGCCAATGCCGTTCGCCTCGCAATAGTCGAGCTCCGCCTCGCTGGCGCGGTCGAAGAGGTTGTAGCGGTTCTGGATGGTGGCGACCGGAAAATACTTGCTGGCCGCCTCGATCTCCTCGACCGAGACCTCGCTCAGGCCGACATGGCGGATGAGACCTTCGCGCACGAAGCCGGCAATGGCCTCGAACTGTTTGTCACGAGGCACCTTGGTATCGATACGGTGCAATTGCCAGAGGTCGATCCTTTCGACCTTGAGCCGCTTCAAGCTGCCTTCCAGTCCGCGCCGCAGTACGTCCGGCCGCCCGTCGATGACCCAGCGATTGGGGCCGGTGCGCTGGAAGCCGGCCTTGGTGGCGATGACGAAGCCATTATAGGGCGAGAGTTCCTCCCCGATCAGCCGCTCGCTGACATCGGGCCCGTAGCTTTCCGCCGTATCGATGAAATCGACGCCCAGGTCGCGCAGGTGGCGCAGAGTGCGCCGACATTCCTCGGGGTCGGAAGGCTCGCCCCAGATACCCTCCCCGGTAATGCGCATGGCGCCGAAGCCGAGACGGTTGACCGTGAGATCGCCACCAATGGCAAACTGGCCGGCCTGTCCTGCATCAAGTGTGGGCATGAAGGTTTCCTCGCTTCGGGGACGGGCGCCGATGATGGCGCTCGCTTTCGCAAGGATCAACTCCCCGAGGCCTCAAGGGCTCCAATGGGTTAGTTATGGTCTTCCGGGATATTGGGCAGCGGCATGAAATCGACGCCCTCTTCGACGAGGGCCGCCACCTCATCGGCCGTCGCCTCGCCATAGATGCCGCGCGATTCCACGTCCTTGAAATGGATCTTGCGCGCTTCCTCGGCAAAGCGGTCGCCGACATAATCGGCCTCGCTCATCACCTTGTCACGCATGGCGCGCAGCGCGGCGCGGATCTGCTCGTGCTGGGGATGGCCGATCGCGAGGGACACCCTCTCGGACCCTGCCCGCGACACGGCCGGCGCCATCAGGGCCTTTTCCACCTGGCGGGTATCGCAGATGGGGCAGGTGACGATGCCGCGCTTGCTCTGGCTGTCATAGGCGCTGGCGCTGGCAAACCAGGCGTCGAACTTGTGATCGTTTTCGCAAACGAGAGAATATTGGATCACGAAACCGGGGACCTTTCAGATCGGTACTGTGCGCGCCGATTGGTTAACGCTTAGCGAAAAGGGCCGCGCATTGGCAAGCGCAGGCACCCTGGCACGGGCATCGGCGACCCGTTCGGGCTCGATATCGGCGAGGATGACGCCGGGCGCATCGCCGTCGATCGCGGCGATCACCTTGCCCCAGGGATCGATAATCATGGAATGGCCATAGGTGGCGCGGCCGTTCTCGTGGCGACCGCCCTGCGCGGCGGCGATGACATAGGAGCCGGTCTCGATGGCGCGCGCCCGCAGCAGCACTTCCCAATGGGCTTCCCCGGTGGGCACGGTGAAGGCCGCCGGCACCGAGAGCAATTGCGCCCCGGCCTTGGCCAGGGTGTTGAAGAGCGCCGGAAAGCGCACGTCGTAGCAGATGGCCATGCCCAGGCTCACCCCGTCGACATCGGCCAGCACCGCTTCCTCGCCCCCCTTATAGGTGGCGCTTTCGCGATAATCGCGCAGGCCCGGCAGGGTGGCGTCGAAAAGGTGTATCTTGTCGTAGCGCGCGATCTGGCGACCATCGGGGCCGAAAAGGATCGAGCGGTTGGCGAAACGCCCGTCGGGCAAAGCCACGGCGAGCGAGCCCAGATGCAGATAGACGTTATGGGCGTCGGCAATCTCGGAGGCGCGGGCGATGTCGGGATTGTCTTCATCCGGCCCGGCAACGCGCGCCAGCCCTTCCCGGTTCTCGGCAAAGGCCACGGTCACTTCGGGGCTGAGCACATAGCGCGCGCCCTGCGCCACGGCGCTGCCGACCATTTCGTCCAGGACATCGAGATTTGCGCGCGGCTCAAGGCCCGAGCGCATCTGCACGGCGGCGACGCGAAGCTTGTCGGCCATCGCCGTCAGGCCTCGAGCAACGGATCGAGCTTGCCCTGCCGGTCGAGCGCGGCCATGTCGTCATAGCCACCGAGATGGGTTTCGCCCACGAAAATCTGCGGCACCGTGCGGCGGCCATTGGCCCGCGCTGTCATCGCCGCCCGCAGGTCGGGATCGAGCACGGTGATTTCCTCGTAGGAAACGCCCTTCTCGCTGAGCAGCGCCTTGGCGGCGTGGCAATAGGGGCAGGTGGGCGTGGTGTAGATCTCGACCTTCGCCATCGAAGTCTCCGAAAGTGCACTGCTCTCTATATGGGCATGTCCATGCCGATGACAACGCGGGCAAATGTCATGACATCGATTTGATGCACGCCCGCACGCTTGAGCGCCTGCGTCACCGCCTTGACGGTCGAGCCGGTAGTCAGCACGTCGTCGACCAGCACGACCGGCCGCCCCCGCAGTCTTTCGAGGCTCTTGGGGTGGGCGAGAAACGCCCCCGCAACGTTCCGTCGCCGCTGGTCGGCGCTCAGCCCCACCTGCTGAATGGTGCGCCGCTTGCGGGAGACGAGGCCGCTGTCGACGGCGAGCCCGGTCTCGCGCGCCAGCGCCACGGCCAGTTCGGTCGATTGATTGTAGCGCCGGTGCCATTGCCGCAGCGGGTGGAGCGGCACCGGCACCAGCACCGGCCTTTCGCCCCAGAGGTCCCGCCCGGCCGGCGCCATGAGCCGCGCGCAGAAGCGCGCCAATTCGGGATGGTCGCCATATTTGAGCCGGGAGACGATGGCGCGGGCAGTTTCGTTATAGACCAGCGCCGCACGGGCGCGCTCGAAGGGCGGCGGGTCGGCCATGGCCTCGGCCGAAAGCGCATCGGGCCCGAGCGAGGCGGCGAAAGGGATGCCGAGGCGCGGACAATAGGGCGCCGAGATCGGGCGCAGGGCAGCAAAGCAGTGCGGACAGAGGGCGTTGGCAGCCGCGACCGGCGCGTGGCAGACGAGGCATGTGGGCGGATAGAGGAGGTCGAGCAGGCCATTGCCCAGCCGGCGGCAGGACCGCGTCGTGGCGCTCGCAAACACTTTGACAAGACCGGGTGCGCTCTCCATAACCCCATTATGCGGCAAAGGGCCGGGCGGCGCGCTCGGCATTTATCCCGATTGCCCGACGGGCCGTTTTCCACCATGACCGCTGCGACCATGAACGCCCCAAGCGTCTTCGACCACGAACTCATTGCCCGACATCTCGCCCGCCGCCGGCCCGGCGCCGACGATTTCGTGACCTCGCTGGCGCTCTACGATCTGCAGGATCGCCTGCTGGCGGTGACGCGCAGCTTCGAGAAGGCCCTGATCCTCGCCCCCGATGCCGCCGCGATGCCCTTGCGCGGGGAAACCCATGAAGGCGTCTTTTCCTTCACGCGAGTGGCAACGAGCGTAGCGGCGCCCGGCATCGCCCTTGTCGATCCGGAGCAGCTCACGCTGCCCGACGGCGACTACGATCTCATCGTCTCGATCTTCGATCTCCAGATCGTCAACGACGTGCCCGGCTTCCTCGCCCGCCTCCGTCGCGCGCTGCGGCCGGACGGCCTGCTGCTGGCGGCGGCGATCGGCGGCAATACGCTCACCGAACTGCGCCAGGCTTTCCTCGCCGCCGATGCGGAAATCTCGGGCGGCGCGTTCGCCCGCGTCGCGCCCTTCATCGAGATCAAGGATGCCGGAGCCCTGCTGCAGCGCGCCGGCTTCGCGCTGCCGGTGGCGGACGTCGAAACCCATATCGTACGCTACGCCCACCCGATCGCGCTGATGCAGGAAATCAAGGCGCTCGGCGCCTCCAATCCGCTCGCGGACCGCCCGGAACGGCTGGCAACCGCCAACCTCCTCGAAGCTGCCGCGCGGCACTACCAGGATCTGGGCACGGACCCGGACGGGCGCGTGCGCGCCACGCTCGAAATCATCTGGATGAGCGGCTGGGCGCCCCACGAGAGCCAGCAGAAGCCGCTGGCACCGGGCAGCGCCAAGGTCTCGATGGCCGCGATGCTCGGCAAGCCCACCTAGGGATTGCGGCTTAGCGCCTCGAGCGTGTTGTCGGCGATATAGTTGAAGATGTTGCTGGCGGACCCGGCCATGAGCGTCATAGCGGTCAGTACCACCATCGCGATCAGCGCAGCGATGAGGCTGTATTCGATTGCCGTGGCGCCCGCCTCGTCGGCGGCAAAGCGTTTCAACATGGGCCGTCCCGAACCTTCTGTCTCAGACCAGTCCCGGGCCAGTTCTCGGCCCCGCCGCTAGAGCAGATCGCAGAGCGGAGCGATCAGCGGCTCATCCGCCGGCGGCATCGGGTAGTCGCGCAGCGCCTGCGGCCGCACCCATTTGAGGGCGGAATGCTCGCGGGCCTCCGGCAATCCCTGCCATTTCCGGCAGACGTAAAGTGGCATCAGGAGGTGAAAATTCTCATAAGAGTGACTGGCGAATGTTAACGGCGCCAGGCACGCGGCCTTGGTCTCGACGCCCAGTTCCTCGCGCAGTTCGCGGATGAGCGCTTCCTCCGGCCCCTCGCCCGGCTCGATCTTGCCGCCGGGGAATTCCCACAGGCCCGCCAGGTTCTTGCCCTGCGGGCGCTGCGCGATGAGTACGCGCCGATCGGCATCGACCAGCGCGCAGGCGACGACGAGAAGGATGGGACGGTCGCTCACGAGCGGTAGTCGCCGTTGATGGCGATATAGCCATGGGTGAGATCACAGGTATAGACCGTGGCGCGGCCCTCTCCGAGCCCAAGCGCCACCCCGATTTCGAGGTCCTCCTGGCGCATATATTCCGAGGTCGCCGCTTCATCGTATCTGGGCGAGCGCTCGCCCTGCTCGGCGACGACGAGGTCGCCGAACCGGATCGAGAGCTGGTCGCGGTCGGCGGGCTCGCCGGCCTTGCCCACGGCCATCACCACGCGGCCCCAATTGGCATCGCCGCCGGCAATGGCGGTCTTGACCAGCGGGGAATCGGCAATGGCCTTGGCGATGCGGAAAGCGCTCTCGTCGCTGGCGGCGCCTTCGACATTGACGGTGACGAACTTGGTGGCGCCCTCCCCGTCCCGCACCACCTGGATGGCGAGGTCATAGAGCACGTCGCCCAGGGCCTCGGCGAAAACGGCGGCGCGCGGATCGTCAAGGCTTTCGATCGGCGCCACGCCGCGTTCGGCGGCCTTGCCGGTGGCAAAGGCCATGAGCGTATCGGAGGTCGAGGTGTCGCTGTCGACGGTGATGGAATTGAAGCTCGGGCGGACCTTGTCGGCCAGCATGGCCTGCAGCGCCGGCGCGGCGATGGCTGCGTCGGTGAAGACGAAGGACAGCATGGTGGCCATATCCGGCGCGATCATGCCCGAACCCTTGGCGATGCCCGAAATCACCACTTCCACGCCATCGATCTCGACGGTCGCGGTCGCGACCTTCGGGAAGGTGTCGGTGGTCATGATGGCCTTGGCCGGCTCCATCCAGGGCGCGCCTGCCAGCCGCCCGGCCAGACTATCGAGCACGCCCTCGAACTTGGAGGCATCGAGCGGCTCGCCGATGACGCCGGTGGAGGCGAGGAAGATTTCGCTGGTCTTGCAGCCGAGCGCCTTTGCCGCGATGTCGGCAGTCTTCTGCACGCTTTCGCGGCCCTTGAGGCCCGTAAAGGCATTGGCATTGCCCGAATTGACCACGAGCCCGCGCGCCACCCCGCCACCGAGGTTCTGGCGGCACCAGTCGACCGCGGCCGACGGGCATTTGGAGCGCGTGAAGACGCCGGCCACGCTCGTGCCCTCGTCCAGCGCCACCAGCAGCACGTCGGTGCGATTCTTGTACTTGATGCCGGCTTCGGCCGTCGCAAAGCGCGCGCCCGGCACCTCTGGCAATTCGGGATAGGTTTTCGGCGCGAGAGGAGAAACGGGATGAGCCATGGCTAAGGTCCTGGAGTGGCGCGGGCATTCCGATCCCGTTTGCCCCAAGCCGGGCCGAAGCGCAAGCGGCTTGGGAAAGCCCGTCCTCGGCGAAAATGCGAACGGCCCGCCCGAGGAGTTCGAGCGGGCCGTCCATCATGTGACAGCGGGAAGAAGCCGCCCTTAATTGGGCGCGGCTTCCTCGGCCTGCTGGGACTGCTGCTTGACGGCGTCGGCGAGGGCCGCATCGGGAATATCGATGGCGACGCCCTTCTTGAGCTCGGCAATGGCGTCATCGAAGCTCTGGAACATGAGCTGCTGCTGGAGCTGCGGGCCGACCTGCTCGAGCGTCGGCGGGCTCGATTGGCGCTTTTCCTCGACCTTGATGATGTGCCAGCCGAACTGGGTCTGGATCGGATCGGAGATCTGGCCGGGCTCGAGCTTGAACGCGGCCTCCTCGAAGGGCTTGACCATCTGGCCGGCCGAGAAGAAACCGAGATCGCCGCCATTCTGCTTGGCGGAGGGATCGATCGACTTGGACTTGGCCAGGTCCTCGAACGAGGCGCCGCCTTCCAGTTCCTTCTTGATGGCCTTGGCGTCGTCCTCGGTGCTCACCAGGATATGGCGGGCATGGACTTGGTCCTGCGGCTTGAAGTCGGCCACGAACTTGTCATAGGCGGCTTTGACGGCCTCGGGGGTGACGGCGGTGGTCACCTTCTCGGCGAAATAGGCGCGGCGCAGGGCGCGCTCTTCGAGATAGGCCAGGCGGCGCTTGAAGATATCGGTCTGGTCCATGCCCGCTTCCTTGGCGGCCTTGGCCATCACTTTCATGTCAATCAGCACGGTGAGCAGGAAGGCCTTGCGCTGGTCGGGCGGCACGTTGGCCAATTCCTGCGCCAGATCTTCGGCGGCAAAGGAAATATCGGCCTCGGTGATGGCGTCGCCGCCCACCTTGGCGACCACGGTGTCGGGCGTCGGCGCCGCCGGCTGGGCGGGAGCGGCAGCTGCCGGCTGGGCGGCGTCCTGTGCCAGGGCGCTCATGACGCTCATGGGCGCCAGGGACAATGCGGTTCCGAGCATCAGCACCCCGCCCAGACGGGCGATCGGCGAGACGGCACGGATGGGGGTGCGGTCGGTCTTAATCACTACAATCTCCTTGAGCCGCGCACAGCCCTCAACGGCGCGCGGCGCTTGGTTTGGCCCATTTTGGCCAAGTTGACAAGACAAAGCCCCGCTCTTACATGTCTCGACGCTTCTATGGAGCCTGGACGGGGCGGGAAACCGGGACCTTGAATAGGTCCGCAACGAACATCTGCGACGCCAACCGCCGCATATCAGTTAAAGGATCAAGAGCAATGGTGATTGCTGCGCTCGCCAAGCGGATCTTCGGCTCCGCAAATGATCGGCACGTCAAGCGCTATCAAGGCCGCGTCGACGCGATCAATGCGCTCGAGCCCGAACTTTCCAAGCTTACCGACGAGCAATTGCGCGCCCGCACCGCCGAGTTCCGCGAGCAGTTCGCCAACGGCAAGTCGCTCGATGACCTCCTGGTCCCCGCTTTCGCCACCGTCCGCGAAGCCGCCAAGCGCGCGCTGGGCATGCGCCACTTCGATGTGCAGCTCATCGGCGGCATGGTGCTCAACGAGCGCGCCATCGCCGAGATGCGTACCGGCGAGGGCAAGACGCTGGTGGCCACGCTCCCCGTCTATCTCAATGCGCTCGCCGGCAACGGCGTGCATGTGGTGACGGTCAACGATTACCTCGCCAGGCGCGACGCCGAGTGGATGGGCCAGGTCTATCGCTTCCTCGGGCTTTCGGTCGGCATCATCATCCACGACCTCACCGACGAGCAGCGCAAGGCGGCCTATGCCGCCGACGTCACCTACGGCACCAATAACGAATTCGGCTTCGACTACCTGCGCGACAACATGAAATATGCGCGCGCCCAGATGGTGCAGCGCGGCCATGCCTTCGCCATCGTGGACGAGGTGGATTCGATCCTCATCGACGAGGCCCGTACCCCCCTCATCATTTCCGGCCCCTCCGAGGACCGCTCCGATCTCTACAACAAGGTCGACGCCATCATGCCGATCATCGGCGAGGGCGATTTCGAGCTCGACGAGAAGCAGCGCGCGGTGACCTTCACCGACCAGGGCATCGAAAAGCTGGAAGAGCGCCTGACGGCCGAGGGCCTGCTCAAGGGCGACTCGCTCTATGACCTGGAAAACGTGGCCCTCGTCCACCATCTCAATTCGGCGCTACGCGCCCACAAGATGTTCCAGAAGGACAAGGACTACATCGTCCGCAACGACGAAGTGGTCATCATCGACGAGTTCACCGGCCGCATGATGCCGGGCCGCCGCTATTCGGAAGGCCTGCACCAGGCGCTGGAGGCCAAGGAACACGTCAAGATCCAGCCCGAGAACCAGACCCTGGCCTCGATCACCTTCCAGAACTATTTCCGCCTCTACAAGAAGCTGGCCGGCATGACCGGTACCGCTTCGACCGAAGCGGCCGAATTCGCCGACATCTACGGCCTGGACGTGGTCACCATCCCGACCAACGTTCCCATCGCCCGCCAGGACGATGACGACGCCATCTACCGCACCGCCGCCGAAAAGTTCGACGCCATCGCCGAGATCATCGCCGACGCCCACAAGCGCGGCCAGCCGGTGCTGGTGGGCACGACCTCGATCGAGAAGTCGGAAATGCTCGCCGAGATGCTGCGCAAGAAGAATATCGGCCAGCTCCAGGTGCTCAATGCCCGCTATCACGAGCAGGAGGCCCTGATCGTGGCCGATGCCGGCGTGCCGGGGGCGATCACCATCGCCACCAACATGGCCGGCCGCGGCACCGACATCAAGCTGGGCGGCAACCTCGAAATGCGCATCGAGCAGCAGGCCGACGGCCTGGAAGGCGCCGAGCGCGAGGCCAAGATCGCCGAGATCAATTCCCGGATCGAGAAGGACAAGCAGGCGGCCCTCGCCGCCGGCGGCCTCCTCGTCATCGGCACCGAGCGCCACGAAAGCCGCCGCATCGACAACCAGCTGCGCGGCCGTTCCGGCCGCCAGGGCGACCCGGGCCATTCGAAGTTCTTCCTGTCGCTCCAGGACGACCTGATGCGCATCTTCCCGGTCGAGAGCATGGACACCATGCTCTCGCGGCTCGGGCTCGAACAGGGCGAATCCATCACCCATCCCTGGGTGACCAAGGCCATCGAGCGGGCGCAGGGGCGCGTGGAAGCGCGCAACTATGACATCCGCAAGAACATCCTCAAATACGACGACGTGATGAACGATCAGCGCAAGGTGATCTTCGAGCAGCGTCTGGACCTGATGGACAGCGAGGATGTGTCCGAGACCATCGACGAGATGCGCCACGACGTGGTGGACGACATCATCGCCAAGGCCATTCCCGAGCGCTCCTATCCCGAGCAGTGGAATGTCGAGCAGCTCGAGGCGGCTGCCAAGACCTATCTCAATATCGACGTGCCGGTTAAGGACTGGGTCGGCGAGGACGATATTGACGTCGAGATGGTGCGCGAGCGCATCACCGAAGCCGCCGACGCCGCCTATCGCGCCAAGGAAGAGCGCACGCTCAAATCCCTGGCCGATTCCGGCATGCCCAACCCCACGGTCATGCGCCAGGTGGAAAAATCCATCCTGCTGCAATCGATCGACGGCCTCTGGCGCGAGCACCTGGTCACGCTCGATCACCTCTCCAAGGTCGTCGGCTGGCGCGGCCTCGCCCAGCGCGATCCGCTCAACGAATACAAGTCCGAAGCCTTCGAGCTCTTCCAGGCCATGCTGGCCAACCTGCGCGAATTGGTGACCACCCAGCTCGCCCATGTCGAGATCCAGACCCGCGCCCCCGAGCCCCCGCAGGCCCCGGACCTGACGCGGCTGGAAGAGACCCATATCGATCCCTTTACCGGCGAGAACGACGCCGAGGGCGAATTGCTCACCCGTCCGCGCACCGTCGCCGGCGGCGTGGCCGCGGCGAGCCTCGCCCCGATCGATCCGAAGCTGCTCGAAGGCGTCTCCCGCAACGCCCCCTGCCCTTGCGGGTCGGGCAAGAAGTTCAAGCACTGCCACGGTGCCTTCTGATCCCACTCCAGAAAAAGGCCGCCTCCGGGCGGCCTTTTTGCTTTGGACGCGCCGAAACGCCGGCTCGGATTTCTCCGGTCGGTTGCACGATGAGGCGTCTGGCGGCTCGGGGCGAGGTTTGCCTCAAGTCGAAGAGTTAGCCGGCAAAAGTAACGAGGCATCGCCCCGCCCCTGAAGCGTTTGGGGTTTGGACAGCCCGTACACGCAAGTTGCCCGCGAGCGCACCCCGGGCCGGTCACGTCACACTTAGGCCGTAAGCCCGGGCGCCCCCGAACTTCCCCCAACTCCCAGAACCTGGCGGCAGGACGAGATGCAGGTGTCGACCGTCTGCATCCTGTCCTGACGCCAGCCGCCGCGGCACTGCGTCATGTGCCTCGCCGTTGGCGGAGGGACGAGGAAGCATAGGAGGGGTGGTGAGAATGGGGATAAGTATTTTGCGTGAAGGGATCAGGGACACAGCCTGCGGCTGCCCCCTCATCCGCCCTTCGGGCACCTTCTCCCACGAGGGGAGAAGGCGATGGACCGAGGGATCGGTGGGTCAAGCTGCAGGCAGGGCGGCCTTGGCTCCCCCTCCCAGCCTCCCCCGCAAGGGGGGAGGTGTTTTCATCCAGTTGCTGGCTAGACCAACGGCCCACAACCACAGTCAGCACCTCCCCCTTGCGGGGGAGTGTTCATTTCTGACTCCTCTGACTTTTGTCAGGCTTTCTGTTGAAGAAGAGATCGAGTGTGATCTCGAGCATCTGCTGTGTCTTGGAGAAGCGCTTTGAGCGCCTGTTGAAGCGGGCGAGCATGTCGCGGATGGACGAGTTCGAGGACTCGATCAGATGAGTCTGGGCCTTGGTCTGAGTATGGGGCTCGGGCACACCATGACGCTCGAAGGCCAGGGCATAGCAGGAATTGGCATCGGTGAAGATCGCCTCGATGCAGCCGACCGCCTGCTTGGCCAGCCGGTAGA
>Ga0180223_1000954_pt1 | contig 26915 bp, 27 predicted proteins | sample eDN5th30CKraftOP_FD_151337 | JGI IMG/M metagenome (GOLD analysis project Ga0180223, IMG submission 151337) | Enriched Organic Plus compost microbial communities from Emeryville, California, USA - eDNA 5th pass 30_C Kraft OP (version 2) (version 2) ... | reverse complement strand
ACCGTGCGCGGCGTCGGTTACATGTTCAATGCAGAGGTCAGCCGCGCTTGAAGTCGGGGATGAAGCGGCCGCTCGGCCTGGTTGGGCGGATCTTCGCGATATTGCTGCTGACGGTGGTGCTGGAATTCGCGGTCGGCACGCTGATCTACGAGCGGGCCAGCCATTTGTCGCTTCAGGATGACGAAGCGCGCCGGCTGGCCGAACATCTCATCATCGCGCGCAAGCTGATGGACGAGCAGCCCGCCCAGGCCCGCCGTCCGCTGGCGGTGCAATTGACCACCGACCGCTACGACATTCACTGGACGCCCGCATCGCCGCCGCCGCCGCCGCTTGCGCCGGAACTGGAGCGGATGCGGCGGCAGATCGTCGCTTGGGAACCGTCGCTGGAAAGGTCGCGTCTCTGGCTGCGGCTGGCCGCGCCGGGGCGCGTGTCGGAAATCAATGGCGGGCTGCTGCTGTCGGACGGCAGCTGGCTTTATTTCGGGATGCACCATAGCGGATCGAAATGGGAATTCACCATTGGCCGGGTCGGACTGGCCCTCATTCCCGTGGTGGCGCTGCTGCTGGTGGGGGGCGCGATGATCCGCCGCACGCTGGCCCCCTTGCGCGAACTGACACGCGCGACCGAGCGCATTGGCCTGAGCGATGGGGTGATCGTGGAGGAAGGGGGCGGCAGCGACGTGCGCGACCTGATCCGCGCCTTCAACGCGATGCAAAAGCGCATCCACCGCCTCATCACCGAGCGGACGGAGACGCTGGCGGCGGTGGGCCATGACCTTCGCACGCCGCTCTCCCGCCTGCAATTGCGGCTGGAGAGCGTGCCGGACGGCGAAGCGCGCGAGGCGATGGAGGGCGACCTTGCCGAAATGGGCGAGATGATCGATTCCCTGCTCGCTTTCCTGGGCGGGGAAAAGAATACGGAGCCGACCCAGCGTACCGACATCGCGGTCATGCTGGCGACCATCGCCGATGCCTTTCAGGATCAGGGCAGGGATGTGGATTATGACGGCCCCGATCATCTGGAGATGGCGGCGCGGCCGCTTTCCCTGCGCCGCGCCGTCGGGAATCTCGTGGAAAACGCGCTGCATTACGGCCAGCGCGCGCGGGTCAGCCTGTCGCGGCGCGAGGGAGAAGTCCTGATCCGCGTGGATGATGACGGCCCCGGCATCCCCCGCGACAAGCTGGAGGAGGTGCTGAAACCCTTCGCCCGGCTGGACGAAGCGCGGCAACGCAACACGCGCGGCCTTGGCCTCGGCCTGGCCATCGTCGCAAAGGCGGTGGAGCGCGAGGGTGGGGCGCTGCTGCTTGTCAACCGTCCCGAAGGCGGCCTGCGCGCCGAAATCAGCCTCCGCGCGCTGAACAGCTAGGGGAGGCGTGGGATTGCAAACCCGTGCTGGATGGCGGGGTTTGGGTGGGAAGGTGGACGTCGACTTCCTTCGGATGGAGCGTTCGCTTCCATCCCAACAAGACGGCGTCCGCCCATCCCCTTTCCTGAAGAATTGAGGCGGAGACGCGGAGACGTTGTGGACCATCAGCCTGTGCCCTTCGCGTCTCCGCGTGAACCTGAAAGGGCGCTCTGAATGGGGGGGTGGGTGGGAAGGTGGACATTCCCTTATCTCCGTTCGCCCTGAGCGAAGTCGAAGCCTGTCCTGAGCGGCGTCGAAGGGGGCAAGGCCGACCGTAAGGGAGGTCACTTCGCTTTGCTCAGTGGAAGGCCCTTCGACGCCGCCTGCGGCGTCGCTCAGGACAGGCTTCGACAGGCTCAGCCCGAACGGAGGTGGAGTGGCGGCTAAGGCCGAAACCCGCCATCCCCACTGCGCGTGAATTTGCAGGCCGCGTGACTAACGCCCAGCGCAGCTATCCCCTTCGCCGGCGATCAGATCCAGGCAACGTCCGTCTATCTCGCCCTTGGGCACCGGCAGGTTGATGAGCGCGGCGAGGGTCGGCAATATGTCCACCGTTTCCACGCCCAACGGCTGTTCGAAATGCCGCAGTCCCTTGCGCCAGAACAGGATCGGCACGCGCCGGTCGGTGTCCCATGGACTGCCATGGGTCGCCACATAGCCTTTGGTCGGGTCGATGATCGGCATGATGCGGGGTTTCAGCAGCAACAGCAGGTCGCCCGAACGTTCGGGATCGAAGCTCGCCCGTGCTTCCTGCAACAGGCTCCAGCTTTCGGGCGGGCCGGAGGGAGAGGGGGTGGCGGCGATCTCCGCCCTGGTGAATACCGCCTGCACCTGGGGATGGGCGCGCAGGATCTTCAGCGTTTCGGCCTGCACGGCAGCGCGTTGTCCGGGCGTCAGGGAGAGGTCGAAATAGAGATCGCCCATCGGCCCGTCGCCCCAGATCAGCTTGCGCCCGGCCAGTCCCGTCCTGGCGCCGACCGCCGCGGTCAGCGCCTTGGGCGTCAAGGCCGCGTCCACACGGCTTTCCATCGGCATGGCGTTCTGCCTGTGCCGCTCGGGCAGGTCATGGCCGCCATGATCGGCGGTCAGCACGACCACATAGTCGATGCCGGTCTTGTCCAGCCGGTCGAAGAAAGCGCCCAGTTCCTGATCCAGCCGATCGACCTGGATGCAGCTTTCCGTGCCTTCCGTGCCGTAAGTGTGCCCCACATAATCCGTCGCGGACAGGCCGATGGAGATGATGTCGGTCTGCCCCTGCCTGCCAAGGTCCATATTGTCGATGACCGACGCGGCCAATGCCAATGTCAGGGCGTCCTGTTCCGGCGATGCGCGAAAGACCTTGAAATCGCCCGCCTCCCGCGCGAAGCGGCCGGTGCCCACGCTCTTCCCCGCGCCGATGCCGACGGGGAAATCCTTTGCCGCGCATTGCGCCGGCAGTTCAAAGCCGGGGCTGGGCTGCGCCAGCCTCTGTGCGAAAACCGCATTCACCTTCGCGATCAGCGGCGGCGTCGGCACGCCCTTGTAGCTCACATAGCCTTTGGGGCTGAGCCACCAGACCTGATCGGCGGTCGGCCCGCCCATCATGATGGCCGCGCGATCCTTCCCCGCGACGGACACCACGCGGGTCGCCGGGTTCGCGGCCTTCATCCGCCCGCCCAGCGTCGGCACGCGCAGATGGATGGGGGAGGCGACATAATCGCCGCTGCTCGTCTCCGGCTGGCTTTCATCCTCGGCGCAATAGACCGCCTTGTCCTCGCGCCCGGTCTTGAGGTCGAACCATGTGTTGGCGATGATGCCGGTGCGCGACGGGCGGCTGCCGGTCAGGATGGTGCTGTGGCCGGGGCAGGTTTCCGTCGCGGCATGGGATTGATAACCGCGCGGGAATGCAATGCCGTCAGCGGCCAGGCGCTTCAGACCCGCTTCGAAATAAGGGCGATATTCGTTGAAAAGATCGCCGGAAAACTGGTCGACGGAAATGGCGACGATCAGCTTGGGCGGCGTCGCGGGCGCGCTTTGCGGGGCAGGGGCCGCGCCCGGCTGGGCGATAGCGGGCATCGCGCAGGGGACGAGCAACAGGGCGGCGGCGACTTTCCTCAACATCATGCAATGACCTTCTCGACCTTGACGGCGGATGGACAGAGACCTAGCCCGCTCCAAGCCACCCGACCAGAGGCCCGATGCGGATAGTTCATGTCCTTTTGATGACGCTGGCGTTGTTGCTGACGCCAGCCGCCGCCTGCGCGCAGGGCGCCTTCGGGACGGGGGCGCCGCATATCGCCGCGCGCCTGTCGGCCGAAAGCGGCATGCCCGCGCCGGGGCAGGAGACGACCATCGCCTTCGCCATGACGCCAGAGGCGGGATGGCACGGCTATTGGGAAAATCCGGGCGACGCGGGCCTTGGCATGACGGTCAAATGGACGCTGCCCAAGGGCGTGAACATTGGCGCGCTGCGCTATCCGGTGCCCGAAATGCTGATGATCTCCGGCCTGATGAACCATGTCTATGAAGGGCCTTATGCGATTCTGGCGCCGCTGGCGATTGCGCCGGACGTGCCGGAAGGCACGCGCCTGCCGATCCGCGTGCGCGCCGAGTGGCTGGCCTGCACCGACAAGATCTGCGTGCCCGAAGGCGCGGACCTCAGCCTGAACCTGGTGGCGGGGAGTGGACAGGTCCAGCCCGCCGATGGCGCCCGCTTCGACCAGTGGCGCGCCCATCTGCCCCGGCCGCTGGGCGCGCAGGCCAGCTATGCGATGGCCGATGGCAAGCTTCGCATCGCCATCCCCTTTCCGGCGGGCGCGCAGGCGAGCGACGTGCATTTCTTCCCGCTGGCCGAAGGGTTCGTCCGCTATGCCGCGCCGCAAAAGGTGCGGCGCGAGGGCGACCGCCTGCTGATCGAAACGGAAGCGGGCGAGGGTTTCAAGGGCGGCAGGGCGCAGGGCGTGCTGCGGACTGGCGATCATGTTGGTTTCCTCGTCGCCGCCGTGGCCGGGCCGGTGGCCGCGCCGGGGGGAGGTGCGGCGCAGGCCATCCTGATCGCGCTGGCTGGAGCAGTGCTGGGCGGCCTGTTGCTCAATGTCATGCCTTGCGTCTTTCCGATCCTGGGGCTCAAGGCGCTCAGCCTTGCCCGCGCGGGGGGGCAGGAACGGGAAGTGCGCCGCGAAGCCATCGCCTATGCGGCGGGCGTCATTGCCGCCTGTCTGGCGCTGGGCGGCGCGTTGCTGGCGCTGCGGGCGGCGGGCGCGGCGGTGGGATGGGCCTTCCAGCTGCAGGATCCGCGCATCATCCTGCTGCTGCTGCTGCTGGTGACGGCCATCGCCTTCAACCTTGCGGGCCTGTTCGAGCTGAGGGCTTTTGGCGGTGGCGAGCGTCTGGCCGCAAAGGGTGGCATGATCGGCAGTTTCTGGACCGGCGCGCTGGTCGCCTTTGTCGCGACGCCGTGCACCGGGCCTTTCATGGGCGCGGCCATGGGCGCGGCGCTGGTGCTGCCGCTGGCGGCCTCGCTCGCCATTTTCGCGGGGCTTGGCTTTGGCCTTGCGTTGCCCTTCCTGTTGCTGGCTTATCTGCCCGCCTTGCGAAGCCGCTTGCCGCGGCCGGGGCCATGGATGGAGCGGCTGCAACGCATTTTTTCCATCCCCATGTTCCTGACCGCACTTGGCCTTGCGTGGCTACTGGGCCAGCAGAGGGGCGGCGCGGCGATGACGCTGGGGCTCGGCGCGGCGCTGCTGCTGGCGCTGCTGCTTTGGTGGCTGGGTGGGCGGCAGGGCAGGGGAAAAAGCGGGGGCGTGATGGTCCTGCTCGGCGCGCTCATATTGCTGGGCGGTGGCATGGCGTTGCTGCCCGCAAAAGCGCCTGCTGCTGCCTCCGCACGAGCATCCGGAGCCATTCCCTTCGACGAAGTGCGTCTCGCCAGCCTGCGCGCGGCGGGCAAGCCCGTATTCCTCTACTTCACCGCTGACTGGTGCCTTACCTGCAAGGCGAACGAAGCCGCCGCCATCGACCGCGCCGAAACCCGCGCCGCGTTCGACAGGGCAGGCGTCACCGTCATGGTCGGCGACTGGACTAATGCCGATCCCGCCATAACCCGCTTCCTCGAAGGGCATGGGCGGTCGGGCGTGCCGCTCTACCTCTGGTATGCGCCGGGCGGCGAGGGGAGGGCGCTGCCGCAGATCCTCACCGTCTCCACCCTGACCGCTTTGGTGCCCTGATGGCGAAGGTGCGCGCCGACCAGCTTCTCGTCGACCGGGGCCTTGCCGAAAGCCGCGCCCGCGCGCAGGCGCTCATCCTGGCGGGCCATGTGTTCCTCAATGACAGGAAGGTCGAGAAAGCCGGGCAGCAGGTCGCGCCCGATGCCTCCCTCGACGTGCGCGGCCGCGACCATCCATGGGTGTCGCGCGGCGGGATCAAGCTGGCCCACGCTCTCGACCATTTCGCCATCGACGTGATCGGCCTTGTGGCCATCGACGTGGGCAGTTCGACCGGCGGCTTCACCGACGTGCTGCTGACGAAGGGCGCGGCGCGGGTCTATGCGGTGGACAGCGGCACCAACCAGCTTGCGTGGAAGCTGCGTTCCGACCCGCGCGTCATCGTGCATGAACAAACCAGCGCCCGCATCCTGACCGCCAGCCACATCCCTGAACCCGTCCAGATCATCGTTTGCGACGCCAGCTTCATTTCGCTTGCCAAGGTTTTGGAAAGGCCCATGACTTTCGCGTCTCCCGGCGCGATGCTGGTCGCTCTCATCAAGCCGCAGTTCGAGGCGGGGCGGGAAGAAGTGGGCAAGGGTGGCGTCGTCCGCGATTCCGCCGTGCATGATCGCGTGTGCGTGGAAGTGCGCGCCTGGGTGGAGATGCAGGGCTGGCGGGTCGAAGGCATCACGCCCAGCCCCATCACCGGCCCGCAGGGCAATGTGGAGTTTCTGCTCCATGCCCACAAAGACGGCCTGTGACCGGCTGTTACATTTTGCGACAAAAGCATCTGTTGTGTCGCGTCTCAAGGGCCGCTAGCTCCCTTTCCATGCGTTTTCCCGTAGCTCTGTTCCTGTGCCTTTCCCTTGGCTTGACCGGCTGCGGCAAGAAGCAGGAGGCAAAGCCGCGACCCGCCGCGCTGGTCGAAGCCGCGCCCATCGGCAGCGCCACTTTTTCCGACGATGTGGCTGCGGTCGGCACCGCGCTCGCCAATGAACAGGTGGTGCTGTCCGCCCCGGTGACGCAGCGCATCACGGCGCTGAACTTCTCCGATGGCGGCTTCGTGAAGCAGGGGCAGGTCATCGCCACGCTGGCCCAGGGGCAGGAACAGGCGCAACTCGCCGCCGCGCAGGCGCAGGCGCTGGAAGCGCGTCAGCAACTTGATCGGATCAAGGCGCTCAAGGCGCGGGGCTTCGCCACCACCGCGACCTTCGATCAGCAGGTCGCCGCCGCCAATGCCGCGCTTGCCAATGCCCAACTGGCCAAGGCGTCGATCGGCGACCGTGTCATCCGTGCGCCCTTTTCGGGCTGGGCCAGCCTGCGGACCGTCTCGGTCGGCGCGATTATATCAGCGGGCACCCCCATCGCGACGGTCAGCGATATTTCGCGGATCAAGCTCGACTTCACCGTGCCCGAAACCCAGCTCTCGCTGATCCGGCAGGGGCAGGCGATCAAGGCGGTGTCGGCCGCATGGCCCGACCGGCCCTTCAGCGGCGCCATCGCCACCATCGATCCCGTGGTCGATCCCGCCACCCGCGCGGTGAAAGTCCGGGCGATCCTGCCCAATCCCGACCGTGCGCTGAAACCGGGGATGTTGATGACCGTCAGCGTCATCGCGCGCCAGCACCGGTCGCTCGCCGTGCCGGAACTCGCGGTGGTGGGCGATGGCGAGCAGCGGTCGATCTTCATCGTGCAGGATGGCAAGGTGAAGCGCACCGATGTCCGCACCGGTCTACGCCAGAACGGCCTCGTTGAAATATTGGATGGCGTAAAGGCGGGACAGGTCGTGGTGACGGATGGCGTCGTCAAGCTGACCGATGGCGTCCCCGTGCGGATGGAGGGCGCAAAAGCCCCCACCGCCGCCCCGGCGCGCTGACGGGACGGGCGGTGCAGCTTTCCGACCTTTCCGTCCGCCGCCCGGTCTTTGCCGCGGTGGTCGCGGTGTTGCTCTGCATTGTCGGGCTGGTCGGCTATCTCAGCCTGTCCGTGCGCGAATATCCCGACACGGACCCGCCGATCGTCTCGGTCGAAACCACCTATACCGGCGCGGCGGCCTCCGTCGTGGAAAACCGCATCACGCAGCTTCTGGAAGATTCCGTCGCAGGCGTGCAGGGCATCCAGACCATCACCTCCACTTCGCAGGACGGACGGTCGGACATCAATATCGAGTTCAGCCCGTCCCGCGACATCGATTCCGCCGCCAACGACGTGCGCGATCGCGTGAGCGCGGCGGTGGAGGATTTGCCCGAAGATGCGCTGGCTCCCGAAATCCGCAAGGTGGATGCAGATTCCCGGCCCATTCTCTATCTCACCTTTGCGCGCCCCGGCTGGAATAGCATCCAGATCAGCGACTATGTCGACCGCAATATTTCCGACCGTTTTTCCGCCATTGACGGCGTCGCCCGCGTGTTCATCAGCGGGGAAGCGCGTCCGTCCACCCGTATCTGGTTCAACGCGGAAAAGCTGGCCGCTTTCGGCCTGACCCCTGCCGATGTGGAAGCTGCGCTGCGAGCGCAGAATGTGGAACTGCCCGCGGGCCGTTTCGAATCGAAGGACCAGAACCAGACCCTGCGCGTCGAGCGGCCCTTCGTCACGCCCGCCCAGTTCGCGCAGCTTGTCGTAGGGCGCGGCGATGACGGCTATCAGGTGAAGCTGGGCGACGTGGCCCGGATCGAAACGGGCGCGGAAGACCCCTATAACATGTTCCGTTCCAATGGCGGCAATGCGGTGGGCCTGGGTATCGTCCGCCAGTCCGGGGCGAACACGCTGGAGGTCGCGGAAAGGGCGAAGGCGCTCATCAAGGAACTGGAACCGACCGTGCCGCAGGGGATGCGTATCGCCATCGGGTCCGACGAATCCCTGTTCATCAGCCGCGCGATCGAAAATGTCTATGACACGCTGATCGAGGCGGCGTTGCTGGTCGTGCTGGTCATTTTCCTGTTTCTGGGATCGGTGCGCGCCACGCTTGTGCCTGCCGTGACGGTGCCGATCTGCCTGCTCGCGACCTGCGCGGTCATGTGGCTGTGCGGCCTGTCGATCAACCTGCTGACGCTGCTCGCCTTCGTGCTCGCCATTGGCCTTGTCGTGGACGACGCCATCGTCGTGCTGGAGAATGTCTATCACCGCATCGAACAGGGCGACGATCCGCTGGTCGCGGCCTATCTCGGCACGCGGCAGGTGGGTTTCGCCATCATCTCCACCACACTGGTGGTCTGCGCGGTGTTCGTGCCGGTCATGTTCCTCGCCGGACAGACGGGCCTGCTGTTCCGCGAACTTGCCATCGCCATGGTCGCGGCCATCGCCTTTTCCGGCTTCATATCGCTCAGCCTTGCGCCCATGCTCTGCTCCAAGCTGCTCAAGACGGCCGAGCGCGGTCGGCTGGCGCGCTGGATCGACGCCCGTTTCCAGCGGCTGGAGGCGGGCTATGCCCGGTGGCTGGACAGGGTGTTGGGCAAGCCGCTGCTTCCCCTGCTGGGCGTGGCCCTGTTCCTGGCGCTTTCGGGCGCGGCCTTCACCCTGTTGCCCAATGAGCTTGCCCCGGCCGAGGATACCGGCGTGGTCGACGGGCAGGTCACGGCGGCCGAAGGCACCGGCTTCGATCGGATGGCCACCTATATGGAACGCATCGAAAAGGATCTGACGCCGCTGGTGAAGGACGGCGCGCTACAGCAATTGCTTCTCCGCGCGCCCGCTGGTTTCGGGGGCAGCGACGATTTCAACAGCGGCAATGTCATCGCCTTTCTTCGTCCGTGGGAAGACCGCCACCTCACCACCGCGCAGGTCGCCGACGCCATCAACAAGGTGATTGCCCAGCAGCCAGGCGTGCGCGGCAACGCCGCCGCCCGATCCGGCCTTGGGCGGGGGCGCGGCCTGCCGGTCAACCTTGTCATCGCGGGCGCCACCTATGAAGGGCTGGCCGCTGCGCGCGACCGGATCATGGCGGCGGCGGCTTCGAACCCTGGCCTCATCAACCTCGATTCCGACTATAAGGAAACCAAGCCGCAGATGCGGATCGACGTGAATCAGCATCGCGCAGGCGATCTGGGCGTGTCGATCAACGACATCAGCCAGGCCTTGCAGAGCCTGCTCGGTTCCCGGCGCGTCACCACCTATGTCGACCGGGGCGAGGAATATCGCGTGCTGGTGCAGGCGGAGAAGGAAGGCCGCCAGACGCTTGCCGACCTTGAACGCATCCAGGTCCGCTCGCGCAGCGGCGCGCTCATCCCGCTTTCGTCGGTCGTCACGGTTCGCGAGATCGCCGGTCCGCGCCAGCTCAACCGCTATAACAAGCTGCGGGCCATTACGCTGACCGCTGCGCTTGCGCCCGGCACTTCGCTGGGCGAGGCGCTCAGCTGGCTGGAAGGGCAGGCGAGCCAGTCGCCCGAAGTGCTCGCCATCGGCTATCGCGGCGAAAGCCAGTCTCTGCGCGAAACCGGCGGGTCGATCTGGCTGGTCTTCGGCCTCACCATCCTGATCGTCTACCTGCTGCTTGCCGCCCAGTTCGAAAGCTTCATCCATCCCGGCGTCATCATCGCCACGGTGCCGCTGGCGGTTGCGGGCGGTGTGCTGGGCCTCCTGCTGACGGCGGGGTCGATCAATCTCTACAGCCAGATCGGCATCGTCATGCTGGTGGGGCTGGCCGCGAAGAACGGCATATTGATCGTGGAGTTCGCCAACCAGCTTCGCGACGAAGGGCTGGAAGTCGCCGACGCCATCCGACAGGCGGCGGCCCGCCGTCTGCGCCCGATCCTGATGACCTCCATCGCCACGGTGATCGGGGCGGTGCCGCTGGTCATCCGGGGCGGAGCGGGAGCGGCGGCGCGGCACAGCATCGGCACGGTCGTCGTGTTCGGCGTGTCGCTGGCCACGCTCATCACGCTTTTCCTGATCCCGATCTTCTATTCGCGGGTTGCGGGACGAACCGTTTCACCGCAAACCGTAGGACGGCGGCTGGATTCGGCGCTCAAGGATTCGCCCGACGCCGCCGAGTGAGAGGGCAGGGAGAATAAGTGCCGATGAACCAGATCGCGTCGCCCGGTCAGTTGCGCCTTGCCTATCTGCGCTGGGCGCTGGTGACGGTTCCCGCGATCCTCTTTCTCGGTTTCCTGTCGGGAAAGCTCGCCAATAGCGGCTATGGCAATCGCTGGTTCGCCGCGCTTGCCAAGCCGGAGCTGATGCCGCCTGGCTGGGTATTCGGCGCGGCCTGGACGCTGCTCTATATCCTGATGGCGCTGGCCTTCGCGATGGTGCTCCATGCGCGCGGCGCACGGGGGCGGGGCGTTGCCATCGCCCTGTTCCTGATCCAGTTCGCCTTGAACCTGATCTGGTCGCCGCTGTTCTTCCGCGCGCATCAGGTCGGCGACGCGCTGGCGCTGATCCTTGTCCTTACCGTGCTGGTGGCGGTCACGACGGCGCTTTTCCGGCGCATTCGCCGGGCGGCGGGATGGCTGCTGCTGCCTTATCTGCTGTGGCTGGCCTTTGCCGCTTACCTCAACTATGAGGTCGACCGACTGAACCCGGACGCGGAAACCCTTGTCGTCCCGGCGCTTCGCACCCAGATATGATTTTTGCCGCCCGACAGGAGGCGGCGCGAATGAGGACGACAGGATCATGCAGAGCGAAAACCGCTTTTTCGACGACCTTGCCAAGCTGGTGAACGGCGCCGCCGGGACCGTCGCGGGCATGAGCCGCGAGTTCGAGTCCAATGCCCGCGAAAAGGCGAAGCAGTGGATGGGGGGCATGGATTTCGTCAGCCGCGAGGAATTTGACGCGGTCAAGGCGCTGGCCGCCGCCGCCCGTGAAGAGGTGGAGCTTTTGAAAGCCCGCGTCGACGCGCTGGAAGGCAAAGCGCCCGAACCCGTCACCAAGACCGTCCGCGCGAACAAGGGCAAGGCGAAGGGCGCCGAATAACGGCGTTTCGCGCCTGTCCTTTCACTGTTCCCGATGTTAAGGGCCGCACATGATGGACGCCGACGAATTTGAAAATGGCGGGCAGGAAGCGGCCCCGATTGATATGCTGGCTGCCTATTTCGAGGCGCATGGCTGGAGCTTCGACCAGATGGGCGAGGATGAGATCGTCGCCAGCACCCAGGGTTCATGGGCGCAATATGAGCTGCGCGGCATCTGGCGGGACGAGGATCAGGTGCTTCAGCTTCTGGCCTTGCCCGACATTCGCGTGGCGGATGAAAAGCGGGCCGCGATCCATGAAACGCTGGCCCTGATCAACGAACAGCTTTGGCTGGGTCATTTCGAACTGTGGTCGTCGAGCGGCATCGTTCTGTTCCGCCACGGGGCATTGCTTGGCGCAGGGGGCACGCTGACGCTCGATCAGGCGCAGGTTCTGGTCGAAACCGCCATTGACGAGTGCGAGCGTTTCTATCCCGTGTTCCAGTTCGTCCTGTGGGGTGGCAAGACGCCGTCTGAAGCGATCTCCGCCAGCCTCATCGAAACCCGCGGCGAAGCCTGAACGCATCCCATGACCGACATCAACTGGCCCGACCACCTGTTCCTCGTCGGTTGCGGCAATATGGCGGGGCAGATGTTGGCTCGCTGGCTTGATTGCGGCATCGATCCGGCCCGCGTCATCGTGCTGCGCCCCAGCGGAAAGCCGGTAGCCGAAGGCGTGCGGGTGGTAAGCGATTATCCCCCCGCCCTGCCGGCCGGAACCACCGTTCTGCTGGGCATGAAGCCCTATCAGATCGCCGATGTCGCCGCATCCCTCGCGCCGCTCTGCGGGGAAGAGGCGCGCATCGTCTCGATCCTCGCGGGCACGCCGCTCAACGATTTGCGCGGGCATTTCCCCGCCGCCCGCGCCCTGGTGCGCGCCATGCCGAACCTGCCCGTGGGCATAGGGCAGGGCGTGACGGCGCTCTACACCGACGCCGCGACGCCGGATCAAGCCCGCGCGGCCATAACCGCGCTTATCGCGCCGCTCGGCCTTGCCGAATGGATGGCCGATGAGGGGCAGTTCAATGACGTGACCGCGCTGTCGGGCTGTGGCCCCGCTTTCCTGTTCCGCTTCATCGACGCGCTGGCGCGGGCGGGGGAGGCGCTGGGCCTGCCCGCCGATCAGGCCGCGCGCATGGCGCTGGCCACGGTGGAGGGTTCCGCCAGCATGGCAGCCCGCGCCAGCGACGGCCCCGGCGCGCTGGCCGACCGCGTCGCCAGTCCCGGCGGCATGACGCGGGAGGGCCTCAATGTGCTCGACGCCGACGATCGCCTGCTCAGGCTGCTGACCGACACGCTGACCGCCGCCCGCGACCGGGGCGAGGCCATGGCGCGGGGCGGCTAGAGGACGCCTCACTCAATTTCTGGAGCTTCCCATGTTGTCCCCCGACACGCCCATCCTCCTCCTCACCACCGGCGGCACGATCGACAAAATCTATTTCGACGCGCTGTCCGATTATCAGGTGGGCGAAACCGTGGTCGCCAAGCTGCTGGAGATCGCCCGCGTCAAACGCCCCTTCCGCATCGAGGAAGTGACCCGCAAGGACAGTCTGGAACTGGACGATGCCGACCGCGCTCATATCCGCGCCCGCGTCGTCGCGGCCCACGAAAGCCACATCGTCATCACCCACGGCACCGACACGATGACGGAAACCGCCAGGGTCCTGGCCGATATTCCCGGCAAGACGGTGGTGCTGGTCGGCGCGCTCGCCCCCGCGCGTTTCGGTGAGAGCGACGCGAGCTTCAACCTCGGCATGGCCTTCGCCACGGTGCAGGTGGCGCAGCCGGGCGTCTATATCACGATGAGCGGATCGGTCTTTCCCGCCGCGCATGTCGTCAAGGACCGCGAAAAGGGCGCCTTCGTCCCGGTGGAGTGAAGGCGCTAGGTTCGATGCGGGCCGAGCAGGATGACGGCCGCGCCGATGAGGCAGAGCGTAGCGCCCCCCAGATCCCAGCGATCGGGCCGCACGTCTTCCGCCATCCACAGCCACAGCAGCGCGGATGTGATGTATATGCCGCCATAGGCCGCATAGGCCCGGCCTGCATGGCTGGTATCGACCAGCGTCAGCAGCCAGGCGAACAGGGCCAGCGAAAGGCAGCCGGGAACCAGCCAGAGCGGCGACCTGTCCAGCCGCAACCAGGCCCAGAAGGCAAAACAACCGGCGATCTCGGCGATGGCTGCTGTGATATAGATGATGGCTGTGGTCATTCTCCACCCCTCATGCGCGAATGGCAACGTGTCTGCCAACCCCATAAACTCCGCCTCATGGCCGCCATTGGTCGTGGGTAGGCGGTCTTGGAGAGAAGAGGCTTATGAAGGCGGCCAATAAAATTTGAGCCGGATTGCGGTTTTGGGTGGATTGCGGAATGGCCGCTTTCCTCACCCCCGTTCGTCCTGCGTAGCCGCTGAGCTTGTCGAAATGGCGTGCCGAAGGATTGATGTCGCGCAAGATCCTTCGATACGGGTCTTCGACTTGGCCCGAGGCCGAGTTTATCCTGAGCAAGCAGTCAGTCGAAGGGCTTGGCCCCACCTCAGGGCGAACGGATGTGTGAATGTCCGCATTGGCCAATAACAACCCATGCATGACCGCGGGTTTGTGAACGGAAATCCCCCAAAAGAAAAGGGCGGCGCCATGATGGCGCCGCCCCGATCCTCTCTCCGCGGTGCGGAGCGAAAGCTTACTTGAGTTCGACGGTCGCGCCGGCTTCTTCAAGCTGCTTCTTGAGCTTTTCGGCTTCGTCCTTGCCGACGCCTTCCTTGATTGCCTTCGGCGCGCCTTCGACCAGCGCCTTGGCTTCGGTCAGACCCAGGCCGGTGATGGCGCGGACTTCCTTGATGACGTTGATCTTCTTGCCGCCGTCGCCGGTCAGGACGACGTCGAATTCGTCCTTGGCTTCTTCAGCAGGCGCGCCGCCAGCAGCGCCACCGGCCGGAGCGGCAACCGCCACGGCAGCAGCGGCCGAAACGCCCCACTTTTCTTCCAGAGCCTTCGACAGCTCAGCGGCTTCGAGGACGGTCAGGGCCGACAGCTGATCGACCAGTGCGTTAATGTCTGCCATAATATTTTACCTGTTCCCTTCTGGGCGGGGCCAGAAGGCCCCTTAAACTAGCGTTGAAACAATGTCCGGTTTCGACCGGGCCTGAAAAATCAGGCCGCGTTCTTTTCCGCATAGGCGTTGAAAACCCGCGCGAGCTGCGCTGCCGGCGCCTGGGTGACGGTCGCGAGCTTGGTCGCGGGCGCAACGAGCAGCCCAACGATCTTCGCACGCAGTTCATCCAGCGACGGCATCGATGCGAGCGCCTTGACGCCGTTCGCATCCAGCAGTGTCTCGCCCATCGCGCCGCCAACGATCTCAAGCTTGTCGTTGGTTTTCGCGAATTCGACCGCAACCTTGGCGGCTGCGACCGGATCGGCTGAGGAGGCAAGAGCGACCGGGCCGGTCAGCAGGTCGCTGATGCCGGTATAGTCGGTGCCTTCAAGGGCGATCCTGGCGAGGCGGTTTTTCGTAACCTTGAAGGTTGCGCCGGCGTCGCGCATTTTCTGGCGCAGGTCCGTCGACTGGGCGACGGTCATGCCGAGGTTGCGGGTCACGACGACCACACCGACCTCTGCCAGATGTGCGTTCAGCGCGGAAACGACCTCAGCTTTCTGATTACGATCCATGCCATTCTCCACATATTCATGCGCCGGACGGTCCGGCGCACAACAAACCCATGCAAAGGCTTTCGCCGCCGCATGGGGCACTGGTCCGAATGGGGAGAGGTCGACCGGCCCGAATCGCTTCAACGAAGACAGGCAGACCCGGAACATGGCATAAAGGCCCGTCCGGCAAGAACTTTTCCCCGTCTAGGCTGGACATTAAGAAGGGCAGATTCCCTTCACCAACTGTCTCGGACGGTGGACCCGCAAGGGGTCCGGTGGCGGCCCTTTACAAGGGATGGTGGAGGAAAGCAATCCCTTGCGGAAAAGGGGTCATACGCGATCCGCCTGCACCACAGCGTCCAGCGCCCGCAGCGCGGACAGGATACGGTTGAGGTGCTGGGCATCGGCCACTTCCAGGTCGATGATGTCGGTGTGGAACGGCCCTTCGCGGTTCACCAGTTGCAGGTTGAGGATATTCGCCTTGGTCGCGCCGAACACATTGGCGACGGCCGCCAGGGCGCCCGGCTGGTTCTTGACGATGACGGAAAGGCGCGCTGTCCCGCCCTTTGACCGGCTGTCCCAGGACAGATCCACCCAGTCCGCATCCTGCCCGGCTTCCAGCGCCTTGCAGTCGATGGTGTGCACCTCAATCGGTTCGCCCGTCCGGCGCAATCCGACGATGCGGTCGCCCGGCACCGGGTGGCAGCATTCGCCCAGATGATAGGCAATGCCCGGCGTCAGGCCACGGATCGACACGGGCGCGTGCTGACGGGGATGGGCTTCCTCCATGCCTTCCGCGCTGGTGGAACCGGGGATCAGCGCCTCCATCACTTCGGAATCCAGCAGGCGATGGGTCGCGATGGCGATCATCAGCGCGGCGCGATCCTCCAGCTTCAGCCGCTTGAGCGCCGCGGCCACCGCCTTGTCGCCCAGTTCGCTCGCCAGTTCGTGAGGGAGGCGGCCGACGATTTCCTCATAGAGTTTTTCGCCGAGCGCGATTTCCTCGCCCCGTTGCTTCTGGCGGATATAGCGGCGGATGGCGGACCGCGCCTTGCCGGTGATGGCGAAGGTCAGCCAGCCCGGTTGCGGCTGCTGCCCTTCGGATTTCAGGATTTCGACCTGATCGCCATTTTCCAGCTGCGTGCGAAGCGGCATGACCCGGCCATTGACCTTCGCCCCCACCGTCTGGTTGCCGAGCGAGGTGTGCACGGCATAGGCGAAATCGACCGGCGTCGATCCTTTGGGCAACTGGTGCAGTTCGCCCTTGGGGGAAAAGGCGAAGATGCGGTCCTGATACATCGCCATACGAGTATGTTCGAGCAGTTCGTCCGCATCCTGGCTCTGCTCCAGGATTTCGACCAGATCGCGCAGCCATGCCGCCTGATGATCGTTCGCGTCGCCCCGCTGCTTGTAGGCCCAGTGCGCCGCCAGCCCCAGTTCCGCGTCATGATGCATTTCGCGGCTGCGGATCTGCACCTCGATGCGGGCATTGTCCTGATGAATGACGGTGGTGTGCAGCGAACGGTATCCGTTGCGCTTGGGGGTGGAGATATAGTCCTTGAACCGCCCCGGCACCATTTTATAGGTCTGGTGGATCACGCCCAGCGCCTTGTAACAGTCGGCGGTGGTTTCCGTGATGACGCGGAACGCCATCACGTCGGTCAACTGCTCGAAGCTGATGTGCCGTTCCTGCATCTTCTTCCAGATGGAATAGGGATGCTTTTCCCGGCCCGATACCGTCACCGGCAGGTCGTGGGTGCCCAGCAGCAATTGCAGTTCCGCGCCGATCCGGTCGACCTTGTCATGGCCGCCTTCCTTCAGTTGCTCCAGCCGCTTGGTGATGCTGTCATAGGCTTCCGGCTCCAGTTCCCGGAAGGCGAGCAACTGCATTTCGCGCATGAAGTCATACATGCCGATTCGCTCCGCCAGCGGGGCATATATGTCCATCGTCTCCTTCGCGATGCGACGGCGCTTGGCCTCATTCTTGATGAAATGGAGCGTCCGCATATTGTGCAGCCGGTCGGCCAGCTTCACCAGCAACACGCGGATGTCGTCCGACATGGCGAGCAGGAATTTGCGGAGATTTTCCGCCGCTCGCTCATTTTCCGACATGGCTTCGATCTTGCTGAGCTTGGTGACACCGTCGACCATGCGGGCGACATCCCTGCCGAACGCCTGCTCAATCTCTTCATAGGTGACGAGCGTGTCTTCGATCGTGTCGTGCAGCAACGCGGTCACGATGGTCTGGTCGTCCAGATTGAAGTCGGTCAAAATCCCTGCGACTTCAATCGGATGGCTGAAATAAGGGTCGCCGCTGGCGCGTTTTTGCGACCCGTGTTTCTGGACGGAAAAGACATAGGCGCGGTTTATCATCGCTTCATCCGCGTCCGGATCATAGCGTTTCACCCGCTCGACAAGTTCATATTGGCGTAACATCGTTTCCCGATTGTCCGTGAAGCACCTTGTGGTGCAACAAAAAAATCCCATTTTAACGTAATTCTGCTGCACTTTTGCAACGGAGCGCGCTTTACGTTAGAGTTGTTACGATGAGACACAATCTGGCGCAGGACCTGGAGCAATGCGCGCTGCCAAGCGCGCTGGAGATGATGGGCGAACGCTGGTCCTTCCTGATCTTGCGGGGCGCCATGGCGGGCATCCTGCATTTCGAGGAGTTCCAGTCCGTCCTGGGCATCGCCCGTAATATCCTTGCCAATCGCCTGGCCCGGCTGGTTGAAAACGGCATCATGGTCCGCCAGCCCATGCAGTGCGACCGGCGCAAGGTCGAATATCGTCTGACCGCAAAGGGGCAGGAACTCGCCCCTGTCATGGTCGCCCTGCGTCAATGGGGCGAAAGATGGGGCTGCAGTCCGCAAACCTGCCAGGTGCTGGCCGACAGCCGCGACCATCAGCCGATCCGCCGCATGACGATCCAGTCCCATGATGGCCGCGATCTGGCGATCGAGGATCTGGTCTGGCTGTGCGCGGATGGAGTATCGGCATTACAGGAATCGGCATTGGAGGAAGTGGCCGCTGGCTGATGGGCGGCGCGATCGCGCTGCGTTGAACCCGGTGCGGATCACGCGGCACGGTTCTTTGATCGCCATCTTTTTTGCGAAAAACCGGTTCCCACTTTTTCGCATGATGCTCTAGTCTGTCCCTGATGTCACCGCCTCGTATCCAGCCGGAACCCTTTTTCGCGGACAAGAATCGCGCTTTCTGGAACCTCCAGTCGCTGGGCTGGGCCGGGGCCTTCCTGCTGCGCGGTTCCTCCACCGTCGCCAACGGCCAGCCGCTTTCCAGCCTGATCCCGGTGTTGATCTCCACCGTCAGCGGCTATTCGGTCACGCTTCTGATCGCGGTGATCTTCCGTTTTCTGTTGAAGCAGAAGCCCGTCATCACCTGGGGCGTTTCGATCATCACGGTGCTGGCGGCGGCGGGGCTGGTGGCGTTTATCGACGCCTGGGTCTTTTCCACCCAGAACCGCGCGAGCGGGACGGCGGGGGTCCAGCTTTTCCTCGGCGCCTTCTATCTCAGCGTCACGCTGCTCGGCGCGTGGTCGGCGCTCTATTACGCCATTAATTTCTACCTGACCGTGGAGGAGCAGGCGGATCAGCTTCTGCACCTGGAAAATCAGGCGTCCAGCGCGCAACTGGCGATGCTGCGTTATCAGCTCAATCCCCATTTCCTGTTCAATACGCTCAACAGCATCTCGACCCTGGTGCTGCTGAAACAGACCGACCGGGCCAATGCGATGCTTTCGCGCCTGTCGTCCTTCCTGCGCTACACGCTGATCAACGAACCCACCGCGCAGGTGACGATCGAGCAGGAGGTGGAGACACTGAAACTCTATCTCGAAATCGAAAAGATGCGGTTCGAGGACCGGCTGCGTCCCGTCTTCATCATCGATCCGGCGGTCGCGCAGGCGCGTCTGCCCTCGCTATTGCTTCAGCCGCTGGTGGAAAACGCCATCAAATATGCAGTGACGCCCAAGGAGGAGGGGGCGGAAATCTCCGTCACGGCGCAGCCTGCCGGTGAAAACGTCCGGATCATCGTATCGGACAGCGGTCCGGGATTGAATGACGGGGCCATGCGCCCGAACAATCCCGTCAGCGCGGGAACAGGCGTCGGGCTGGCGAATATCCGTGATCGGCTTATTCAGGCTTTCGGGGAACGACAGAGCTTCGAAACGCGTTCCACGCCAGGCGGCTTTTCGGTCATTATCGAAATGCCGCTTAATCTGGATGAACCATCGAAAGTGGCCGCATGACCATCAGAACGATCCTCGTCGACGACGAAAGCCTGGCTATTCAGGGCCTCAAGCTGCGTCTGGAAGCGCATGAGGATGTTGAAATCGTTGAAACCTGCAGCAATGGCCGTGAAGCCATTCGCGCCATAAAGACGCATAAACCCGACCTCGTGTTCCTTGACATTCAGATGCCCGGATTTGACGGCTTTTCCGTCGTTCAGGGCATGATGGAAGTCGAACCTCCGCTTTTCATCTTCGTGACGGCCTATAGCGACCATGCGATCCGCGCGTTCGAGGCGCAGGCGGTCGATTACCTGATGAAACCGGTGGAGGAAGGCCGCCTTGCCGACGCGCTCGACCGCGTGCGCCAGCGCCTGTCCGAAAAGCGGCAGGTGCAGGAAGTCGAAAAGCTGCGCGAAGTGCTGGCCGAAGTCGCGCCCGACGCGATGAACGATTTTGCATCGGACGAGGATGCGCCCGCGTCCAACCGCTTCGAAAAGCTCATCAACATCAAGGATCGCGGCCAGATTTTCCGCGTCGACGTGGATTCGATCGAACGGATCGACGCGGCGGGCGATTATATGTGCATCTACACCGCCGACAATTCGCTGATCCTGCGCGAAACGATGAAGGATCTGGAAAAGCGGCTCGACCCCCGCAATTTCCAGCGCGTCCACCGCTCCACCATCGTGAACCTGTCGCAGGTGCGTCAGGTGAAGCCCCACACCAATGGCGAATGTTTCCTGGTGCTGGAAAGCGGCGCGCAGGTGAAGGTCAGCCGCTCCTATCGCGACGTGGTGGCGCGGTTCGTCCATTAACGCACGATGCGTTACCGGAATACCCATTGCCGGTTGAGCAGGAACACCACCGCAGGGGTCACGAACAGCATGGCCGGGATGGGCGACCATTCCGGCCATTGCATATGCGTGACGCACAGCCACACCCACAAGGCATTGAGCGCATAGCTCACCAGCGACACGGCGACGAACCGCGCGCCTCGCGCCGCATGGCCATCCTCTCCCGCGCCATGTCCGCGAAAGGTGAAGGCGTTGTGGGACGCATAGCCGATCGCGACAGCCGCGATATAGCCGATCCCGTTGGCGATCTGCACATGCAGCCCTACGGGCGCGGCCAGCACCCAGTAGATCGCCGCCTGACAGGCCGTGACGAACAGCCCCGTCACGCCATAGCGGACGATCTGCCACATCAGCGCCTGCTGATCCGCCGACAATTGCTGAATGATTTTCATATGTCCCCGTTGCGCTTTGATGCGGAGCGTCTAATCCACCGTTCATGAACTTGCAAAGCTGGCCAGCCCTGCGCGCCCGTATCGCGGCTTTTGCGACGGGCTTTCCCGATTATGCCGCGAAGCATTGGAAGTGGCTGACCCTGCTCCTCTGGATCGCCATCGTGGCGGGTTTCCTCGTCAGTCGCTGGTCCGCCATCCACTGGTTCGTGCTCAGCGATACGGACGACAATATCCGTTATGTGCAGGTGAAGGACTGGCTGGCGGGGCAGGGCTGGTATGACCTGCGCCAATATCGGCTCGATCCGCCAAAGGGGTTCGACATCCATTGGTCGCGGCTGGTGGATTTGCCGATTGCGGGCTTGATGCTGTTCTTCCGCGCCTTTCTGGATCAGGGCATGGCCGACCGGCTGGCCTGCGCCATCGCGCCGATGCTGCCCCTGCTGCTCTTGATGCTGAGCCTCGGCTTTATCGCGCGGCGGCTGGCGGGGGGCAATGCGTGGATCATCGCCGCGCTGGCGCCGCTCGCCGCGCAGATGGGCCTGAGCATGTTCGTGCCGATGCGGATCGACCATCATGGCTGGCAACTGGCGCTCGCCGTCACGATGCTGGCGGGACTGGTCGACCGCAACTGGCTGCGTGGCGGCATTATCGCGGGGATCAGCACGGCGCTGTCGCTGACCATCGGCATGGAGATGATCGTCTATCTGGCGGCGGGCGGCGCGTTGATCGCCCTGCGCTGGGCGTTCAAGGAGGGCGCGGGCCGCCGGATGCTGCCCTATGCGCTCAGCCTCACCGGCGCGACTTCGCTGCTGTTCGTGCTGTTCGCCAGCTATGCCAACCGGCAAATGGTGTGCGACGCGATCTCGCCCATCTGGGTCGCCATCTTCGCGGCGGCTTCGGCGGGCATGGTGCTGCTCACCTTTTTGCCGCTGCGAAGCTGGCAGGCGCGGCTTGCGGCGGGGCTGGCGGTCGGCGCGGCGGTCGCGGCCTTTGCCTGGCTCAACTGGCCGGAATGCCTGAGCGGCGCCTATCAGATTTCACCGGAGCTTGAGCGCCTGTGGCTCGCCAATATTCGCGAGGCCAAGCCCCTGATGGCACAGAGCCGTGATGTCGCCGTGCCGTTGATGGCGCTGCCGGTGGCGGGATTGATCGGCCTGCTGTGGGCCTTGTGGGATTCTCGGCGGGATGCGGATCGTCTGTGGGCATGGGCGACGGTCGGGCTGATGATGCTCTTTTCCACGGCGATGCTGTTCTGGGCCTTGCGCGCGGGTCCGGCGGCGCAGTTGATGGCGGTCCCGCCTGCCGCATGGATGACGCATCGTCTGCTCGGCCTGATGCTGAACGCCCGCCCGCTCGTCCGCCTCGCCGTCTGGGCCGGGATATTGCCGCTGGCTGCCATGGCCTTTGCCGCGCCGCTCTATCCGCAGGCGAACCGCCTCTGGGCGGAACTGACCGGCAACAAGCCGAAGCCCTGGCGTCCGCAGGCGAAGGCGCGGACCGAGGCGATCAAGAAAGCCAATGGCCGTTGCCGCACCCTCCCCGCGCTGGAGGTGATGAACAGGCTGCCATCCGCCACCATCTTCACCATGGTCGACCTTGGCCCGCGCATCATTGCGACGACGCACCATAGCGCGGTCGCCGGACCCTATCATCGCAACGGCGCGGTGATACTGGACGTCCACCACGCCTTTGACGGGCCGCCCGACGCCTTCCGCCCTATCGCGGCAAAGCATCATGCGACCTATCTGCTGATCTGCCCCAATTTCCCCGAAGGCACCATCTATCAGGCGCGCAGCCCGCGCGGCTTCTACGCCGATTTGATGCGCGGCCATGTGCCGGGCTGGCTGCATCCCGTGACGATCAGGAGCGGGACGGAATTGCCCTACACGCTCTATAAAATCGACTATTCAGCGCCGGATAGCAAAAAAGCCGCGCAGCAACGCTGAGGCCTCCGCCTCGGCCAGTCCGCCATAGACTTCGGGTCGGTGCAGGCATTGGGGCTGGGCGAACAGGCGTGGCCCCTGTTCCACCGCGCCGCCCTTGGGGTCCGACACGGCGTAATAAAGCCGCGCTATCCGGGCATGGGAAATCGCCCCCGCGCACATCGGGCACGGCTCCAGCGTCACCCACAGATCGCACCCCGTCAGGCGGAAGTCGCCGATCCGCCGCGCCGCTTCCCGGATCGCCACCATCTCTGCATGGGCAGTCGGATCATTGTCGCGCCGGTTGCGATTCTCACCCTCGCCGATGACGCGCCCGTCCAGCGTCACCACCGCGCCGATCGGCACTTCACCCGCCTGCTGCGCCGCATAAGCGAGATCGAGCGCACGGCGCATGGGATCGGGCAGGGGAAAGGGCAACGGCATGCGCCGCCCTTATCACGGATGCCCGCACCGGTGAAACGCTCAGGGCTTCTTCACGTTCACGGTCGGCACTTCAACCGTTTCGTTGCGGCTGCCCATCTCCACCTTGCCGACATTGGCGTCATATTTGGGAAGCTGGCCGCCCTTGACGGAGATTTCGGGCAGGCTGCCCTCCTGCGTCTTTTGCAGGTTGATAAAGCCCGTCGCGATCCCCGCCGCCAGAATCAGCAGCACGATCAGCAACAACCCACCAATCACTCGCATTGCACTCTCCTCTGGGATACGGGAGAAGGAACGCCCGGCCAGCGGAAAAGGTTGCGGTTGCGGCATGATCGGGCCCTCCGCATGGCTTGACGGGAAACGGGAATCCGGTTACTGGCGCCGCTTTCCGAACGAAACCGAACAACAAGGTTGATGAGATTATGTCGCGCATTTGCGAGCTGACCGGCAAGGGCCGCCAGGTGGGTCACAATGTTTCCCACGCCAACAACAAGACGAAGCGTGTGTTCCTGCCCAACCTGCAGAATGTCACGCTGATCTCCGAAGCGCTGGAAAAGGGCGTGAAGCTGCGCGTGTCGACCCATGGCCTGCGTTCGGTGGAGCATAATGGCGGCCTCGACAACTGGCTGCTGAAGACCGGCGACGACCAGCTGTCGGTGAAGGCGCAGCGCCTGAAGCGCGACATCGTCAAGAAGAAGGCTGCCGCCGCAGCCTGATTTCTTCTGATTCGTTTCGGTAAGGGAGCGGTCTGGCGACAGGCCGCTTTTTTGCGTGGGATCAGGCGCGGTATCAGCGCAGCGCGAATTTGAGCAGCAGGGTGCGCTGGAAAAATTCGTGATTGTCGTCCGACGCGACCCAGATCATCGTTTGTCCGCCTTCTCTGGTGACGGCCAGCCCCTCGAAATTATCGGCCAATAGCGGCGGCGCGAGCCGTGCCAGCGTTTCCGCGCGCAGTCGCGTGCCGGGCTCCAGTCGTTCGGGCAGTTCGACGATGGCGACGACGCCGGTGAACAGTTCCTGCAAGGTCAGCCGCCGGTTCAGCACCAGCAGGTGCCGTTCATCCAGCGCCACCGCATCGGTGGGGCGATAGCCTTGCGGCGGCGTATAGCGCAGATGAATGGGAGAGGGGGTGTCCGGGTCTGCCGGATCGCCGGAAAAGAGCAGGGCATCATGATTGCCGTCCGCCGTCATCCCCATTTCGGCGATGGCGATGAAGCGTCCGTCGGGCAGGCGAGCGAGGGATTCGATGGAGCCGGTTTCCGGCCACGCCTCGATCTCCGGCCATGTGCGGCAGGCTTCGACCCGCGCAAAGCCGGATGAATAGCGGCAGATCATCTGCTGCAATTCGAAGCCGACCCAATAGCGGTCCGTGGCGGGGTCATGCGTCATGGACTCCGAATCCCACGCCCACCAGGGTTTCTGCCGATCCTGCGGACGGACGGGCAGGGGCGCGATGAAGGACCGGCGGCGGGCTTCGCCGGGGCCGACATGAAATCCCATCAAAATGCCTGCGTCGCTCAGCCCCAGAACCTGTCCTGACGGTTCCACCAGCAGCGACGATATGCCGCCGAAATTGGGGTTCCGGCTGGTCAGCGCCCATCCCGCGACATAATCCAGCCTGCCCACGCGCCGCAGCGCCGGGTCGCTGGCGCTCAGCGCGACGGCGCGCGCCAGCACGGGCAACGTGCCGGGATGCAGCAGTTGCGGCTTGTTCTTGTGGGCTGCCGGCAGCAGCAGGATCGCAAGGACCAGAACGATCAGGATTCGACGCATCGCGGCTTGCCATAGGACAATAGCAGGCAGCTTGCAGCATCCGCGTGACAGATCGATGATTAGCTGAACAATGGCTGTCACGCTTATTCAGGCTTGGCTCAAAGCGAATCGGGCATAAGGGCGTCAATCAAGGCGAATTCGTATTCCGGATGCGCCGAGAAGATGGCTTTTGGAGGAGCAACGCCATGAAAATGAAGTTTCTTGTGAATATGGGAGCTGCGCTGGCCATGGGCGTTGCATCTCTCGCGGTGACCGCCACCCCCGCCATGGCGCGCGACGGCTGGGGCCGTCATTATGATCGCGGCCATTCCTATCGGGGTGATCGTGGCTATCGCGGTTATCGCGGCGACTATAATCGCGGCTATCGGGGCGATCGCTATTATCGCAACAATTATTATCGCGGTTATCGGGGCGGCTATCGCTGCCGGGACAGCGGCACGGGCGGCACGATCATCGGCGCGATCGCCGGTGGCCTGCTGGGTAACGAAGTCGGCAAGGGCAGCGGCCGCTATGGCCGTGGCGACGGCACCACGGGCGCCATCCTTGGCGCAGGCGTCGGGGCCCTCGCGGGTCGGGCCATCGACCGCGATTGCTAAGCGAACCGTCCTCATCGGACATGATTCAGGCAGGGCCGCTCCGCAAGGGGCGGCCCTTTCTGCTTGGTGGTCCGGGATGGGTTGCGGCCATTCGCCTCCGCCCCTCCTGGGGGAAGATTTATAGGTCCGCGCCTGACCGCCGCCGGTCATTGCATGGCATGGATCTACGGAATTTTCGCGCCTGAGCTGTTTTCGGCGGCGGGCTCGATACGATTTCGATCGGCGCGCAGGGCCTTCATCGCCGCTGGGTTGATGCCCGCGTCTTCATTGCGAGCCTGTCCCGCACGCATATCCAGCATGGCCGCGGCATCGTTGAGCGCGCTGGCCTCACTCGCGCTGACGCCGCCTACACCGTCGCCGGAATCCGATCCGCAGGCCGTCAGGCAGGCCAGCATCGTCATGCCCATAAGGGTGCGGATCATTTTTCCATCCTCCTCACGCATAAGAAAAGGGCCGCTCCGTTTCCGGCGCGGCCCTTTTCGAAAACTTCCGAAACGGAATTACATCGCGTTCGAAGCAGCGTTCGCGGCGGCGTTCGAAGCGTTCGAAGCAGCGTTCGATGCGTTGTCGGCGGCATTCAGCGCGGCGTTCATCGCGTTGTCGGCAGCGTTCGATGCGTTATCCGCAGCGTTCGCGGCGGCGTTAGCGGCATTTTCCGCACCGCCCGAACAGGCGGCGAGGCCGAGCGACGCGGCGAGAACGAGCGAAAGAGCAATCGACTTGGTCATGGGCTAAACCCCTCTCTGAGAACAAAAAACCGTGCAGACCATCTCGGAGAAAAGCTCACCCCCCATTGTCTGCGGGCCGATTCGTAATGCCTTGGTCCGCGCAAGGCAATCCTCTTCATGTGGGTTAAGGGCGCTATTTCCACGATTTTATGCGAAACATATAGGGAAAGAGCGCGATTGACGTATATAAAGTTTTCTTTATATAACCTTGTCATGAGCGCCGCACTCGACATTTTCCGTGCCCTTGGCGATCCCACGCGCCTGCGGATCATCCATTTGCTGCGCGCCATGGAACTGGCCGTGGGCGAAATCGCGCAGGTCGTGGGGCAAAGCCAGCCGCGCGTGTCCCGTCACGTCCGCATCCTCGCCGAAGCTGGTCTTGTCGAGCGGCGCAAGGAAGGAAACTGGGTTTTCCTTCGCCTTGGCAAGGATGCCGCCCTTGCGCCCTATCTCGCTTTGTTCGACCGGATCGAACCGTCGCAGGCCGAACATCTGTGGCAGCAGGCGGACCTCGCCCGCCTGGCCGCCGTGCGGGCGGATCGTTCGCGCGCCGCAGAAAGCTATTTCGCCGAACATGCGGAGGAATGGGACGCGATCCGCTCGCTCCACGTTGCCGAAGCCGATGTGGAAACGGCCATGACCGCGCTCCTCGTGCAGGAGCCGATCGGCCATCTCCTCGATATCGGCACGGGGACGGGCCGCATGATCGAGCTTTTCGGCCCCGAAGCCGAACAGGTGACCGCGCTCGACCGCAGCCCCGACATGCTCCGATTGGCCCGC
>Ga0180223_1000951_pt1 | contig 27123 bp, 28 predicted proteins | sample eDN5th30CKraftOP_FD_151337 | JGI IMG/M metagenome (GOLD analysis project Ga0180223, IMG submission 151337) | Enriched Organic Plus compost microbial communities from Emeryville, California, USA - eDNA 5th pass 30_C Kraft OP (version 2) (version 2) ... | reverse complement strand
TCGATCCATCGCCGCCAAATAGGACGGCACCACGATCTTCTTCGACATGACCGACTCCTTTCTTGCCAACATCTGGTCAACAAAGGATACCCTCGCGTCGAAGGCCGGGCAGCAGCTAAGCCACAAGCGGCAGCGCCTTGTGCTTTGCCGAGGTTTCCAACATCCGGCTCAGGCCGTCGCCCCGATCCATTCAGGGCGACGGAGGGTAACATCGAACACGTATCAATTTCGACGGCACGCGGTTTCGGCACCACGGAAGTGGTCGAGAAGGTGTCACAGGTCGCTTTCGGCAAACCGCTGATCACCAATATCCTGCGGGGGCATGTCGCGGAGGCGATCATCGCGCTCGCGTTGGAGCCGGAATGGGCATGGTGCAGCGCCGATTATGCCGGATGGGATTTCGAACGATCAGACGGCCTGCGTCTGGAAGTGAAGCAATCAGCTGTCCGGCAATCCTGGGGAACGGACAAGCCCAGCAAACCCAGCTTCGATGTCGCGGCTCGGACCGGCTATTGGGAGGGCGGCACGAAGTGGATCGAGAAGCCCGGACGGGCGGCACATCTCTATATCTTCGCCCATCACGGTATCTACGACGACAGCGCCGATCATCGCAATCCCTCTCAATGGGAATTCTTCGTCGTTCCGTCCGGCAGCTTGCCTGACATCAAGCGGATCAGCCTGAAGACCGTTCAGGGCCTGACCTCAGCGGTGACGATTGCAGAGCTGCCGAAGGTTGTGGGTGAAATCGCCGAAGGCATCACGCACCCGACTGTCGGATAATTTTCTGGCCGCAAGATGGTTCAGAGAGGGTGTATCGATCATTCATTCTGAACCATAGAATAATGTGCATTTCTGCTTATGGCTGCTCATCACGGAGTATGGTTTCGAAATCCTGCCCGCCATAATAGAAGCCGATCACCACCACAGTGACCTCTTCGACCATGAAGGCCACGGTCACGCGGCGCCGATAAGCCAGAGTGCGTAAGCCGGACCGGATATCGTCGCGCGGTGAACCTGTCCGGGGATAGTCGGTGAGCACCGCCAGACGGTCGATGATGCCATCGGTAAACTGCCGCGCGATGTTGGGAGTGGCCGCATAGGCGATATAATCATATATCGCATCAAGCTGATCACGCGCTTCCGGCGTGACGATAATGCGATAACCCATGGTCAGCCGCGTTTAGCGACACGTTCATGACGGGCGGCAAGCCCGGCTTTTACATCATCCAATGACACGCCCCTTTGAGGATCGGCCTTATAAGCATCATAGGAGGGCAACGCTTCATTACGCAGCCAATTATCAATCGCGCGGTCGCGAGCCTGAAGCGCCCTCAGGCCATCGCGAATGACCTCGCTCTCGCTGGCATATTCGCCTGACGCGACCCTGGCACGCACTTGTGTCGCCATCTCGTTCGGCAACGTAACACTGAATTGTTGAGTCGATCGCATGGCCATGCCTCCTCCGATAGGATTTAATCCTACTGGAGCAGGTTTTCAACCGGTTCGACCGTGTGGCGTCAAGCTGCTCCTCCATCGCTGAAAAGTTGTCTGCTATGTTGGACGTTCCGGAAAGTCTCCTTCGGTGAGCGAAGATCAATAGTGCGGACGGCCTCATAGGATAGCAATCGGTAACTTGTAGGAGGTCAAAGCTGGCCGCTTCTCCTAAGACGGAGATCGCCGGGTTGGCGGGCGCGTTCCATTACTCTCTAACTTGTCTATAAGTTCGCGAATAATCCATGCGCCCTGCCTTCTGTAAGACCTTCCTCAAACATCTCGACTAGAACCGCGATTAGCTCTGAGGCGATCAAAAGCCGTGTATACTCGTTCTTCGTCGCCTCGATTTCCAGCACTACGGCATTGGCTTCATCAAGCGCCCGAATAGAGACAACTTGAAAAATCGGCATCTCATAGTCCTTAGGCCCAAAGTGCGGCCGATGCGCGTCGAACAGACGTAGCGGATGTCGAGGAGGCGCATTCCTCAAATCACGGCCAGATGAGAAGATAGGGCGCTCGTCGGCATGCCGCCCCTGCGCCCTCGCTTGCTTCAACTGCGCCTGCAGCCAAGCACAATGGTTCCCTGATAGTAGCAAGTGTCGGTGCGACCCGTCGCCCATCGCGAGCACGAATAGCAAATTGCCATCATGGCTCTGCTCGATGCCATAATCCATCGACAGCACCATGTCGGCGAGGTCGTTCTTGTCGATTATCGGCATGGATTCAAGGTGGCCGGCCATGTGGGCAGCGATCTTGGCTGCCAAGTCGATGCTCGAATGATGGGCTGCGATTGCCGCGTCTAGCGTAGAGTTGGTTTCGTAGCGCACAGCCGCAGGGCATTGGATCGCAGCGAGGAGTGGTCGACAGCCGCGCGGGAAACCAGCTGCCTCGCAGCGGTCGAGCAATACCGCTAAATTGTGTGTGAAAGGGGACGTGCGTTTCTGCGCCCGTAGGAAATGCTTGAGTGCCTTTTCCGCGAATTGCAGCGATGCCCACCGCGATTCCCCGTAGTGCGGGGATTGCGATGTCATCTGCATGATCGCCGTATCGAGATTGACACGAATTGCCTGTGGCAACGCCTCTATGGCTTCAAAGCGTTCTCGGAACCAAGGGAACGTCGTTATGATGTCCTGCATCTCACTTTCCCGCAAAGCAGCAAACATTGGCTGAGTGAGACCAGGCAGAAGTTTCGTTATGTCGATAATTCCATCCCATTGTCCGATGATCAGCGGAAGTTTCATGACCATCGGATCGCCTCGGACAACGACGACCGCGCTACCGGGACTTAAATCAATCTTGAGGCGATCACCATAACGCTCTTCGTACCAGCCAAATACCGCATCGACCGTGGGCGAAGTTTCCGGACCTGCCATGATGAGGGTAGTGCCGCGCGCCATCGCAATTCGTCGCGTAGCTTCGATTGGGCGCCCCGGCACCGGCACAAGCTCAGCCAGTAGAGCTCGGTCAAGCAGATCCATACCCAGCTGAAAGGCGGCATTGCTTTCACGCTCATCCTGCTCGGAAAAATTGATAAGCGTTGTCATCAGGCTTGTGCGCGTAAGCGCTTCGCACGACGAGCGGCCGTAGCCGCACGAATTTTCTTTTCGTCTCGCGCAATCGCTCGCTCGGATTGCCCAAGTGCACGCGGAATACGATCATAAAGTTTGTTGAGTGCCATCAGCTGCGCGATCTTGTCGAGCGTCCAGGAGGTTGTCAGCAACAACATTGTGATGTGCATAAGGCTCAAGGCCAGATTCTGGCCGGGCTCGACAAACCCGACATTGCTGGCGCCCGCGATGACTGCGTGACGGCGCTCGAGCGATCCGAGCCGATAGGCGATGCCCTTGGCGCTCGCATGCACATTGTGGCTCGCCATTTTGTAGTGCGAGCGCATCATCGCCCGGCCGGCGGCATCTTCGATATTGCTGAAATTGGGCTTGGGGTTCCCCAGATGCGCGGCGACCCAGCCATAGTCGCCGCTAAAATCCTTGCCGTAGCGGCTGATCGCATCGGCATAATCTCGCTCGATCCGCGCAGCCGTGCGCTTCGAAAATGGGGCATAGCCAAGCTTGGGATGGCACTGCTGATATTGCCCAAGTCCCTTCTTCGCTTCGACGATCTCATGCGCGAGATAGCGCTCGGCAAGCGCTTCGCCACCATCGCCAAGCACCATCGCAACACATGCGACCTCATGCAGCGTGCGCCACCGCGCCATGGCGCCATCGGCATAGCCATTCTCCATCAGTACCATAATCTCCGACGAGATCTGAATCGCGCGGACATGGAGGTGGGAGAGCGCCTTGTTGAGATGGGCGCGACGGCGCGATCGCAAACGGCCGGCGCGACGATGAAAATCGGTGCCGATGTCGCGCGAAAGCTCGATCAGCATCCTCAGCGCGTCGAAGCCCTTTCCCCACCGTGCCTGGAGGTTGAAGCGAAACTGATCCATCTGGACATCCGCCGCATCGCGCCAAACCGCCCAGTCGCGTTTGTATCGACGCAGCATCTTGCCAGCCGCCGCGTCGGCAAGTGTGTGGATCAGATCGGGCAGCGACTCGCTGAACTTGTCGGCAAAGTCCTGCAGGCGCGCCGAATCGGCGTCTGTGAACTCGAGGACGACCTCCTTATCGGACTCGAATTCGATAACATCGTCGTCGTCGGCCGAGCCGACGCGGAGCAGTTGATCAACGATGGAGTCGATCAGCTTTTCATCCTCGGCATGACCGCCGCCTTGAGTTTGTCGCGCACCAGCTCGGTCGCGATGACTCGAGGCATGGTGGCCAACTGCTCCTCAAGCACGGATTGTAATGAACCCATCGACCGATTCCCAAGACCATGGCAGGGATGAAGCGATAGCGGAACGAAAGGGAAACGACAACGGAGCGGCGATGCCTTTCCCAATGAAGATCATCGGCCCGATGGCATCGCCCGATATTGTTCGCTCTACGGCCTGACTATAGTTTCGGAAATTCAGATGACGATCACCAGAGACAATCACTTCGTTCCGCAATGGCATCAACGGGGCTTCCTTGAACCCGGCCGCTCAACCCTGGCCTATCTCGACCTGTTGCCGCCCACCAAAGTCCTCGTCGGCGGGCGCGTCATCCAGGAGCGGTCACTGTTCGACGCGCCCACGAAGCGCTGCTTCTTCCAGACCGATCTTTACTCCACATTCTTCGGCACGGAGGTGAACGACGAAATCGAGCGCAAGCTGTTTGGCGATATCGACACACGCGGGTCGCAAGCCGTCAGGGCCTTCGCGAAAACTGACATCGCCGCCTGGCACGAGCATTTCGGGACCTTCTTCGAATATATCGACATCCAGAAGCTGCGGACACCGAAGGGCTTGGCCTGGCTCCGGGCGCAATATCCTGCGCTCCATCAGAATGAGCTGATGATGGAGATGCAGGGCATCCGCATGCTCCATACCACGATCTGGACTGAGTGCGTGCGGGAGATCGTCTCCGCCGAGGATGCCGGCGTGAAGTTCCTCCTGACCGACCATCCAGTGACGATCTACAATCACGCGCTATCGCCCGAAGCGGGGCAGTGCGCCTTTCCCCATGATCCGGGGATTGCGCTGAAGGCGTCGCAGACTTTGTTCCCGATGAGCCGCGACCACTGCCTCATCCTTACCAACCTCGAATATGCCGAAAATCCGACTGTGCCGCCGTTGGAGAAGCGGACATTCGCGCGCAATTTCCGTCAGTCGATGGTGCGCACGGACCAGATGATACGCACGCGCAGGCTCACGGACGTCGAGGTCTCACGTGTCAACCGCGTATTGAAAGCGCGTGCGCAGCGTCACATTGCTGCCGGCAGGCGCGAATGGCTTTATCCCGAACAGCAAGCGGACGGATCATGGGCCGACCTTGCCGCTACCCTGCTCCCGCCGCACGACGAGCTTTGGCACTTCGGCGGCGAGACCTATGTGGGGTTCAACGACGGCAGTGTCCGCTACCAGGATGCGTTCGGCCGGACCGAGAAGGAACGGGAAGGCCTCAAGAAGGTCCCGCCGGCGAAGGAACTGGCGCCGGGCGCGCCATGCGGTTGCGGATCAGGCCAGCCCTATCGCATCTGCTGCAAGTCAAGGCCAATCGCGTTGCGGCCAAGCTGGACAGAGCGGAGCATTCGCGAGCGCAATCTCGTCCTTCATCGCGGCATCCTGTCGATTCTGGGTCTCGACGCGGGCAAGGACTGGACAGCGGTCAGGCGCGAGCTAACCGATGACCAGATCAAAGAGGTATACTTTCTCTACGAGGCGCTCTGGCCCCTCGAGACCGACCTGCTCTCGCTCCTTCCGAAACCCGACGGGCGGCCGCGCGCAGTCTACACCGGACCCCTCCATCCGCAGTCGATCGTCGAGTTCGCCCTCGGCGCATCACTCTATTTCGGCGAGTTGATTGTCGAAACTCCGTTCGTCCACTCCGGCACCATCGCCGAGAAATTCCGGCCAACCGAGCATCCGCGCAGCTATCATCTTGAATTTCTGAAAGCGGTGGCCTTCTTCCTCAATGTCATGCCGCTGGTGGATGCCGGATTGATCAACCTTATCCCGGACCCGTGGACCTTCGACTACCATCTCCGCCGTGAAACCATGGCAATGGCCAAGGAGCGCGCCGATGGAATTGATATAAGTCTCCGCGGGGAACCTCGACTGGAGGAGCTAATACGCACCGACTTCATGCGCGATATGCTGATGTGGCCCCGCGATGCACAGGAGGCCCGGATGCGGGAGAACTTTCCCGATCTGAATGCTGCAGGAGTCGCGGAAATATGGGCTGAGTTGGAGCGACTGAAAGAGGAAGACCCACTGACTGCCCTGCAGGAGGATATCTTCGAAGGCGGCAGGGAAGGTGGTCAGATGCGCCTAATGCAGATGGGGCCGAACTTTGAGATCGCCATGTATCTGGCGCAGGCGACCGGGGCCTCGATCCTGACGGACAGCGCATTCCGATGGCGGGAAATCCTGCGCGCGGCACAGCCCAGATTGGGAGCGCCTCCGGCTCGTTTCAGGCAGCTCGCCGGAAATCTTGCCGACGCCGCGTTTCTGTTTCCCGACAACCCCGACCGCATCATCCAGATGGCGCGCGAGGGCACATTGGCAGGCTATTACGCGCTGTTCGGCGAGATGTACCGTTATCTGGCTGGTGCGGAGGAACGCGGTCCCCGGCCGAATTTCGAAGAGGGACTCGCAGCCCGGTTTGCCCGCGCTCATACAGTGGCCCAAAAAGTGCTTCGCAAGCGTGGAGAATCCGGCAATGAAGGCAGGATTTCCTGCGTCTTCGCGCCAACCGGTATTCAGGACAACACAATCAATCGACTGCTGCTTATGTCGAGTTCTGAGCACCACCTGCCGATGGTGCCCATGGCCTTCTACATCCAGCGCACGGGTGCGAACCGTTGATCGACTGCTCTCCGTTCGAACCGGAGAGACGGTACGGACACATGAACGATCGGTAGGTATCAGGTACGCAAATTAGACCTCGGAAGGACCGGTATGTTGGCGGCTACAGACACGGCGTTTACTTCTTCCGGACCGTTGATTCCGCGCCCATCTCGGCCGTTCACGAAGTTTCGGCTGGCATTCCAAAGCGGTCGTTCAGCGGCCATTGTCGGACGTTTAAGCCCGTGCCACGAGCCGGGAACGGAATTGCTTTACGCTACGCGGCTTCGGCCCGCCCGTTACCGAGCGAACCGCTTCCGCCTTGGAATAGCGCGCACTGACTTCCGAGCGGGCTAAATCGATTAACCGAGCCATCGTGGCAGGTGCCATGACTCGCGGAGGCGGAACGCATACACCTCTTCATCTTCGCTGAAGAACTCGCGGTGCAGATTCCACGCCTGCACGCCGGCATCCGTGGAATCGATGATCGACCCATGCTGCACGCGGATTATGGCGTGAGATACGCTACCTTTTGTCGCGAGGCGGATGGCCTGCCCGGTCTTACCTACGGTGGCCGTGAGAATGATGTCGCCTGGTAGTAGCCTTTCGATATTGACCCGCTTCATGCGCCCCGCCTCACTGTGAACATCCACGAGTACCCGTCCTTGATGGCGCCGCCGTGGAAATTCTCACGCGCCAGCGACGCCGATCCGAAAGGAATGTCGGCCGGAAAATCCTTCAGCGACGCGATCTGCATCTTGAGCCGTTCCACGGCGTCGAAGCTCACCGCCTGCTCCAGCAGGTGCATGGCGTGGAGGATAAACATATTCTCGGCCCCGGTGCAGTCTGCAGTCAAGTTGACGTTAAGCTTCACCTTCAGAACCGTCGCCGCGTGTTGCGTGCCGTCGATGTAATAGGCGATGTTGTTGCGCCAGATGCCGTCACTCTCCCCGAGTTCGCGCATCAGGCTCGAAGCGCCCCATTCATCCTCGTATCGGTGATTATAATGGCCCGTTTCCACGCCTACGTCCGCGAGGAACTGCATCGCCAGATAGGGCGACCATCCTTCTTTTGGCGGCACGGTGGGAGGAGCCGCTTCCCGTTCCTTTAATACCAGCAGCGCCGTCAGCGTGTGCTTCAGCTCAACCTTGTTCGCCGGGCGCGCCGATTGGATCGATTTTCGCCAGCGTTCCAGCAGATCGAGATCGGTTCGAATGCGCGTGATTGCCAGCCACCGCGCATAGGGAACCAGCGCCTTGTCGATCCCGAAGATCGAGATGGTCGTGAACATCTCATTGTAAGCGACATAGGTCCGCCACGCGTACAGGAACGGCAGGAAGGCGACCGACAAGATGATCGGGATGACCAGTTCAAGCCAGTTTGCCCGTGTGAACGTGTCGCGCCACAGTTCGACCGACTTCCACAGGCTGAACCCGATATAGGAAAATCCGATCAGGATGGAGAGGCAGCCCATAAGTTTGGCGATGGGCGCATGTTCTGGTTTGTGCTTGGCCATCTCCGCCATCAGGACGACGATCGTTACAAACGGCAGGGCGATCAGTTCCACGATCAGCGGGAAGCTGTAGAGTTCCGCGATGAAGGTGACCAACACCGCCACGCTGAGGATTTCCGCCGTGATCTTGCCGAGCCCCGCCTTGCGGTTCTTGGCCGTCGCCACCTCGAACATGGTGACGAACGCGAACGTCACGAGCCAGAGAATGGTGGTTTTCAGGTTTGCGACTGACCACCAACCCATATAGCTCAGCAGGAAAATCTCGCCGGTAGCGTAAAGTGCGGCGGTCCCAAGTGGAATAATGAGCGCAGGCTGAAATAGCGCCCTTATCACAGCGCCCAGGCTGTCGCGCGTAGATTTGTTGATCAGAACAAAAGCCACAAAGACCGCCAACCAGATTGCCGATGCTATCTCGCGGTCGCTTATGGAATTGATGATGGCGTTCATCCCAACACAGGACACAATATCGGCGAGGACTGCAATGGGGGTGGTATGACTTCGGCACATAATGCCGGATGTTTCTTGCGACAGAGGTCGCGACTGCGCTTCCGTATTCCGCCAGCAGCTGCCGAAAGCAGACCGCCCGCTAGCGGCCAGGAGACGCTATAATTCGCTGTGTGAATGGACGGCAGCTTCCAGCGATCCCATTCGCACCCGTCTACGGCGGATATGTTGGCGATCCTGGCCGCCCAATCACGAGAAGAGCAACCAGAGTATCGTGAAGGTGGACCTCGCCAAGTGGAAGAGGTAGATTAAGGCAATGGATATGCGGCTCAACCTGATCAAACGTGATCTGTTTCAGATTAAGGTAATGATGTCGGCGACAATCGTTCTGACCATGATAGCCTTACTGAATTCCTGACACTGCGTTGTCTTGTTTTGGCAGGCTGCTCGTGCTTCTGATCCTACACCTCAGCTGCGGGTGCATATAGGAATGACAAGTCCAGCCCCGCATAGCTGATCTTTTCGACATATTCGGCATGATGATCCGGGTTGCCGGGATCGCCATAAATGTCGCTGACTGCCTTCCCGGATGGCGACCATCCCGTCACCGCCAGCAGCGTCTCAGCAGGCGCCTTTGCCCGACGTAAGGCATCGCGGACATTGTGGCGCAAGGAATAGAGCGACTGTCGCTCCTGCAGCGTCATGGCAGCAGGCAGGAACTGCTCGTTGAACCGCTTCACCGGATACCACGCAAGGTTGCCATATTTATTCGGCTTCAGCGCGGGGAACAGGCGCGCGGATGCACCTTGCTGCTTCTGCCGGTCCACGAACTGCAGGAAACCGATCCGTATCAGTTCGGAGTGGATGGGAACCCTTCTGCGGCTGGCCTGTGTCTTGAGGCTGTTCCCATCCTTCTCGTCGGTCATGGACATATACCACACGCCCATGGGCGTCCGGGCAATATCATCGGCATGAAGCTGGCATATCTCATTGGGCCGGGCGCCGCTGAACAACATCAGCAGCGGCAGCCAAAAGCGCCAGTCGCGGTCTTTTCCGGTATAAGGCTTCGCGGCCCCTGGGGCGCAGGAGCGATAGAAACTGCTGCCCATGAAGAACTCGCGCAGTTGCTGGTCCGTCCAGGGCCTGCGCTTCTCGGCGGCGGTCACGCCGTCCTTCTTCAGCGGCTTGACCTCCTCGGCGGGATTGGACGTCAGATATTTCTTCCGCACCGCCACCTTCAGCATATCCCGCAGGATTTCGAGATAATGGGCCTGCGTGGAAGAGGAGAGGCCGGGCTTGCCGTCCTTCTTCGCCCGTTCGATCGCGGCATCGAGAGACAGGCCCGCATAGAGCTTGGTGCGATTCGACGGCATCTGCGCGAGCAGGCTCCGCACCCGCTGCACGACATCGTCGTCTATCGCATGAACCGGCATCTGCCCGTCGATGATCTCGCACAAGACGGCCACGCTGGCCTTGATCTTGTCCAGCCGCTTGGGGCTGACCCCATTGAGATGATAGTCCTCTCCCTTCTCGGCCAGATAGGTCTGGGATAGTTCCTCCAGCGTCACGCTGGCCGGACGTGCCGGATCGAACAGGCTGTCATAATAGGAACGGTCATAGCGGTCCGCGCAGCGATCCAGCCTGCGGCGGCAGAGTTCGATCAGGCCGCGCCGGATAATTTCCTCGAACTGGGCGGCTTTCGACAGGTCCGGGATGTCCGCGCCGATCTGATCCAGCAGCCTCTGGCCAGCTCGGCCTACCAGTTCATGCTGGCGCGGGTCAGCGGGGTTGGTCAGGATGCTCAGCTCATATTCGGCGTCGGCCTGCCTTTCCTTCAGGCTGGCCCGGTCTGCCGGAGGCTCCTTGAACAGCTTGTCCGCCGATTGCCGATCCATGATGGCGATCATGGATCGGACATGCTCGGTCAGCATCGCCAGAGGTAACACGGGATGTTTCGACCCTTTGCCAGCACCGATCCCATTCTTCTCCGCCGCTACGAACAGGGCGTCCGAGTTCAGGTCATGGATGGTCCGGAGGCGCTTCGCTTCGGTGAGGCTGGACGTTCCCAGCGACTGTTTGATGAATTGCTTTCCGATGGCTGCAACGAGCGCCTTGGGCACGCGCCGGAAATAATACCAGACGCCACCGCGCTTTTGCAGATGAAGGGTTTCCGCCACGTCTTTCATGCCTTGCTGTATACCACTGGTGTGACCAAATGGCAGGCATAAGTGGCTGATTTTCTGGCTAACGACCCATTATCAAGACGTTAGAAGGGAAATGGTGGAGCCGAGGGGGATCGAACCCCTGACCTCGTCATTGCGAACGACGCGCTCTCCCAGCTGAGCTACGGCCCCAAAGAGCGCTGCCTATAGGCGAGCCTTTCGTGCCATGCAACGGTCTTTTTGCGGGAAAAACGTCCCCTTCGGCTGATCCCGATCAAGCCTTTGCCACCCGTCTGCCGCCCGCCCCTCGCGTCCGTCGGCAGGCTGGTGGAAACAAGCGACGTTACCCCTGCGTAACGCCCGGAACGAAGGGCTTCGCCGCTCATTGGATGGGGGACGGCGCTTGCGGCGACGCAAGGGAAGACCGCCGCAACAGCAGGCAAGGAGAAGGACTATGGGTTACCAGGGCGGACGCCGCTACGGTGACGATATATATGCCGGACAGCCGCGCTCCACCGGCCCGCGCGACTGGCGCGAGGATCGCGGCTATCGCTATGGCACGCAGGGCCAGTTCAGCGGGCGTCCCTATCGTTCCGCACCGGCCGAATACGACCCGGACGAGCGCGGATTCTTCGATCGGGCGGGCGACGAGGTCCGTAGCTGGTTCGGCGACGAAGAGGCCGAACGCCGGCGCGAATATGACGAATATTACAACCGGACCTATGGCGACCCCCGCGACCAGAGCAGCCGCGTGGGCTATGCCTCCGCCTCGGGCAGCGACCGCTATCTGCCGGGCCGGGGCTATGCGCCCTATACCAGCGAACGCAGCGGCCTGGGCAGCGAGGATCATGGCTATCGCACGCGCGCCTATGGGGCGCAGCATGATTATGGCGAACATCATGACGCCAATTATCATGCATGGCGGCAACAGCGGATCAGCGAACTGGATCGCGACTATGCCGAATATCAGCGGGAAAACCGGGAACGCTTCGAGCATGAATTCGGAAGCTGGCGCAGCCGGCGCGGCGAACAGCGGCAGGCATTGTCCCAGGTGCGCGAACATATGGAAGTGGTCGGCAGCGATGGCGAGCATGTCGGCACCGTGGACAAGTTGCGCGGCGACCGCATCATCCTGACCAAGAATGACGAGGAGGCGGGCGGCGTGCACCATTCCATCCCTTCCTCCTGGATCAAGTCGGTCGACGCGCAGAAGGTCACGTTGGAAAAGTCCGCCGATCAGGCGCAGACCGCCTGGCGGACGGAACACGAACAGCACGCCATGTTCGGCGACCGGGACGAGGATCGCGGGTCACGGGGCGCACGCTGGTCGGACAGCAGCGCGTCCCAGGAAAGGGACCGCGACCGCTGATCGGCGATATGGGTCACGAAGGGAAAGGGTCCGGTTCCGGCCGGACCCTTTTTTCATGCGTGGCAAAGATTCCGCCGCTGCGCCAGCGCCGGTCTCCACGCGGTCGATGATGCCGCGCACCGCGACCGCTTCGAACCAGCGGACGTTGTGGAGCGTCTCCCTGGCCCTGGTCAGGCCGTTCTGGAGCGGCGAAAGGCGGGGCGGGATGCCCCTGTTCCGCCCTACCCCTCCGGCAGCAACAGGCTCGAGTCCCCATAGCTGTAGAAGCGATAGCCCGCGGCTATGGCATGGGCGTAGGCCGCCTGCATCCGATCGCGCCCCATCAGCGCGCTGACCAGCATGAACAGGGTCGATCGGGGCAGGTGGAAATTGGTCATCAACCCGTCCACCGCGCGGAAACGGTAGCCGGGCGTGATGAAGATGCGCGTTTCATCCTCGAACGGGCGGACAAGGCCGTCCTCGCCCGCCGCGCTTTCCAGCAGGCGCAGGCTGGTCGTGCCGACCGCGATCAGCCGCCCGCCAGCCGCCCGCGCCGCGTTCAGCCGCGCCGCCGCCGCGGCGTCGATCCGGCCCCATTCGGCGTGCATCCGGTGGTCATCGGTATCTTCCGCCTTCACCGGCAGGAACGTTCCCGCGCCGACATGCAGCGTCAGCGTCTCCGTCGCCACGCCAGCCGCCGCCAGGCCGGCCATCAGGTCCGGCGTGAAGTGCAGCGCGGCGGTGGGCGCGGCCACGGCCCCATCCTTCCGTGCGAACATGGTCTGATAGTCGGCCCTGTCGCGCTCGTCGGTCGGACGCTTGCTGGCGATATAGGGCGGCAGCGGCATCCGCCCCGCCCGCTCCAGCAGCACTTCCACCGGCTCTTCGCCCTCGAAGCGCAGCGTCACGCCGCCCTCCCCGTCGCGCGGCCCCGCGATGGCGGTGACGCCCGCGCCGAAATCGATCCGGTCGCCGTCCCGCACCCGCCTGGCGTTGCGCAGGAATGCCTGCCATTGGCGCAGCCCCAGCCGCTTGTGCAGCGTCGCGCCGATCTTCGCCTGCCCCCGCATCCCTTCCAACTGGGCGGGGATGACGCGCGTGTCGTTGAACACCAGCACGTCGCCCGCGCGCAGCAGGCCGGGCAGGTCGCGGACGATCCGGTCCTCGATGGGCGCATTGCCATCGACCAGCATCAGCCGTGCCGAATCGCGCGGGGCGGCCGGGCGCAGCGCGATGCGCTCGGGCGGCAGATCGAAATCGAACAGGTCTACGCGCATGGATCAGCGCCCCGGCGGGCGCCCTATTTCTTCGGCGCGGACGGCAGGATCGACGGTACGCCGATCGAAGATGCCGGCGGCGCGATGGGCGCCGTCACCGGCGGCCTGCCGTCGCTTTCGATCGACGCTTGCAGGATGGTGGTGGGATTGGCGGGCGGCTCGCCCGGCGCGATCGCGTCCACATATTGCATCCCTTCGATCACGCGGCCGAAGATGGTGTATTTCCTGTCGAGCTGGAGCCGGGGCAGCAGCACGATGAAGAACTGGCTGTTGGCGCTGTCCTCCGACTGCGCGCGCGCCATCGACACCGCGCCGCGCACATGGGGCAGCCAGTTGAACTCCTGTTTCAGGTCCGGCAGCGTGGAGCCGCCCGTGCCGTCGCCCTTGGGATCGCCGCCCTGCGCCATGAAGCCGGGGATCACGCGGTGGAATTTCAGGCCGTTGTAGAAACCCTGCCGCGTCAGCTCCTTGATCCGCTCCACATGGGCGGGCGCGACATCGGGACGAAGCTGGATTTTCACCCGCCCGCCGGTGGACAGGTCCAGATCCCACACATTCTGCGGATCGACCGGAATGCTGGCGGCTGGAAGCTGCGGCGTGCCGGACTGTTCCAGCACCTTGGCGTTCTTTTCCGCGATGGCGGACATTTCCGCCTTCTTCAGTTCCTCGCCCTGTCCTCGTCCGCCGCCCTGCGCCAGGGCCGCGCCGCTGGACGCATAAAGGGCGAAACCGATCGCCACGGTCTTGAGCGCCGAAATGAACCGCATGGATGAGCTTTCCCTAATTTCCTGATGCCCCAATGGCGAAGCTGCCCCCTGATAACGCGCTCTTCGCGATTGGCAACTGAACGAAGGCTGAGCGGAGCCTTATCCGCCCTTGCGCCCCGTTTCCGCGACGCGCGCCTCCACTTCCTCGCGCACCGTGGGGCTGACGAATTTGTGGATCGGGCCGCCGTAAAGCGCGATTTCCTTGACCAGGCGCGACGCGATCGGCTGCAACGACACGTCGGCCATCAGGAATACGGTTTCGACGCGGCAGTTGATCTGCTGGTTCATGCCCGCCATCTGATATTCATATTCGAAGTCCGCGACCGCGCGCAGGCCCCGGATGATAATGCTGGCGCCCTGCGATTCGGCAAAGTCCATCAGCAGCGAATTGAAGCCGGTGACGACGATCTCCGTATCGAGGTCCGCGCATTCGCGGCGGACCATCTCCAGCCGCTCCTCGTCTCGGAACATCGGCGACTTGGCAATGTTGGTCGTGACGCCGATCACCAGCTTGTCGACCAGCTTCGCCCCGCGCCGGATGATGTCCATATGCCCCAGCGTGATAGGATCGAACGTGCCCGGATAAACCCCCACCCTCTGTTTCATGCCTTACCGATCCCTCTCCACGATATAGTCGGCGATAGCGCGCAGCAGGTCCGCCCGCGCGTCGAAACCATGCAGATGCGCCTTGGCCTGATCGACCAGCAGCAGCGCCTGCTCCCTTGCCCGCTCCGCGCCCAGCAGGGAGACGAAGGTTTCCTTGCCCGCCGCCGCGTCCTTGCCCAGCGCCTTGCCCGCCGCCGCCGCGTCGCCCTCCACGTCGATCAGGTCGTCCGCGATCTGGAAGGCAAGGCCGATATCGCGCGCATAGCCGTGCAGCCCCGTGCGCCCTTCGGGCGGAATGCGCGCCATGATCGCGGCCGCATCGACGCAAAAGCCGATCAGCGCTCCGGTCTTGAGGCTCTGGAGCCGCGTCACGGTGGCAAGGTCGAAGCGGCTGTTTTCCGCCGCCAGGTCCATCGCCTGCCCGCCCGCCATGCCCGCGGCCCCGCTGGCGAGCGCCAGCGCCTTCACCAGTTCCACCCGCACGAAGGGATCGGGATGCGTCTGCTCGTCCACCAGTATCCCGAAGGCGAAACTTTGCAGGCAGTCGCCGGCCAGGATCGCGGCGGCCTCGTCAAAGGCCTTGTGGACGGTCGGCTTGCCGCGCCGCATGTCGTCGTCGTCCATCGCGGGCAGGTCGTCATGGACCAGGGAATAGACATGGATGCACTCGACCGCCAGGCCCGCCCGCAGCGCCGAGTCGGGCGAGATGTTGAACAGGTCGCACGCCGCCCGCACCAGCAGCGGACGCAGCCGCTTGCCCCCGCCGATGGCGGCATGGCGCATCGCGTCATACAGCGCCGCGCGCGCATCGTTCGGCACGGCGAGCAGCGTGTCGAACGCGCCATCGATCGCAGCCGACACCATCGCGGCCCGTTCGGCGACCAGCGCGGATGCCGTCATTCGCCGTCAGTCCGCGCCAAAGGGCTGTGCGCCCGTCACGGCGCCGTTCGCGTCGAGCGTCAGCTTGCGGATGCGCGCCTCGGCGGACTGCAACCGCTCCATGCACTGCTTCCGCAGCGCTTCCCCCTCGCTGTAGAGGGAGATCGACTCGTCCAGCGGCACATCCCCGCTCTCCAGCCGCCGCACGATGATTTCAAGCGCGCGCAACGCCTCTTCGAAGGAAAGCGCGGTGGGGTCGGTCGGCTGCGTCATGCTGTCTTCGGCCATGTCCCTGCATTGGCCTTCACCGTCCGCCCGGTCAAGCCCGCATGGCGTCATCGCCCGCTTGCGCGTCCTGTCATGCTTCCGTAATGCCGGCTCGCAATATTATAACGGGCAAAGCGCGATTTTTGCGTTGACGTCAGTTGTTGCAAGTGCACATAGAAGGGCCGTTATGAAATATTGTCTCCCCCTCGCCGCCGTCGCGGCCCTGACCCTGCTGTCGGCCTGCAACAACAATGACGAACCCGAAGTCGTGGGCGGCCCCGCCGATCCGATGGCCTCGCAGCTCGCCAACGCCGCGCCGGTGGAATTGCCGCCGTCGGTGAAGAACAGCTTCCAGTTCCGTTGCAAGGACAACAGCCTGGTTTTCGTCGACTTCCTGAGCGACGACAAGACCGCGAACTTGCGCACCGCTAAGGACGGCGCGCCCACCAAGCTCATCGCCGCCGAACCCGGCCAGCCCTTCGAAGGGGCGGGCTACAAGGTCGAAGGCAATGGCAAGCAGGTCACCATCACCCTGCCGGGCAAGAGCGCGCTGAGCTGCAAGGCCTGAGTTATTTCCTCTAACCGCAAACAGGCCGGGTCTTTCATCGAGGCCCGGCCTTTTTCATGCTGTCACGATCCGCGCGCCAGTTCCGGTTCGCCCGCCTCGACCGGATCGGGGCCGAAGCGGTTGGGGCCGCGCGTTCCGCTCATGATGAAGAAGACCAGCAGGATGATCCCGCCGATCAGCGGCAGGAAGATCAGCAGCAGCCACCATCCGCTGCGGTCCGTATCATGCAGCCGCCTGACCGCCACCGCGAGCTGCGGAAGGAACATCGCGAGCGCGAACAGCCCCGTCAGCGGCCCAGCCTGCGTCCGGTAGCCCGCATCGATCCACCATGGACCATGATCGGCCCACCGCTGCGTCACATTGAGGCCGAGCATGGTTTCGACGATGCCGACCACGATCCCCGCAAGGATCAGGAACAGCACGAACATCCAATATTCCTTCGGCCGCGCCCGTCCCGAAAATTTCGCATAGCGGCGCAGCGGCAACAGCATCCATTCCATGACGGCCTCCTCCCTTTTCAACGCACGATCCATAGCATGTTTCCTCCCCTGAACGCTGCAAGGATTGTCTATCCGCGCCCGCGCGGCTAAAGGCGCGCTCATGTCCAGCACCGCCACCCAGATCACGCCCGCCATCGTCGCCGAACACGGGCTTTCCCCGGAAGAATATGATCGCGTCCTGAACGCGCTCGGCCGGGAGCCGAATCTCACCGAACTCGGCATCTTCTCGGTCATGTGGTCGGAGCATTGCTCCTATAAATCCTCGCGCATCCATTTGAAGAAGCTGCCCACCGAAGGCCCGCAGGTCATTTGCGGCCCCGGCGAGAATGCGGGCGTCGTCGATATTGGCGACGGACAGGCGGCGATCTTCAAGATGGAGAGCCACAACCACCCCAGCTATATCGAGCCTTATCAGGGCGCGGCGACGGGCGTGGGCGGCATATTGCGCGACGTCTTCACCATGGGCGCGCGTCCGGTGGCGAACATGAACGCGCTGCGCTTCGGGCGGCCCGACCACCCGAAGATGAAGCATCTCATTTCCGGCGTGGTGCGCGGCATCGGCGGCTATGGCAATTGCGTGGGCGTGCCGACCGTGGGCGGCGAGGTGAACTTCCACCCCGCCTATGACGGCAATATCCTTGTGAACGCCATGACAGTGGGCGTCGCCGACACCGACAAGATCTTCTATTCGGCGGCGTCGGGCGTGGGCAATCCCATCGTCTATGTCGGGTCCAAGACCGGCCGCGACGGCATCCACGGCGCGACCATGGCCTCGGCCGATTTCGGCGATGATGCCGATGCGAAGCGTCCCACCGTGCAGGTCGGCGACCCCTTCACCGAAAAGCTGCTGATCGAAGCCTGCCTCGAACTCATGGCGTCGGACGCCATCGTCGCCATTCAGGATATGGGCGCGGCGGGCCTCACCTCCTCCAGCGTCGAAATGGCGTCCAAGGGCGGCGTCGGCATCCGGCTCGACATGGACAAGGTGCCCCAGCGCGAAACCGGCATGACGGCCTATGAAATGATGCTGTCGGAGAGCCAGGAGCGGATGCTGATGGTGCTCCAGCCCGGCAAGGAAGCCTTTGCCGAAGCCATTTTCCGCAAATGGGAACTGGACTTCGCGGTCATCGGCGAAGTCACCGATACGGGCCGGATGGTGCTGGTCCACCATGGCGAGACGGTGTGCGACATTCCCCTCGCCCCGCTGGCCGACGACGCGCCGCTCTATGACCGCCCGGCCATGCCGCGCGACGAATATAAGGCATGGTCCGGCGTCCAGCCGCTGGGCGATATCCCCGCGTCCGATATCGGCGCGGACCTCGTGAGGCTGATGGGCAGCCCCGACATTGCATCGCGCCGCTGGATCTGGGAGCAATATGACCATATGGTCGGCGCCGACACGGTGCAGCGCCCGGGCGGCGACGCGGCGGTGGTGCGCGTCCACGGCAGTCAAAAGGGCATCGCGATCAGCACGGACTGCACCCCGCGCTATTGCTATGCCGATCCCTATGAGGGCGGGAAGCAGGCCATCGCCGAATGCCATCGCAATTTGAGCGCGGTCGGCGCGACGCCGCTCGCCGTCACCAACTGCCTGAACTTCGCCAATCCGCAGCGGCCGGAGATCATGGCGCAGTTCACCGGCTGTCTCGAAGGCATGGGCGACGCCTGCCGCGCGCTCGACTTCCCGATCGTGAGCGGCAATGTGTCGCTTTACAATGAGTCCAAGGCAACCGGCGGCGGCTCCGCCATCCTGCCTACCCCCGCCATCGGCGGCATCGGGCTGCTCAAGGATATCGACGTGATGGCGACCATCGCCTTCAAGGCGGAAGGCGAAGCGATCTGGCTGATCGGCGGCGCCGATGGTTCCTGGGGCACGCATCTGGGCCAATCCATCTGGCTGCGCGAAATCGCGGGCCGCGAAGCGGGCGATGCGCCCAAGGTCGACCTCGCCGCCGAACGCGCCCATGCCGAAATCGTCCGCGCGCTGATCGCGGAGGGCAAGGCCACGGCGGTCCACGATATTGCGGACGGCGGGCTGCTGGTCGCGGTCGCGGAAATGGCGCTGGCAGGCAATATCGGCGCGCGGCTTGACGAACCGCTCACCGCCGCGAGCGCCTTCGGCGAGGATCAGGCCCGCTATCTCGTCACCGCGCCCGAAGGCGTCGCCATCCCCGGCGCGATCCGCATCGGCACCACAGGCGGCGGCAAGGTGGCCGGCGTGACGCTCGATGCCCTGCGCGCCGCCCATGAAGACTTCTTCCCGAACCTCATGGACGCGGAACTTTAAGGGAGGGGGTTTCCCCTCCCTCCCTCCGGTTTACGTTTCGATGAAGCAGGACTGTCCGCGAGGGGCCATTTGCGGTCATCCATAGCCGTCATCCGGCGCGCGGGTAGGCGACGGCGTGATCCGTTATTCTTCCGCGGCCTTGCTCTGCAACTGGATATAGTTCTGGATGCCCATGCGGTCGATCATCTCGAACTGGGTTTCCAGCGTGTCGATATGCTCTTCCTCGCTTTCAAGGATGGATTGCAGCAGGTCGCGCGACACATAGTCGCGGATCGATTCGCAATAGGCGATGCCGTCCTTGAGCGGGGGCAGCGCCTCATATTCCAGTTCGAGGTCGGATTTCAGAACCTCCTCCACGGACTCGCCGATCTTGAGACGGCCCAGAAGCTGGAAATTGGGCAGGCCGTCGAGGAACAGGATGCGCTCCGCCACCCTGTCGGCGTGCTTCATCTCGTCGATCGATTCTTCATATTCGAACTTGGCGAGCTTCTTGATGCCCCAATGATCGAGCATACGGTAATGAAGGAAATATTGATTGATCGCGGTCAGCTCGTTCTTGAGGACCTCGTTCAAATAATCGATGACTTTGGGATCGCCCTTCATGGGGGGAATGCTCCGGTTGTTAGGAAAGTGCCGGGCATTATAAGGGGAAAGGGACGGCTTGTTAAGCCGAAAACCCTCGGAAATCCGCCATTTCTTGTGACGCTATTGCTTCAGCTTCGCGATTGGGGGAACCGTTTTTATGCACCTGCTTCGCAATGCTTTTATGCGGTGGCGCGTTCCGCCGCGATGATGGTGCGGGCGAAGGATACGCACTGGCCGCACTTGGGACGGCGGCCGAAGCGGGCATAGGCGCTGCACGGCGTATCCGCACCGTCGCGCACGGCTTCCTTCAAATCCTTTTCCCGGATGGCATTACAGACGCAAACGACCATATTCCGCTCTCCTGACGAATCAGATAGCGCAGATGATAATAGGTCGCAATAGTCATTTCAGTTGTTCCTGCGAATCTTTTGCAGATGCCCCCGCGCAAGGCTGCGCCAGAGCCATTCCAGCGGACCGGATGCGAATCGCTTCAGCCACAGCGGCGACCAGAGCAGCATGACGGCCCATCCCCCCAGCACGAACAGCGGCAGGACGGCGGGGCGGACCTGCCCGAAAAGGCCAAGGCCCCAACCGTAGAAGATCGCCGTCATGACAAGGCTCGTGCCCAGATAATTGCTGAACGCCAGACGCCCGGCGGCGGCGATGGCGGCGGTTATGGCGCTCTGCGGCCGTCCGGAGAGAAGCCGCAGGATCAGCGCCGCCCATCCGACCGTCAGCGGAATGCGGAAGGGGAAGGACCAGACCATCATGCTGCCGAGCGAAGGAAGCACTGCGAATCGGCTGAATATCACCCAGAGCGCCAGCGCGGCCATCGGCGGCAGGCCGATCAGGAAGCAATGGCGCGCCGTCCGCCAATATTGCTCCGCGCTCCAGCGGCCGGTCAGGAAGCCGCCCTTGAGCATCGCCATGCCCAGCAGCATGAAGCCCAATGTTTCGAGCGCGGTGAAGAGAAACGACCATATCCACTCGCCCGGATAGCCCGCCAGATGATGGCGGACGATGGCGGCGAAGCCGCTGCGGTAGGTGGCGATTTCGGCCTGCGTCGCGCTGCTGTGCGGATCGGAATAGGGCGCGATGAACTGGGCGAAGCCGGCGCGGACGTCGGCGGCGGCTCCCGGCGCGGCGGCGGCGTGGGACCAGGCATAAAGGCTGGCGAGGAAGGCGGCGCAGAGCAGGAAATGGAGCAGGAAGAAAAGGAACGCCCATTTGACCAACGACAACGGTTCCCGGCGGACGAACAACAGTGCGGCCGACCCGGCAAGCGCATAGGTCATCAATATGTCGCCCCACCAGAGCAGCAGGTAATGGGCGAGGCCGAAGGCGAAGAGCCAGCCCGCGCGGACGATCTGGGCGCGCCGGCCATCGCGTCCGGCCATTTCCTCCCGGTCGATCAGCAGCAGCATGGACGCGCCGAACAGCAGCGCGAACAGGCCGCGCATCTTGCCGTCGAAGAAGAGGAAGCCGACGGCCCAGAACAGGACGTCTCCGGCCGACGCCGGACCCGACACCGCCGGATTGAAATAAGCGGGCTGCGGCAAGGCGAAGGCCGTGACGTTCATCCAGAGGATGCCCATGACGCCGCAGCCGCGCAGCACGTCCATCGTCAGGATGCGGGAGGAAGGGGCGGTCATCGGCAGGTCCTTGTAAAGAGGCTGGCAAAGGGGGCAAGGCTCTGCCATGCGACTAGCCATGAACAGAGGCCGCAAGCAACGGATAAGCGATGCCTTCGGCGCGGCGGCGGCGCGCTACGACGATCATGCCGGGCCGCAGCGGAGGGCGGCGGCGCTGGTCGCCGATCTGGCGCAGCGGCAGAAGCCCGCGGGCGTGGCGCGTATTCTGGAGATAGGCTGCGGCACCGGATTCCTGACGCGCGACATCCAGGCGCGCTGGCCCGGCGCGGAACTGGTGGCGACGGACCTGTCGCCGGAGATGCTGGCGCGCGCGTCGGCGGGCGGGCTGGTCGCGGGGACGTTCCTGACCATGGACGGAGAGCTTCCGGCGTTCGAGGGGGAATGGTTCGACCTGATCCTCTCCAGCCTCGCCTTCCAATGGTTCGACGATCTGGCGGGGGCGGTAGAGCGGCTGGCCGGACTGTTGCGGCCGGGAGGGAGCCTGATCTTCTCCACCATGGGCCGGCGCAGCTTTGCCAGATGGCGCGCGGCGCACGCAGCGTGCGGGCTGGCGGCGGGCGTGCCGGATTATCCCGATCTGGAGGATTTGCGCGCGATTCTGGCGGGTTTCGACGACGCTTTCGCCTTTGACGAGGATTATGCGCTGGCCTGCGGCGGGGCGAAGGGCCTGATCGCGCATCTCAAGGGAATCGGCGCCGTGGTGCCGAGCGAGGGCCGCAAACCGTTAAGCCCCCGCGATCTGCGGCGGATGATGGCGGCTTTCGAAGCGCAGGGCGGGGATGACGGCTATCAGGTTCTGTTCGGCCGCGTGACGCGGTCCCTTAATCCTCGCCCCTGAGGGGAGAGGGTTGCGCCCTCCCCCTCAATCCCGCTTCAATATATCCAGCGCCAGCACGGTCATCGCCTCGCTGGCGCTGGCGACAACCTTGTCGGCTTCCGGCGCCCAGAAAGGGCTGTGGAGCGAAGGAAGCGAAAGCTGGCCCGCCGCCGCCTTCGCCATCTGGTCCGCGGGCACGCCGCCCACCCAGAAGATGAAGCTGGCGATGCTCTTGTCCGCGCGGTAATAGCGGCCGAAATCCTCGCCCCCCATCACCGCCGGGGTCTTCACCACCTGCCCTTGCGGGAAATGGCCGCGCAGCACGGCCGCCATCTTCTCGGCGAATTCGGGCGGGTTGTAGGTGGAGGGCGTAAATTCATCCTGCACCGACACCGCCGGCATCCGATCGTCGGGAATGCCCGCCGCGATCGCTTCGCCGCGCGCGATCCGCTCGATCCCCTTGATGAGCTTCGCCCGCGTCTCGTCGGAATAGCTGCGGACGGTCAGTTGCAGTTTCGCCTCGTCGGGAATGATATTGTGCTTGGTCCCGGCCTGAAAGCTGCCGACCGTGACGACGGCGGGGTCCTGCGGGTCCTGCTCGCGGCTCACCAGCGTTTGCAGCGTGGTGACGATGCGCGCGCCCAGCACGATGGGGTCCTTCGTCGCCTGCGGATAGGCGCCGTGGCCGCCCACGCCCTTCACCACGATGTCGACGCTGTCCACATTGGCGAGCGCATAGCCGGGCGTATAGCCGATCTTGCCCGCCTCCAGATTGGCGGCGTCGTGGAAGGCGATGGCATGGGTCGGGCGCGGGAAGCGGTTGTAGAGGCCGTCCTCCAGCATCGCCCGCGCGCCCTTGCCGGTTTCCTCGGCGGGCTGGAGGATCATGACCAGCGTGCCCTTCCATTGGTCCTTGCGGGCGGAAAGGAGCTTTGCCGTTTCGATAAAGGCGGTCATGTGCGTGTCATGGCCGCAGGCGTGCATGACCCCTGTGTCCACCCCCTCCGCCGTCTTGGCGCGCACTTTGGAAGCGAAGGCAAGCCCGGTCTGCTCCGTGACGGGCAGGCCGTCCATGTCCGCGCGGATCAGCAGCACGGGGCCGGAGCCGTTCTTCATCACCGCGACGACGCCCGTTCCGCCCACCTTCTCGGTGACGTCGAACTTCATCGCCCTGAGCCGTCTGGCAAGTTTGCCGGCGGTGTTGACTTCCTGCCCCGACAGTTCGGGATTGGCATGGAGGTCGCGATAAAGCGCCATGAGGCCGTCCATGTCGCCCACAATGGCCGCACCGATCTCGCTCTGCCGGGGCGCGGGGGCGGAGGCGGGCGGAGCCGCTGTCTGGGCGCCGGCGATGGAAGGCAGGCTCACCGCGGCCAGAACGGCCGCCAGCACATGACGCATGAATGAAACTCCATTGCTGAGGCGGGCAGCATAGGAGGAAGGCGGAGGGATGGGAAAGAGGGTTTATTGTATTTGCGGAAACGGTTTCGGCCATTGTCAGCCATTCAACATCCGTCATCCCGGCGCTCCGAGGGCGGCGTAAGCCGACGCTGGGATCTCCCTTGAGCTTGGCCGTGCCCTAAGAAGGGAGATCCGCTTCCCACCCACGAACCGCCATTCATCGCGTGTCGACGAAGGCGCTCAAGCCGCCAGCCGCAGGAACGGCACCGGCTGGGTCGAGCGCAGGATGATGGGATGACCTTCCGACGCTTCGAACAGCTCGCCGTCCAGGATGACGCTGCTGTGGTCCCCTTCGATGCGGATGGTGTCGCCCTGCTCCAGATGGATGCCCTGCATCTTCGTCTTGCCCATGCGGCGGAACAAGCTGGCCCAGCCCAGGCGGAGCAATGCCGGGAAGCTCTGGTCCACGGCCATCAGCTTCATGTTGCCGCGCTGGCTTTCGCCGGGGCGCGTGCCCAGCAGCAGCCTTTCCAGCGTGGTGACGATCAGCACGGAAAAGCGCCCCGCCAGCTCGCCGTCGCGGATCAGCGAGATGCGGACCGGGCGGCTCGACGGCGGCAGGAAACGCGCGCGGATGCCGAACAGCAGGGAAAACAGCACCGCAATGGCCGTCAGCCCATGGCTGATCCCGTTGGACAGGCCCAGCGGATAGATCTGGTTGCGGCAATAGAGGATCGAATCCGCGAGGCCCGCGCCGCCCAGGAACATCCCCAGCACCGGCCGCGTTTCGGCCCGCCCGTCCGACAGCGCGATCAGCTCGCGCGCGACGACATGGTCGCTGACGTCCGATTTGGCGATCTTCACGATCTTTTCCAACGCCTTGATGGGATCGCCATGGATGCCCAGGTCCAGCGCTATCAGGTTGGTCTTGCCATTGGGGAGCACGGCGATGGGCGGCACGCGGCCCTGGAAATGCTCCCCCTGGTAGAGTTCCGTCAACGCCGCCTGCACCGTGCCGTCGCCGCCGTTGATGACGATGACGGCCGGATCGACGCGGGCGAAGGTCTGGAGTGCGCGGCCGATCTGGTCGACATGCTCCACCTCATAATGGAAGATGTCGGGATTGCTGGCGCAATAGCTCCGCACGCGCGGCAGGGTTTCCCGGTTGCCCGTGGATTTGGGATTGGACAGGAGCGCAACGCGGACCATGATTATATCGTCACATATATTTGAGGTTGATCGTGATCCGGGTCACGCCCGGTCCGACATGGAATGCCACCTTGTCGACCGAAGGCTTGCCCAGGTTGAAGATGCTGATGCCGGGATTGTTGGAAAAGCCGCCGCCGTCGCGGGAAATGTCGGTCTTTCCGTTCCCGTCGCGGTCGTGCCGGACGGCGATGCCATATTTGCCCGGCTCCGGCACCGGCATACAGAAACGCATGGCGCCATTGCTGGGCCTTGCCGCCGTCTCGATGCGGTTGAGCCAGGCGCCCTTGGCCAGCCAGGCGCCTCGCGTGGCGGGATAGGACTGAAGCCGCACGCTGCCCGTCGAGGCGGCGAAACCGCGCACGTCCACCAGCACCGCCGGCCCCTTGGCCGATGCGGCGCACAGATCCATGTCGTTTCCGATCTCGCGATGCTGGGCCAGAGCCGGGGAAGCGGCGAACAAGGCCCCCATCGACATCAGGCCCGCAACAACTTTCAACATGACCATTGCACTCCTGGAAGCTATAGCCGCCCGAACGGATCGGACGGCGGCCCCTGTTCGCCCCGCTTTTTCCGTGGAATCGGATATGGTCCGGCTTTGCGGCCAAAACATGGTGATGGGACGACGACATATTGAAATGCTGACCGCCATCGATCGATATCTCGCCCGCCTGATCGCCTTGCCCATGCTGGGCACGCTGGTGATCGCCGCCATGCTGCTGGTGCTGGACAAGATGCTGAGCCTGTTCGACTTCGTCGCGGCCGAGGGCGGACCGGTCAGCGTCGTCTGGCGGATGCTGGCCAATATGCTGCCCGAATATCTCTCGCTCGGCATTCCGATCGGGCTGATGCTGGGCATATTGCTCGCCTTCCGCAAGCTGGCGCAGACGTCGGAGCTGGACGTGATGCGGGCGGTGGGCCTGTCCTATGGGCGGCTCTTGCGGGTGCCCTATATGTTCGCGATCGGTATGGCGGTCCTCAATCTGGGCATTGTCGGTTTCGTTCAGCCGCTGTCCCGCCATGCCTATGAAGCGTTGCGTTTCGAACTGCGATCGGGCGCGCTGGGCGCGTCGATCAAGGTCGGCGAGTTCACCAGCCTGGGCAAGCGCATGACCATGCGGATCGAGCGCAGCCTGGACGAGGGGCGCAATCTTCAGGGCATTTTCGTGCGCGCGGAAGGCCGGAACGGCCAGTCGCTTGCCGTCACGGCGGCGCAAGGCAGCTTTCTGGCGACGGACGATCCGGACACCATCATCTTCCGTTTGCGCGACGGCGTGCTCGTGAACAACGCGCCCAAATACAAGACGCCCCGCATCCTCTCCTTCTCCAGCCACGACCTGCCCATCGACCTGCCGCAGATAGAAAGTTTCCGGGGCCGCGACGTGGACCGGGAAAAGACGCTGCCCGAGCTCGTCACCATTGCGCGCGACCCCGCCACGCCGCAAAAGTTGCGGGACGAGGTGCGCGCCAATTTCCATTTCCGCATGGTGGAGGTGGTGATGATGATGCTGCTGCCGCTGGCAGCGCTGGCCTTCGCCATCCCGCCCAAGCGCTCCACGTCGGCGCTCGGCGTGTTCCTCTCCATCGTGTTCATCGTGACTTATCACAAGATCAATCAATATGGCGAAAGCGTCGGCGCGCTGGGCCGCGTCGATCCGATCATCGCGCTATGGGGGCCGTTCGCGCTGACGGCGGGCCTGATCTTCTGGATGTATCATGTCGTCGCCCATCGCCCCGGCGGCCAGCCGATCGGTGCGCTGGAATATGCCTTCGCCAAGATCGGCAAGCAGGTGAGCCGCATCCTGCCGCTGGGCAACCGGCGCAACGGCAGTTCGACGCAAGAACCGCAGGGAGCGGCGTGATGTTCGATTTCTTCCCGTCGCGCCAGATCAGCTTCTACATGGCGCGGCTGTTCTTCACCCGGACCTTCGCCGTGCTGGCGATGCTGGTGGTGGTGCTCCAGA
>Ga0180223_1000950_pt1 | contig 27202 bp, 27 predicted proteins | sample eDN5th30CKraftOP_FD_151337 | JGI IMG/M metagenome (GOLD analysis project Ga0180223, IMG submission 151337) | Enriched Organic Plus compost microbial communities from Emeryville, California, USA - eDNA 5th pass 30_C Kraft OP (version 2) (version 2) ... | reverse complement strand
AGCGCCGCCCCGGCATACTGCCGGCCGTCTTCAGTGTGCACCGACACGCGGTCGCCGTGGTCCTCGAAATCGGTCATGCGCACGCTGGAGCTCAGCGTGACCAGAGGATGATCGCGGCAGGCGTCCAGCAGCACGCGATGCAGATCAGCGCGATGGATCAGCCCATAGGGGTAGCCGTAGCGCTGGCGGATGGCCTCGCCGGCGGCGATGCGGGTGACCTCTTCGCCCGACAGGCTGTCCATCACCACCAGGTCATCCGGAAAGGATGTCAGCGCGGTGACGGGCCCGGTCAGTCCCAATTGCTTGAAGACATGGAAAGCGTTGGGGCCCAGTTGTATGCCCGCCCCGACTTCCTTGAATTCGCTGGCCTGTTCCAGCACATGGGCGCGCCGCCCCGCCTGGGCCAGCGCCAGCGCGGCGGCCACGCCGCCTATGCCGCCGCCCACGATGAGAATAGGGCCCTGCTTGTCTTCCATGGTGTGTCCTTTGGCTTGGGTTGTCGTCATGGGCCTCATGGTAAGGGCGCCGCGTTATTGTGGCAATGCAGCACGATCAATAAGCTGAATTGATATAGACAATAATATGGATCGGACGGCAGCCCGGTTCGCGGCCAGCCGCTGGGCGTGGGCAGGGCGCGGGCAAGGGCGAGGATAGGGCGAGGGTGGAGGCGGCGGCCATGGGCCGGCGCGCCGCCCTCAGCGTCCCGGCGCCTCGGGCGTGGCCGGTTCGGCGAACAGGTCGCCGACCAGGGTGCGCAGCCACTGGTTGGCGGGGTCGCGATGATAGCGTTCGTGCCAGTATTGCCTGACCTGATACGTGGGCAGCGGCATGGGCGGGTCCAGCAGCTTGACCTGTCCGCCCTCGGCCAGCAGCCGGCCCAGGTGCACGGGGACCAGGGCCACCAGGTCGGACCGCGTGACGATGCTGGCCACCCCCAGGAACGAGGGCACGCGCAGGGCCACGTCGCGCTCGATGCCCTGGTCATCCAGCGCTTTGTTCAGTATCCAGTGTCCCGTGCCGCGCGGCAGCACGACCTCGATGTGCTGTTCGGCCAGAAATTGCCTGCGCGTAAGCTTTTTGTCCAGCCGCGGATGGGCCTTGCGCACCATGCACACGAAGCGTTCCTCGAACAGCCGTTGCTGGTAGAAGGGGGCGGGAATGTCCAGCGTGAAGCCCATGGCGATGTCGGCTTCGCCCGCCTCCAGCAGCCGCGCCGCGTCCATGTCCAGGTTGATGGTCTCGATGCGTATGCGGGGCGCGACCCGCCCCAGGCGGGCCAGCAGGCGGGGCAGGATGACGGTCTGGCCGCTGTCGGTCATGCAGATGCGGAAGCTGCGCGACGTGGCGGCCGGGTCGAAGGGCTGGGGCCCGCGCGCGCGTCCGTCGCACAGGGCAAGGGCTTCGCGGATGGCGGGGATCAGCGCCTCCAGCCGCGGCGTGGCCTGCATGCCGCTGGAAGTGCGCACGAACAAGGGGTCCCGGAAATGTTCGCGCAGCTTGCCCAGCCGGATGCTGATGGACGGCTGGCCCAGGCCGACGCGCTCGACGGCCCCGGACACGCTTTTGCTGCGGTAGATTTCGTCGAGTATCCGGAAGTCTTTGGCGTCGATGTCGAGCATGGGGGCATCCCTTGGGGTGGCGCGCCTGGCGACGACGCAGTATACCGTGCCGTCCGTCGAGCGGTAGATGCTTCTCCTTGCAGAGATCGAAGCGGATGCGCCGTTCAGGCGGCGCGGACCCGCACCTGCATGGAGCCGATGCGGTCTATCGAAGCCGACATGACGTCGCCCGGCGCGATGGGGCCCACGCCTTCGGGCGTGCCGGTGATGATGATGTCGCCGGGGTGCAGGGTATAGAACGAAGAGGCGAACTCGATCAGCTGGGGCACGTCCATGATCAGGTCGCTGGTATTGGACTTCTGGCGCAGCTGCCCATTGACGGAAATCTGCAGCCCCAGCCCGGCCGGGTCGGGAAGCTCATCGGCTGTCACCAGCCAGGGCCCCAGCACCGTATAGGTGTCGGGCGACTTGCGCAGGCTGCGCTCCTCGGGACCGCGTATGGTGATGTCCAGCCCGATGCCGTAGCCGGCCACGTAATCCAGCGCGCGTTCGCGCGGCACGTTGTCGGCGCGCTTGCCGATGACCACGGCCAGCTCCACTTCGTGGTCGTTGCGGCGGTCCAGCTTGCGCAGGGCGACGCCTTGCCCCGCCCCGACCAGCGAGCTGGCGGCCTTCAGGAACAGGCCGGCGCGCTGGATATGGTTGATCTGGTTGTCGTGGTGAAGATTGCGGTCGTCCAGGACTTCCTGCAGGTGCTTGGAATAGTTGACCGGCGCCGCGATGATCTTGCCGGGGCTGGCGACGGGGGACAGCAGCACGGCCTGGTCCGGCGGCAGCAGCGGCGACTGGGCGGCGATGTCGCGGGCGCGGGCAAGCACACGGTCCAGCGATGCGATCAGGGGGTCGTGACAGGGCAGGGGGTAGTGCAGGGCGGGCAGGACGTCCAACGCGGCGCTGACGTCGCGGATGCCGTTCTCTTCGACCAGGCCCAGGCGGTTGTCGCCGAATCTGCATAGCTTCATTGCGGGGTTCTCCGATTGCGGGCGAAAGGCGCGGCCGCGCCTTCATGCCGGGGCGAGTATAGGCAGGTAAAGATTATCAGTCGATATGTTAAGGTTGATATCTATTATCAAAATTTTTGATTATCTTGCCCATGGAAAACCTGGACCTGCGCCTGCTGATGGTGTTCGACGAGGTCTACAAGTCCGCCCATATTTCGCGCGCCGCCCAGAACCTGGGCATGGGCCAGCCCGCCATCAGCATGGGCTTGCGCAAGCTGCGCGCGCACTTCGGCGACCCCTTGTTCGTGCGCACGTCGCGCGGCATGCTGCCAACGCCCATGGCGCAGGGGCTCATTCCTTATGTGCGGGAAACCCTGGCCTTGCTGCAGACCACGCTGGACTATCGCACGCGCTTCGACCCGGCCACGTCGCGGCGTGCCTTTCGCGTCAGCATGAACGACATCTCGCAGGTGGTGGCCCTGCCCGACCTGCTGCGCCTGGCGGGGCGGGACGCGCCCTCGGTGCGCATCGACGTCAACCCTGTCACGCAGGACACGCCCAGGTTGCTGGAAACCGGCGGGGTCGACCTGGCCATCGGTTTCATTCCGACGCTGGAGGCGGGTTTTTATCAGCAGAAATTGCTGGACGAGGTCTTCGTGTGCATCGCGCGCGCCGACCACCCGCGCGTGGGCAGGCGGCTGACCCTGCGGCAGTTCCAGGCCGAACGCCACATGGTGGTAAGCACGGTGGGCACGGGCCACAGCCGCGTCGAGCAGACGCTGGACGAATTGGGCCTACAGCGTCAGGTGGCGCTGCGGGTGCCCAATTTCACGGGCCTGACGGCCAACGTGGAAAACACGGACTATCTGGTGGTGGTGCCGCGCCGGCTGGGGCTGTTCCTGCAGGCGCGCGGACGGGTCAAGGTGCTGGCCCTGCCTTTCCGGCTGCCGGGCTACCAGGTCATGCAGCATTGGCACGAACGCTACGCCCGCGACCCGGGCAATCGCTGGCTGCGCGGGCTGGTCGCCGGCATTTTCAATAAATAGAATAGTGAGGAACCCCGCCCGCATGAGGGCGGGGGCACTCCGGCCGGGCGGCGTACACCGCGCCTGCGCAGGCGGTGCCGCGGCGGCTCCTTTTCAAGGGCGCCGCGGCGTCAGCGCGGCTTTTTCTTCGGCTTTTCGGTGCCGATGGAAACGGGGTCGCTGGCGGGGAAAGTTTCGTCCAGCCCTTCGTCCAGCAGTTCCTCTTCCGAGGGCTTGTCCTTTTCATCCACGTCGGGTACGCCCGCGTCGGGATGGTCCGGGTGGTCTTTGCGGGTGGGGAAGGGCGTTTCTTTTTTATCGTCGCGCGGCTTGGGGGTTTGGTTCATGCTGCGGCTCCTGCAAAATGCCGCCTCGTCGGGAGGGCGGGGAACAAGGCCCGCCCACACAGAGGAAACAACGCTTCCCTGTTGGCGGGCCCGGGGCTGGGGCGACCCGGCAAAAGGCCTGCGCCTTCCGCCGGCCGGCCGGCGTCAGCGGGTGCCCGCGGGCGCGGGCGACGAGGCGGGTGCCGGCGCCGGCGCGGGGGCGGGTTTGGGATACTCATAGGCGGGCATGTCTTTCAGCTGGTCTTTGGTATAGCCCTGCAGCGTCAGCTTGTCGCCGCTTTCGGTGATCTTGTCGAACGGGATGGCGACATCGTGTTCGCCCACCCCCACGAAGCCGCCCACGCCCACGATAAGGTGGGTGGCCTTGTCGTCGTTGGACAGAATGACGTCATTGATGCTGCCGATCTTGTCGTCGTTCTCGTTGTAGACACTCTTGCCCTGCAGTTTGTCCTTGAAGCTTTTGCCGGAGGCGGCATCCGCCGAAGTGGTGTCTCCCGCCGCGGGCGCGGCGCTTCCCGACGCGCCGTTGGCGCCGCCGGCGTTCGGCGCGCCGTCGGTGCCCATGTCCGTCTGGGATCCCGATTGTGGCGACGTCGTGCCTTCCGGGGCGCCGCCCGTCTGCGCATACGCAAGAGGCGCAAGGGCAAAAGGCAGGCTGCACAGCGCAATCGCAATCTTTTTCTTCATGGCTTTCTCCTGTTTGATAGACCGAATGAGGTCGACCTGAACGAGCAATTACTGTGCCGCCGGCGCGTGGGGGCGGGACGCTCCGCCGGGCATGGAAATTGCGCCTGAAGGAGGTCTGAATGACGAGGCGGAGGTGTGCAAACCCCGGGGAAATCATTTGGAACGGGGGTCATCGGCGGTGCCCGCCGCGTCAACAGGCCCTGGGGGCTGGTAAATGTTGCCGATGACCGGGTAGAAGGCAGCCGCGCGCCGGTGCGCGGCTCACAACACGAAAAAGGAAGGTAGAGATGCTTTATACAATCGCTGTTATCCTGATCATTCTGTGGCTGCTGGGGCTGGTGACCTCCTACACCATAGGCGGCTTCATCCATATTCTGATCGTCGTTGCCATCATCATGGTGCTCATCCGCCTGATCAGCGGCCGCTCTTTGTAGCGCCGCTTTCCCGCGTGTCCCCGCCTTGCGAGGCCGGGGGCGCGCCGTCCCCCTGGCCCGCGATGGGCTGGGGGAAGGCGCGCAGGCTGTCCAGTTCCAGCAGCGTGAAGTAACCGCCGCCATCCTGGTACCAGCCGCCCGTGTCGATGTGATATACATTGCCCAGCGCCGTGGGCCGCGGCAGGGGCGTATGACCCGCCACCACGGCGCGTATGCCCGCCACGCCGCGCGGGTCGGTGCTTTGGATGCGGCTGCGCGACCACATCACCATTTTGCGCATGGACTTGCTGGCCCCCAGCGCCCGCGTCATGCCGGTCCAGGACGAGGCCGGGCAGTCCGCGTGCACCAGTCCCACCAGGCCGCGCGCGGTTTCCACTTCGATGGCCAAGGGCAGCAGCCCCAGGCGCGCGCTGAAGCGTTCTTGTGCCCGGGGCTCAAGGTCTAGAAACCAAGCTCCGCCATTGACGACCCAGTTCGCGTGGTCCACGCTGGTATAGCGCACGGCATAGTCTTCGTGGTTGCCGCGCACGGCGTGAAACCATGGCTGATCCAGCCATGCCAGCGTCTGTTCGCATTCGGGGCCGCGGTCTATCAGGTCGCCCACCGAAAAAAGCCTGTCGCGGACGGGGTCGAAGCCGATCTCGTCCAGGCTGAGGCGCAGCCGCGAAAAACAGCCGTGGATATCGCCCACGGCGTAGTCGCGGCCTGCGGCATTGCGGGCGAAGCGCTGTATCAGCGCCGGTTGTTCCACCATTGCGCGGCCCGCTTGGCGGCCTGTATCAGGCCATGCCCATTGAGGATGAGTTCTTCGATCAACAGCGCCAGGCACAGCGTGGTGCCCGCCACCAGGCCGCCGTAGCGCAGTTTGTCCGGCCAGGCCGGAAACAGGGGCTCCACCACCATGAACATGATGAACGCAACGACGATGGCGCCCTGCCAATAAAAGAACCGGAAGCGTTTCATGGCTGAGAGCTTAATCCATCAGTCCGCCGCCGGAAAGTCCTTCAAGGACGCGGGGCGGCGTTGCGGCGGATGCCGCGCCCGGGCACGGGCCGTCCGCCGGGCGGTCAGCCGCCCTGGCGGACTTTCCCGTCGGCCAGCAGTTCATTGCGTATCTCGTTCAGGATGCGGCAGAACACCGCGGCGGGCAGCGAGGTGGTGGGCGGCTCGGGTTCGCTGCCGGTGCTGTGCGTCAGCACCTGGCCCCGCGTGGATTCCATCACGCGCGCCAGGCCCTGGTTCTGGGCGATCCGGGCGCGGATGGCTTTTTCTATGAGGCGATGGTGCGCGTCCGAGCCATAGGCGATGCGTTCGCCCTTCCAGTACGCGCCGCTGCGGTCCGCCGCTTCGCCCAGGCGCTTGGCGTCCCAGCCGCTGGAAACGAAAGCCTGTTCGCGGCGCGGGTCGCCCTCGGGAAACTTGATGCCCTGGATGAACCCTTCGATGGAGGCGAGCAGAATGCCGTCCAGCACGAATGGCGAGAGCATGAAATTGGACAGCGCCACGCCGCGCCAGTCGTCGGAGGTGCTGGATACATTCAGGATGGGCGCGTGCTGGCTCATGGCGGTCTGCCGGCCTGCCGGCCGGCTCGTTTAGATTGCCTGGCATTGTACAGGCCGCCGGGCAGGTCCGCGGCCAGCCTGTGATGGCGCGGAGGGCGGCGGGCGGGGCAGCGCATTGTGTCATTGTGTATAATGGCGGACTTGGCCTTCAGGCCATGTCCCCCGGCGCAATGGCAGAGTGGTTATGCAGCGGATTGCAAATCCGTGTACCCCGGTTCGATTCCGAGTTGCGCCTCCAATATCTATGCCGCTTGCGAAGCATTTCCCCTCGCTTCTATGCTTCGCAAAAACGGAGCTGCTTCGCAAATTAGGTGGGCTGGGTTCCTTTGGTGCGTCGTTGGGGCAGCCTTCCCAATGTAGGGGAGCCGCAACAGAAACCATGACAATATCGGCAGGGCTTTTGCGCCTTGAAGAAACAAACGAACCCCGCCTGAGCGGGGTTTTTCGTTTCGGACGTCAGCCATCTCATGTTCAGCAGCAGTGGCGAGGAACGCGGACCGGGATTGTCCACGCTGACGTGCAGTTGCATCGATACGTTGCACCAAATTCTCGGGCAGGCTGATATTCAGACGAACAGCACGCGCACGCACGCGGGATAGGTCGATATCCACGAGCATCCAAAATCCACCGTCTTGGTAATCGGGATGGTCAGCCCACGCGTCGGGGGCGCTGGCCGCGGGGATAGGGTCGTCGTCGACACCGAAGTGCGCCTCGACGGCTTCCTGTGCTGCACGAGGAAGCGCCTGGATATCGTCAGCACCGGCAAAGCAGCCTGGAATATCAGGAAATGCAGCAGCATAGGCGCTGCCAGCTTCCTTGTGTACGTAGATCGGATATAGCATTGGGTGCTCCTTTTCTGTGAGCAGCGGGCTTATCTCAGACCGGCTTGCTTCAAGATGCTGCGTACTGTTGATGTTGGCAGATCTTTCTTAGGATGCGGGACGGTGACCTTGCCGGGCTTGGTGGGGTGTTTGAACTGGTGGTGAGAGCCCACCGTGTGCGCCAAGTAGCATATTTTAACGTTCTGTTTTGTGAGGCCGCCATGCTGTTCTGCCTCTCAGTGAGTGCCGAAGACCGAGCTAAGAGCCCGATCGCCGGTTGCGCAGGCTGCTGGGCGTCGTGCCGAAATGGTTCCGGAAGGCCGTGAAAAAATTCGCGTCGCTGGAATAGCCCACTTCGAGTGCTATTTCCCCGATATGCAGGGAAGTCGTCTGCAGCAGATGTTTTGCATGGTCCATTTGCGTGGCCTTGACGAACTCGAAATAAGAAAGGCCATGCATGGCATGAAAAGCCGCGCCCAGGCTTCTTGCCGGACAGCCCAGCATATTGGCCAGCTCCTGGAGCAAGGGCGGCTCGGACAGCCGCTCCATCAGGATGGGCATGGCGGCGCGCACCAGCACCTCGTTGGGTGTGGAGCTTCCCGTCGCGGCAGAGGGAGGAATCTTGCGGGCCAGGCTCAGATGGATCTGCACCCGCGCCAGGATTTCCGAGGCGTCGTAGGGCTTGGTGACATAGTCGACGGCCCCGGCCCGAAGCGCCTGGACCTTGGTCGGCGGGTCGATGGAGGACGAAAGCACAATGACCGGAATCTTGGCGGTAAGGGGGTCCGCCTTCAGCCTGCGAAGCACGGCAAGGCCGTTGGTCCGGGGCATGTAAAGGTCCATGAGGACCAGGTCCGGCAGGTTTGCGACGGCGCGGGTAAGCGCCTGGTGGCCATCTTGCGCGACGATGAGTCTGTACCCGGCCCGCGACAGTATGCAGGTTATCAGTTCGAGTTCTTCGGGGGAGTCGTCGGCTATGAGTATCCGGAATTGATCGGTCGTGGCTGTTGTCATGTCGTCCCTATTCATACCCCCGCGGACCAGCATATCGACCGGGTACAAGAGCGTCAACACAGCCAGGCGGCTTCCCGCCGGATCTTTGCCGGGACAGCCGAAACCAACTTCCAATTTAAAGCCGTCCATGGAAAAAGTGTGGCTTTTCGCCTACGCGGCGCCGGATCCGCCAAGGCTGCGGGCGCCGGGAATTTTGCGTGAGACCCGCGGCGGCGGGCGGCCCGCGCGGGAGCCGCGGGCCTGGCGCCTCAGGCCTGAGGCCTTGCCCCGTTGCCGCGGCGCGAGGAGGCGAACAAGTCCAGCATGGCCTTGTTGAAGGCCGGTATGTCCTTGGGCGAGCGGCTGCTGAGCCAATTGCCGTCCACCACGGTTTCCTCGTCGCGCCAGTTCCCGCCCGCGTTGACGATGTCGTCCTTCAAGGTATGGAAGCTGGTCAGCGAGCGGCCTTTCACCAGTCCCGCCGAAACCAGTTCCCAAGGGCCATGGCATATGACGGCGATGGGCTTGCCTTCCTTTTGCATGGCCTGCAGAAAAGCCTGCAGGCCGGGTTCGGTGCGCATGCGGTCGGCATTGACGGTGCCGCCGGGAATCAGCGCGGCGTCGTAGTCGCGGGTGCTGGCGCCGTTTATCGCGCGGTCCACCTTGACCTTGCTTCCTTTTTCCGTGTCGTGCACCGCCGCCTGTATCTCGCCCTGATTGGGCGACAGCACGAAAACCTGGGCGCCGCTGTCCTGCAACGCCTTCATGGGCTCCAGCAGTTCGCTTTCCTCGAAGCCATCGGTCGCCAGCGCGGCGACGCGAAAATCCTGCAGATCGGCCACAGTCGTTCTCCTTGTCGTCGATGAAAATGGAGCTTCAGGGGCAGCAAGCGATGTGCCTGTGGGAATACCTTCGGGCCCGCGGCGACATCCGGCTGCATGGCGTGCCGCATGCCGCGGGACTGGACGGTTCCGCCGTGCAATGCTGGCGTTCTTACCGGGCATCTTGCGGTGCGCCAACGCTCTGCCGCTGTAAATGGGAGGGGCGGCATGCAAAGGTCGAATTGCCAAACAGCGGCTTTTACTTGATAATTGAGAGTGGTTCTTATTTAGATTGGTGGGCCGCGTGTGCCGCCACGAGACTTACGCGCCATGTCCGAACAGCTATCCTCGCTGAACATCGAAACCTTGTATTGCGATCATCATGGATGGCTGCAGGGCTGGCTGCGCCGCCGGCTGGGCAATGCCGGCGATGCCGCCGATCTGGCGCACGACACTTTTCTGCGCCTGCTGGGCCGCCAGCAGCGCGAAACCATACACGAGCCACGCGCTTATCTGGCCACTATCGCCAATGGCCTCGTCGTCAGCCACTGGCGGCGCCGGGCGCTGGAGCAGGCGTGGCTGGAAACCCTGGCCGCCCAGCCTGAGGCGCTGGCGCCATCGCCCGAAGAGCGCGCGCTGGTGTTGGAAACCCTGCAGGAAATCGCGGCGCTCCTGGACGGCTTGCCCGCCCGGGTACGTGAAATCTTTCTCTTTTCCCAGGTGGATGGGCTCACCTATCCGCAAATCGCCGATCGGCTGGCGGTTACCGTGAATGTCGTGCAAAAAGCCATGACGCGCGCGGTGGCGCATTGCTACAAGGCGTTGTACGCCCAGGCCCGCTAGGCGCGCCGCATCCATGGACGACGCCGTTCACTCCCACAGCGGCCGCGCGGGCCCGCCTCCCGGCCAGGCCGGCGCCATCCCCGATGCCGTCATCGGGCAGGCGGTGGACTGGTATGTGCGGCTTGCCTCCGGCACCCATACCGAGCAGGACCGCGCCGCGTTCGCGCACTGGCGCGGCGCCCATCCCCATCACGCCCAGGCCTGGGAAAGGCTTCAATCCATGGGCGGGCGGATGCGCGGCAGCGCCGTGGTGGTGGCACCCACCGTCACGCACGCGGCATTGGCGCGGGCGGAATCCATTACGGGGCGCCGCCGGGCGCTCAAGAGCCTGATATGGCTGGGCGGGGGCGGAGCCGGCCTGTATCTGGTCCACGACCGGCTGCCGTGGCGCGCAGGGCTGGCCGGCTTGGCGGCGGACGTGCATACCTACCCGGGCGAGCGCCGCGGCATGGTGCTGGCGGACGGCACGCAGTTGATGCTGAACACGGCCACGGCGGTCGACCTGCGTTTCGACGCGCACGAACGGCGCATCCTGCTGCGCGAGGGCGAGATCATGGTCGCCACGGCCGGCGACCCCGCCGGCCGGCCTTTCGTGGTGGCGACCCCCGATGGGACGCTCGTGCCGCTGGGCACGCGTTTTACGGTGCGCCACGATGGGCAGGTCCCGGCGCGGCTGCCGTACACCCGCCTGGCGGTGACCGAAGGCGCGGTTCAGGTGCGGGCCGCCGACGGGCAGGCGTCCGTGCTGGTCAATGCGGGACAGCAAGTCGACTTCAGCCGCCACGCCGTCCAGGCGGTGGCGGATCTGCGCGAAGACGGCCAGGCATGGACCGACGGCACGTTCGCCGCCGAAGGCATGAGGTTGGCCGACCTGCTGGCGGAACTCGGCCGTTACCGCCGCGGGGTGCTGCGCTGCGCCCCCGAGGTGGCCGACCTGCGCATAACCGGCGCCTGGCCGCAGGACGGTCCCGGCGCCAGTGACCGCATACTCGACTCGCTGCAGCGCAGGCTGCCGGTGCGGGTCGACCGGTACACGCGGTTCTGGGTGACGGTGTCGGCCCGCTGAGCGCCGCCGCGCCTTCCTCCTTTTTTTACAAATTGGCCGGCAGGTTTTCCCGTTTCATGCGGCTTGTCTTGTAGAAGCTTGTTTCGGCGATGGATGGCATCCCGATGCGCTTCTTCTTTCGCAACAAGCCACAGTCAAGGAAACCCCGCATGGCCCCCGTCCGCCTTCCATCCCTACCGATATCGCCGTCCCGGCGTGTTGCCGCTTCGGCCGTTCTGGCGCGTTCCCGAGTCTCAGGCTGGCTTGTGGCGCAGGCGCTGCTGTCGGCGGGGCTTGCGGCCGGCGTTCCCGCCGCCCAGGCGCAGGTCGCGCAGGTCGCGCCGGCCGCGGCGCAATCGCAGCATGACTTCGACATTCCCGCGGGGGGGGCTGGACCAGGCGCTAAGCCGCTTCGGCCGGCAGGCCGGCGTGCCGGTGTCGGTAAACGCCGCCATGGCGGCGGGGCTGGCCAGCCCCGGAGTCCGGGGACGCCATACGGCGTCGCAGGCGCTGCGGCTGTTGCTGGCCGGCACAGGCCTGCAGGGCGTGCGCGATGCAAGCGGGGAATATACGCTGCGCAAATTGCCGGACGGCGCATCCTCGGGCATTGATGTGGCCACGTTGACGGCCATCACCATTACAGGCGCGGCCCTGGGGGCCGCCACGGAAGGCACGGATTCCTACGCGGCACGCGCGGTGACGATAGGCAAGACGACGCAGACGCTGCGCGAGATTCCCCAGTCGGTGTCGGTCATCACACGCCGGCAGATGGAGGACCAGAACCTGACCAGCGTGGCCGATGCCCTGGCGCGCAGCACAGGCGTGATCAACCCGCCGCAGACATCCATATCGCCCGGCGCCTCGCAGGCCAGAGGCTTCCAACTGGTGAACCGGCAGTTCGACGGCGTGCCGTTTCCGATGTATGGCTACACGCCGCCCGACACGGCAATCTATGACCGCATCGAAGTGCTGCGCGGCGCGGCTGGCCTGCTGCAGGGCACGGGCGACCCCTCGGGCGTCGTCAACCTGGTGCGCAAGCGGCCCGGAAAAGAGTTCGCGGCGTCCGCCGCCGCTTCGCTGGGCTCCTGGAACAACTATCGTGGCGAACTGGACGTCGGCGCGCCGCTCAATGCGTCGGGCACGGTGCGCGGCCGCGCCGTCGCTACTTGGCAGGACCGCGACAACTACGTCGACAACCAGGATGTCCGGCAACTGCTGGGCTACGGCATCATCGAGGCCGACCTTACGCCCGACACCTTGCTGACTTTCGGCGCGGTCAGCGGCTACACCAAAGGCACCGGCATTTACCAGTTCGGCCTGCCGCGGGGCAGCGACGGCAGCGACCTGGGCGTATCGCGGCGTCGCTCGTTCGATCCGCCGTGGGCGAAAAGCGACGATAGCGGAACCCAGTTCTTCGCCAGCCTGGAACAACGCCTGGGCGGCGATTGGAAGGCCAAGCTTTCCTATCAGCAGGAAGACGGCTCGTCGCAGGTCAAGCGCTTCATGCTGCTGGGCCCGATCGACCCGGCGACCGGCGGTGGCGCGGGCCTGCTGCAAAGGGCGTGGGACTGGGACCGGACCAATCGCGGCGCCGACTTCAACGTTTCCGGCTCCCAGACGCTGTGGGGTCGCGAACACCGCTTCCTGCTGGGCGTGAACTGGCAGCAGGACAAGTCCTCCAACAATGACATCAGCGCGCCGCGCCTGGACGTGGACGATTTCTTTACCTTCGATCCCACTCAGGTACCGGAGCCCGACTGGTCATCCTATGCCACGAACGAGGTCACCGACAGGACCGACCAGTTGGGTCTGTATGGATCGGCGCATCTCAAGCTGGCCGATCCGCTGACGCTGATTCTCGGCGGGCGGCTGAGCTGGTGGAAGAACCAGGGCGGGTTGCGCAATCTGTCGACCGGCGTGGCGTCCATTCGCCCGGATAATGAAATCCGCAGCGAGTTCACGCCCTATGCCGGCGTGGTGTACGACCTGAACGGCGCATGGTCGGTATACGCCAGCTATGCCGACATATTCAAGCCGCAGACCAACGCACTGCGGCGGGCGAACTGATCGAACCCATGGTCGGCGCCAACTACGAGGCGGGCGTCAAGGGCGCCCTGGCCGGTGGCGCGCTGAACGTTTCGCTGGTCGTGTTCCTCATCGACCAGGAAAACCGCGCCCAGGAAGACCCGGCCACGCCATGCGCCGCCGCGCCGGTCACGGGCTGGTGCTATATGGCCGCAGGCAAGGTGCGCAGCCAGGGGGTGGAGCTGGAGCTTTCCGGCGAACTGGCCAAGGGCTGGCAGGCCATGGTGGGTTACACCTTCAACACCACCCGCTATGTGCGGGACCCCAATAACGAAGGCAAGGTCTTCGATTCGCGGACCCCCAGGCACCTGCTGCGCGCCGCGACTGCCTACAACCTGCCCGGCGCATGGCATCGTTGGACGCTTGGCGCCAATGTGCAGGCGCAAAGCAGCAACTTCTACGAGTCGGGCGCGGTGCGCGCCACGCAGGGCGGCTTTGCGGTGGTGAACCTGCAGGCCGGCTACCAGGCCGCCAGCAATGTGCACGTGTCGCTGAACGTCAACAATGTGTTCGACAGAAAGTACTACAGCAACGTGGGCTTCATCGCCTACGGCGGCGTGTACGGCGAGCCGCGCAACGCCATGCTGACGGTCAGGGCGGGGTTCTGAGGCGGCGTCATGCTAATGGTTATCCTTAGGTTGTAAGGGGAATTGGCCGATGCTATAACCGCAAAAATCGTGCAATGCACAAATTTATTGCTCCGGTTATTTCATGGCTCGACTCAATTTCAACAATGAAGCGCAGCCAGGCCAGGCAAGCCTCGCCTGGAAAGAAGTCGTCGCGACAGCCCTTTTCGACCTAGAGCTTGAGCCGAAACATGGCACGGAATTTTTCGGCCGGGCGCGATGTTTCGACTTCGGCAAGATCCAACTGGTCAGATTTGCCTCCAGTGCCATGCGGTACAGGCGTTTGCAGCGCCATTGCAGCGGCGCCGAGCCGCAAATCCTGGTTAGCCTTCCACTGAGCAACGAAGTTGAGTTCGAACAGTTTGGCCGCAGAACCCGATGTGGCCACGGGCAGTTCTTGCTGGAGCACAGCGAGGCGCCCTACGAGTTCCAGTACAGCGACGCATGCGATATGTGGGTGCTACGAGTGCCCGAGGCAATGCTTCAGAGCCGCGCCGGCAATATGCTGCGCTATTGTGCAATCAGGTATGAGGCGAGGCAGGGGCTGGGCCGGCTGTTCCGCGACTATATCAGCCTTGCCGCGCAGCATTGCCAGCTCGACGATGTGAGACACAAGGCCATGATAGGCACGCAATTGACCGATCTGCTCGGTGCTGTGCTGGAGGCCGATTCGCGCATCATCCAGTCGTCCGGTTCGGCAATCAAGGCGGCGCACATGGCACGCATGGAAAAATTCATTCGTGAAAATCTGGCCGATGAGAGCCTGGCGCCTGCGCGCATCGCCGCCGAATGCAATATTTCGGTGCGGTATCTGCATTTATTGTTCAAGGAATCCGGCCGCACGCTGGCTGGTTGGATCCGAGAGTTGCGCTTGCAGACGGCATTCGAGCTATTGCAAAACGGCGGGGCAGGCCGCTCGGTGGCCCAGGTCGCCTATCACGTAGGCTTCAGAGACCACGCGCAGTTTTCAAATGCCTTTCGCAAGCGCTTCGGCTTTCCTCCCAGCGACCTGCTGCGCAGCCTGCGGATACGTTAGCGTCCCCTATCGGGGTTTTCCCTTGCCGAAGCTTGTGTCTCTTCCATGTGGGGGCGCAGCAGACCAGGCAGTGCACGCAAATACAAACTTTAGTGCGCCGCGTTCCAAGCCAGAACCTGAGCCTATCCCTAAGATTTCGTCCTATCGAGAACGATATTCAGAGGCAAGGCATGGCAAAGTCGAATTGGTCGTATTTGCAGGGTGAGAGACGCACTGGCGAATATGAGGAAATGACAGTCCGCTCCATCGGCCATTGGTGGATGGGCGAGAACAGCGGCTGGCCTGATGCCGTCCGCAATGGCTACCACTTATTCTCCGAAACAGGCGTGGGCATGATAGAGCCTACCGCCCTTGTCATAAACGACCCAAGCGCCTATCGCGATCGTCACAAGCTGACATATCGCAGCTATGTCCTGCAGCAGGATGCGGAAGAGAAGAAACTGGATGCCCTTCTCGAAGGGGCAAGAAAGCGCGGTACTTTTGCGCTAATAAAAATGCCCGCCTCGATAAGGCGCGCATATATTCCCGCGCTTAGGCACTATTTCTGGGGCAGCGGAATGATGCGGATCTATGCCGCTGCTTATACGCCCTGCGGGCCGGTGATGAACACGTTGTTGTTCCAGATATTCGATTGCATGCGTCATGCGCAGCGATTCGTGGAGTTGTCCTGGGACGTCAACCAGGACGCATCCGTTGATTCCTTGTCGATGTGGCTGGATTGGCAGCCGCTGCAGCCCACGCGGCGTTATGTCGAGACGGGGTTGTCCCTGTTCGATTGGGGAGAAACCTTCGTTGCGGTCAATTATGTGTTTGACCCGGTATTTTTGCCGCTGCACGACATCCTCGTTGCGGATATTCCGGAGCAAGCCGGCGACTGGGCGATTACCCAGTTCTGGCAGTTGTTGGCCGAGGATCTGCAAAGACACAAGGTGTCGGGGTGCGACTTCGTGGCCGCCATGATAGAGGAGAGCGGCGACAACATGGAGGTGATACAGGGCTGGGTGAACCGCTGGCTGCCCATGGCGCTGCAGGCGATTGATGCCCTGGCGCCGTTGGTGGAGGAGGCGCGAAGCTTGGGATATCCGCGTTCCTATCCAAGCATCCGGGACGAAATTCTGAGTGCCTATGAGGGCCAGCTTGCCCGAAACGGGCTGGTGCTACCCAGCCATATTGGAGAATTCCATGAGTCAAAAGCAAGTATTTCAGGATAACAAGCATCACGTATGCATGGAACTGATGAAAGGGGAAGTCGCCGATGCGGTGCTGGGCGCCATTCAAGAAAGCAACGACGATGTCAAGGTGACGGAGCTTCCCGGCTTCATTGTCATAGAAGTTCCCAGGCGGGTCGCTTTCGACGCCCAGGCAGTGCGCGACCACCTTGGCAGAAATGACTGGACGATGCATGACTTGAACGAAATCATGCATGCCTTCGCCGGGAATATTGAAACCTATACACCGGACAGCTTTGCATTATCCAGGATGACGCTTAAGAAAGGAGGGATGTAATGGCCGTGGAACCCAAAGCCGAACAGGCACCGCCCATGTCTCGTGATCCTACGGGGTTCTATCGGGAGACGTCGCGCGGTCTGTACTGGAATCCCACGTACATATCTCGCGAGCAGGCGTATCCGCATCGGTATACGCCGCAATCATCCCGCATCCGCTCTAGTAACTGGGATGCGTGGGAAGATCCCTTCCGCATGTTCTACCGCGAGTATGTGCGCATACAGGCAAAGAAAGAGATGTCCTACCACAGCATCGCGGACTCCAACCAGCGTTTCGACGTGGCCAAGCGCATTGACAGACGGTGGGTAGAGGGCATGAAGCTATACATGACCGCCCTGTCCAACACCGAGAATTTCACCGCCAACCTCATGCTGCGGATGGCCAGGTTTGTTCCATCACCCTCATTCAGCCAGGCCTCGCTTTACCAAGCTATCGACGAGGTACGGCACGGTCAGAATGACGTCAACTACATGCGTTGGCTGAACCGGCATTACGACGGTTTGGATGACTGGATGGAATGGTTTCAGCGGCATTGGATGTTCCAGACCGCCCGGGTGGGTTTCGAGAACATGTTTGCCGGTGATCCTTTCGAGATGGTCATAGCGGTAAACACGGTATTCGAGGCTGGGTGGACGAACCTGCTGTTCGTCGCCAATCCGGCAGTTGCGGTGGCCAATGGCGACATAATGTTCGGCCAGCACCAGCTTACAACCCAGACCGATGAAACACGCCATATAGCCATAGGCATGGTGGGGGTGCGCATGATGCTGGAGGCAGATGAACGCAATATCCCCGTCGTGCAGGAATGGTTCGACAAATGGAGTTGGCTTATGCACCGCATGGTGGGGGGCGCAACCAGCATCTTCATCGACTACTTTGGGAAGAACAAGGTCATGTCGTACAAGGAGGCCTTTCAGCATTACTACATGAAGAACTATATCGAGGGGCTGATAGAGGATCTGGGCCCCTTGGGATTGAGACCCCCCAGGTTTCTCAAGAACATGCTGGAAGACAACGAAATTTATTCACATGCCTTGTGGAAAAACATGTATGAAGGGCGTCACGTCAATATACACAAAGTGGAAGCCCCCGACAGGCGTGAGCGGGAGTGGTTCGCCGAAAAATATCCGAACTTCAAGAATCGTTACGAGCCATTCTGGGAGGCTGCCGAGTCCGGAGAGTCGCTGAAGCTGGACACGACATTCATTCACTGCAAAGTATGCCAGGCGCCCGCGATATTCACCGATGCGCTCAATCGGCCGACTGTGTGCTCGGAGAGCTACGGCGGCCGGCGCCATTACTTCTGTTCCGAACCGTGCAAATGGATTTTCGGCCTGGAGCCCGAGAAATATACGAATGTCCACACGCAGGACGAGATGCTGGCCCAGGGCATGATCGGTGCGGACCGCCTGAAGCAGTTCTGGGCGGTCGGCGACGCACAAAACGGTGACCTTCAACGTGAAAAGGAGGTGTAGAAATGGCTGTGATCGTAATGCTGGAAGGTGAGCTGCCGCCTGTCGTCCTACCCCCATATTCCATGAGCGCGGACACGACTGTGGACGAAGTCTTGCAGAGCGCCTGCCGGTTCTTCAAAAGAGACCCTTCTTCTTCAACGCTGGTCTCGTTCGATACGGGCGCCGAGCTTTTGGACGGTTCGCGCGTGCTCGGGGACTATGGTCTGGGGCATTGGTCATTGTTCAGGCTGGAGTCGACGGACAGCCGGAAAGTCCGGCGTGTGACGTTCGGCGCATGAAGACAGGAAGTTTTGGAGGAGGAAAGGCCATGCGGCAACAGGAAGAAGTCGAGGTGTTTGTTTGTATGAATGTGGACTGCAAAAGCAGGGGCGCCCAAGCCGTGTTGGACCGATTGAACCAGGCGCTTGAAGACAAAGGACTGGATCATGTGGTTCCAGAGCCCTACCTATGTTTCTCAGCATGCCAGTTGGGGCCCAATGTAATCGTTCCTTCCCGCCGGTGCTGGATGTCCGGCGTGTCACCTCAGGATATAGACGATATCGTCGCGTATCTCGATGGCGGCGAGGAGGTAGGCCGACTGACGGAAAAAAGTGACCCTGGATTGAAGAAGTTGATATTCGACATCATCGACGCCGGACTGCTTCCTGGACGCGGAGACTATTTCTGATATGGGTACGGGGGCACGAATCATGTTTCATGCGCACCCAGCGGGCCAGTTTCCCTCTTGGGAAAAAGCGCGCCGATGTCCGCCGTCCTCGATCATTGACACCATAGAGCTGGCCGGACTGCACGGCAAAGGGGGAGCGGGTTTTCCCATGCATCGCAAGCTTCGCCGCGTCAACGGGAATGCCGCCCCGCGAAAAGTGGTAGTCGTAAACGGCAGTGAACATGAGCCCGGATCGTTGAAGGATCGTTACTTACTTTCGACGTATCCGGAAATTGTGCTCGAAGGAGCATTGATCGCCGCACACGCGGCCGGGGCAAAGCACATTATTGTCGCCATAAACGGGACCGCGCAAGAAGCCTTGGACTCGTTTGGCGGGCGGGTGGAGCAGTGCCGGCGCTTGCTTGCCGGCATGCAGGTCGATGTCGTGCCGGTGCCGGACGCCTACATCGTTGGTGAAGAAACTGCGTTGCTTGAAGTGCTTGAGGGACGCCAGCCGTTGCCACGAAAACGTCCACCGCTTCCTGTGGAAAGCGGCTATCTGGGGATGCCCACCGTGATCCAGAATGTCGAAACCGTGGCTCATTTGCCGTTCATCATCACGCAGGGGGCACCGGTATATGCAGAAGCGGGCGTGACACTTTGCTCGCTGGGAAGCGAGTTTGCCTGTCCGGGAGTGCATGAAGTACGCCTAGGCACGCCGCTTGGCGAGATTTTGTACGACAGGGGCGGGGGGCTGTCGGATGGTTCGCCGATCAAGGCGGTGCAGACCGGCGGACCCTCCAGTGGGTTTCTGGGGCCGCGGAATTTTGATGTGGCTTTCGACGCTCCAAGCTTGGCTGCGCATGGCGCTTCCTTGGGGTGCGCCGCCATTCGCGCCTATTCCCAGAGCGAATGCATGGTTCGGGTCATGGCGGGGATCGTAAATTTTTTCGCCAGAGAATCTTGTGGGCAATGTCCGCAATGCAGGATGGAAACCCAGATGCTGGACGCAATATTCAAGCAAGTGTTGGATGGCAAGGGGAGCTGGCAACTCCTGGATCGTACGGCCGACATCTTCAGGATGGTGGAAGAGAGTGGGCAATGCGGCTTCATCCGCATGCCAAAAGACCCGGTCATGACCGGCATTGCGTTGTTCAAAGAAGAGTTTTCCAGATTTATAGACTTGAACTTGTCCCGGCCCATGGATGGCCGAAATGGAGATTCCCATGGAAAGACTGGAGCAACTCAATCGCTTGCCGATTGATGAAATCTGCGATACGCGGTCCCTTGCCAAGCGCCAAGGCGATAGCGAGACGGCCCAGGATGATTATGCCTTGCGCCGTGTTCCGGCTACATGGCGCTGGAGTGCCTGGGGAGCGTTATGGGCGTTCAGCGGCATGTCGACGGCCATGGCGTACCCATTGACGGCGGGCCTGCTGGCGGTGGCGTTTGGCGGGGCTGCGGTTGTGGTGGCGCTGGTTATGACCATGCTGTATGCCTGGCTGGGCGTCTGGTATATGTCGAGAAAGGCAGCCGAGGAAGGCGCCATTCTCGAACTGATAAGCAAGCATACTTTCGGCTTTAAGGGCTCTGCCTATCAGATCGTTATTTTTGGCCTGCTAGGCACAATCTATTTTTCATTGGAGGGCCATGTCATGGCCGCGGCGCTGTCGGAGGCCGTGCCGATGCTTGGCTACGATGTGAGCGCAGCTCTGATTTGCATGGCTTTCATCCCAATGACGATGTATGGCATGAAATTCCTGGAAAGATTCCAGTCGTTTACTGTATGGCTCTACCTGCTGGGAATCGTGCTTGCTTTTGTTGGCCTGTTCGGCGGTTGGTCGGACGAGGTCAGCAGCGGTTTGGCGCAGGCAAGATGGTGGGAGGTCAACCCAGGCAACGTTCCCTTTAGCTGGGTGGGTGTGCTGAGCGCGTTCGGCGCATTCAGCGGCCTGCTGGGGTCGATACTGGTACTTCTTTGCACGGACACCGCACGTTTTGCGCGGCGTGCGGAAGCGGGCAAGGCAGCCGTGCTCACTTCTTTAGTGGGAACGACTGTGCCCATTATCGCCGCTACGTTGTTCGGCATTTACCTGCTCGCCAGTTCTGGCGGGAAAATACCCGATCCCGGTGTCTCTCTGGTGAGGCTGTTAGGCTCGGCGGGCCTGTTTCTTGTCATCGTCACACAGTTGCGGGTGAACGTGATCAATGTCTATTTCGGCACTAATGCGCTGGAGAACTTCACTTCGCAGATTTTCGGCCTCAACTGGAACCGGGCGCGCTTCCTGGTTCCGTTCATGATCATCGCGTATTTGATACTGACTTCTCCAATTCTGGAGTACTTTGGCACTGTGATGACTATGCTGAGCGTCTTTCTTTTCAACTGGACCATGGTGCTGTTCGGCGATTTGCTGCTGGTGCGGCGGCGTGCATCCATTCCGCGTTGGTCGGAATTCCGCCGCGGCTATGTTGCCCGCTATAACAAGATCGGCATAATTTCCATGTGGGTACCCACCTGTCTGGGTGTTGTTTGCGCAAGTGGCGTATTCGGTGTCGAGGCGCAGGCGCTGGCCGTGCCGGTGGCGGGCGTGATTTCTTTTCTGTTGCCCTCTGTTGTCAGCGCAGCCATGTCCCGCGAGACGGTCGTTGCACAGTATTTCGCACGTATTCCGGAAAGCGTGGCTGGACTGGAGGAAGAGCATGAATGCGAGGCCTGCTCGCATCGTTTTCATCGCTCGGATTTCGTTATGTGCCCTTTCCGGAAAGGCAGATTCATCTGCTCGAATTGCTGTGCTGCCGAGAAGTCTTGCGGGGAAGTGTGCCATGTTCCGGCGGGAGGTATCGCTATTGCGGCGAAAGGCGCCGGCGTTGCACCCGCATCGGTATAGCCCGGGCGTGAGCCGGAAATGGATAGTGGCGCGGCGCGGAATGTATTGCCCATACAGGTAGTCAATGGCCTCCACGGGTTGCGGGCCATGCTCGACGGCATAGGTGTACTCGCTCACTTATTGCGCAGTGTGTACGGGCCCTATGGCAGCCGTGTGTTGATGGCCAGGATGCTGGATACGCCTTTGCACGTCAGTTCGTCGGGGCAGGTAGCCGGCCAACTGCAGATTGCCGAGCCGTTGCCAGGCATGGGGCTGCGCTTTCTTCAGAGCGCGCTGGAAGAAATGGATCGCTGCGCGGGGGATGGCGGCACGACCATGGCCATTCTTTTGCAAGAGCTTCTTGGCCAGGGGTTGAGAGCGGTGTCGGCGGGCCGGGATCCTACGCGCCTGCGCCGGGGGATATCGCATGCGGCCGAGCTTGCCTGTGCTCGGCTGCGCTTAAGGGCGATGCGGCTGGATGACGCGGTGGCGGTATCGGCATTGCTTGCCGCGAGCGACTTTGAGCCGCACATATCCAGCTTGATCCGCCAGGCGGTGGAACAGGTCGGGGTTTCCGGCTGCATCATGGTTCTTGAATCCACGTTCGCTGCCAGCCAGCTGGTGGTGCATGACGGCATGCATTTCAGGCGGGGCCTGCCCTCCAATGTGCTTGCCACAGACACGGTGCGGATGCAGGCATCCCAGGAGCGGCCTCGTATTCTGGTACTGGATGGCGTGCTGCATTCAGCGCAGGAAGTGAGGTTGTTGATGGAAGGCGGTAGCATCGGCGAGGCACCCGTCTTCATTGTTGCCCGCGAAATCGAGGCCGAGGCCTTGTCGACAATAGTATCGCTGCACTTGGCCAGGCCCGGATCTGTGCTGGCTATAAACGCGCCGGAATATGGCGAGCAGCGAGATGAAGTGTTGTATGACATCGCGGCATGCACGGGAGGAATGGTGTTTTCCGGACTGGTGACGGACCATCCCGCGGACGAATACTACGGCTGGGCGCAGAAGGTCGTCGTCGCAAAGCATTCAACCCAAATTATCGGGCCGGCTCGCGACACGCTGCAATGTGCCGTAAGGCTGCGGCACGCCATGGATTGCCTGAAGCCGGGCCTCTCCCAGCACGATGCAGAACGGGTGCGCCAGCGCATCGGCAATCTGCAAGGGGCCATGGCCGAGCTGCACATAGGCGGGATAACAGACGTGGAGATGGGGGAACGGCATGGGCGGGTATCCCGCTTCATCCATTTATTGGGTCAGCGAATAGGCCAAGGCCTGTTGCCTGGTGGCGCATCGGCCTATGTCGGTGTGGCGCGAGAGTTATGTGCCGGGGACTTGCTTGACGAGGACGAAAGGACCGGGGTGGCGATGTTGAGCGCAGTCCTGCTCGCGCCCGCGCGGCAGTTGCTGAGGAATGCACATCTGGATGATGCGACCGTGCGGTCTGTATTAGACCAATATATGATGGAAGGGCAGTCTGCCGTGTTCGATGCTGTGCGGCGGGAGTGGGTGCCTGCCATACCATCCGGCGTAGTGGACTCTGTGCATGTACTGACAGAGTCCATACGTGTGGCGGCTTCCGTTGCTGCGTCCCTGTTGCAGACTGGCATGGTGCTATGCGGCGAAAGCTAGGATGATCGCGGCGGCTGCGTTGAGCAGCCGGCAGCCAAGCCGTATTCAGAACTCCGCAGCCACCGACAGCAGGAAGGTGCGCGGGGCGCCTATCGTCAATCCTTCGCGGGCGGCGGACTGCCAATAGTTCTTGTCCAGCACGTTTTCAATGGTCGCCCGTACCGTAATGGGCGTATCGTTGGCAATGAATGCGTAGCGCAATCCCAGGTCGAAGCGCGTCCACGCCGGAATTTTTTGCGTGTTGGCCACGTCGACATATTGCGAGCTGGTATAGACCATGCGGCCGGTCAATGTCAGGCCGGACAGGAAAGAGGGGTCCCATTCGCCCGAGAGGTTGACCTGGTAGCGGGGAACGGCGGGCGCCGTCTTTCCATTGTTGGCGTCGCCCTGCGTCTGGACCAGCTTGCCGTCGGTAAGAGAGGCCCCCGCCAGCAGGCGCACGCGCCTGGACACTTCCCCGAACGCCGTCAGTTCGACGCCCCGGTTGCGTTGCTGGCCGTCCGTGGTGAACCGCATCGTGGCGGGATCCAGAAAGCTGCTGGGGCGCTTGATCTGAAAGGCGCTGAGGGTGGCCGCGAAGCGGCCGAAGTCATATTTCGCACCGATTTCCATTTGCCTGGAGATGGCCGGCGGGAATACTTCACCGGCGTTGACGGCGGCGGTTGGCGCTGTTGGCCCTTGGCCCAGGCCTTCGATATAGTTGGAGTACAAAGAGAGTTTTTCAACAGGCTTGACGGTAAGCGCCACGGCCGGTGTCACCGCTGATTCGTTGTAGTACGCGGTCTGGCTGCCGGTCACCGAGTCGAAATTCCTGGACTTAATCTGCTGGTAGCGTGCGCCGGCGACAAGCTGTACGCGTCCGTCAGCCATCGATAGGGTGTCGGCCAGCGCAATGCTGTGCAGGCGCGACTCGCTGACTCGCGGAATGTCGCCCGGCGTGGCGAGGACCGGCTTGTCGATATCCAGGGGGGTGTAGATGTTGGAGAAAATAATGGCGTCGCTTGAAACACGCTGCTGGCCATTGTTCATATTGAAAAAACTGCCGCTCAGCACAGGCTCGTGTACCAGTGCGCCGGTGCGGAGCTTGCCGCGCACGCCGGCTTCGCCGGTGAAGGTATTGAGCCGTTCGTTCAAGCGTGCCGGTATCGCCCCTATGTTTCCCTGGCCGTCCAACATGAGCCAGCTGGTTTGCAGGCTGCTGAAGTCGTACTTCATGCCGCCCAGCGTGCCGTAGGCCACCCAGTCGGACGCAAGGTCGACTTCCGCGCGCACGGTGCCGCTCCATTCTTTGGTTTTCCAGTAGGTCCAGGCCGGGAAGAAGTTTCCGCGCGCATCGGGCGCATCGCCTACGGGAACGCCCGGCTCTGCAGGAAAGAGCAGGCCGCTGCGGGCGTGGGTGAGGCGATCCTGATAGTTCAGGTCCGCGTCCACGCGCAAGTGCTCTCCCTGATAGTCCAGCCCCAGCGAGAAGGCGCCCAGGTCTTCCTTGGAGTGTTTAACCGGCGTGTCGCCGGAGCGATAAAGGCCATTGAGCCTCACTCCCCATTGCCGGCTTTCTCCGTAGCGCCGACCGAAGTCGACATGCCCCCCCAGTTGGCCCTCGTCTATGTAAGACAAAGTCATCCGGTTCAAAGGTTTGGCGTCCGCCCTTTTGGGGACGAGATTGATGGCGCCGCCGACTGAGCCGGAGGGCGCCATGCCGTTGAGCAGGGCGCTGGGACCTCGCAGCACTTCGACCCGTTCAATGCCTATCAGGGCGCTGGAATTGGGCGGGGTGATGCCATACAAGCCGTTGTAAGACACATCGTAATTGAAGAGGGTGAAGCCGCGGACATTGAATTCGTCTCGCCCGGCGCCTCTTGAATAGGTATTGCGCACGGAGGCGTCGTTCACCAGCACATCGCCCAGGTTCTGCGCCTGCTGGTCGTCGATCAGTTCGGATGTGTATTGGGTCACGCTGAACGGCGTGTCCATGAAATCCTTATTGCCGAGCAGGCCGACGCGCCCGCCGGCGGCCACTTGTCCTCCCGCGTAGGCGGGGGGCGGCGTCCCGGCCGCGGCGCCTGTTACTGTAATCGCCGGCAGCGTGACCCGCTCTCCCCGAGGCTGGGAGGCTTGCGGCAGCCGGGCCAGCCGGTATGCGCCATTGGCGCCCGGGACGGCCTGCAGGCCATGTCCGCGCAGCAGTTCGGCCAGCCCTTGCGCGGGCGTGAAACTGCCGGACAGCCCCGGGCTGCGCTTGCCTTGGGTCAGGTCTGCCGCGCCGCTCAGGAAGATGCCGGCTTCTTCTCCGAAACGGTTTAGCACCACGGTCAGGGGCCCGGCGGGAATAGCGTACTGCCGGGCGGCAGGGGCTGTTTGCTGGGCATGGACGCGGGGCGCCCAGCATAATGAAGCCACGGCTGCGGCGCCCAGCGTCAGTTGTAGCGACAAGGCAATAGGGCTCAGGCCGGCAAGGGGGCGGACAGGGCGGGTGGCGGACAAGGCGCGGGCCGGGTCGGGCAGGGCTCCGGCGCGATGGCGGTAATGGCAGGACATGTGGCGGTTTCCCCTCAGGATATGGAATGGATGAGGCAGCCCTGGCGGACTGCCCATATCCCTTTAATCGGATGAAACGCAAAAAGGGGAACCCTGCCGGCAAAGAAAATGTTGTTGACGCGAATGCTTATCGGCCAGACATGGGCGGCTGGGGCGTCCGGCGGCCGGAACGGTGCCGTCGGGCTTCTAGCTAGCGCGCCTGTATCGTCACCCACCACGGCAGGGGCTGGCGCACGCGGATGGGCAGGGCCTGCTCCAGCATGGCCAGCGCGCGGTCGGGGTCGTTCGCCGGGTAGACGCCCATGACGGCCAGGTCGGCCACTTCGGGCGCCACGCTGATGTGGCCGCGCCGATAGCGGCCAAGCTCTTCGGCCAGGGCTCCCAGGGGCAGGTTGTCGGCCAGCAGCACGCCGCGGCGCCAGGCCTCGCGCGCGCGGTCCGCGGGCTGGGCGTCCGAAATGGCGGCGCCGTCGAAATGCACTCGCCGGCCCGCCGGCACTTGCCGCGAAGCCCCGTTGGCGTTGACTACCAGGACGGCGCCGTCGAACACGTCGAGGTCGGCCTGGTCTTGCGCCAGCCGGACGGTAAAGCGCGTGCCCAGCGCCTGCATGCGGCCGAAGCGGGTCCGGACGTAAAAGGGACGCCGGGCGGCATCGTGCGCGGTTTCGATCAGCGCCTCGCCCGCCAGCAGCGTCAGCGTGCGCGCATCGCGCCGGTAGTCGACGTCCAGCGCGCTGCGGGTGTTCAGCCATACCTGGGTGCCGTCGGCCAGTGTCAGCCGGCGCCGCTGGCCGACGTCCGTATGATGGTCGGCCCGCAACGCGGCCACCCATTCCGGCAGCGGCGCGGCGCGCCATCCCATCCATCCCAGCAGGCCCACGCCCGCCAGGCCGGCGGCGCCGCCCAGCACGCGCCGGCGGCCAGGGGCGCCGCGCGCCGCCGTGACGCCTGCCACGGCGGCGCGGCCCGCGCCCTCCATGCGCAGCGGGTCGAACCTGTTGCTGACCTGTTCGATGTGGCGCCATGCGGCGGCGTGTTCGGGGCGCTGCGCAAGCCAGGCCCGCCATGCCTGCCGTTCCCGCTCGCTCGCGGTGCCGGAGCGCAGCGTGGCATACCACTCGGCGGCCTGGGACAGGCTGTCGAAATCGGCCTGCGCCGCGGAGTTTTCCGTGTCCTGGGCTGACAGGGCGCCGCCGGCGGCCTGCACGGTCAACGGGCCAGGCCGGCTTCGGCCAGCGCGCATTGCAGCATGGCCTGGGCGATGTACTTCTTGACCATGCGTTCCGACACGCCCAGCGCGGCGGCGATGTCGCGGTAGGGCGCCCCGTCCACCTGCGCCATGACGAAGGCCGTGGCGGCTTTCTGGGGCAGGCGGCGCAGCAGGGCGCCGATTTCGAGCAGGGTTTCGATGACGATGGCGTGATGTTCGGGCGAGGGGGCGCAGGCCTCGGGCTGGGCGGCCAGCGCGTCCAGCCAGGCTTGTTCGACTTCGCGGCGGCGCCACAAGTCTACGCACAGCCCGTTGGCCATGGTGCGCAGATAGACGCGGGCTTCCAGATAGCTGCCGAAGCCGCGCGCCACCGGCTTGCGCAGCAGGCGCAGGAAGGCGTCGTGGGCCAGGTCGGCGGCGTCGGCCGCGTTGCCAAG
>Ga0180223_1000948_pt1 | contig 27228 bp, 26 predicted proteins | sample eDN5th30CKraftOP_FD_151337 | JGI IMG/M metagenome (GOLD analysis project Ga0180223, IMG submission 151337) | Enriched Organic Plus compost microbial communities from Emeryville, California, USA - eDNA 5th pass 30_C Kraft OP (version 2) (version 2) ... | reverse complement strand
AAGATCATCGCGCCGCTGACGGCGGAGGAGCAGGAGACGTTCCTGCGGCTCCTGTCGAAGATCGTGCACACCAACAACGACTACAGCCGCGCGCCATTGCGCATCGGAACCAGCAAGGACGAAGCCTGACTGTACTTCAGGCGACGTTCCGCAGGGCGGGTCCCATGCCTTCGGCCAGCCTCTCGCCGATGAAGCGCGCGTACCAGTCGACAAATTGCATGACGCCGCCTTCGGTCACTTCGGAATAGGGGCCGGGCTCGTAGGCCGGCGAGCGGATGCCGCGCGCATTCTCCTCGACGATGCGCCGGTCCTGATCGTTCGTTTCCGTCCATACATGGGTCAACTCCGCAAGATCGTAATCCACGCCCTCCACCGCGTCCCTGTGCACGAGCCATTTGGTCGTCACCGCCGTTTCCGTGGCGCTGAGCGGCAGCACGCGGAAGGTGACCGCATGGTCCCCCAGCACATGGTTCCACGTCGTCGGATAGTGATACAGCATCAGCGTCCCGATTCGGTTGGCGGAGATGTTGCCGGAAAGATCGCGGGCGACGGCACGCCTGCCGGTCATGGTGTAGCTCACAGCGTCGCGCAGGAGCGGCGAGCGGATAGCGCGGTATTGACCCGCCGGGTCGATGCGGAAGCGTGACGGCAGTCCCGCCGCCTCGCATTCTTCCCAGTGAGCCAGCATTTCGGGATCGCTTTCAGCCCCGCTCACGCCGGTCACGTTCGGGGCTTCGGGGTAGGTGCGGCAAAGCTCCGGATGGTTGGCCGCGCAATGATAGCACTCGCGGTTGTTTTCCCAGACCAGCTTCCAGTTCCCCTTCTCCACGATGGTGCTCTCATGTGCGATTTTGGCGTCCTTCAGCCCGTGAGGCAGCAAGTAAGGCTCCATCAGCGCGCGGAAGGGCGCGAAATCGGCCGGTTCCGGGGCGAGGCAGATAAAGACATAGCCGGCCACGCTCTCGCAGGCGACGGGCTTCAGGCCGAAGGGGGCCTTGTCGAAGCCTTCCGGCATCTGGCGCGCATGGAACAGGCTCCCGTCCAGATCGTAGCTCCATTGGTGATAGGGGCAGATGAGCCGCGATGCGCTGCCTTTGTCCCTGGCGCAGACGCGGCTGCCGCGATGGCGGCAGCTATTGTGGAAGGCGCGGATATGACCCTCCCGGCCGCGTACAAGCACGACCGGATAGTCGCCCACCTGCACCGTCATAAAGCTGCCAGGCTTCGGCAACTCGCAATCATGGCCGGCGAACAGCCAGTCGCGATACCAGATCAGCTCCAGATCGAGGCGGAAGAAATCCGGGTCGGTGTAGAAAGAACGCTCGAGGGAGAAGCCTTCGCGCCTGCCGCGAAGCAGCCCCAGCATTTCGTCGCGCGTATCCATGTCCCGTCCTCGCAATCAAGGACTGACAGGTGGTTTCGGGGAGGTGACTGCGTTGGGCGACGTGCCCGAGCCTTCCGCCTCCTGACCGCCCACCGCGATCAGTCTGGTTGAAGCGCAAGGCTGGTTTCCGGGCTTCGGAGCCGTCCTCCCGGACTTGTCCCGACACCTTCCCGGACGCATCGTCCAGTGGTCTCCCGTCGGGACTTCTCACTCCGCCACCGTTGCGGGGGCAGCGCCGGCTTTCGACCGGCTTCCCAATTATCCACGCAGGCGAAACCGGCATGGCACCTCGAGCGCGGCTACCATCGCACGGAAAGACCGTGGACGACGCCGTGAAAGCGACATGGAAGGATCATGCGCGACATGACGCTGCGCATGAACGGAAAGCAGTTGCCGCCGTCGCAGCGGCAACCCAAGGCGACATCCGCGAGGCTCAGGCATCGATCCAGACGCGATGCAGCTTCGGCGAGTGGACCAACCCGTACTTGAAGTCCTTCACCTTCTTGCTCTGCACCGACATGGCCGCCGAGGTGTATTGGGGCAGATGCAGCGCCTGCTCTATGACGAATCGCTGCAGCTTGTGGAAAGCCTGCCTGCGCTCCTCCCTGTCCGTGGCCGTGATGGTCGCGTCCATCAGCGGGCGGAAGCCGTCCAGCTCGATCTTGCCGGCGTTGAACTGGCCGTTGCCTGCGAATTGCCGCTCATAAGCCTGGCTCGGATCGGGGAAGCCGCCCTGCGGGTTGATGATCATCGAGCCGCGCTTCTCGAAATAGAAATACTGGTTCACCTGGCCGGGAGGCGCGGGTGTGATCTTGAGACGGATGCCGGCCTGCGCAAGCTGGCTGCTCACCAGTTCCTGTCGCTGCACCGCCGCCTGATCCGGCCAGCCCCAGCTTTCGATCTCGAGGCCGTTGGGGAATCCGGCCTCCGCGAGCAGGGCCTTCGCCTTGTCCACGTCGTGATTGTAGTAGTTCACCGTCTCGGGATCGACGGCCCAGAAATCCTTCGGGAAGAGCGTGCAGGTCGGCTGGCCCAAACCCAGCATGAGCACACGGTTCAGGTCCTCGCGGTTGATCGCGTAGTTCATCGCCTGACGCACGCGCAGGTCGTTGAGCGGCGGCGAGGCATAGTTGAAATTGGCGGTGTAGTAGATCATCGACGCGCCGGCGGTGGCGATCACCTCCTCGGAGCGTTTGGCGGTGGCGATCTGCTGGGCGGCGAGGTTGAGCGCCAGATCGGCCTGCCCGGCTATGACGGTGCGCGCAGCCGTGTTCAGCTCGGTCACGATGCGCATCTCGACGCCGTCGAGATAGGGCAGCCCGTCCTGCCAGTAATTGGTGTTGCGCTCGACCTTGATGAGATCGTTGTCGCGCCATTCGACGAATTTGAACGGGCCGGTGCCGACCGGGGCGCGGTCCACATTGCCGCCTTCCGCCGCCTTGATCGAGGCGGGAGACACCATGCACCCGACGCGGCCCGTGAGGATGGTCGTCAGGGCGACGTTGGGCTGCTTGAGCTTGAGCGTCACCTGATGCGGGCCTGTCACCTCGACGGACTGGACCGTCGAAAGGTCGGATTTCACGTTGGAGCGCGGGTCGTTCATCGAGCGGTCGAGATTGAACTTCACCGCCTCGGCATCCAGCGGGGTGCCGTCATGGAATTCGATACCCTCGTTGAGGTCGAGAACGAGCGTGGTCGGATCGGTGAAGTTCCATGATCTGGCAAGGGCCGGCTTCAGCTCCAGCGTATCGGGGTCGAAGTCGATCAGCGCGTCGAAGAGCGTGTAGAGCGCGTTGAAATCCGGCACGTTGCGTCCGGTGATCGGGTCGAGCGCCGCCGGATTGTACGGCATGGAAATGCGCAACACACCCCCGCGCGACGGCTGCGCGGCCTGCGCCCGCACCTGCGCCGGCAGCAGCAGGGCGCCGCCGACCGCCGCCGTTCCGGCAAGCAATGTCCTGCGGCTCATGTTCGGCAGAAAGCTGTTGGTCCTTGTCATAATCCATCCTCCACAGATCAGAACGAAACCTTGGTGATCTTGCCTCCATGCGGCTGAACCTTCGCCGCAGGGGTAGTCCGGGTCCGTGTGTGGCGTCAGGCGGCGCGCGCCGCCGTCGCCTCCTCGCGGATGAAGTCGGCCGCCTTCTCCGCGATCATGACCGTCGGCGCGGCGGTGTTGCCTGAGACGATTGTCGGCATGACGGAGGCATCCACCACGCGCAGCCTATCCAGACCGTGAACCTTGAGCCGGTCGTCCACGACGGCCAACCGATCGCGCCCCATGCGGCAGGTGCCGACAGGGTGGAAAGTCGTGGTGACGATGCGGCGCGCATAATCCAGCAATTCGTCCTGCGACCGGCATGCTGCGCCGGGGGCGATTTCCTCCGGCTCGAAGCGCGCCAGGGCGGGGCTTGCGGCTATGCGGCGGACCAGTTCCACCGAGCGCACCGCGATCTCGCGGTCATATTCTTCCTTGAGATAGTTGTGGACGATTTCCGGCTGCGTCGCCGGATCGCTTCCGGTGACATGGCAATGGCCGCGGCTTTGCGGCCGCAATATGCAAACCGAGGAGGTGATACCGGGGAACGGGTGCATCGCCGCGCCCACGCGGTCGGCGCTGTAGGCGGAGACGTGTATCTGCACATCCGGTGATGCGGCCTCCGGCATGACGCGGGTGAAGGCGGCGAGAAGGGTGGGCTGGCCGGACAGCGGCCCGCGCTTCAGGGCCGCATATTCCGCACCCATCAACATGCGTCCGAACCAGCTTCCGGCCCGATGGTTGAAGGTGCGCGTGTTGGAGACGCGGTGCTGGACGCGTATGTGCCAATGGTCCTGAAGGTTCTCGCCGACACCGGGAAGATGATGCACCGTCTCGATGCCGGCATTGTCCAGCACCTCGCGTGCGCCGACGCCGGAGCGTTCGAGAATGGCAGGTGAACCGTAGGCGCCGGCCGACAGCACGATCTCGCGCACCGCACGCGCCTCGCGGCGGTGTCCGCCCTGGCTGAATATGACGCTGCGCGCGGTCCTGCCGTCGAAGGCGATCCTGTCGACGGTCGCGCCGGTCACGACGGTAAGGTTGCGGCGGCCTTCCACCGGCCGCAGGAAGGCGCGCGCGGTCGAGTTGCGCTTGCCCTTGTGGATGCTGGCGACGAAATAGGCGACGCCTTCGCTCTCTCCGGAATTGTAGTCCTCGGTGGCGGGAATACCCTGCTCGATGGCGGCTTCGCGATAGGCGTCGAGCGCCTCCCAGCGCACGCCCGGATCGGAGATGTGCCATTCACCGCCGGTGCCGTGGGCTTCGAGGTCCGAGCGGTGGAAAGTCTGCGAACGCTTGAAATAAGGCAGCACGTCGTTCCACGACCAGCCGCGGTTTCCCAATTGCGCCCAGTGATCATAGTCCTGCGCGTGGCCCCGCACATAGACCATGCCGTTGATGGATGAGCATCCGCCGAGCATCTTGCCGCGTGGGACGTTGAGTTCGCGGCCGTCGAGATAAGGCTCCGGGCTTGTCTTGTAGAGCCAGTCATATTTCGGGTTGCCGACGAGGAAGGCCAGTCCCATCGGCATATCGACATGGAAGCCGCGGCCATCGCCGCCGGCCTCGATCATGAGCACGCCGACCGACGGATCGGCGGAAAGGCGGTTGGCCAGCACGCAGCCGGCGGTGCCGCCGCCGACGATCACATAGTCGTAGCTTGGGGCGGTCTCGGCGTTGTCCATGAGGTCAGGTCGCCGGATACGCGGAGAAGCCGTGGAAGCCTCCGGCAAAGCCGGGAGCAACGCGTGGAGACGAAGATTTCAGCCGAAATACGACTGCATCGGCGCTTGTGCGACCCATGCGGAAACTCCTCCCGATATGCGGACCGGCACTTGCGTGTCCTCTCCGGTCCGCAGATTTGGTATCATATGTTGGAGTCGGAAGGAAGCCGGAGCGGCAGCGGCCGATCATGCGCCGGATCAGGCGTTTTCCGTCGCTTCGGCCCGATGGGGCGGCCATAGTTCGTTGCCGGTTTCGCGCGCGATCTGCGGCATGCGGCGCACCAGATAGCGGATCAGCTTCTGCGCGGCGGCCGAGGGCGGCATGTCCGGGCGGGTGACGATGCCGATATTGCGGACAATGGAAGGCTCGACAAGTTCGACCGACACGAGAGGCGAAGATTCCTCGAGCCGCAGGCCGAGCGAAGGCACGATTGTCACGCCGATCCCCTCTGACACCATGCCGAGCGCGGTAGAGACATATTCCACCTCGTAATGCCAGCTCAGCTCCACCTTGGAGTTGAGCAACGCGTCGGCCACGACGCTGTTGCGGATGACGATATGGCTGGACAGTTCCGCGATCGTCACCTGCGTGCGTGTGGCGAGCGGGTGATCCTTGTGGCAGACCACGACGAATCGCTCGGTGAGCAGCGGGATGAAGTCGAGCTCGTAATGCGTGGCACGCATGACGATCAGGCCGAACTCCGCGCGGCCGAGATTGACCTGCTCCGCTATGAAGAACGCATAGCCGTCGATGACCTTGATGCGGATATCGGGTTCCTCGTCGGCGAATTCCTTCAGCACGGCGGCAAGCACATGGGTGGCTGTGCTCGGCATGCAGCCGAGCACCACCTTGGTCTGCCGCCGCTGGCCGCGCAGCTTGATGTCGGTCAGCGTGGTTTGCAATTCGTCGACCAGCTCGCGCGCGCGCGGGAGCAGGGCGATGCCTTCCTGCGTCAGCGAGATATGGCGCGTCGTGCGCGTAATGAGACTGACGCCGAGTTCCGCTTCCAGCTTCGCGAGCCTGTGGCTGAGCGCCGTCTGCGACAGATTCAGCGTGGCTGCTGCTGCCTGGAAGCTTCCCCGGTCCGCGATTCCGATGAAGGCCTGGAGGCCGAGAATGTCTATGCGCATTGCGCCGCCTTTCCTCCGCCCGGCGCCGTCCGGTGCCAGCGGCTATTCCCAGCTGTCGACTGCTTTCTGTTAACCCATTGATTCAACGTCCTGAATAAAGGACGTCGCGCAATAGTCGCCGTTCAATTCCGATGCTGTTGCGGGCGTTTAATAAATGAAAATTCTGCATATATCATGCACTTTTTTCAGTTTGACTAAGCAGCGAAGCATTGATTTTTTGTCGCCGAACGGAGGCTGCGGCCCAAGGTCAGCGGCTCAATTCCGATCGCAGGGATGGAAGCGTCCATCGAACATCGAGGTTGAACCTCAGCCCCGGAGGCCGTGCGAGGCCCTGGGCGTGTTTGTGCATCAGGAGGAACTCCCCATGAAATTGAAGGCAGGCATGGCGGCGCTCGCCGCTTCGCTGATGTTCAGCGGCATCGCGATGGCCGATACCATCAAGGTCGGCGTCATAGGGGCTTTTTCAGGCCCCTTCAGCCTCTACGGCACCGGCTGGCAGCAGGCGTTCGAGATCTACATGGACCAGCATGGCGGCAAGATCGAAGGCCATGACGTTGAGTTCATCTATCGCGACCTTCCGGCCTCCGATCCGCAGCGCGCCCGCGCTCTGGCGCAGGAACTCATCATCCGCGACAAGGTGCAGTATCTCGCCGGCTTCGTATTCACCGCAGACGCGCTGGCTGTCGGCCCGCTCGCCGAGGAAGCGAAGATACCGACCATCGTGCTGAACGCGGCCTCGTCCACCAATCTCGACGCTTCGCAATATATGCTGCGCGCTTCCTTCACGACCTATCAGGCGGCGACGCCGGTGGCGAACTTTGCCGCTGATGAAGGGCTCAAGACCGTCGTGACGATGGTGAGCGACTATGTGCCCGGCCATGAGGAAGAAGAAGCATTCGCGCGGACGTTCGAGGAGCGCGGCGGGAAGGTGATCGAGAAGATCCGCATGCCGCTCTCCACCACCGATTTCGGGCCTTATCTGCAGCGTGCACGCGCCGCCAACCCTGACGTGATCTTCGGCTTCCTGCCGGGCGGCCCGTCCACCTATGCCTATCTCAAGACCTATATCGACACAGGCATGCGCGATTCCGGCATCCGCTTCCTCGGAACCGGCGAGACGCAGGAGTTCGACCTCCAGGCGATGGGTGACGCGGCTCTCGGCCTCGAAACCGGCTTCATCTATTCAGCTGTCCATGACAGCGAGCTGAACAAGACTTACGCTGCCGATCTTCAGCGCAAATTCCCCGGCGCGGTGCTCAGCCTGCCCCACACCGAGGGCTATGACGCGATGACGATGATTGCCGCGATGATCAAGGCGACGGGCGGCGAACAGGATGGCGACAAGGCCATCGCGGCCGTGAAGGGCCTTGAGTTCGAGGGACTGCGCGGTCCGCTCAAGATCGATGCCGACACCCGCGACCTCATCCAGAACATCTACATGCGCCGGGTCGAGCGCGACGAGGCCACCGGCCTGCTCGTGAACCGCGAGTTCAAGACCTACGAGATGCAGCCCGACTACGGACGCAAGAAGGCTGAATAGGCGCAAGCCCACCGAATTCCGCCGCCGGGACCGATCTTCCCGGCGGCGGATTGGAAATCGCCTGGATACGGAATGGACTCATGAGCGGGCAACCGGGAAGCATCGAAACCTATGACTATGTGATCGCCGGCGGCGGTACCGCCGGCTGCGTGCTGGCCAACCGCCTTTCCGCCGATCCTTCGGTCAGCGTGCTCATGATCGAGGCCGGCGGCAATGGCCGCGGCTTCCTCATCGACATGCCGCTAGGACTGGCTTTCCTCATTGGCAATCCCAGGATCGACTGGCTCTACAAGACCGAGCCGGAACCTTATCTCAACGGCCGTGAGCTGCCCCTGCCGCGCGGCAAGATGCTCGGCGGCAGCTCCTCCATCAACGGCATGGTCTATGTGAGGGGGCATGCCTGGGACTATGACAATTGGGCCGCGCTCGGGAATCGCGGTTGGTCGTGGAACGAGGTCCTGCCCTACTTCAAGCGTTCGGAGGCATTCGACCGCAAGGGCTTCCCCGCCCACGGAACCGAAGGCGAGTGGCACGTCTCCGATCCGGGCGTGCGCTGGGAAATACTCGACGCCTACCGCAAGGCGGCCATCGAGCGCGGCATACCGGCGACGGACGATTACAATTCCGGCGACAATGAAGGCGTGGCCTATTTCGTCGCCAACATCGACAAGGGCGTGCGTGCCTCGACCGCGCGGGATTTCCTGCGGCCTGTCCGCAATCGCCCGAACCTCAAGGTCGTCACTGATGCGCTCGTCGATCGCCTCACCTTCGATGGCCGAACGGTGCGCGGTGTCCGCTTTTCGCAGGGTGGGCAGGTGCGCGAGGTGGCGGCACGGCGCGAAGTCATCCTGTCGGCTGGCGCCTATGGCTCCCCCGCCATTCTCGAGCGTTCGGGCGTCGGTCCGGCCGAGGTGCTGAAGGCGGCCGGCGTTGAGACGGTGCACCATCTTCCGGGCGTGGGCGAGAATTTGCAGGACCATTGGCAGATCCGGGTCCAGCACCGCGTCCATAACACCAGGACGCTGAATATCCGCGCCGGCAGCCTGCTCGGAAAGGCGCTGATGGGCATGGAATATGTCGCGCTGAAGCGAGGCCCCCTGTCCGGCCAGCCGGCGCTGCTGGCGGCCTTCACCAGCGTCATGCCGGATGCGCCCGCGCCGGACGTGCAGATCCATGTGTCGGCGGCCAGCTACGACCGCGTCGGCGGCCCGATGCATCCGTTCCCCGGCATCACCTCGTCGGTCTGCATCTTGCGGCCGGAAAGCCGTGGTCATTGCCACATCGCCGATGCCGCCCCTTCCTCCCAGCCGAAAATCCTGCACAATTTTCTCAAGGAGGAAGCAGACCGCGAAATCGCGATACGCGTCGTGGAGCTGGTGCGGCGCATCGCGTCGAGCCCGGAGCTTGGCCGCTTCCAGCCGGAGGAGACGTCGCCGGGCTGGTCCGTGGCGTCGCGCGAGGATTTGCTGGCCTATGCGCGGCAGGTGGTTTCGACGACGTTCCATCCCGTCGGCACCTGCAAGATGGGCCATGACGACATGGCGGTGGTGGATGACGAGCTTCGCGTGCACGGGATTTCCGGCCTGCGGGTCGTCGATGCGTCCGTCATGCCGACCATCGTTTCGGGAAACACCGCCGCTCCCACGGTGATGATCGCGGAGAAGGCGGCGGACCTCATCAAGCAGACAACAAATGCGGCCGCAAAGGCCGCGTAGAGGGAGCTCAGGAAGGAGACGCCAATGACCCACCAGGCTCAGAGCATCGTAGAACCCAGCCGGGAGCTTCCGCTTTTCGGCGATTATGAAGTCGTCGTCGCCGGCGGCGGTCCCGGCGGCATCTCGGCCGCGCTCGCGGCGGGCCGCGCCGGCCGCCGCACCATCCTGATCGAACGCTACGGCTTCCTTGGCGGCGCGGGCACCGCGGCCGGCCTCAGCACCTTCTGCGGCCTGCATTCCAATGTCCGCGGCGAGCACGTACGCACCACGCGCGGCGTGGCGGACGACATCCTCGCACGGCTCGAGGAGATGGATGCGCTCAACCCGGCCCACATGTCGGTGCAGAACCGCATCCAGGCGCAGGCCTACGATATTTCGGCCTACAAGATCGCGGCCGAGGAACTGCTGCTCGATGCCGGCGTGACGATCCTCTACCACGCTTATGCTGCGGCCATCGTCATGAACTCCGCAACGGAGATCGGCGCGCTGATCGTGGAGACGAAGGAAGGCCGGCAGGGCATCACCGGCAGGATCTTCATCGACGGCACGGGCGATGGCGACGTGGCGGCTTGGGCCGGCGTGCCGTTCGAGGTGGGCGATGGGGAGGGCGGGATGCTCTACCCGACCACCATGTACCGCATCAGCGGCGTGGACCCCGAAAAGGCGGGCCGGGCATGGGAGACGATCCCGCAACTCATGGAGGAAGAGGAGAAGCGCACCGGCAAGCCCTTCCCGCGCAAGAAGCCGATCGTGCGCCCGCAGCGCAATCCTATCGAGTGGCGCGCCAACCTCACGCAGATCAAGAATCCCGACGGCACCGCCGTCAGTGGCATCGACGCGCGGCAGCTCTCCTATGGCGAGACTGTCGGGCGCCAGCAATGCTGGCAGACCTTCGAGTTCATCAAGAAGGTTACGCCCGGCTTCGACGACGCCTACATCGTGGAGATCGCGCCGCAGATCGGCATACGCGAGACGCGCCGGGTTGTCGGGGAGTACATGCTGACGGTGGACGACATCCTCAGCTGCAAGGATTTCGACGACGCCATCGGCGTCAATGGCTGGCCGGTGGAAGCCCATGTCGCGGGCGACGTGAAGTTCGTCTTCGCGCCGGAAGGCTCGCGCGGCTACAATCAGATACCCTATCGCATCATCGTGCCGCAGAAGGTCGAGAACCTGTTCGTGGTCGGGCGCTGTGCATCCATGACGCATGAGGCGCAGTCGTCGGCGCGCGTCACCGGCCCGTGCTTCTCCATGGGCGAGGCGGCGGGAACGGCCGCGGACATCGTGCTGGCGGACGGCAGCACGCCGCGCACCGTCGATGTGGCGAAGCTGATGCAGCGCCTTGAAGCCAATGGCGTGTTCCTGGGCGAACGCGAGCAGGTGGAGGCATAAGATGGCGAAGCAATTGCGCAGCATCCTCACGCCCGGCACGGCCCTGTGGGCCGCCCGCCGCGCCTATTACCGCGTCATGGGCCTCAGCGACGAGGACATGCTGAAGCCCAAGATCGCCATCATCAACACCTCGTCCGAACTGGCGGTCTGCTTCAACCATCTCGACCACATCTCGGCGGAGGTGAAGAAGGCGATCCGCGCCGCCGGCGGCGTGCCCTTCGAGGTGCGCACCGCCGCACCCAGCGATTTCGTCACTTCCGCGGGCAAGTTCGGGGCCTATATCCTGCCCACGCGCGACCTGATCGCCAACGACATTGAGGTTCAGGTCGAAGGCGCTTTGCTCGACGGCATGGTCTGCCTCGCTTCCTGCGACAAGACCTCGCCCGGCCAGATCATGGCGGCGGGGCGTCTCAACATCCCGTCCATCGTCGTCATTTGCGGCTATCAGGGCAGCGGCACCTACAAGGGCGAGCATGTCGATATCGAGGAGGTATTCCTCAAGGCGTCCTATGTGGCGGCAGGCAAGATGACCGTCGAGGAACTTGGCAAGATGGCCGACGTGGCCGTCAGCACGTCCGGCGTCTGCGCCGGCATGGGCACCGCCAATTCCATGCATGTCGTCTGCGAGGCACTGGGCATGACCGTGCCGGGCAGTGCTCCGGTTCGCGCCGACAATCCGCGCATGCTCGAAAACGCCCGCAAGGCGGGCGAACGCATCGTGCGGATGGTCGAGGAAGACCTGAAGCCGCGCGACATCCTGACCGAAGGCGCGATCCGCAACGCCGTCCAGGCGGTGCTCGCGGTCAGCGGCTCCATCAACTGCGTCAAGCATCTGCAGGCCATCGCCATCGAGGCGGGGCTGGACGTGGACGTGATGGGCATGTTCGCGGAATACTCAAAGACCACGCCGCTGCTGACGGCAGTGCGCCCGAGCGGCCACACCTCGACCGAGGAGTTCGAAGAAGCGGGCGGCGCGCGCTCGGTCATGAAGCGTCTCGAAACGCATCTCGACCTTGGCGCGCGCTCGGTCACGGGCGAGACGGTGGGCGATATCCTCGCCGCCGCGCCCGAACCGGCGGGCGACGCTATCCGTCCGCTCGACCGTCCGCTTTCGACCCGTCCGTCCATCAACATCGTGCGCGGCAGCCTGCTGCCGGGCGGCGGCATCGTGCGCCTCGGCGGCGAGGGCGAGCGACAGACCAAGTTCCGCGGCCCGGCGCGCATATTCCATTCGCGCGAGGAAGGCGTGCAGGGCATCATCGACGGCAAGGTCAAGGAAGGCGACGTCATGGTCCTTAGGGGGCTTGGCGTGATCGGCGGACCGGGCATGGCGCTCACCTCCGGCGCGGTATTCCAGCTCGACAGCGCCGGGTTGATCGAAAAGGTGGCCCTCATCACCGAGGGCCAGGTTTCCGGCCTCGTCAATCGCGGCCTCGTCATCGCCGAAGCCTCGCCCGAGGCCGCAGCCGGCGGACCTATGGCCCTGCTCGAAGATGGCGATCCGATCGACATCGACGTCGGCGCGGGCCGCGTGGACCTGCTGGTGCCGGACGAGGAACTGGAGCGCCGCCGCGCGCATATCAAGCCGTTCGGCGCCAAGGTCGAGCATGGCTGGCTCAGCGTCTACCAGCGCACCGCGCGCCCGGTGCATGAGGGCGCGGTCCTCGACCCGGAGACGTCCAAGGCATGAGTACGCTCATATCCATCCTGATCGACGGCGTTTCGTACGGCGTCGTTCTCTTCGTCATCGCGGTGGGCCTGTCGATCACGATGGGCCTTATGCGCGTCGTCAACATGGCCCATAGCGGCTTTGCCATGATGGGTGGCTTCGCGGCCGCCGCCATCGTGGCGATGGGCGTTCGCTTCGAGATCGCCACGGTGCTGGCGGTGCTGATCGTGGCGGCGATCTCGCTGCCGGTGGAGCGGCTGCTGATGCGGCGCGTCTACGGCAAGTCGGAGCTGGAGCAGGCGCTGCTTACCATCGGCCTCGTCTATATCGTCATCGCCGGCTGCAACTCGCTGTTCGGCGCCACCGTCACATCGCTCACCTTCCCGAGCTACGTGACCGGGCCGATCACGATACTCGGCCATACAGCCGCTAAGTACCGAATCGTGCTGATCGGCATCGGCAGCCTGCTTGCGCTGCTGCTGTGGTTCTTCCTCGAGCGCAGCGATTTCGGCCTCAAGGTGCGTGCGGCGGTGGACAACGCCGCGACCGCGCAGACGCTGGGCATCAACACCTCGCGCCTCTACGCCGTCGCCTTCGCAGCCGGTGCCGGCATGGCCGCGCTCGGCGGTGTGCTGGGCTCGCAACTGATGCCGATGGAGCCCTCCTACGCGCTCAAATACCTCATCCTCGTGCTTGCGGTGGTGACGGTGGGCGGGCTCGGAACCATAGGCGGCACCTTCGCCGCCGCGCTGCTGCTCGGCATCCTCGATACCGCCGCCAAATATCTGCTCCCCGAGATAGCCTCCACGGCCTTCTATCTCGTGATGTTCCTCGTGCTCATTGTCAGGCCGCAGGGCCTGTTCGGAAGGACCGCATGACACGCATAGCCGAAACCGCTCCGGCTGCCGCGACGGCCGGAGGACGGAGTGCCTCGCGCATTCCGCTGCTGCCGGAGCTCGTGATCGCGCTCGTCGGCGTCGCCGCGTTCTACCTGTTTCCGTCGGACCTGGCGCTGCTGGCCCGCATCGCCATCATGGCGCTGTTCGTATTGTCGCTGTCGCTGGTTCTGGGACAGGCTGGCATCGCCACGCTGGGCCATACCGTGTTCCTCGGCGTCGGCGCATATGCGGCGGGCCTGTTCGCGATGTATGTGCATCCCGACCCGCTGATCGGCCTCCTCGCCGGCGGCGCCGCGGGCGGCGTGCTGGCCGCGATCACCGGCGCGCTACTGCTGCGCACGCACGGCCTCACCTTCCTGATGCTGACCATCGCCGTGGCACAGATTGCCTATGAAGTTGCAAACCAGGCTAGCTGGCTGACAGGCGGCGATGACGGGCTGTCGGGCTACATGAACACCGACGTGCTCGGCATGTTCAGGTTCGACCTCTATTCGCGTACCGCCTACCTCTATTCGCTGGCGGTTCTGGTCGTCTCCTATTTCATCATCCGCAAGATCGTGCAGTCGCCCTTCGGCATGTCGATCAAGGGCATTCGCTCCGACCACACGCGCATGCTGGCGCTGGGCAACAATGTCTATTTGCAACTTCTGGCGACCTTCTCCATAGGCGGCGTCTTTGCCGGCTTCGCGGGCGCGCTGACGGCGCAGACCTCGCAGGTTGTCGGCCTGTCCACGCTCAGCTTCAGCATGTCGGGCGACGCGCTCATCATGCTTATCGTCGGCGGGTCGCGCCGCCTTCCGGGCGCGCTGGTAGGCACCGTGGTGTTCATGGTGATCCATCACTACGCCTCGGCCATCAATCCCTATCACTGGCAGTTCCTGATCGGCGCGCTGCTGGTCGCCTGCGTGCTGGTGCTGCCCACCGGCATCATGGGACTGGTCGACGGTGTGTGGACGCGTCTCACCGGACGGAGGGCGCCCAATGACTGACCGGCTGACCGTCTCCCACATATCGCGGCGCTTCGGCGGGCTGGTCGTCTCCGACGACGTGACCATCTCGCTGCCCGCCGGCGCGCGCACGGCGCTGATCGGGCCGAACGGTGCGGGCAAGACGACGCTGATCAACATCATCAGCGGCGCGCTGACGCCGGACACGGGTTCTATCAGCGTGGACGGCAAGGACGTGACCGGCTTCTCGCAACCCGAGCGCGTGGAGGCAGGCATCGCCCGCACCTTCCAGATCAACCGGCTGTTCAAGGATCTGACCGCCGCCGACAATGTCCGCGTCGCCGTCATCCAGCAGCAGCACAAGGCATTCCAGTTGTGGCAAAGGCGCGCTGTCGAGGACGAGCTCGACCGACGCGTGCACGACGTCATGTCCAAGCTGCGCCTGACGCACCGCGCCGACACCGTCGTCAGCAAGCTCGCCTATGGCGAGCAGCGGCTGCTCGAGATCGCGATGGCGCTGGCGCTGGAGCCGCGCGTGCTGCTGCTCGACGAGCCGGCGGCGGGCGTGCCCAAGGGCGAAAGCAATGTCATCATCGAGGTGGTACAGGGCCTTCCGAAGGATCTGGCCGTGCTCCTCATCGATCATGACATGGACCTCGTTTTCCGCTTCGCCAGCTACATCTACGTGCTGGCCAGCGGCGCGGTCGTGACCGGCGGGACGCCGGCCGAGATCGCGGCTGACGAGAAGGTCAAGGAGATCTATTTCGGGCGGGAGAGCCATGACCTCACAGCTTGAACTCACGAAAGTCTCCGCCGGTTACGGCGAGACGGTGGTGCTGGAAGACATTTCGTTCTCGTTGAAGCAGGGCGAGCGCATCGGCCTGCTTGGCCGAAACGGCGCGGGCAAGACCACGCTGCTCGCCACGATCATGGGCCTGACCCGGCTCATCTCCGGCGAGATCCGCCATGACGGCCGCGACATATCGAAGATAGCCACCTATCTGAGGGCCCGCGCGGGCATCGGCCTCGTGCCGCAGACGCGCGACATCTTCCCGTCGCTGACGGTAACGGAGAATTTGCGCTCTGCCGAATGGGACAAGCCCGATCCGAAGACGATCAGCTTCGTCTACGAGCTGTTCCCGAGGCTCAAGGAACGGGCGCGCAATTTCGGCAACCAGCTTTCGGGCGGCGAGCAGCAGATGCTGGCCATCGCCCGCACGCTCATCACCAAGCCGCGCTTCCTGATGCTCGACGAGCCGCTGGAAGGGCTTGCCCCGCAGGTGCGGGAGGAGGTGATGGCCGCGATCAGCCGGCTCGTGGTCGAAACCAATGTCGGCTGCATCCTGGTGGAGCAGCATGTGGATGTGGTGCTCGACTTCTCGGATCGCGTGCTGATCCTCGAGCGCGGCGCGGTCAGCTATTCCGGCAGCGCCGCCGAGCTGAAGCAGGACGCTGCGCTGCTCGACCGCACCATAGGGCTGCAAAAAATCAACGCCCCGGCCTGAGCCGGACCATCTGCCAACCTTCACAAAGGTTACTGCCATGAACATGCACGCCAGCCAGACATTGAAGAGCCAGGCTTTCCTGTCCCGCGCGAGCCAGAAGATGCTCATCGACGGCGAGTGGGTGCCCGCCGCGTCCGGCGAGACCTTCGTCACGGAAAATCCCTCCAATGGCCAACCGCTCGCCAATCTGGCGCGCGGCGGCACGGAGGACATCAACCGCGCCGTGGCGGCCGCCCGCGCGGCCTTCGAGGGGCCGTGGCGCAATTTCAAGCCTTACGACCGGCAGGCGCTGATGCTGCGCTTCGCAGACCTGATCGAGAAGCATATCGAGGAACTCGGCGAACTGGACACGCTGGAGATGGGCGCGCCCATCGCCCGCATCCCGGCGATGCGCCGCCGTTCGCCCGCCGTCGTGCGCTTCTATGCGGGGCTGGCGACCGCGCTCAACGGCCATACCATCGACAATTCGCTGCCGGGCAACATCGTCTCCTTCACCACGCGCGAGCCGGTCGGCGTGGTCGGCGCGATCATCCCGTGGAACGCGCCGGTGGGCGCGGCCCTTATCAAGCTGGCTCCGGTGCTCGCGACCGGCTGCACGATGGTGCTGAAGCCGGCCGAGGAGGCTTCGCTCTCCACGCTGCTTTTGGGCGAGCTTCTGCTGGAAGCGGGCATGCCCAAGGGCGTTATCAATATCGTCACCGGCTATGGGGCCGAAGCGGGCGCGCCGCTTGCGGCTCACGAGGAGGTGGACAAGATCGCATTCACCGGCTCGACGGTGACGGGCCGCAAGATCATCGAGGCGTCGATGGGCAACCTCAAGCGCCTGTCGCTGGAGCTGGGTGGCAAGTCGCCCGATATCGTTTTCGCCGATGCCAACATGGATGCGGCGGTCGCCGGCGCGTCGATGGCGATTTTCGCCAATACCGGGCAGGTCTGCAATGCCGGCTCGCGCCTTTTCGTCGAGGACAAGATCTTCGACGAGTTCATCGAGAAGGTCGCCAATTTCAGCAGGAGCCTTCGTGTCGGCCCCGGCATTGATCCGAATACGCAGATCGGACCCATCGCGTCGAAGCGCCAGATGGAGCGCGTTCTCGGCTATCTCGACATCGGCCGCGAGGAAGGCGCCGAGCTAAAGACCGGCGGACAGCGCGCGAGCGGCGATGCCCTCGACAATGGTTATTTCGTCGAGCCCACCGTTTTCGCCAATGTGCGCGACGACATGCGCATCGTGCGCGAGGAAATCTTCGGCCCGGTCGTGGCCGCGATCCCGTTCAGCTCGATCGAGGACGTGGTGAAGCGGGCCAACGATTCCATCTTCGGCCTCGGCGCGGGCGTTTGGACGCGCGACGTCGGCAAGGCGCATCGCGTGTCGCGCATGATACGCAGCGGTTCGGTCTGGGTGAACTGCTACCAGATGATGGACCCGGCCGTGCCGATGGGCGGCTTCAAGCAGAGCGGCTATGGCCGCGAGAGCGGCATGGAGCATCTGGACGAGTTCCTGGAAACCAAGTCCACCTGGATCAACGCCGACGTCTGACGGGCGGCGTTCGATCATACCGATCCGCCTGGGCGGTTGCTCCGGCGGGCTGGCGCCACTGGCCTGAACGGCAGACGCACCCGTAACGCCTCAACGGGTTCCGTGAGCGCCGCCGTTCGTGTTTATCCAAAGGCGATGCCGCGCGGGTGGCCGCCAGCCGGGTGCTGGCCGGTGGCTACGCTCTGCTTCCCGGCATCGGCGTCTCGTCGCGGCGCAGGGTCAGGACTTCGACGCCGGTCTTGGTGACGGCGACCGTGTGCTCGAACTGGGCGGAGAGCTTCCTGTCGTTGGTCACGACCGTCCACCCGTCGCTGGCGGTCGAGGTCTTGCGGGTGCCCTGGTTTACCATCGGCTCAATGGTGAAGACCATGCCTTCGCGCAGCTTCAGCCCCGTGCCTGGCCGTCCGAAATTGAGCACCTGGGGCTCCTCGTGCATCTGGCGGCCGACGCCGTGCCCGCAATATTCCCGCACGACCGAATAGCCGTTCCTTTTGGCATGCCGCTCGATCGCGAAGCCGATGTCGCCCAGATGCGCTCCGGGGCGGACTTGCCCTATGCCTTTCCACATCGCTTCCCGGGCAACCCGCACGAGCCGCCTTGCTGCGGGGGATGCATTGCCGACCAGATAGGTCTTGCTCGAATCTGCTATGAAGCCGTTCTTTTCGAGCGTGATGTCGAAATTGACGATATCGCCGTCACGGATGATCTCGCCCGCATCGGGCACGCCGTGGCAGACGACATGATTGATCGAGCAGTTCAGGACATATTTGAAGCCGTACTGCCCCTTGCTGGCCGGCCGCGCGGCGAGGTCAACGGTGATGAAGCGATCCACCAGATCGTTGACCTGCAATGTCGACATGCCGGCGAGATCCAGCCCGTCCAGCATCTCGAACACGGACGCCAGCATTCTGCCCGAGATGCGCATCAGCGCCAGTTCGTCCGGGGTCTTCACCATCTCAGGCGGCTGCCAGGTCCTTTGGCTCTCTTTCGGCCGCCTCTATCTGCATCTTTACGATATCGTTGAAGGGCAGGGCCGGATTGGCTTCCGCCAACATGCCGATCTTCATCCAGAACTCGGCCTGCGCATTGATGGACCGGCACATCACCGTGCTGGCCCGACGGACCTGCTCATGCAGATCGTCGTCTATTTTCACGATGCCCATGAATGACCTCCAAGCCGATGAATATATATGCTTCGTATATGAATCATATATCAATCAGTCAACAGCATGTCGCGCCGGGACAGCAGGTTGGGTCCTTTCCGGATTGCTTCCCACCACCGCGGTCCCATGCTCCCTGCCTCGGCGAAAACATCGGCCAGCTTGACCGCCTGGACGAACCGGAACGTCATCAGTGTGACGATTACGATAAAAACGAACTGAACGTCGTTCTGGTCAGGAGTATGCCGCCCGGATCGGCCCGAATGACGACCACGACGTCGCGTATGACGAATACAAGCAGGACGCTCAAGCCCGTTACGACGATCTGCGCATCCCGGTTTCCACGGAGCGCGCCCCTCGCCAGTACACATATTGCCATTAAAAAGTAGCAGAACATGACTGCGATGCCGCCGAAAACCACCATGTCGCTTCCTGGCACCAGAATATACATGGGCAGCAGAGCAATCGGCGGGACAACCAGTAGCAACGTCCAGCGTGAGACAGGCTTTTGCACGAGGGCGCGGCAGAACATCAGGACGGCGAGCACTTCCCACGGGATCGCCATATCCCAATAAAATCGCTCCGTTATTCCCATCCGAAAATCAGGGATTAGCACTGAACCGCGCAACGCACCGAGCGCCAGGACGACAGCCAGCCAAATGCGCTTTCCTTTGGACGTGCGCTCCAGATCAGCGCGAACATGACGGCAAGCGCGACTTTGCCCCCGACCGCCAATGTCGGCAGTGCGACGGCGACAAACCAGCGAGCGTGATAGTACGGTCGCAATTCGTATTCACCGCCGAAGAAAATCCTGTCGAGCGCCGCCGTCCTTGCGGGCCGGGAATACACCTCGACGAGGAAGCGGTTGTCTCCAACTCGCAGGACATCTTCAGGAAGAAGAGGGAAGGCCGGCACCGATGCAAATCGAAGGAGACGCATCGTGTACATGTCGGCGTTCATCACATGCTGGCCGTTCACCTTCAGCGTGAGGGAATCGACGAAAAACGGAATCAACAACGCGGAATTGCGAATTTCGGTTTCGGTTAGATTCAGCGTGAAGGCGCAAGACAAAGCACCAGGGAGGCCTTTTTCCCCTGAAGGAATTGCGTAAGGCAACTCCACGGCATCTTTGGCGGCGATGATTGTGCCGTCGGCGGTTTCCTGCTGACAGACGGCATTCTGAACCGCCAAGCTGTAGTCTGGCTCTTGTGACGCAAGAACGAATGATATCAGGCCCACGCATGCAAGAGCGGCGATCAGCAACGTTCCAACGATTGCGAGACGCCAGCGGGATGCGGGGCCGCTCAGCAATTTCAGAGCTTGATGAGACCGCACTGAATCGCCTCATAGACAGCCTCTCCACGTGTTTCGACCTGGAGCTTGCGGTAGATCGTCTTGATGTGGCCGGGCACTGTATGACGTGACATGTCGAGCTGGTCGGCGATTTCGTTATAAGTCAGCCCCTTGGCGATTCCCCAAAGGATCTCCAGTTCGCGCGGCGTTAAGCGGGGGGGGGGTATTCTCGGCAGCGACATTCGACGCTGCCGGCAAAGTGGTTTCCTGATGCATGCGTCGTACGATGAAGCGGGCGATGGATGGAGAAATCGGGGAGCCGCCTGCCAGAACTTCCTTGGCTGTCGAATGGATGTCTTCCGGCAGCGCATCCTTGAGCAGGTACCCCGACGCTCCGGCGGCGATCGCCGCGATGATCGTGGACTCATCGCCTAGCACGGAAATCACCAGGATTTCGATGCTCGGATGCTGTTTGCGGGACTCCGCCAGGAAATCGATGGCAAGACCATCCGGAAGCCGCAGATCGGAAACAATCAAATCCGGCACGGCTTCTGCAAGCAAGGTGCGGGCTTCAGCAAGATTCGCGGCAGCCGCAACCGTGCAGTCGCGGTGCGACATCAAGGCCGCGGACAGCCGTTCGCGTACTGGGCGGTCATCCTCGATCAGTAGCACATGATGCGGCTTGTTGCCGTCGATCTTATCAGGTTCAGACATTGTGGTTTCACTATCCGAACAGGCCAAGCGCGGCCATCCCATGAATATGGGGCGTCTTTGACATGGAACAGTAGCCGCACGTCTAGCCAAGTGCCCCAGCCGTCGACCGTTGCCGACATTCAGATGAGGCGAGGCCGGTCATCATTTTCGCTTCCGGTTACGCGGTTTCATGTCCGCTTGCCTTTGACCGGAGAAGGAGCCTTGCGGCCCTTCCTTCAGCTTTTGGCACTAGGCAGGCATCAGTTCGCGCCGAGCATCTTCTTTGCATAATCGTGTGTCGAGCCTGCTCGCCGAGCATCGTCTCATGCTCGAGACGCTCCGGCCACCCGAAGCAATTCCCTCCCTTTGGTTAGCCCGGTGCGCGCATCATCGCTTCGGCATCGCGCGATAGACATCCTCCATTCGGTACCGGAGAGAGCAAGAGGAGGTATGGAAATCCGCGGTTCTGCGTGAATTCCATGACAGAATATCCATAAATGTCAATTATTTAGACTGTTTGGCGGAGAGGGAGTCAGGAAGGAAGTGCGGTTATACGCGCTTCTCTGCGCAATGGTGCCCAGGACAGACGGTATAACAGACGGTGCGGCTATCCGGTGGTTATCGGAGAATAGCATACCCATCGTGCAGCATACACGGCGATGATCGCATCGCCGCCTGCTCAGCCCGTTTCTTGACTCAGCTCTGCAGCATCCTTTCTGAGAATTTCCCGCAACTCTTCCTCACCCAGCGTTTCGCGCTCGAGCAGCAGGCGCGACGACGTGTCGAGGATTTCGCGGCGTTCCTGAAGCAGCGCTACGGTACGCCCGAACGTTTCCTCGACGATACGTTTGACCTCTTCGTCTACGGCCGCCGCGGTCTCGTCGGAATAGTCGCGCTCCTGCGGCCCGTAATAGGGCTGGTCCGTGGCCAGGAACGAGCGGCGGTCCTTCTCCAGCGCCACATGGCCCAGCCGTTCGGTCATGCCGTAGCGCGTGACCATGGCGCGGGCGATGTCGGTGACCTTGACGAGGTCGTCGGCAGCGCCGGTGGAAAGATGCTCGAAGACGATCCACTCGGCGGCGCGGCCGCCGAGCAGCACCGCCATCTTGTTCGCAAGCTCCTCGCGCGTCATCAGGAAACGATCCTCTGTCGGACGCTGGATGGTGTAGCCGAGCGCGCCGATGCCGCGCGGGATGATCGACACCTTGTGCACGGGATCGACGCCGGGCAGCGCCATGGCGACGAGCGCATGGCCCATCTCGTGATAGGCGACGATCTCGCGCTCCCTGGGGTTGAGCAGGCGGTTGCGCTTCTCCAGCCCGGCGATGATGCGCTCGATGGCGTTGTTGAAATCCTCCATCGTCACCGCGTCGGCCTTGCGGCGGGTGGCGAGCAGCGTCGCCTCGTTGACGAGGTTGGCGAGGTCCGCGCCGGTGAAGCCGGGCGTCAGCGCCGCGATCTGCTCCGGCGACACGTCCGGCGCGAGCTTCGCCTTCTTCATGTGGACATGCAGGATGGCGATGCGGCCCTGCTTGTCCGGCCGGTCGACCAGGACCTGCCGGTCGAAGCGCCCGGCGCGCAGCAGCGCCGGGTCGAGGATCTCCGGCCGGTTGGTGGCGGCGAGCAGCACCAGCCCGCTCGACGGGTCGAAGCCGTCGAGCTCGACCAGAAGCTGGTTGAGCGTCTGCTCCTTCTCGTCGTGGCCGCCGGCCATCGGACCGATGCCGCGGGCGCGGCCGAGCGCGTCGAGCTCGTCGATGAAGATGATGGCGGGAGCCTTGGCCCTCGCCTGCTCGAACAGGTCGCGCACGCGCGCGGCGCCGACGCCGACGAACATCTCGACGAATTCGGAGCCGGAGATGGAGAAGAAGGGCACGCCCGCCTCGCCGGCCACTGCCCTGGCGAGCAGCGTCTTGCCGGTGCCGGGCGGGCCGACGAGAAGCACGCCCTTGGGCATGCGCCCGCCGAGCCGGCCGTACTCCTCCGGGTCCTTCAGGAAATCGACGATCTCCTGCAACTCGGCCTTGGCCTCGTCGACGCCGGCGACGTCGGCGAAGGTCACGCCGGTGTCCGTCTGCACATAGACCTTGGCCTTGGACTTGCCGATCTGCATCAGGCCGCCGCCCATTCCGCCGCCCATTCGCCTCAGGATGAACATCCACAGCCCGACGAACAGCGCGACGGGAACGACCCACGACAGGAGGTCGCGCAGGAAGGTGCTCTCGACCTGACCGGTGACGACGACGTCGTGCTGCTGGAGATCGCGCGCCAGATCGGGCTCGACGCGGGTGGTGATGAACATCGGCCGGCCGTCCACCGGTTCGGTGAAGCGGCCTTGAATGAACCGGTCGGAGACGGCGACCTCGGCGATGCGCCCCTGCGTAAGATAGGTCTGGAACTCGCTGTAGGGAATCTGCGCGACCTGCGTCGCCGTGGCGAAGAGGTACTGAAAGACCATCAGGCCGAAAAAGGCCGCGATCCAGTACCAGATATTGAACTGCGTCTTCTTGTCCATCTCCACTATGCCCCTTACCTCACGACCAGAAACAGACGGCTGCAATCGGCTCATGCGCCAGTATAGCCCGTTGGCTAGCGGCCGCGTCGCGCAAATCGGCCACGGATGTACCCGGCGACCAGTTGACCGCAACAATCTTGTCGCCTTGTCGAACGCCGGCCCGGGCTGCCGGCCTTCCAGGCATAACGCTTTCGATCACAATGCCCGTGGCGCCGCCTTGTCGCTCCGAGAGATGTTGATCACGACGGGTGTTACTTGTTCGAGCACGGGGACAAGGGTAGGAAGCTCTCCCGCAATGCCCGGCACAGTCTGCCCGATGGCTGCGGACGGTCGTCCTGCGAAGGCTAGCACCGCGCAGAACGCGATGATCACCGGACGCAGGGCTATGACATTCCTGAACATGAGCGATCTCCGTTTTGACCAGTCGGCTGAAGTCCTCTTTTCCGCCCGGGGTCAGACGGAGAGTGCGAAAAAGGCCCGGCACAAGGCCGGGCCAGTCATGATGTCACGCCGTCGAGTATGGCCGGTCGCTGCCGAGCCACAGGCTGACCGCGGCCAGGACCGCGACGACGAGGCCGGCGATCACATGCGCCCACATCGCCGCTGCTACAACCGAGAAGCCCAGAGCCCACGGCGCAATCACGGCCCAGAGGCCGAGCGCGACATTGGCCCATTCCTCGACCTGATGGAAAGCGTAGAGCGCGGCGACCGCGATCAACGTCACGGCGGCGCCGATGACCCAGGCGTTCCATGCGGCATAGGCTTCGGCCGCATAGCCGAGATACCAGGGCGACAGCAGAAGACCGAGACCGGCAATGATATTGACGACATCGAAAGCCGTCCGGTTGTTGGAAGACAGAGACTTCAGCATCGTTCATTCCTCCTTGTCGGTTGGTTGCGTCATCAATGAGCCGTCTCCCGCAGACGGGAGGCGGGGGCGACGGCGGCGCTGACCGAGCCGCCGTCGCGAAGCCTGGATGCCGGGACGGGTGGAGGCAAAAGACGCCTTTCATCCGCTCCTGGCAGAAATGGCGCGAGTTCATCCCGCGTGAACGCGCCTGCCGCGATCTCGTGCAACGCAAGCTCATTTATGCTGTAGTCGGCCGCATCCAGCCTTGGCTCGGCGCCGCGAGCGAGCGCCCGGCCGCGCGCAGCCGCGGCTAGCGTCAGCGCGAACCTGTTGGGGAGCACCTTCTGGCAATCAAAGATGACATGCGGGTCCATCGCTGCACCTCATGCTGCCTTTCGGGTGCCTGAACCATCCCGCTCGGCCGCAACCGCGCGTTCAAGCGCGAGCAGTGCCTGCTCGACCTCGTCGAGACGCGATGGCCGGTTGTTTTCAGGCATGCCCTCATTGGTCGCCTGGTCGATCAGGTATTCGGTCCAGACCCAGTTCATCAGGATCGAGCGCTTCGCCTCGAGCGTCAGCGTCCGATCGTGGACCACGTCCATGGGCGACGACCAGCTTTCCGGACCGGAGGGGTCGTTGCGGTTTGCAGCGCCGTCGAGCGCGCGCCCGTAGCTCTCCTGAAGGGCGGCAAGCCCGAGCCGGTTGAGCGTCGCGTCGGAGAAGGCGTGCGTCGACTCGCCGGCGTGCGCAGGCTTCTCTTGGACGCGCTGGTTGCGGGCCTTGCTGGTCGTTTGCCCGGGTGGCGTCTGGACGACATAGGTCAGGCCCTGCCGCTCGGCATAGCGGATGGCCGATTGCAACGTCGGAAAGCTCAGCTCGACCTGGGTCAGGGTGTCGCGGCCGCCCGTATAGCCCATAAGCGGCTCGATAAAGGGCGCGATGCGCCGCTCGAAGACCAGCCGCCAGCCGTTCGCGCGCGCCCTGCCGGACGTCGTCACCGCACGGCACGGCTTGTAGATGCGCGCGACCGCGTCGCTCGGGAAGATCGAGCGTCCCATCGAAACGGGCTTGTGCCGGTTGTCGTTCGACGGACACCCCTGCGGGATCGGTATTCTGGTTGATCTGTTGACCTGTCTCATCGACTCCATTGTTCATCCCTCCCTCTCTGGCGAAGGATGCGGCCGGCGGCGACCGAATGGCTCGCCGCCGGCCGCCATGCATCAGCTCCTGATGGCGATGCGCTTGACCTGCGACTGCGCCTTCTCGCTCTTGGGCAAGGTCACGGTCAGCACGCCGTTCCTGAAGCGCGCATCGACCTTGTCTTCCGTGACCTCGTAGCCGAGCGGGATGCGGCGCTCGAAGCGGCCATAATAGCGCTCGGAGAACTGACGGTCCTTGTCCTCTGTTTCCGAGCGCTTCTCGCCCCTCAGCGTCAGCACGCCGTCCTCAAGAAGCACCTCAATGTCCTTCTCCTCGAGGCCCGGCACCTCGGCCGTCACCTTGATCTCCTTCTCGTCGTCGGAAATCTCGACGCTCGGCCAGCCGCCGCCGAAGGCGGAAGCGCCATTGAAAGAAGGCAGGGTCGACCCGAAGCCGCGGAAGACGTCGTCGAACAGCCGGTTCACCTCGCGATGCAGCGACAGGAAGGGATCACGATCGCTGTCGCGGAAGACGGTTGGAACCTGGTTGCCGTTGCTGCGGCCCCAGGGAATCAGATCACGTACGTTCATGATTATTCTCCTTCTGTTCTTACAGTTGGCATAGCTTCGCCGTAGACGCCGGACGCAAGGTCCGGCGCTGACGAAACGCAGACTGACAGGCGCGTCAGGCTGCGATCTTGTCGTTGGTCTGCGAAGAGGCTTCGATCTGCATCGTCGATCCCTGCGCCGAGATCGCAATCCGACGAGGCTTCATCTCCTCGGGGATCTCACGCCGAAGATCGATTGTCAGCAGGCCGTTGACGAGGGTCGCGCCTTCAACTCGCACATGATCGGCAAGCTGGAAGCGACGCTGGAACGAGCGTCCAGCAATGCCGCGATGCAGATACTGTGCGTTCTCGTCGGCGGACTTCTTGCCCGCAACAAGAAGCATATTCTGCTCTTGCGTGACGGAAAGCTCGTCTTCGCTGAAACCGGCGACTGCCATAGTGATACGGTAATCGTCCTCGCCGGTCTTCGCGATGTCGTAAGGCGGCCAGTTGTCGATGCTCTCGACCCGGCTGGCGGCCTCGAGCGCGTTGACAAGGCGGTCGAAACCAACGCTCGACCGGAACAGGGGAGAAAAGTCGAAAGTGGTTCTCATAGCCACATCCTCCATTGAGCAACATGGGTACAAGGTTTTGCCACCAGACCCGTTGGGCCCGATGAACTGCCGGCCCCTTTTGGCGTCCGGCAACGATGATTTGGGAGTCGATTTCAGGGTTTCAAGAGGGCGACGGCGCAAAATTGCCCAAGGTCGCCCAAATTCTGATTCCTCGGGAGATGCTAGCGAATACAGTAAGTTATGTGACTGCCTGTACGAAGACGAGGTCATGGGCGGTGAAGGCGAGCTCTACGCTGAACCCGGTCGAGTCACCGGTCAAATGGAGGGGACCTGCAGACCGGGTGTGCCACCCGTCAGCGTCCTTGAACCGCGCTGCAGGAATGCCCAAATGTTTGACGACCAGCATAGTTGGTCTGTTGCTTGCTCTCAAAAGACGATCATAACAGACGGAGGAAGTGATGGTGGACATCAACTTTGCAGATCCCGTAACCATACGCTTACCCGGGAATGGTCCGCGCAAGGTGGCCACAGCTTTTGAAGCGCTGGAATGTCTCGAGCGGGATTGGCCGGACTGGGCACGCGGTCGTCGCTGGCGCAATGCCGTGGCCACATGTAAAGATGCGATCGACGGGTGGCGGTCGAACATGGAGGCACGCCGCAGTTTCGTGAAAGCAGCGATGCGGGCTGGTATCGTGCAGAGAGCCAGACGCGCGGGGCTTCGCCCTCAGAACGCTCCGGCTCGACATGTCATGTTTGCCGCATCTCAGTGAACGGATATGATCCCGTCGACGGCTTTCCATTCTGAAGGCCGGATCAGACGATGGTGGGCGACGCGCACGGAGTGCAGCTGATCGGCCCCCACGGACGGGTCCAATTTGATTGTTAGTGCAATGATGGTCGTGGCGCCAGCGCGGGCGGCATCGCTGGTTGGGGTTGCAGGGCCGCCCGCGCGAATGCCGGGATGAAGACCTCCG
>Ga0180223_1000946_pt1 | contig 27255 bp, 25 predicted proteins | sample eDN5th30CKraftOP_FD_151337 | JGI IMG/M metagenome (GOLD analysis project Ga0180223, IMG submission 151337) | Enriched Organic Plus compost microbial communities from Emeryville, California, USA - eDNA 5th pass 30_C Kraft OP (version 2) (version 2) ... | reverse complement strand
ATGCCAATGGGCGGGTCATGCGGATGGTGCGGATAATCATGCCGCTCGGCGCCGAAGAAGACATGGAAGATGAGCCGCGCCGAGTAGGCCGCCGACAGCAGCGCGCCGACGGTCGCGAACAGCGGAAACAGCCATGCCTGTCCGGCGTATACCGTGTGCGCCGCTTCCTCCAGCATCATCTCCTTCGACAGGAAGCCGTTGAGCAACGGCACGCCGGCCATCGACGCCGCCGCAATAATGGCGAGGCCGGCTGTGATCGGCATCAGATGCCGCAAACCACCCAGCCGGCGGATATCGCGCGTGCCGGTCTCGTGATCGACGATCCCGGCGGACATGAACAAGGCCGCCTTGAAGGTCGCGTGATTGAGAATGTGGAACACGGCCGCGACCACGCCCATGCGGGTGCCGAAGCCGAGCAGCATGGTCAGCAGGCCGAGATGGCTGACGGTCGAGAAGGCAAGCAGCCCCTTCAGGTCGTCCTTGAACAGCGCGATCCAGGCCGCGATCACCATCGTGACGAGGCCGGTCAGCGACACGATCAGGAACCATTCCGGTGTGCCGGACAAAGCCGGCCATAGGCGGGCGAGCAGGAACACGCCGGCCTTCACCATGGTCGCGGAGTGCAGATAGGCGGAGACCGGCGTCGGCGCCGCCATGGCGTGCGGCAGCCAGAAGTGGAACGGGAACTGCGCCGACTTGGTGAAGGCGCCGGTGAGGATCAGCAGCAGCGCCGGCAGATAGAGCGGCGAGGCCTTGATCAGCTCGCCGCGGGTCAGGATTTCGCTGAGCTGGAACGTGCCGGCGACATGACCGAGCAGCAGCATGCCGCCAATCAGCGCCAGCCCGCCGGCGCCGGTCACCACCAACGCCATGAGCGCGCCGGCGCGCGAGGCCGGCAGGTGATACCAGTAGCCGATCAGCAGAAACGAGGTGAGACTGGTGAGCTCCCAGAACACGACGAGCAGCAGGATATTGTCGCTAAGGACAATGCCGACCATCGAGCCCTGAAACAGCAGCAGGTAGCAGAAGAAGCGGCCCATCGGATCGTCGCGATCCAGATAGAAGCGCGCATAGAGAATGATCAGAAGGCCAATGGCCAGGATCAGCGTCGCGAAGAACAGCCCGAGCCCGTCAACGAAGAGCGACAGCGACAGACCGAGATGCGGCAGCCATGGCACGTCCATGCGTGCCACGCCGCCCGCATAAACCGTCGGCGCTTCGGTGAGCAGAATAATGAGCGCCAGCGCGGTGACAGCGGCGGTCGCCGCTGTGCAGACATTGCGTCCGGCCTTGATGGCCACCGGCGGAACCAAGGCGCCGAGAAAAGGCAGTAAAGTGATCAGCAGGAGCTTCATTCACGACACGTCTATCGGGGAGTGCAGCGCTGCACCGGGCGGGGCTGCTGAGACAATATGTCAACAGAGACCGCTGCCAAACGGGGCATCGGGACGCAGCTTGGATCGTCAAGATGCTTCGTCAGAAGCTGGAAGCTTGCGCCTGAAACAATGGCGCGCCCGGCGCGATTCGAACGCACGACCTTTGCCTTCGGAGGGCAACGCTCTATCCAGCTGAGCTACGGGCGCAACAGTCCTCTCCATAGCCCAGTTCGATGAGTCCGGCAACGACCATCGCGGCCGCCCGCGGAGATCGTTTTGCTTGCGGAATGAGGCGGTTAGCGCACCGCCGAGCGGGCGGCGACCTCGCGGTGGCGCACCCGCTCGCGGTGCAGCATGTAAAGGCCACTGGCGACGATCAGCAGCGACCCGGCGACCGACATTCGGTCTGATACCTCGCCGAGCACGAAGTAGCCGGCCAGCGCGCTCCAGATCAGCAGCGAATAACGGAACGGCGCCACCACCGTGGCGTCGACATTGCGGAAGGCCGAGACCGCCAGCGTACTGCCGCCGGCCAGGAATAGCGCGCCGATCACGATCAGGCCGAGATATTCCGACGAATAAAGCGACCAGCGTTCGCCGAGCAGAAAGGCGAGGGCGATGCCGGCCAGAGTCACGCTGCCGAGGCTGACCAGGGTCACCACCAAGGTCGGCGTTTCCGGATCGATGCGGCGAGTGACGATGTCGCGCGTTGCCGAGAAGAGGGTGGCCGCGAAGGCGACCAGTGCCCAGACGTCGAAGGTCGACGGTCCCGGCTTGACGATCAGCAGCATGCCGCCGACGCCGACGCCGATGGCGGTCCATCGCCGCCAGCCGACCTGCTCCTTGAAGAAGAAGGCGAGCAGCATGGTGAGCACCAGCGGCGACATCATGTTGATCGCCATCAGGTCGGCGAGCCGCATCTTGGTCAGCGCCACGACGAAGGTAGCGTTGGCGCCGGCGTCGAGCACCGCGCGAAGGAGCACCAGCTTCTGGAACCCGCCGTGAAAGGTGAAGGTTCGATAGGCGAAGAAAAACGCCGCGCCGACGAACACCATGCAGGCCAGGGCGCGCGAGAACAGCACTTCGCCGATCGGGAAGGTGAAGGCAACGATCTTGGTTATCGTGTCAGTAACCGTGAACAGCGCGCATCCCGCCGTCAGCGAGATGATGCCGCGCTTGTTGTCCTGATAGGAGGCCAAGGGTCGTTCGATTTTCAAGAGGGGTCGCCCGCCGGCGCGGCCGACCGCGACGCAACGCTGCGGAACTTCAAGCCAGTGGTCGGACCGGCGGCGAGTCGCTCCTAAGCCTTAGAACAATCGGGCGTTTGCGGCAACCGACGCATATGCAACCGGGCGCGGCCATGCCGTATCTCGGTATGGATTGCCCGAGACATTTGACGCGCATTCGATGCGGATTTGCCGTTTATCCGACCTGAACTCATTACGGCTTCTCAAGACGCACCTGAAATTCTTGCCGCACGTTAGGCATGCGGCCGGTCTTCTCCGGCGGGCGTTTTCGGGGGGCGTCATGTTCTCGAGGTTTCTGAGGGATCGTCGCGGCAATATCGCGCCGATGATGGCGATGCTTGCTGTGCCGCTCATCGGCAGCGTCGGCGTCGCCATCGATTATACCCAGGCAAACGCCACGCGCACCGCCTTTCAGACTGCGCTCGACGCCACCGCGCTCGCGATGTCGAAAACCGCCGCGACGCAGAGCGCCGCCGATCTGCAGGCCGCGGCCTCGAATTACTTCAACGCACTGTTCACCAGCCCGATGGCCCGCGATGTCGCGGTGACCGCGAGCTACACCGGCACCGCCGGCTCCAAGCTCGCCCTCAACGCCACCGCGACGCTGAAGACCAACGCGCTCGGTATTCTCGGCTACGGCGACATCGACATCGCCGCCGCGGCGACTTCGACCTGGGGCGAGACGCGTTTGCGCGTCGCGCTCGTGCTCGACAACACCGGCTCGATGTCGAGTGCCGGCAAGATGACCGCGCTCAAGACTGCTAGCCAGAATCTGCTGACCCAGCTCAAGAATGCCGCGCTGGAGCCGGAGGACGTTTACGTCTCGATCGTGCCGTTCAGCAAGGACGTCAATGTCGGCGCCGACAAGTACGATCGGAACTGGATCAATTGGGCGCTGTGGGAAGCGAGAAACGGCACCTGCAGCAACACGAGCTACAAGTCGAAAGGTTCATGCGAAAATCGCGGTAACGTTTGGACGCCTGCGGCACATGACACCTGGAACGGTTGCGTCACCGACCGCGACCAGAATTACGACACCACCAACGATGCGCCGGTCGCCGGCGGCACGCTCTATCCGGCCGAGCAATACGACTCATGTCCGGTGCCGGTCATGGAGCTGTCCAACGACTGGACGTCGCTGTCGGCCAAGATCGAGGCGATGCAGCCGGCCGGCAATACCAACCAGGCGATCGGCCTGCAAATGGGCTGGCAGACGCTGACCGCATCGCCCTTCGCCGTGCCGGACTACGACACCAACTACCAGTACAACCAGGTCATCATTCTTTTGACCGACGGTCTCAACACCGAGAACCGCTGGTACACGAGCCAGTCGTCGATCGACAAAAGGCAGAAGAAGGCCTGCGACAACATCAAGGCCGCGAACATCACGATCTACGCGGTACAGGTGAATACCGGAAACGATCCGGTCCAGTCGGTGCTTCAGGACTGCGCTAGCACCAGCAGCAAGTTCTTTCTGCTGACGTCTGCCGACCAGATGATCACCACCTTCAATCAGATCGGCACGGCGCTGTCGCAACTGCGACTCACGCAGTAGCGAAACGCAACCTGGCGAAAATGCGCGGAAATTTCTCGCAGAATTGAAACAAATATCGGCGGGCCGTTCAAAGCGGCGTTCAGCACCGCGCCAGATGGTTTCGTGCCGTTAGTAATTCAATGCATCACCCCGATTAGCGTTGTCACGCGGGCTGGCAAAGCCGGTCCGCCCAGAAAGGTTCTGTCCGATGCGTGCCAGTACATTCGTGATGATCGGCTTTGCCCTGCTGTTCGGAATCATCGCCGTCTTCATCGCCCAGGTGTGGCTCGCCAATCAGGCCAACCGGCAGGTCGAGGCCGCCGCGCCGCAGGTGCCGACGCGCACCATCGTCGTCGCCAAACAGCCCTTGCGCTACGGCACCGAACTGACCGCCGCGATGCTGCAGGAGGTCTCCTGGCCGTCTGAATCGGCGCCGGTCGGTTCGTTCGCCAAGATCGGCGACGTATTCAAGGGCGGTCGCCGGATGGTACTCAGCGCCATCGAGCCGCATGAGCCGGTGCTCGGCGTCAAGATCACCGGCCCCGGCGAGCGCGCGACGTTGTCGGCGCTGGTCAAGCCCGGCATGAAGGCGGTGACCATTCGCGTCAATGACGTCGAGGGCGTCGGCGGCTTCGTGTTGCCGGGCGAATATGTCGACGTCGTGCTGACGCGCTCGATCGACAAGGGCCAGGCGACCACCGAAATCGTGTTGCAGAACCGCCGTGTGCTCGCGGTCGACCAGAGCGCCGACGAGCGCGCCACCAAGGCGGCGGTCGCCAAATCGGTGACGCTCGAGGTCGACACCGTGGAAGCGCAGAAGGTCTGGCTCGCCTCCACCGTCGGCAATTTATCGCTGCTGCTGCGCAAGGCCGGCGAAACCGCGCAAGTGCGCACCCGAAAGATCACGCTTAGCGATTTGTCGTCGCCGGAGCCGGCGATCGATACCGGCGCGTCAGCGACCGTGACCGTCTCGGTGACGCGAGCCGCGGCGAAGCAGGATTACACGGTGCCGGTCGACGCGGGCGGCCGCGCCGCCAGGGCTTTGGCCGAAACCGCGGGGCGCTGAGGATGAAGGAGTTCAACGGAGTGGCAAGGATGGCGACGAGTCGGATGCAACCGGTCATGCGAGACAACGCATGGCGCAAGGTGCTGCGCGAACTGGCGCTGGCTTGCGCCATCGCGCTCGCTGCCAGCCTGTTTCTCGCCGCCATCGACGCGAAGGCGGCGCCGCGGCGCGCTGACACGGCGGAACTGGCGGGTACATCAAACGTCTCGGTCATCGTCGGCAAGTCGCTCGATATCCGAACCAGCGCCAGCTTCGTCAATATCGCGGTCGGCGATCCGGACGTCGCCGATGTCAATCCGCTGACCGACCGTAGTCTGTCGATCCTCGGCAAGAAGATCGGCACCACGCGCGTCACCATCTATGACGACCAGAAGCGTCTGGTCGGCATCTACGACATCGAGGTGACCTACGACGTCTCTCGCCTGGTCAACGAACTCCGCCGCCGCTTCCCGCATGCCAAGCTGCGCGCGTCCGCCGTCAACGGCCGCATCATGCTGGGGGGTGAAGTGCCGGATGCGGTCACGCTCGATCAGGCCGTGACCATCGCGCGCCAGTTCGGGCCCGATATCATCAACGCAATCTCGGTGATGTCGCCGCAGCAGGTGATGCTGGAGGTGCGATTCATCGAAATCTCGCGCACCGCCGGCCGCGACCTCGGCGTGCAGTGGAATCGGTTCGGCGATCATAGCATTGCCAATATCGGCTCGCGCCAGTCGGCGTCGAATCTGCCGTCCGTCGTGTCGACATCGGCCGGCGTGCTGTCCGGCGGATCGCCATTCGGCTTTATGATCGGACGTATCGTTGCCAGCGGCGTATCGACCGACGTGCTCATCAACGCCCTGGAAACCAAGGGCATTGCCCGCAGTCTCGCCGAGCCCAATCTGGTGGCACTGTCCGGCGACACGGCAAGCTTCCTCGCCGGCGGTGAGTATCCGATCCCGGTCGCCGGCACGCTGGGCCAGATCACCGTCGACTACAAGAAGTACGGCGTCGGCCTCGCCTTCACACCGACGGTGCTCAGCCACGGCCTGATCAACATGAAGATCGAGCCGGAAGTGAGCGCCATCGATACCACCCAGACGGTGTCGGTGGCCTCCGGCGTGTCGGTGCCCGCGCTGACCGTGCGCCGCGCCTCGACAACGGTCGAATTGCGCGACGGCCAGAGCTTCGTGATCGGCGGCTTGCTGCAGAACAACGGCCAGAACCAGCTCGAGCAGATGCCGTGGCTCGGCTCGGTGCCGGTGCTTGGCACCTTGTTCTCGTCGAAGTCCTATCAGCGCAAAGAGACCGATCTCGCCATCATCGTCACGCCACGTATCGTCCGCCCGGCGCGTCCGGGCGACTTGATCAAGGCGCCGACCGACGACACGCGGCCGCCGAACGACGTCGACTTCTTCCTGATGGGCAAGACCGAAATTTCCAGCAACGACACGCGCAAGCGTAACCCGTCCGCGGCGGAGTTTGCCGAGCCGCGCGTCGCCATCGCCGCCGAGTCCGCGCCGTCAGCCGGGGGCCACATGATCGACATGCCGAAGTGGATCTCTAATGCCGCCATTCAATAAGCTTCTCCATCCTGTCGCTCTGATGTCGCTGGTCGCGCTCGGCGGCTGTTCGGAATACTTCCACCGCAACGACACGCTGTCCTGGCAGTCCGGCGATGCGGTGCAGGCCAACAAGGTGACGCAGATGGTCGACCCGTGGCCCGCCGTGGCTGCGAACCGCGATATCGCCTTCGACGGCGCGGCGATGGAGACCGCCATGACGCGCTATCGCACAGGGCGGGTCATCCAGCCGCGGGGTTTGTCGTCCGATCCGGTGGCGGCGGCGCCGCCGCCGAATGCGCCCAATTCGACGCCGCTTGGTCCAACAGTCAACGCGCAATCGGCGCCGGTGAAGTAAGTCCAGGTCGCCATGCGTCACGTTTTGCCGCTGCAATCCGCCCGCACCCGCGTTGTGATCGCCACGCCTGACGCCGATTTCGGCGCCATGGCACGCGCCACCTTCGGCGCTTCCAACGCCATCGATCTTGCCGTCGAAACCGGGCCGTTGTCCTCGCTCGCCGACACGCTCGACATCGAAGGCGCGACCGTGGTCGTCGTCGATCTCGACATCGGCCGCGCCGACGAGCTCGCCGCGCTGTCGCGGCTCACCACGCGCGCCGGCGCATGGCCTCCGGTGGTTGCCGTGACGGAAAGCTTCGATGCCAATCTGGCGCGTACCTTGATGCAGCTTCGCGTCGCCGATTTCCTGGTGAAGCCGGTGTCCGGCCTCGATCTGGTGCGCACCTGCGCCCGCGTCGGCAAGAAGCCGGCCGAAAGCGACGGCGGCAAGGAAGCGCAAATTGTCACCTTCCTGCCCGCCGTCGGCGGCGCCGGCGTTACCATGCTGGCGGTGCAGACTGCGTTGTTGTTGCTCGACACTGGTCCGGCGCGGACTAAGCCGTCGGTCTGCATCGTCGATCTCGATTTCCAGCACGGCGCCGTCGCCGACTATCTCGACCTCGAGCCGCGGCTCAATCTTGCCGAGATCGAACCCCGGCCGGATCGGCTGGACCGCCAGCTTCTCGAAGTGATGCTGTCCTATCACCCGTCGGGCCTCGCCGTAGTGGCGGCGCCGAACCGTCCGGCGGAAATGCGCTCGTTCGATCCCGACGTGGTGACCCGTCTGCTCGATCTGGTATCGGCGCATTTCGACCATGTCGTGTTCGACATGCCGCGCACCTGGTTCTCCTGGACCGACAGCGTGCTGCTCGGATCCAATAAATTGTACGTCGTCACCGAGGCGACCGTTCCCGGCCTGCGCCACGCCAAGCAGCTGGTCGGCTCCATCACCGATCGCCTCGCCGACATTCCGTCGCCGCAGGTCATCGTCAACCGCTTCCAGCAGAAGATGTTCAACGCCGGCCTGCGCCTGTCGGACGTTGCGCGCGCTCTCGGCGATACGCCGCTCCACACCCTGCCGAACGACTATGCGCTGGTGCGCGAGGCGATCGACCGCGGCGTGCCGCTCAACGAAGTGCAGCCGGGTAACAAGATCGTCGGTGAACTGAAGAAGATCGTCATCGGCACGTCGAAGGCCGAAGGCGGCGTCAAGCCGTTGATGAAGAAGCTCAAGCTGGCGACGGGATAGAGACGATGAGCGGACGTTTCTCGCTGCGCCGTGCGCCATCGCCGCCGCCCGCCGCGCCGGAGCCGCCGGTGCTCGTGCCGCAGGCGGCAGCACCCAGTATCTCGTCACCGAGCATCGTGCCGCCGGCCGTGCCGGTGCCGGCCGAGCCCGCGGCCAATCCGCTGCTCTCCTCCAAGCTGCTCGACGCCAAGGTCCGCCTGCATCGCAAGCTGATCGAGGAGATCAACCTGTCGGCGCTGGACAAGCTGCCGGAGGAAGAAGTCCGCGGCCAGGTGCAGGGGCTGGTGACGCAATATGTGCTGGCTGAGCGCCTCGCGCTCAATCAGCAGGAACTCGCCGACTTCGTCTCCGAAATCCTTGACGAGATGACCGGGCTCGGGCCTTTGGAGCCGTTGCTCAAGGATCCGTCGATCGCCGACATTCTGATCAACGGTCATGAATCCGTCTTTGTCGAGCGCGGCGGCGTGCTCGAGCCGCTGCCGGTGCGCTTCAAGGATGAGCAGCATTTGCTGCGCATCATCAACAAGATCGTCTCCGCGGTCGGCCGCCGGGTCGATGAAAGCCATCCGCTGTGCGACGCCCGCCTGCAGGACGGCTCGCGCGTCAACGTCGCGGTGCGGCCGATCGGCGTCGACGGCCCGCTGGTGTCGATCCGCAAGTTCTCCAAGAAGAAGCTCGACCTGTCGCGCCTGGTCGAGGTCGGCGCGCTGCGCCCGCAGATGGCCGAGGTACTGGCCGCCGCGGTGAAGGCGCGCATCTCCACCATCATTTCCGGCGGCACCGGCTCCGGCAAGACGACGATGCTGAACGCGCTCTCCGCCTTCATCTCGGAGAAGGAGCGCCTCCTGACCATCGAGGACGCCGCCGAACTGCAATTGCAGCAGCCGCATGTCGGCCGCATGGAAACGCGCCCGCCCAATGTCGAGGGCAAGGGCGAAATCCGCCAGCGCGACCTCGTCAAGAACGCGCTGCGTATGCGCCCCGACCGCATCATCCTCGGCGAGTGCCGCGGCGAGGAGGCCTTCGACATGCTGCAGGCCATGAACACCGGCCACGAAGGCTCGATGGCCACCATCCATGCCAACACGCCGCGCGACGCCATCACCCGCCTCGAGCAGATGATCGGCATGGCCGGCCTGCCGATGACGGTGGCCTCGATCCGCGGCCAGATCGCCAATGCGGTGCAGATGGTGGTGCAGCTGTCGCGTCAGTCCGACGGCAAGCGCAAGGTGACCTCGATCGCCGAGATCACCGGGCTCGAAGGCGACATCATCCAGATGCAGGAAATCTTCAAGTTCGTGCGCACCGGCACGCAGGCCGACGGCACGGTCGAGGGACATTTCCAGGCCACCGGCGTTCGCCCCCGCTTCCTCGCCGAGCTGGCGACGCACGGCGTCACGCTGCCCGGTGCGTATTTCGATCCGTCGAAGCCGTTATAGATGATGCTAGAAGCCGCCACTCTCTCAGTGTCATGGCCGGACTTGATCCGGCCATCCCGCTTAGGCGGGCACTGCGAATCCCTAAGCGGGATCACCGGGTCAAGCCCGGTGATGACAGGAGGGAGGGCCTTCCTCTGATGTTCGACCTCAACCCCGTCTATCTTTTCTACATCATGATCGGCCTGTCGGCGGCGATGTTTGCTGAAGGCGTCTATCTCGTCGTCTATAATGCCGGTTCGTATCGCAAGAACATCAACCGCCGTCTCAAGGTCGTCGAGGCCAATACCGACCGCGAGAGCGTGCTGGTGCAGCTGCGCCGCGAGCGTGGCCTCACCGCGGCTGGCGACTACCGGTTCAACTTCTTCGACCTCAACCGGCTGCTGCTGCAATCCGGACTGAGCATCGGGCTGAGCCGTCTCGTCCTGTTCATCGGCCTCGGCGCCATCGCGGCTTTCGCCGGCGTGCTCGTGCTCAAGGGCGACGTCGGTTACGCCGCGCTCGCGGCCTTGTTTGCGACTTTCGTATTGCCGATCCTGGTGTTGAAATTCCTGCGCGCGCGCCGCCAGAAAATGTTCGGCGCGCAATTCGCCGACGGCCTCGACATGATCGTGCGATCGCTGCGCGCCGGCCACCCGGTGCCGGTGGCCATTTCCATGGTCGCGCGCGAAATGCCCGATCCGATCGGCTCGGAATTCGGCATCGTCGGCGACGAAATCACCTATGGCGCCGATCTCGAAACGGCGATGCGCAATCTCTACTTCCGCGTCGGCACCGACGACCTGCCGCTGTTTGTCACCGCGGTGGCGATCCAGACCTCGACCGGCGGCAATCTCGGCGAGATTCTGGAGAACCTGTCGGGCGTCATCCGCCAGCGCTTCAAGATGCGGCGCAAGGTCAAGGCGCTGGCCGCCGAAGGCCGTGCCTCGGCCCTGATCCTGTCGTCGCTGCCGATCCTGATGTTCTTCGTCATTCAGCTGATGGTGCCGGACTTCTATGCCAGCGTCTGGCACGAGCCGATGACCAAGGTCGGGCTGGTCGCCGCCGGGATGTGGATGGGCGTCGGCAATCTCATCATGTTCCGCATGGTCAACTTCAGGATCTGACGCATGGCCTTCCTTGCCGACATGCTGGGCCGCACCTTTCGCGACAGCCAGAGCCTGCTGCTGACGCTGCTGGTGTTCCTTGCCGCCGGCACGCTGGCCTTCGCCGTGATGGCGGTGATGCGCTCGCGTGTGTCGCTCAAGCGCCGCCATGCCCGCATCATCGATGCGCCGCGCAATCCGCGCCGCGCCTTGCGGCATTCCAGCGCCAAGGCGATGAGCCGCATCATCGACTACACCAACAAGCACTATGCGGCCGACGAGGATGCGATGCGCGTCCTGCGCCGCCGCCTGATCCAGGCCGGCATCTACGACCCGCGCGGTGTCGCGCTGTTCTTCGCAGGCCGCGCCGTGCTCGCCGTTCTGCTCGCGGCGGCGACGTTCTTCCTGCTGCCTCTCGTCTGGCCGCTGGAGAGCACGATGAAATGGCTTGCCGTGATGGTCGGCGGCGTCGCCGGCTATGTCGGTCCCAGCATCTATATCGACAAGCGCATAGCGTCGCGCACCGAGGAACACCGCGCGGGCTTCCCCGATTTTCTCGATCTGCTGGTGGTCTGCTCCAATGCCGGGTTGTCGATGGAAGCGGCGCTGGAGCGTGTTTGCCGCGAGATGGGCGAAAGCTATCCTTCGCTCAGCGCCAACATCCATATGACCAATCTGGAAATCCGCGCCGGCCGCAATCTCAAGGACGCGCTGGAGCGCTTTGCCGACCGGCTGGCGCTGGACGAGGCGCGCGCCTTCGCCACCCTGATCAACCAGTCGATCGATCTCGGTTCTTCGATCACCGATGCATTGCGTGTTTACTCCGACGACATGCGGCACAAGCGCATGGCCCGCGCCGAAGAGAAGGCCTATGCGCTGCCGGCCAAATTATCGGTGCCGATGATGGTCTGCATCTTCCCGGTGCTGTTTGTCGTCATTCTGCTGCCGGTCATCGTGCGATTGTCATCCGGCGGTTACTTCTGACCGGAAAATAATACGCAAAATCGTCGGCAATTTTGTACCACCGCCCGGCAGGAGCATTAACTCGCGTCAACTAGTCTTGGCGACATCGGTTAAGACTATCCGGGGGTTGTATGCTTCAGGTTTTCGGCCGGCTCGCGCTGGTGGCGTGCGTGGGCTTGTTGCTCGCGGGCTGTAATACGGTCGGCGACTCGTTCGCGGATGCCGGCGACAAAGCCGGCGCCGATGCCTTCGCCGCGGCGACGCCCCGCGACGGAGCAGAAGCGCCGTTCGGCGAACCGACGCCGCAGGGCAACTTGCTCGGCGCCAATCCGGCCGACGATCTGTCGATCGGCAAGGCCTATTTCCGCGCCGCCAATTACGGCATGGCCGAAAAACATTTCCGCCGCGCCGTCGAGCAACACCCGAACGATGCCGAGGCCTGGCTCGATCTCGCCGCGTCCTACGATCACCTCAAGCGCTTCGATCTCGCCGACCGCGCCTATGCGCAGGCCATCGGGCTCGCCGGTCCCAAGATTCAGATCCTCAACAATCAGGGCTACTCCTACATGCTGCGCGGCGACAACGCGCGAGCGTGGAAGAAGCTCGAAGAGGCGAGGCGCCGCGATCCGGGCAACACCTACGTGCTGAGCAATCTGAAGTTGCTCGAGCAAAGCACCCGCCGGGCCAAGTCCATCGAATAAGTCCATTGAATAAGGCCATCCAATAGCCCGGCCTCTCGGGCGGCGCCGTCAAGCGGCGGCAGGCTCCGGTCGGGCGCTTGCATCCCCGGGCCGTTGTGGGCACAAATGCGGCGTTCAAATTTATGACGCCGGCAGGCAGGCGCGGACCCTGACGTCCGCATCTCCGTTGAGGCGCGACATGCTTCGGGGGGATGCATGAAACGGATTGTCTGTGCCACGCTCTTGATTGCGGCGTTGTCCGGTCCGGCGCTGGCCGCCGAGGGCGCGCATCTTGACGGCGCGAAGCTCGGCCTGATCTGGGCGCTGCCCTTTGCCGGCATGCTGTTGTCGATCGCGCTGTTCCCGCTGCTCGCCCAGCATTTCTGGGAGCACCATTTCGGCAAGGTGGCCGCCTTCTGGGCGGCGATGTTCCTCATCCCTAGTGCGGTCCTGTACGGCCTCTCGACCACGGCCACGGAGCTGGTGCACACCGCCGCGCTTGAATACCTGCCGTTCATCATTCTTCTGTTTTCACTGTTCGTGGTGGCGGGCGGCATTCGCGTGGCCGGCAACCTTGCCGGCAATCCAGCGACCAACACGTCGATACTGGCGATCGGCACCATTCTGGCCAGCGTGGTCGGTACGACCGGCGCATCGATGTTGCTGATCCGTCCGCTGATCGTGGCCAACAAGCACCGGCACCGGAACGTCCATGTCTTCGTGTTCTTTATTTTTCTCGTCGCCAACATTGGCGGCTCGCTGACCCCGCTCGGCGATCCGCCGCTGTTCCTCGGCTTCCTCAAGGGCGTCGACTTCCTCTGGACCGTGGAAGCCATGTTCCCGCCCATGGCCACATCGGCCCTGATTCTGCTGGCGCTGTTCTTCGCCATCGACAGCTATTACTGGCATCAGGAACGCCACCGGCGGCCGGCGCACCCCACGGAGCGCGAGGTCAGGATCGAGGGACTGCACAACATCGTCTATCTCGCCGGCATTGTCGGCGCCGTTCTGTTCAGCGGCGTCTGGAAGCCGGGCATTGCGGTGCCGGTCGGCTTCGGCAACGCCATGCCGCTGGAAGGCGTGGTGCGCGACGTCATCCTGCTCGCGATCGCCTATATGTCCTTGCGCACGACGCGGCGGAACATCCGCATCGAGAACGCCTTCACCTGGATCCCGATCCAGGAGGTCGCGCTGCTGTTTGCCGGCATCTTCATCACCATCATTCCGGCGCTCGCCATTCTTCGTGCCGGGCACGACGGCGCGCTGGCCTCGCTGCTGGCCTTCGTCACCGGGCCGGACGGCCGGCCGATCAATGCCGCCTATTTCTGGCTGACCGGCGCACTGTCGAGCTTCCTCGACAATGCGCCGACCTATCTGGTGTTCTTCAATCTCGCCGGCGGCGACGCCCAGGCTTTGATGGGGCCGCTGTTCCACACGCTGCTGGCGATCTCGGCCGGCGCGGTTTTCATGGGCGCCAACACCTATATCGGCAACGCGCCGAACTTCATGGTGAAGTCGATCTGTGAGGAGCGCGGCATCAAGATGCCGAGCTTCTTCGGCTACATGGCGTGGTCGGGTGCGATCCTGCTGCCGCTGTTCGTGCTGCTGACCTTCCTGTTTTTCCGGTGACCGGCCGGCGAATCGGCTTGGCGAGGGACAGGTTTTTGCCGCCGCGATACCGTCAAAAAGCCCTGCGGCATCGGGCCTGAAGGCCACAGCTGTGTCGAAAATGCCCTATCCAAGGGCTTAAAATGCAGCTTCCTGTGATTATCCGGCCGCCGATGGGCCCAATCGCTTGCGAAAACTGGCGAATCTCATAGTGCTTCAAACAGCGCATTTTGCGCTTTAAGGAGCTTATTCTATGGCTACGAAACCCGCGGCCTCGGCGAAGCCGAAGGCCGCCAAGCCGGTCACCCTGAAGCAACTCGCCTACGCTCTGGCCGAGCAGCACGAGCTCACCAAGAAGCAGGGCGTCGAGATGCTTGACGAACTGGTCGCGATGATCACCAAGCACCTGAAGAAGGGTGAGCGGGTCAAGATCGCCGGTCTCGGCATCCTGCAGGTTCGCAAGCGCGCCGCCCGCATGGGCCGCAACCCGGCCACCGGCGAAGCGATCAAGATCAAGGCGTCCAAGAAGGTCGCCTTCCGCGCCGCCAAGGACCTCAAGGAAGCGATCTAAGCGATCGCTGCCTTTGGGTATGCAAAACCCCGTCGGGTTTCCCGGCGGGGTTTTTGTTTGTCTTTCTTATCCCTCCCCTGAAAGGGGAGGGTGGCGCGCGTTCGCGCGCCGGTGGGGCCGCGCATCCGCTGACCGTGGACGCCTAAAGGAAATCAAAAATTCGGAATTCCCTGATCATCTACATCTGAACTCGTTTCGCCATCAGCAACAATTGCCGTCAGTTTTTCTAAGGCTGCGTTTTGAATTTTATCATGGTATTTTTGGTGAAGCGATTTATAAAACTCATGGACATCGGTATCGCCTATAATCCAACCAACTTGATTATTGAATGCGGGGATATCGACAAGCTGCTCTATTTGAGCGGGTGAGAATTCGGTTTGCGCGGCGAGCTTTGCGACAATGCCGTGTGTGCTCGCAAACGAGCTGCTTCCTGCGAGCTGTTGAATGAGAAGGTCCCGTTCAACTTCGCCAGCGATTTTAATGTTCGGATATTTATCTTTGAAGAAGTCGGAGATCTTAGAATAGAAAAATAAAGAAGAGTTCTTGCTGCTGCTCCATTCGGCAAATAAGAACTCATTGACATTGCCGTCAACCAAGATCGACCTGAAATCTTTATCGGCGCTCACGATATATATGTCTGAGCCATTGGGTATCTCATTCAACAAGCATTCCCAATTCAATGCGTCACCCAACGAAAATTCTTTTCCCGGTGGATTTCCGAGCCGCACTCGTTTTAGGGCCTTGAGGTACAAGCTGTCGGTAGAGGCGATTTTTTTGCTTTTTTTGAACAGCGTGGATACGACATCATCTGCGGCGAGAATTCCAAGCTCAGCGTCTGACATAATTTGCTTAACTAACTTGGCATGCAGAGTGTCAGCTTTTTTCATTATATCGCGCAGTTCGGCATACTCTTCGTAATCTTTGGCGAACAATGGAAATGACAAGCTAAATTTAGCATCTTGGAGCTTGCGCATCGCATCCATTATTTTGGCGCTTCTATTGCGATCGAACTCATTCGTCACTTGTTCCGGGAGGAACAACTGAATTTCGTGGTTGTCAATTAGCGCGGCCAGCTTCTTTAACTCTTCAAGGTCCTCGTTAGTCAGGTGATAAAATGAAAGAAAAATATTGGTATCGATAAACAAGTTTATCATTTTCGTATCCGTCACGATTTAATAAATATAATACGTCGGTAGCGGCCTGGCTTCAATGGTGAGCGCCTTAATTGACGACTGACGTCGAGAAGGTCGCCTTCCGCGCCGCCAAGGACCTCAAGGAAGCGATCTAAACGATCGCTGCCTTTGGGTATGCAAAACCCCGTCGGTTCTGCCGGCGGGGTTTTTGTTTTTCTTTCTTATCCCTCCCCGAAGTCGGGGAGGGATAAAGCAGCTAGAAAATAATCCTTGACTATTATTCCCAATTACGTAGCTGACACCACAATAAGGGAATATAGTTCAATGGTCACCAAGAAGCATTCCCCCATGGGGAAGCGGCGAAACGCCAAATTGGACCCAAAATCTGGAAGCAATGCGAGCAACACCGGCGGGCGTAAACACGAGACTTTGAGAAGGGACTTCGTTGGGGACAGGCCAAAATTGTCTGATCCCAAGCGTGGTCCCGTACTCGAAGGGGTTCGGCAGGAAATCGACGGGCGCGGAGAGTGTATGGAAAAATGCGCGGCCAAGGACGAGTGTCGTGGTTTGCGTGTTGCCTTTGTCGGGGACTCCACCTGGGGGTTCCCCGTTGAATAAATAACCTCCACGATGCCAAAACGACCCGGGGTCGTTAATACTGTCGCAAAGGCCTATGTAAACGAGCCAGTTCTTTCCGGGAACGCGGCTCGACATGAACTCTTTTCGATCAGAGGGGGTGGCCGTCAAAGTCTTTAAATCGGCAAACTCAAAGCAGAACGTGACCATCGTTGCCCAAGCCGCTATTGCAGTGATGCTTTCAACATCGAGACTCGGCCAGTGACCTTTAGTTAGCAAAAGGAGATTTTGCTTCGCGGCCTCCTGAATGCCGCTCATCCATCCATTGTTGCACTCCGTACAAACAAGCTTCAGTTGGTGCGAGGCCGGGCTTCCGGGACGGTTCAGCTTGCCCTTAGCCATAGAGTTGATGGTCTCGCCAGTTACTGGATCAACCTGAGAAAATGAAGTAAAATGAGTTGTTTTGGAGAATGTCGATTTTATATTGTTTTTGAACCACTTGCCGAGAACGTGCTCAGCTGTAAGTTTTTTACGTTCGCCGCAGAAGATGCATTTATCAGGAGGCCTATGAGGGGTTCTCATGACTTCAAATAAAACCAGAAAAACTGCGTTAGAGGCAATCCTACGTGGCGCGTTCGCTGGCTCGCCAACGCCGCTAAAGGATATACCGACAAAAGACGGCGAGTCTCGGAAAAAGCGAACTAGCGACGTTTCCGCCGCCACTTCAAAAACCGCTTCGCGGCGAAAGAAAAGTCCGGCTTAGTGAGGTTGACGATATGTGAGGCGCTTGCCGTCACCGCCCTTAACAGCGAGCGCCGCACGTTCCCCGTCGGTCATGCTTCGGGTCGAATAGCGGAAATCAAATTCGGCCAGATAGCGGTGCAGGTTCTTTTCGGCGCAATGCTGATAGTTGCCCCGCATACCGCGCTTGAAGATACCGAAATAGCCTTCAACAGTGTTGGTCGTCACGTCGCCGCGAGCGTATTCCTTAGCGGCGTGCCGGACAGCTTCATGAGACGCGAATTCGAGACCGACGCCAACGTACAATCGGCTTTCGTCAGTGTGCAGGCGGCTTTCGTGGTGGACGTTTTCGCGCACGATCTTGGCGACGGTTTCGGCATCGCATGACGGGACATGGAACGAACGGACGTTGCCCGCTTCACGGTCAACAAGGCTGACAACGGCCATCTTGTGAGCGCCACCGGCCTGCTTTTTCCAGCCCTTCTTGCGGCCAATATAGGTTTCATCGGCTTCGACAACTTTACCGCTGCCGCCCATCGGAGGGGTATCGAGGCCGCCACGGCGCATCGCTTCCATGACGCGGTGGTGAAGAAACCAAGCGGTGTTGTACTGGCAGCCGAGATGGCGCTGTAGCTGGGTAGCGGTGAAGCCCTTTTTGGAAGACGCGTAGAGGTGGAAGGCGAGCGCCCAAGAGGTAAGCGGGGCATGGCTGCGTTCCATGACGGATTTGGTCTGGACGGTGAAGTCCTTGCGGCATTCCTTTTCGCCGCAGCGGTAGACGCCCGGCTTAGACTTGTTGGCGTACTGCTTAAGGCTGCCGCAGTGGGGGCAAACGGGGCCTTCCGGCCAGCGGGCGGCTTCAAACCAAACGCGAGCGGCGTCCTCGTTAGTGAAATGCGGTTCTTTGAATGAGTTTTTGGCCATCTGGGTCTCTCCAATGGTCGAAAGCTACATCATGGGGCTTGTGGTGTCAACTACGTAATTGGGCTATTATTCCTAGGACATTATAGGCTCATTGCGTCCTGTTCCAGCCGAGGGCGCTGTCATGAGGCGTCGTTTCAGTGGGAGCAGGGCGCGGTGCCCGCGGCCGGGGGAGGTAACGCAACCTCCGGGCTCGGGCGGCGACGGGGCTCCGCCCGGAGGCAATAAGACCTCCTGCAAGGAGCTTGCTGACGGTGAGCGCTACCTGCCGAAAGGCAGATCAGCCGCCGAAAGCGCGGCCCGTCGTCGTAACGACACCGCGATGGAGCGCCGCGGGGCGCATGTGTCCTCCGGTTGAGGGCACAGCGCACCGCAAGGTGCGAAATCAAAGGGCGCCTCGCGGCGCTCCATCCCCTCGGCATGTCCGGGGGAAGAAAAAGGAAGGCAGGCCGCCCCGGGCCTTTAAAGAACAGGGGCGATCAATCGCGTCTGCTGTTTGAAAATTGAATCGGAAGCGAGGCGCGTCATCCGCGCTTTCTTATCCCTCCTCGTCTTCTGCGAGGGATCAGAGCAACAAAAAAGCCGGAGCATGGCCCCGGCCTTCGTTCGTCATCGCTGTCGTGCGGTCAGCCCCTGAACGCCGGCTTGTGACGGCGGCGATCATTGGCCGGCTGGTAGGCGACACGGCAGTGGAAGCTGCAATAAGGCTGGTCCTCGGCGGCGTCGCCGCCGCAGAAGAAGAACTCCGGTCCCGACGGATCGCCCACCGGCCAGCGGCAGGTCTTCTCGTTGAGCTGCAGCAGGGTCTTGCGCTGCTCGAGAGGGATTTCCAGAAGCTCGGGTTCGGGCTCGACCTCGTAGTCGTAGGCCAGTGCGGTATTGCCACGCACCTGCGGCCGCTGCACCCGGATCATGTGGCCGGACGAGCGGGCCTTGCGCGGGCGTGGCGTGCTCGAGGATGGGCTCTTGGCCCGCCCGGACAGGCCGAGGCGATGGACCTTGCCGATCACGGCGTTGCGGGTGATGCCGCCGAGCTCGGCGGCAATCTGGCTGGCCGACAAACCGTCGGACCAGAGCTTTTTCAGGAGTTCGACCCGCTCATCGGTCCAGCTCATGGGGCATTTCCCTCGGCGATCCAGGCCCTTGGACAGAATCCACCCCCGTCGTCCGACACGGCTTTTCCGCGCCTGAACGTGTACGCTTCAGGGATGAACCAGATTTCGGCGGCGATACGCACGATATGTCGTATCGCCTGATTGAAAAACTACACTATGGGTTGACTCGGCCGCAAGCATTTGCCTCCCGCCAAAGCCCGCCTCCCACAGGTTTTCCTTTAGAATCCGCAACTGCGGTGATTTTGAGTCGCGAATCGGAGCCGGCCGTTTCGTTTGACTTGGGACCGGGGCAGCCTAAAATATTAAAAGTGCCGCCCGGCGAGGCGGCACATTTCGTTTCGGGCGCCGCCAGCCGGGAAAGCGCTCAGTCCAGGGGCCGGGTTCTTCGCACCCGGAGGCCGGGATTAGTCATCGGCGATAAACATCGACCGTCCTCGGTTTTTGTCGCCGGGGCGTGTTGTCGTTTCTGCATTGGCGCCCGAAAGGCGCTTGACTGTCAAACTTTGGAAAGAGACTGGCCGTGAGCTCGCATCTGTTGCCGACCTATGCCCGTGTCGACCTCGCTTTCGAGCGGGGCGATGGTGTCTGGCTGACGGCGACCAACGGCCGCCGCTATCTCGATTTCACCTCCGGCGTTGCCGTCAACGCGCTCGGCCATTCGCACCCGCACATGGTCGCCAAGCTGACCGAGCAGGCCGGCAAGCTGTGGCACACCTCGAACCTCTACCGCATTCCGGAAGGCGAGAAGCTCGCCGAGCGGCTGTGCCAGCACAGCTTCGCCGACTTCGTGTTCTTCCAGAACTCCGGCACCGAGGCGATGGAGTGCTGCATCAAGATGGCGCGGAAATACCAGTACGCCTCCGGCAAGCCGGAGCGTAACCGCATCATTACTTTCGAAGGCGCTTTCCACGGCCGCACGCTGGCTGCGCTCGCCGCCACCGGCAACAAGAAATACCTCGAAGGTTTCGGCCCCAACATGCCGGGCTTCGACCAGGTGCCGTTCGGTGACATCGAGGTCGTCAAGAAGGCGATCACGCCGGAAACCGCGGCCATCATCACCGAGCCGGTGATGGGCGAGGGCGGTGTGCGCGTCGTTCCTCATGAGTTTTTGCGCGCACTTCGCAAGCTGTGCGACGACAACGGCCTGCTGCTGATCTTCGACGAAGTACAGACCGGCGTCGGTCGCACCGGCGACCTATTCGCCTATCAGCACACCGGCGTGACACCAGACATCATGGGCCTCGCCAAGGCGCTTGGCGGCGGCTTCCCGATCGGCGCGTGTCTTGCCACCGCGGAAGCGGCCAAGGGCATGACCGCCGGCTCGCACGGTTCGACCTTCGGCGGCAACCAGCTCGCCATGGCGGCCGGCAATGCCGTGCTCGACATCGTCGCCGACAAGGCGTTCCTCGACGAGGTCAAGCGCAAGGGCCTGCTGCTGAAGCAGCGCCTCGCCGAGATCAGGGACCGCTATTCGTCCGTCGTCGCCGAAGTGCGCGGCGAAGGCCTGCTCATCGGCCTGCGCATGGTGCCGCCGGTCGGCGAAATGGTCGATGAATTGCGCAACGAACAGATGATCACGGTCGCCGCCGGCGACAATGTCGTGCGCCTTCTCCCGCCGCTCATCATCAGCGACGACGAGATCGGCGAAGCGGTGAACCGCATCGAGCGCGCCTGCGCCAAGCTGGCGCAAGCGCATCCGCGGCAAGCCGGAAAGCCGGGAGCGGCGGCATGAGCAAGGCCAGCAATCAGGTGAGGCACTTCCTCGACCTCACCGACATTCCGAAGCCGACGCTGAAGGAGATGATCACGCACAGCCGCGCCATGAAGGCCGCGCAGAAGCGTGGGCAGGGGCCGCGGCCGCTCGAAGGCAAGACCTTGGCGATGATCTTCGACAAGCCGTCGACCCGCACGCGCGTGTCGTTCGATGTCGGCATGCGCCAGCTTGGCGGCGAAGCGATCATGCTCACCGCGCAGGAAATGCAGCTCGGCCGCGGCGAAACTTTGGCCGACACCGCGCGCGTCCTGTCGCGTTTCGTCGATGCCATCATGATCCGGACGCTCGACCACGCCGAGGTCGCGGAGATTGCCGCCAACGCCACCGTGCCGGTGATCAACGGCCTGACGCGCCGCTCGCATCCGTGCCAGGTGCTGGCGGACGTCATGACTTTCGAGGAACATCGCGGGCCGATCGCGGGCCGCACCATCGCCTGGACCGGCGACGCCAACAATGTCTGCGCCTCGCTGATGCATGCCGCCGAGCGCTTCGACTTCGAACTGCGCGTGGCCTGTCCGCCGGAACTCAAGCCGAAGAAGTGGCTGGTTGACTGGGTGAAGGCCTCCGGCGCCAACATCACGATCGGCGACGACCCGGAAGCGGCGGTCAAGAATGCCGACTGCGTGTTCACCGACACCTGGGTGTCGATGGGCGACCGCGAGGCCAAGCACCGTCACAACATTCTCAAGCCCTACCAGGTCAACGCCGCGCTGATGGCCAAGGCCAAGCCGGATGCGCTGTTCATGCACTGCCTGCCGGCGCATCGCGGCGAGGAAGTCACCGATGACGTGATGGACGGGCCGCAGTCGGTGGTGTTCGACGAGGCCGAGAACCGTCTGCACGCCCAGAAGGGCCTGCTGGCCTGGTGCCTGCACGCCGAAAACGCTTAACCACCCGTCATTCCGGGGCGCTGGCATCGCGAGCGAACCCGGAATCCAGACGAAACATGCTGAGCCCGTGGCTGGATTCCGGGTTCGCGCTTTCAGCGCGCCCCGGAATGACGAGGTCAAAGGACTCGTCTTTCGTCCGATGCCCCCTACATAACCCCGCATGACTGAAACCAATTTAGATCTCATGGCCAATTCCCCCGACATTTCCCTTCCCGAGCGCGCCCCGTCCGCCCTGTCGGTCGATGACGCCGTAACGCCGTTCGAGGTGGCGAGCCTCGACCTGCGCGGCCGGCTGGTCCGGCTCGGGCCGATGGTCGATGAAATCCTGTCCAAGCACGCCTATCCGCTGCCGGTCGCCAAGCTTCTGGGCGAGGCCATCGTGCTGACGGTGATGCTCGGCTCGGCGTTGAAAATGCAGGGCCGTTTCATCCTGCAGGCCCAGACCGACGGCCCGGTCGGCCTGTTGGTTGTTGACTACACAACCCCGGGCCACGTCCGCGCCTGCGCCCGCTATGGCGCACCGGGCGTCGAGGCGCTGGTCGCGGCCGGGGAAGCCACGTCCGGCAATCTGCTCGGCAAGGGTCATCTCGCCATGACCATCGATCAGGGCGAGAACGCGCAGCGCTATCAGGGTCTCGTTGCGCTCGACGGCGACTCGCTCGAGGACGCCGCGCATGAATACTTCCTCCGCTCGGAACAGATCCCGACGCGGGTGCGTCTCGCCGTGGCAGAAGAGATCATGCCGGGCACTGGCGCCGGCAGCCATCGCTGGCGGGCCGGCGGCGTGATGCTGCAGTTCCTGCCCAAGTCGCAGACGCGCGCGCAAACCGATCTGCATCCGGGCGACGCACCGGAAGGCGTCGAGGTCGCGCCGGTGATCGAGGACGACGCCTGGGTGCAGGGCCGGGCGTTGCTCGAGACCGTCGAGGACATCGAACTGATCGACCCGGAACTGTCGAGCGAGCGGCTGGCCTACCGGTTGTTTCATGAACCGGGCGTGCGCGTGTTCAACGCGCAGGAGGTCAAGGCGCAGTGCTCGTGCTCGCGCGACGCCGTCGAGGCGATGCTCAAGAGCTTCTCGCAGGACGACCGCGATCACATGGTCGAGGACGGCAGGATTTCCGTGACCTGCGAATTCTGCAGCTCGACCTATGTGTTCCAGCCGGAAGACGTCGGCGCCAACGGCAATTAACTCTGCGCGCGCATTAACCTTGCGCCGGATGCGACAACGCGGCCCGACTCTCGATCAGGGAGTTCGGGCCGATGTTTTTTCTGACCAGAGTCTTGATCGCAGGGCTTGTCGCGACATCTCCGGCTCTCGCGCAAACTTGCCCGGTGCCGTTGGCGGACGCGCGCAAGCTGGTGCTGGTCACGCCCGACACCATGACAAGCACGACGGCGACGATGCAGCGCTATACGCGCAGCGCGGTGAACGGGCCTTGGCGCGCTGACGGCGGGCCGATCACGGCCACGATCGGCCGTGGCGGCCCCGCGTGGTCCCATGCTTTCCGCTCCTATGCGGCACCCGGCGAGCCGGTGAAGGTCGACGGCGACAAGCGCGTACCGGCCGGCATCTATCCGCTCGGCCGCAGCTTCGGTTTCGGACTGTCGCGACTGCGCGGCTACATGCGTATCGCCGAGGGCATGACCTGTGTCGACGATCCGGCCTCGCCCGCCTACAACACCATCACCTCGCGGGCGAAGGTTGGCTGGAAAGTCAGCGGCGAGAACATGTGGCGCATACCGGAATATCGTCGCGGCCTGGTCGTCAACTATCCGACCGATCGCGCCGCCAAGGCCGGCTCCTGCATCTTCATCCATGTGCGCAAGCCGGGTGCGCCCGGCACGTCCGGCTGCGTGTCGTTGCCGGAACCTGACGTCGAACGCCTCCAGCATTTTGCCTCGGGCGGCGCCGTGCTCGCTGTGGTGCCGCGCCAGGCGCTTGGCCGGTTCGCGGGGTGCCTACCTGACTAGTTCAGCACGCGCTTGCCGCTCTGCGGCGCGTCGAGCGAGAACAACGGAATGTCGATCTGGAAAGGCCGGCCGTCCTCTGTGATCATGCCGTAGGACCCTTCCATGAACCCTGAGGGCGTCGGCAGCGGCACGCCGCTGGTATATTCATAAGAATCGCCCGGTTTCAGGACCGGCTCTTCGCCGACTACGCCGGCGCCTTTCACCTCCTGCAGCCGGCCGAGCGCATCGGTGATCTTCCAGTGCCGGGTCTTGAGCTGGACGGTCTCGTCGCCGTGATTGACGATGTCGATTGTGTAGGCCCAGAAAAAATAGCCGCTGGCCGGCGACGACCTGTCCGCAAGGAAGCGGGGCTTCACGGTCACCTCGATCTTGCGGGTTACGGCTCGGTACATCTATATGCCTTAATTCGAACCGACGATTGTCACGGCCGGATCGCGCGACTCGCGACGATTATGGCCGATGCGGTGGACGAAAGAAAAGTGGTCTATGGCCCCGACCTCGAGTGAACGAGACCTGCGCCTCGACCTGTTTCGCGGGCTCGCGCTCTGGCTCATCTTTCTCGACCATATTCCATCCAACGCGGTGAGCTGGATCACGATCCGCAACTACGGTTTTTCCGACGCGACTGAAATCTTCGTCTTCATCTCCGGCTACACCGCGGCCTTCGTTTACGGCCGGGCGATGCAGATCAGCGGCTTCATCGTCGCCGGCGCGCGCGTGCTCAAGCGCGCCTGGCAGATTTATGTCGCCCATGTTTTTCTGTTCGCCATCTATCTCGCCGAAATCTCCTACGTCTCGCAGTCCTTTGAGAACCCGCTCTACACAGAAGAAATGGGCGTGCTGAACTTTCTGCAGAATCCGGACGTCACCATCATTCAGGCGCTGCTGCTGAAGTTCAAGCCGGTGAACATGGACGTGCTGCCGCTCTACATCGTCCTGCTGGTGTGCTTTCCACCGTTCCTGTGGCTGCTGTTGCGTTCGCCAGGTCTCGGCCTTCTGACCTCGGGCGTGATCTACGCGCTGGCTTACCTGTTCAATTGGAACCTGCCGGCCTGGCCCCAGGGCGATTGGGTGTTCAATCCGTTTGCTTGGCAGTTCCTGTTCGTGTTCGGCGGCTGGTGCGCGCTCGGCGGTGCGTCGCGGCTGTCGCGAGTGATCAATTCGCCGGTCACGCTGGCGCTCGCCGTGCTCTATCTGCTGTTCGCCTTCGCCATCGTGCTGACGTGGTACTTCCCGTTCCTCGGCGTCTACGTTCCACGCTTCATCAGCAATAATATCTACCCGATCGACAAGGCCGGCATGGACGTGCTGCGCGTCCTGCACTTCCTGTCACTGGCGATCGTCACGGTGCGGCTGGTGCCGCGCGACTGGCCGGCGCTCAGGTCGCCCTTCTTCCGGCCGGCCATTCTGTGCGGCCAGCATTCGCTCGGCATTTTCTGTCTCGGCGTGTTCCTGTCTTTTGCCGCGCACTTCGTCTTCACCGAAGTCTCCAACCGTATCCCGGTCCAGTTCCTTGTCAGCCTGGCCGGGATCGCCATCATGGCGGGCGCCGCATGGCTGATTTCATGGTACAAAAAGATCGAGAGACAGGGGCCGCGGCCGCCGGTTGCCAAACCGGGCTTCGCGGGGGGCGAGTGATGGAAGGGCGGCAAACCGGAGCGAGGGCCGTACCGATGCTGGCGCGGTTCGCCGGGCTGTGCCTTGCAACAATGGCATTCGGTGCCAGCGTACCGGCATTCGCCGGCCATCCCGCCGACTGCCGGGTCGACGGCGTATCGTCGGAAATTGCCTTTCCCCTGGCGCACGTCAGGCAGGCGATCGCCAGCAAGAAACTGTCGATCCTGGTCATCGGCACCGGCTCCTCACAACTGGGCGGCGCGGGCAAGGATGCCTATCCCGCAAGGTTGCATGTGGCGCTCGGCCGCCTGCTGCCGGGCGTGGCGGTCGCGGTTGCCTCGGACGTGGCGCAGAAAAGAACCGCGGCCGCCATGGTGAAAGCCTTGCCGCCGGCTTTGGCGGCCACCAAGCCGGATCTCGTGCTATGGCAGACGGCGACGGTCGATGCGATCCAGGCGGTCGATCCGGATCAGTTCAGCGAGGCGCTCGACAAAGGCGTGCGGTTGGCGCGGACCGCTGGCGCCGATGTTATTTTCATCAATCCGCAATACAGCCCACGCACCGAGTTCGTCATTGCGCTCGGAACTTACATCGAGAACATGCGCTGGGTCGCGGTGCAGCAGGAAGTACCGGTTTTCGACCGGTTCAACCTGATGAAGGCATGGTACGACCGCGGCACCTTCGACCTCTATTCGACGACCAAAAAACTTGATATGGCTGGCCTCGTGCATGACTGCATTGGGCGGCTGCTTGCGGATCTCATTGTCGAAGCAGCAAAGCCAGACCCGGCAGCCATCGAGAAGAGCAAATAGCTACCTGTTAAATGCTGGCGACAAGTTACTTGCCTCTGGGGTCCACACTGTGATGCGTCTCACTCTCGCCGGCCGGGCGATCAAATCGCTCGCCGCGGTGCTCTTGATGTTTGTAATCGCGGCGCCGGCCAATGCCTCCAGCCCGCCGTGCCGGAGCCAGCAGAGCCTGATCGGCCTTGGCGGTTCGCTGGCGCAGGTGGCGCGCCGCATCGATGCCGGCCAGACCGTGACCATCGTCGCCATCGGTTCATCGTCGACGGCCGGTGCGGGCGCGACGTCGCCGGCCATGAATTACCCGAACCGGCTGGCGGTCGAACTGCAGCAGCAGTTCCCCAAGGCGCGCTTCAACGTCATCAATCAGGGCGTCAATGGCGAGGAAGTGGCGGACATGCTGCGCCGCTTCGACACGGCGGTAATCGCCAACAAGCCCGACCTCGTGCTCTGGCAATTGGGCACCAACTCGCTGATCCGCGATCATGCGATGAGCGATCGCGGCGCCTCCATCCGCATGGGCCTGTTCAAGATCCGGGCGACCGGCGCCGACACGATCCTGATCGATCCGCAATACGCGCCGAAGGTGATCGCCAAGCCGCTGGCGCCGCAGATGGTCGACTTCATCGCCGAGATCTCGCGCGACGAGAATGTCGGCCTGTTCCGGCGTTTCGCGGTGATGAAGCACTGGAGCGAAGTCGAGCGCCTGCCGTTCGACGCCTTCGTCATCGCCGATGGTCTGCACATGAACGATTGGGGCTATGGCTGCATGGCACACAACCTCGGTGTCGCCATCGCCGAGACGGTGAAGCGTCCGATCGTGGCGGCCAAGGCGTCCGCGAAATAGCGCGGCCGGACCGCGGGCCTCACACCTTTTCGAGCGCCGCCAGCAAGTCCTCGGCGATATCGTCCGGGTGTTCGAGCCCGCACGACAATCGCACCAGCCCGTCGCCGATGCCGAGCTCCGCGCGCTGTTCCGGCGTCAGACGCTGATGCGTTGTCGTCGTCGGATGCGT
>Ga0180223_1000945_pt1 | contig 27260 bp, 27 predicted proteins | sample eDN5th30CKraftOP_FD_151337 | JGI IMG/M metagenome (GOLD analysis project Ga0180223, IMG submission 151337) | Enriched Organic Plus compost microbial communities from Emeryville, California, USA - eDNA 5th pass 30_C Kraft OP (version 2) (version 2) ... | reverse complement strand
GAGCGCGACCTCGAACTGACACAGAAGGAGAGCATCAATGGTTGACGCTGCGATCGCCGCGTTCCTGGCCGAGCAGACGGAGGCGGTGACCTCGACGCCGCCGCACATCCCGTTCTCGCGCGAGGAATACGCCGCGCGGCTGGCCAAGCTGCAGACCGCGATGGCCGAGGACGGCATCGACACCCTGATCCTGTCCTCCCCCGAGGCACAGAACTGGCTGCACGGCCTCTCCCTGCGCTGGTACAAGATGCAAGGCCCCACCGAATGGCGCCCGCTGACCTGCACCGTCGTGCGCGTCGACGCCGGATACATGCTGTTCGAAGGCATCGAGCACGGCGAGATGATCCGCCGCACCTCGGTCGCCGAAGACGTGCGCCTGCTGCCGCGCTACGAGCGCGCCGGCATGCTCCAATACATCCTCCGCGAAACCACCACCGCAGGCTGGATCACCGGCTCCCGCGTCGGCCTCGAACTGTTCGCCGCGGTCCCGAACCCGGCCGTGTCGGCGATGATCTCCGGCGCGATCCTGGACGCCGGCGGCCGCGTCGTCGACGGCACGCTCACCGCACGCCGGGTGCGTCTGATCAAATCCAAGGCCGAGCTCGAGATGGTCCGCAAGGCCGCCGAGATCTGCGACGCCGGACTCACCCACCTCGCCCAGGTCCTGCGCCCGGGCATGACCGAGCTGGAAGCCCACGGCGAACTCATCAAGGGCCTGTCCGCCGCCGGCGGCGAGCCGGCCGGCATCCACCAGGTCGCATTCGCCGGACTCGCCGGACTCGGCGTCTATCACGAGATCTCGGGCCGCCGGGTGCTGACCAAGGACGACTTCCTCGACGTCGACCCCTGTGGCGTGTTCAACCGGTACCACGCGAACCGCAGCCAGGCGTACGCGTTCCGGGAACCCCCGGAGGCCGCGGTCGCGCTCATGGACAAACTCGCCGGCGCGTTCGAGATCCTGACCACCAAGGCCCGTCCCGGGGTGCGCATCGGCGACGTCTGCGCCGAGCTGTACGCCTATTACCAGGACGCCGGCGTGTTCGAGTTCAACGAGAACATCTGGATCGGCGGCTATGAGATGGGCATCGCCTTCCCGCCCGACTGGGTGGGCGAATGGAAGTTCAGCGTCGTCGGGGGTGAGGGCGACGACCGCGTCTTCGAGTCCGGCATGGTGACCAACTTCGAGAGCATGTGCGGCATCGGCCTGCTCGACACCTTCATCATCGACGACGACGCCACCGAGCTCCTCTCGAAGCTTCCCCACGAGTTCATCGTCGTCGACAACTGACGGCGATGGCATGCGGCCATACCCCGGCCGCGCACCACCGCACCACCCGAGTCCGAACGTTCCCCCAACGAGAAGCAGGAATCACATGCGAAACATCCGTCCCCTTGCCACGATCGGCGCGCTCTCCGTCGCGCTGATCGCCATGACCGGCTGTGCCGGCGGCTCCGACGCCGGCTCCGACTCCGCCGCAGGCGGCGACGACAAGCTCGTCATCGCCAGCTGGGGCGGCGCCTTCACCGAGGCGACCCGCACCAACCTCGCCGAGCCCTTCGAGGAGGAGACCGGCATCAAGGTCGAGATCGTCGACGTGCCCGGCACGCAGGTCACGCAGATGCAGCAGATGGTCGACGCCGGCGACGTCCAGTGGGACGTCATGGACAGCCTCGGCGCGGCCGACGCCTTCTACATGTACCAGGAGGGCCTGATCCAGGAGCTTCCGGCCGAGCTCGCGACGAGCCTCACCGAGACCCTGGGCGAAGAGAAGATGAGCGAGTTCGGGTTCACCTTCGCGAACCTCGGCTACGTCATCGCCTGCAACAACGCCTCCGGCAAGGAGTGCCCCGACTCGCTCGAGGGCTTCTTCGACCCCGCCGCGTTCCCCGGCAACCGCGAGATCCCCGGTGAGTACTACAGCCAGCTCGCCGCGGCACTCGTGGCCGCCAGCGGCCAGGACACCATGAGCGACGACATCGACCTCGACGCGGCGCTTGCGCAGCTCAGCCAGGTCGAGCCGGCGACGACGGTCTGGTACACCAGCGGTGACCAGCAGGAGCAGGTGCTGCGCCAGGGCGAGGCCGACTTCGGTCTCATCTACAGTGGCCGCGCCTACAACCTCGTCGACGAGGGCCTCGACATCGAGGTGAACTGGTCGGGCGTCTACGACCCGGGCTACACCGCGATCGCCACCGACGCGCCGCACCAGGCCGCTGCCGAGAAGTTCATGCAGTGGGTCGCGGAGCACCCCGAGGCGCAGGCTGGCTTCGCCGAGGACATGAGCTACGGTGTCCCGAACGCCGAGGCGCTCGAGGTCATGCCGAAGGAAGCCGCTGAGCGCCTCGCCGACTACCCCGCGAACTTCGAGAAGCTCGTCCAGCAGAACTTCACGTGGTACCTGGCGAACAAGGACGCGATCGACAACGGCATCCGGAACATCGTCCAGGGCGGCTGATGTCTTCCACTCGCGCTCACGACGCGAAGGGTGCCACCCGGTCCTCCGGGTGGCACCCCCACCTCGGCCCCTGGCAGGGGCTGCTGTTCGCGGCGCCCGTCCTCGCCGCCATCGCGTTCTTCGTCGTCTACCCGCTCGTCCAGCTGTTCATCCAGGCCTTCTCCGACGGCGCTGGACTGGAACGGTTCGCCGAGGTCTTCACCAACCCGGTCAGCGTCCGCGCGCTGACGACCACGATCGTCGACAGCCTCATCGTCGCGCTCATCGCGGTGCTCGCCGGCGGCCTCATCGCCTGGACGCTGCACGCCACCACGCGCCGCTGGCTCCGGGTGCTGACGTGGATCGCGCTGCTCATCCCGTTCACCATGGGCACGATCGTCAAGAACTACTCGATCCTGTTGCTGCTCGTGGCGAACGGCCCGATCAACTCCGCGCTGCTCGGCCTCGGCGTCATCGACCAGCCGCTGCAGCTGCTCTACACGCCCATCGCGGTCGTCTACGGCATCGCCTACTCGCTGCTGCCCTACGCCGGGCTCACCCTCTTCTCGGTCTTCTCGCACGTCGACCACAACCTCATCGCCTCCGCGAAGGTCCTGGGTGCGACGCGAATGACCGCGCTCCGCACGGTGATCTTCCCGATCGTGCGCGGCGGCATGCTCACCACGGCAGCCCTCATCTTCGTGCTGTCGCTCGGGTTCTACGTGACGCCCGTGCTGCTCGGTGGGCTCAGGTCCCCGTTCCTCGCGACCGTGATCAACCAGCAGATCTTCACGCTGTACGACTTCCCCGGCGCCTCCGCGACCGCGATCGTCGTGCTGCTGATCGCGCTCGTCGCTCTGGGCGCCGCGATCCTCGCCGGCGGGCGGAACGCAGGAAGGCAGATGCTGCGCTGATGGCCACCCAACCCGTACGCCCCTCCGAGCGCGTGTTCTCGATCCTCACGGGGATCGCGATCGGCGCGATCATCGTCATCGTGCTCGCGCCAGCGGTGCTCGCGGTGGTGCTGTCGTTCTCGACGGACAGCGCCATCTCGTTCCCGCCGAAGAACTGGGGTTTCGACCGCTACGTCGACTTCTTCACCTCGCCGCAGTGGACGGATCCGCTGTTCCTGTCGATTCGGCTGGGCCTGATGAGCGCGCTGCTCGCCCTGATCGTCGGCCTGGCCACACTCATCGCCGTGCACCGCTCCCGGCTGCCCTTCCGCGGCGGCATCGAGACGCTGAGCCTCGTGAGCCTCGTGCTGCCGGTGTCGGCCTACGCGGTCGCCATGTTCGTCGTCTATTCGGCGACGGGCCTGCGCGGCACTGAGATCGGCATCATCATGATGTACGCCATGCTCGGCCTGCCCATGGTCGTGCTGATCGGCGGCACCGCGATTCGGCAGCTGAACGGCGACGTCGAGCTCGTCGCGAACGTGCTCGGCGCGTCGAAGTTCCGCGCGTGGGGCGGGCTGACGTTCCCGATGCTCGCGCCGGCGTTCATCGCCGCCTTCGCGGCCGCGTTCCAGCTCGCGTTCGAGGAGGCCGTGTTCATCGACTTCCTCGGCGGGCCGGGGTTGAAGACCCTCCCGAAGGCGATCTCCGACTCCGTCCGGTACGGCAGCGACCCGGTGATCACCGCGATCGCCGCAACCCTCGTGATCATCACCACCGTCTTCGTCGCCATCCCGCTCGGCGTCGCCAGAGGAAGAAAGCATGACTGACAACACACAACCGGCAGTGCGCCTCGACCAGGTCAGCCGCCTCTTCGGTTCCGACTATGCCGTGCAGGATGTCTCGCTCGACGTTGCGCAGGGCGAGCTGATCTGCCTGCTCGGGGCCTCAGGCTCGGGCAAGACCACCCTGCTCCGCATGATCGCGGGCTTCGACTCCCCCACGAGCGGCCGCATCATGCTCGGCGACCGTGACGTGTCCAAGCTCGCGCCGTCACGGCGCGAGATCGGGATGGTCTTCCAGAACTACGCCCTCTTCCCCACGCTCACCGTGGAGAAGAACGTGGAGTACGGGCTGCGCATGCGGGGCTGGTCCGCACGCGATCGATCGCGTCGCGTCGCCGAGATGCTCGAGCGCATGCACCTGTCCGCGTTCGCGAAACGTCGGCCGTCGCAGCTGTCCGGCGGCCAGCAGCAGCGCGTCGCGATCGCGCGCGCCCTCGCCTACTCGCCGAAGCTGATGTTGATGGACGAGCCGCTCGGCGCGCTCGACAAGGCGCTCAAGCAGGACATGCTGCGGGAGATCCGCGAGGTGCATCGCGAGTTCGGCACGACGATCCTCTACGTCACGCACGACCGTGAGGAGGCGCTGACGCTCGCGGACCGCGTCGCGATCATGCGCAACTCCAAGCTCGTCGCCTGCACGCCCGTGACCGACCTCTTCCATGCCCCGCCGACGGCGTACGCGGCCGAGTTCTTCACGGGCGCGAACCTCATCCCGGTCGACCGGCTCCCTGGCGCCGAGGATCAGGGCCCCGCCGGCGTCGACCTTGTGGCGTCGGTCCGTCCGCGCGACCTGACGCTCGGTGTCGCCCAGCAGGGCTGGACCCTGCAGGGCACGGTCGCCGACAGCATCTTCCTCGGCGACGACGCCTCGCTCACGATCGACCTCAACGGGCTGTCCGTCGTCGCGCAGGTGCCCCTGTCCGCCGCCGCCGCCAGCCCGGTCGGCAGCTCGGTACGCGTCGCCGTCGAACGATCCACCATTCACGTTCTCGAAGACGACAGGAAGTGACCCGATGAGCGCGGTCGGAACCACAGCGACCACCACCATCCCGAGGGGCAGCGGACCCATGTGGTTCGCCGACCCGGCGCGGCCCGCGGCGCGCGCCCGCCTGAGCGGCCCGACGAGCGTCGACGTGCTGGTGATCGGCGGCGGCTACACGGGTCTCTGGACGGCCATCCGGGTCGCCCAGCAGCGTCCCGAGGCGAAGATCCTGCTCGTCGAGGCCGAGCGGGTCGGCGGAGCGGCGTCGGGCCGCAACGGCGGCTTCGTGTCGTCGAGCATCACGCACGGGCTCGCGAACGGCCTCCGGCACTGGCCGAAGGAGATCGACCAGCTCGAGCGACTGGGCCGCGCGAACCTCGAGGGCATGCGTCGAGACCTCGAGGAGTTCGGCGTCGACTGCAGCTTCGAGCACGTCGGCAAGATCGCGGTCGCGGTGCACCCGCACCAGGTGGACGAGCTGCGCGCCGGTGTCGAGACGGCCGCGCGGTATGGCAAGACCACGCACTTCCTCACGCGCGAGGAGGTGCGCGAGCGGGTCGACTCGCCGACGTACCTCGCCGGTGTGTGGGACCCGACCGGCAACGCCCTGGTGAACCCCGCGCGTCTCGCGTGGGGGCTCGCCGAGACGGCCGAGCGGCTCGGCGTCACGGTCGCCGAGCACACGCCGGTGCGCTCGATCCACGACCGCGGCAGCGTCGTGGAGGCGGTCACGGACGCCGGCACGATCCGGGCCGCGTCGGTCGTGCTCGCGACGAACGCGTTCCCGGCGCTGCTCAAGCGCCTCAGCCTGTACACGGTCCCCGTCTACGACTACGCGCTCGGCACGGCCCCCCTCACGCCCGAGCAGATGGCCGCGATCGGCTGGAGCGGGCGCGAGGGCCTCACCGATGCCGGCAACGAGTTCCACTACTACCGGCTCACCGACGACAACCGCATCCTGTGGGGCGGGTATGACGCGGTGTACCACTACGGCAGCAAGATCGCCCCCGAGCTCGACGAGCGACCCAAGACGTTCGCGGTGCTCGCGGAGCAGTTCTTCGAGACGTTCCCGCAGCTCACCGGGCTCGGCATCGATTTCGCGTGGGGCGGCGTGATCGACACGTGCACCCGATTCAGCCCGTTCTTCGGCACGGCGCTCGGCGGCAAGGTCGCGTACGCCATGGGCTTCACCGGCCTCGGCGTGGGTTCGACCCGCTTCGCGGCGGACATCGTCACCGACCTGCTCGCGGGCCGCGAGACGGAGCTCACCCGGCTCAAGATGGTGCAGACGAAGCCCATCCCGTGGCCGCCGGAGCCGCTCCGCGCGTTCGGTATCGAGGTGACCAAGAGGTCGCTCTCCGCTTCCGACCACAACGGCGGCAAGCGCAATCTCTGGTTGAAGGCGCTCGACGCAGCGGGCGTGGGCTTCGATTCCTGATCCGTCAGCCGACGACACGCCACGGGCCGGCCGGTCTCGCCATGTGCGAGGCCGGCCGGCCCGTTTCGGTGCAGGGCGGATGCCTCGGGGTCAGCGCAGCCAGGCGGCGACCAGTCGCGCGACCGACGCACGGAACTCGCCCGGGTCGCCCGCGCGAAGGCCCAGCCGCTCCCCGGCCTCCGCGACCGGCCTCGCCGGCTCGTCGCTCCACAGCTGGGTCTCCGCGACATCGACGGATGCGGCGCCCCACGCCTGCTCGAGGGCGACCTGCCCGATCGTGTGCGCGAGCAGTGCGTGCGCGGCACGGGCGGCATCGTCCACGGACAGCCCACCCGCGACGAACCCCTGGCCGAGCCGCTCGATGAGCCCGACTGTGCCGGCTCCCGCGACACCGTCACCGGTGACGAGTGACACGGCGCCGGGATGCTCGCGCAGCCGACGGCCGAGGTCGATGGCCGCGGCGACCAGTCGCTCGCGCGCAATCTCGTCCGAAGCCGCATCCGCCGCATCCGTCGCATCCGTCGCGCCGGCCGCATCCGCCATGCGAGCCGCATCCGTCGCGTCAGCCGACACGCCCGCGAACAACGCCTCGACCATGGCCCGCAGCAGGTCCTGTTTGCTGGGGAAGTAGGTGTACATCGCGGTGGGCGTCAGGCCGAGCGCGGCCGCCACGCCCCTGATGGAGACCGCGGCGAACCCGCTCTGCTCGAGGATCTCGAACGCGGCGGTGACGATGCCTGACTGCGTGATACTCCGACGAGGGCCCGGCCTCATGCCGGCAGCGCCGCCTCGATCGCCGCGATGACGGCCGGGTCATCTGGCTCGGTGCGCGGCCGGAACCGGGTCACGGTGCGGTCGGGAGTGACGAGGAACTTCTCGAAGTTCCAGCTCACTCGGCCCGCCTTGCCCTCGGCGTCCTGCGCCTTCTTCAACTCGGTGTACAGCGGGTGCTCGCCCTTGCCGTTGACCCGCACGCGGTCGAAGATCGGGAACGTGATGCCCCACGTGGTGGAGCAGTACTCGCTGACCGCCTCGTTCGTCGACAGCTCTTGGAGGAACTGGTTGCTCGGGAACCCGAGGACCGTGAGCCCGCGGTCGGCGTAGGTGCGCTGCAGCGCTTCGAGCTTGGCGTACTGCGGTGCGAGGCCGCAGCGCGATGCCACGTTCACGATCAGCACCGCCCGTCCGGCGAAGTCGGCGAGCGACGTGGTGCCGCCGTCCATGGTCGTGATGGGGATGTCGTCGAGGCTGCTCACGCGCTCACCGTAGCGCACCAGCCCGGACGGCAGCCTCGGTGCGGGTCGTGGCGCCGAGCTTGCGGAGGATCGCGGAGACATGCACGCTCGCGGTCTTCCCGCTGATGAACAGACGTTCCCCGATCTGCTTGTTGCTGAGACCTTCGGCCACGAGGTCGAGGACCTGCCGTTCACGGGCCGTGAGCTGGACCGCACCGCCGGCCTCGGCCGGCTCGTTCCGCGGCGGCCCGACGCCGAGCGCGAGGCCGCCGGCCTCGGCGACCGATTCGATGCGAGCACGGACGAGCCCGACCCCACGGCGATTGGCGAGTTCGAAGGCGGCCCGCAAGCCCTCGCGTGCCGATGCGCGCTCGCCGGCGGCCAACTCGGCCTCTGCGAGCCCGAGCATCGCATACGGCTCGAGGAAGACGGGTGTCTCAGGCGCGGCCGCGGCCTGCCTTGCGGCGTGCCACGCCTCCCGTCGTGCTCCGATGTCGTCGGCGGCGACCAGCTCGGCTTCGAAGAATGCGCGCCAGAGCGGCGTGTTCGGCCAGAACGCGACGCGCTCGAGGATGCCGCGGAGGGCCGCCTCGGCGGCGGGGCTCGCCGCCGCCGACTCCGCCCCGGTGACCCGAGTGCTCCTGGCCGCCGCGACCACGCGCGCGGCGGCCCACAGGTACGGCAGCGCATAGCCCGGGTGCGGCAGGAGGGGCTCGTCGGTCAACGCCGCGACCTCACGCCAAGCGCCCTCGATGTCGCCGCACTCCAGCATGAGCTCGGTGGCCACTCGGCCGACCGCGAGCCGCGCCTGCATCTCCAGCGCCATCACGGACGACAGCGCGGGTCGAGCGGCCAGATGGAGCGCCGCCGCTTCGTCGAGCTCACCACGCCAGACCAGCGACCAGATGCGGGCGCGCAGGAGGTACGCCGAGAACGAGGTCGGCGGATCGAGGCTCAGCGCCCGATCGACGAGCGCGTCGGCGGCCGCCCATTCCCCGAGCGCGAACAGGGGGTCGACCGCGTTCGAGGCCAGGATGACCCCCGAGCTGCGTTCGAGACCCTGCTCGCGGGCGCGCGCGAGCCCCTCTTCTGCCGTGCGCACCGCCTGACCCAACGCCCCCAGCAGGAAGTGCAGGTCGCTCGCGTTGGTCCAGTATCTGAGCAGCGCGGGGCCGTCGCCGTCGGCGAGCTCGCGCGCCTCCTCGAGTCCCTCGAGCGCCGCCGCCACATCGCCGAGCTCGGCGCGGGCGACCGAGGCGATGTTCTTCGCGACCGAGGCCGCACGCGCCGAACCGACCGTGAGGGCGAGCTCGAGGGCGTCGTCGGCCACGCGGCTCGCCGCAGCGAAATCGCCCGCGAGCAACAGCCGCCCCGCGAGCGAGATCAACACGGAGGCTCGCAAGGTGCGCGTGGCCGGGTCGTCGCGACCCTCGAGTCGCTCGAGTGCCTGACGGAAGTACGGGGCCGACTCCCCCTCGCCGAGGCTCGCCAGCACGAGGCCGTGATCGCGGAGCAGCCGCGGAAACTGGTCGTCGTCTTCCGGGCATTCGGCGAGCGCCGCCCGGACGAGCTCCAGCGAGCGCCTGCTCTCGCCGGCGTTCCGCAGATGCGACGATGTGCGGCCCATGAGCTCGACCTTGCTCATGTCCGCGACGCGCTCGGGGTCGGGCACAACCTCCCAGAGCGAGATGGCGCGTTCGCCGAGCTGCGCGGCGGTCGCGTACGCCGCCGCAGCCCTGGCCTCGCGCATGGCCTGGATGGTCGCGGGGAATGCCCGGGTCGGGTTGTGCGCCCCGAGCCAGTGGAAGGAGATCTCCGCCGCCAGGCGGCGGCTGCCGTTCGCCGACGCCGCCTCGTACGCCTCGGCGTACCGGGCGTGGAAGCGTGCGCGTTCGCCCGGGAGCAGGTCGGCGAGAATCGCCTCGCGCACGAGGGCGTGACGGAACGCGTAGTCGTCGCCGTCGATCGTGAGGACGCCGGCGACCACGGCCTCTCTCGCTGCGGGCTCGAGCCGGTCGGCGGGCGTGGGGGAGACCTCGGAGAGCAACGTGTGGGGCACCCGCACGCCACCCGTCGAGATGAGTCGGAGCAGTTCTTGCGCGTCGTCGGACAGCCGTTCGTAGCGGACGAGCAGTACATCGCGCAGCGTGTCGGGCAACCGGGCGTCGTCGCGGCAGCCGTCGATGACCATGAGCTCCTCGACGAAGAAGGGCACGCCCTCGCTCCGGCGGAACACCCGATCGATCGCGGCAGCGGTCGGCGCCTCGCGCCCGCCGCTCAGGAGACGGGCGAGCTTGCCGACCTGCGCGCGGGTCAGCCGCGCGAGCTCACGACGATCGGCGTTGCGGTCGCGCTCGATCTCGGTGAGGAACGCCCGCACCGGGTGCCCGCGACCGACGTCTTCGGTGCGGTAGGTGAGCAGCAGCAGGATGCGCCCGGCCGTGAGCGCTCGGATCAGAAACCGCACGAGGGCGAGCGACGCGGCGTCGATCCAGTGCAGGTCTTCGAGCACGAACAGGATCGGTCGCTCACGCGACATCGTCTCGAGCAGCACGGCGATCGCCTCGTGCAGCTGCCCGGTGGCGGCAGCGCCGCTCGGGGCCGGTGGCGCACCGTCGGACTCGCCGTTGCTGAGTTCGGGGAGCAGGGCCGTGAGTGCGGCGCGGCCCGGGCCGACGGACGCGAGCACCTGCTCGGCACCGACCTCGGCCACCAGGGTGCGCAGTGCGGCCTTCACCGGAGCGTAGGCCGCGGCGACGTCGCCCAGGTCGACAGACTGGCCGGCGAGCACCCGCACCTCGCCCCCGATCCCGTGCAGGAACTCGCGCAGCAGACGGGTCTTCCCGATGCCCGCCTCGCCCCCGAGCACGGCCGTTCGGGGCGTGCCGTCACACGCCGCCGCCAACGCCTGATCGAGCCAGGCCAGGTCGGCGTGCCGACCCACCATCTCAGGGCTAGAGACCGACGCCGTCACCCTTTCATGGTCCCACGGACCACCGACACGGAGGAGGCCGGCGAGGCGCGCCGAGGCCTCACCGCAGCGCGAGTCGCGCGGCGCGCGCCGGCCGCCGGTGGCGACGGGTGACGGATGCCTCGGGCGCCTCGCCGCCGGGCCGATCGCGTTCGACCGCCTGGCGGCGACGCTCGATCTCCAGTTCCGCGTTCCGGAGGTCGGCGTCGCGGAGCGACATGACGAGGAATTCTGACGAGTACTGCATGGCGGCCTCCTGAGTGGATGCCTCCAGCCTCCGACCTAAGGTAGGCACGCCTCATCGGGCGTCCGCCCTATTTCTGCGAGGGCTGGGTCTGAGTCGGCCGGGTCTGAGTCGGCTGGGTCTGAGTCGGCTGGGTCTGAGTCGGCTCGATGGGATGGGTCAGGGTCGGTGGGATGAGTCAGCGCCTGAGATCAGGCGAACCGGGTGGGTGTGCGGTGATAGCCGTCGCGACGCAGCTGGACCACGGTCGCGGCGAGTCCGGCGAGGCCGAGCGCTGCGACCCCGAGAACGAGCATGAGCGTGAACATGAGCCACCTCCTTTCCGAGAACCGAGCCTCGCGGTTCCCACGGTCGGCGTCGTCAGCACGCCCCCGGAATCACCGACCGATGAGCCCGCAAGTGCACACCCCTGGCCTGCCTCAGGGGCCGAACACGTAAAGTGGGCGCAGCGAACGAGCGGGAGCCCTGTGAGATCACCTTTGCGTCACCGAAGCATCCTGATCGCGCTCATCCCGGCGTCGCTCCTGCTCGCCGGATGCGTCCAGCAGTCCCCACTACCCGCCGAGACCGTCGTCGTCACGGTCACGGCGACGCCCACGCCGACCGCCCCCGTGTCACCGGCCGCAGCGGCGCCCGAACCGGTGCCCGCTCCCGCGCCCGCGCCCGCGCCCGTGCCGAACGCGCCGGCGCCGGTCCCGGAGCCCGGGCCCGCATACGACACCGGGCCGACGACCGGCGCCACCGGCGCCGCGACCTTCGACGCCGAGGGTATGCCGATCCGCTACACGGTCATGGAGGGCGACAGCTTCTTCGACATCGCCCAGCGATTCGAGGTCCCGCAGCAGCAGTTGCTGCGCATGAACCCGCAGATCCACGACTTCGGCGAGACCGTCTACATCGGCCAACAGATCAACCTGGACTGGACGAAAGAGGGCCTCGGCTGATGCATCCGGTCGTCGAGTTGGAGCCGTGGCATCCGTGGCCCCTGATCTTCCCGGCCATCGTGCTCGCGCTCGGCGCGGTCCTGGCGATCGCGGGCCGCAGCCGGCGATGGATGCGCGACATCGGGTACGTCCTCGTGGTCGGCGGGCCGCTGGCCGCCCTCGCGATGCTCGGACTGCTCTCCGGATCCTGGGATCAGACGCAACGGCGCGACGCCCTCGTCGGGCTCGGCTACGAGGGGCCGACGTTCTCGGGCGGCGAGGGCATCGTGGGCGGCTCCCCCGGCGCCATCGACTTCGCCGCGCAGCGCGACGGGATCGCGGTCGAGGGGCAGCTCGTGCCGCTCGGCGACGCGAGATGGCGGGTCGTCGAAGACCCGTGACCGGCGACCACTCCCGCCGCTCGGGGGGTAGCGTGGAGACGTGCTCACTCCGCCTGTGACCCCGAAACGACCGATCCAGCGCGAACACCATGGCGACGTGGTCGTCGATGAGTACGAATGGCTCAGGGTCAAAGACGATCCGGCGGTCATCGCGCACCTGCACACCGAGAACGCCTACACCAAGGCGAAGACCGACCACCTCACGCTCCTCACCGAGCAGGTGTTCGAGGAGATCACCCGGCGCACGAAAGAGACCGACCTGTCGGTGCCGACCCGCGAGGGCGACTGGTGGTACTTCACGCGCACGGTCGAGGGGTTGCAGTACGGCATCCACTGCCGGGTTCCCGCCGGCGACGACTGGGAGCCGCCCGTGCTGCCCGAGACGACGGGCGACGAGCTGACGGATGCCTCGTACGAGGCGCTTCCCGACGAGCAGGTGCTGCTCGACGAGAACGTCGAGGCCGAAGGTCACGAGTTCTTCGCGCTCGGCAGCTTCGATGTGACCGGTGACGGTTCGGTCATGCTCTACGGCATCGACGTGGAGGGCGACGAGCGGTACACCGTGCGGTTCCGCTCGCTCGATGGGTCGGGGCGCCGGATCGACGACGTCCTCGAGGGCACCGCCGCGGGAGCGGTCTTCGACGCGAGCGGGCGGTACGTGTTCTACGCGACCGTCGACGACGCGTGGCGGCCGGACACGGTCTGGCGGCACGAGCTCGGCACGCCGCGCTCGGCCGATGTCGAGGTGTTCCACGAACCCGACGAACGCTTCTGGCTCGGCGTGGGCCTCACCCGCAGCCGGCGGTACCTCGTGATCGAGGCCGGCTCGAATGTGACCAGCGAGTCCTGGCTGCTCGACGCGGCCGACCCGACGGGTGAGTTCCGGGTGGTCTGGCCCCGGAAGGACGGGGTCGAGTACGACGTCGAGCACGTGATCGCCGGCGGCAGGGACCGCCTGCTCATCCTGCACAATGACGGAGCCGTGAACTTCGAGCTCGTCAGCGTCGCCGCGGAAGATCCGCAGGGCGCGCGCCGCATGCTGCTCCCGCACAACCCCGACGTGCGACTGGTGGGCGTCGACGCGTTCCGCGATTTCGTGGCGCTCGAGTATCGACGCGACGGCCTGCCCCGCGTCGCGGTCGCGAAGGTGCCGCCGCAGGGCCTTCCCGACGACGCGACGCCCGACGACACGCTGCACGAGCTGCCCACTGAGGAGGCGCTCTTCTCGGTCGGCGTCTCGGCCAACCCGGACTGGAACCAGCCGACCCTGCGCATCGTGGGGACGAGTTTCGTGACGCCGACCATCGTGTCCGACCTCATCGTCGAGACGGGCGAGCGGCGCCTCCGCAAGCAGCAGCCCGTGCTCGGCGAGTACGACCCGACGCGCTACACACAGCGCCGCGAATGGGCCGTCGCCGAAGACGGCCGCCGCATCCCGGTCTCGCTCGTCTACCGCCACGACCTCGTCGAGTACGGGACACCTGCGCCGACACTGCTCTACGGCTACGGGTCCTACGAGCACTCCGTCGACCCGTCGTTCTCGATCCCACGACTCAGCCTGCTCGACCGCGGCATGATCTTCGCGGTGGCGCACGTCCGCGGCGGCGGCGAGATGGGACGGCTCTGGTACGAAGACGGCAAGAAGCTCGCGAAGCGCAACACCTTCACCGACTTCGTGGCCGTCGCGCGGCACCTCATCGATGAGGACGTCACGGCCCCCGACCGGCTGGTCGCCCAGGGCGGCAGTGCGGGCGGGCTGCTCATGGGGGCCGTCGCGAATCTCGCCCCGCAGTACTTCGCGGGCATCCTCGCCGAGGTGCCGTTCGTGGACCCGCTCACCTCGATCCTCGACCCCTCGCTGCCGCTCACGGTGATCGAGTGGGACGAGTGGGGAAACCCCGTCGACGACCCAGAGGTGTACGCCTACATGAAGGCGTACTCACCGTACGAGAATGTGCGCCAGAGTGCCGACGGGGCCAGCCACTACCCCCCGATCCTCGCGGTGACGAGCCTCAACGACACGCGAGTCCTGTACGTCGAGCCCGCGAAGTGGGTCGCCCGGCTTCGGGACGCGGGCGCCGACCCGCTGCTGAAGATCGAAATGGCCGCCGGCCACGGCGGCGTCTCCGGCCGCTATGCGGCCTGGCGTGAGCGCGCCTTCGCGTACGCGTGGGTGATCGACAAAGCACGGGCGCATCCCAGCGGCGAATGAGGGCTGTCGGATGTGGGCGGCCGGTGCCAGACTGACCGCCATGTCCATCCTCGCAGCGCTTCTCGAACGCCTGCCGGGCCGCGCGCACGGCCCTGGTTCCGCCGAGTACGACGCCGGTCGCACCGTCTTCGCCGGCGTCGGTGAGCCGGTCGCCGTGGTGCGACCCGCGACCGCCGCCGACGTCGCTGAGGCCGTCAGGGCGGCGATCGAGTACGAACAGCCGGTGTCCGTCCGCAGCGGCGGGCACGGCGCGGTGCCCGCCACGGAGGGCGTGGTCGTCGACCTCGCTGAGCTCGCCGACGTCGACGTGCACGACGACGGCACCGTGAGCGTCGGTGCCGGCGCGCGGTGGGGCGACGTCGCCGAGGCCCTCGCGCCGCACGGCCTCGCGGTGAGCTCGGGCGACACTCGAGACGTGGGGGTCGGCGGGCTCGCCCTCGGCGGTGGCATCGGCTGGCTCGTGCGCACGCACGGCCTCACGGTCGACGCCGTCCGCGAGGTCGAGGTGGTCACCTCAGCGGGTGCCGTCGTGACCGCGGACGCCGCGTCGCATCCCGACCTGTTCTGGGCGGTCCGCGGGGGCGGCGGCAATTTCGGCATCGTCACGCGCTTCCGGTTCGAGACGGCCCCGGTCGGCGGGCTCGTGGGCGGCCACGTCACGTTCGACCAGTCCGAGGTGGGGGCGGTGCTCCGCGCGTGGCGTGACCTCACCCTCGCATCCCCCGACGGGCTCAATTCGACCCTGCTCATCCTGCCGCCGTTCTCGCCCGAGATGCCGGCCGGCCCACAGCTGGCCGTCGCCGCCCGCGGCAGCGAGGCCGAGCTGCGCGAGCTGCTTGCTCCACTGTTGTCGTTGGCCTCGGTGTCGGAGGTGTCGCTCGGTCCGATCGCGTACGCCGACCTGCTCGAAGCCGCACCACCCGGCAAGCCGCCGTTCCAGTTCGTCGGGGGCAACGGCTTCGTCCCCGAGCTCTCCGACGAGCTCATCGAGGCGTGTGAGCTGGCACTCCAGGGCAGCACGCCGACGATGCTCATGCTGCGCGCACTCGGTGGCGCGTTCACCCGGGTGGCGCCCGACGCCACGCCGATCGCCTTCCGAGACGCCGAGGCTCTGCTCATGGCGAACGGGGTGCTTGCTGCCGATGCTCCAGAGGAGCAGGTCGCCCTCACCCGGCTCGACCTGGACCGCGTCCTCGCCTTCACCTCGGGCCGGTACGCCAATTTCACGCAGGAATACGGTCAGGACGTGCTCGAGACCATCTATCCGCCCGAGACCCTCGACCGCCTTCGCCGAGTCAAGGCACAGTACGATCCCGGCGATGTGTTCCGAGGGGTGCACCACATCGTCCCGGCGTGAGGTCAGGCCGGCGGGTCCTCGTGGAGGTCGCGATCGGGCTCGGTCCACGACCATTCGACGAACCGCACGTCGAGCCCGGCGCGGGTCGGACTGCACAGCATCGGGCCCGCCCAGGCCGTGGCCGGGAGTTCGGGGAACGGCGCGACCCGGATCATCCGCCACGCCCCCCGGCCCGCGCGCGCACGCAACACGACCGAATCCTGCGCACGACTCGCCCGGATGGTCACGATCTCGCCCGACCACTCGGGCACCGGAGCCAGCGACCAGTCGGACCGGCCATCGGTGACGACCGCTCCCACATGCGGGACGCCGTCAGTGAGCTCGACCCCGGCCTTGACCCAGCGATCAGGCCCGACGCGAAGCAGAAGACCCGCCTGGTCGTACCGCTCGGTCAGCGCCGACGCGTCGAATCGCACCTCGACCGCGGCGCGGGCGGGCCATTCGGTCAGCAGCGCGTGCCCGTCGTCATGCACGAACCCGTAGAACGTCGACCGCCACCAGTCGCTTCCCTCTTCAGCGCGCACCACGAGCCCGTCGCCGTCGCGCCGCGACGCGGCGGGGCGACGCGTCCAGGTGCCGACCGACCAGTCCACCCGGACGCGATCGGCCGCGGCGAGCCCGGCCGTGACCAGACGCTCGGCCTCCGTCGCATCACTCAGGTCGCTCATCCGACGAACCCCGCGAACGGATCGTTCTGCTCTTCACGTTTCTGGGCAGCGCGACGAACGGCGAGATCGAGGTCCTCCGCGAGCTCACGCATGCGCTGGTGCCGCGCGAGCTCGTACTCGGCGTCGACGACGATCTCGGGCCATTCCCGATCGAGACGCTGCTCGATCACCCCGGCCACCTCGTGCCAGGCGGCATCGCGTGCCCTCGACGCCAGCTCCAACAGGTACGCCGTGTCCTCGCGGCGCTGCCACAGTTGCTTCGCGACCTCGGCGTAGACCTTCTCCCGTTTGCGCAGGTTCAGCGCGTCGACGCGATGGTAATCGTGCTGATGCTCGGACCGCCCCTCACGACGCGACGCGATCTCGCGCTCCTCAGCCGAGCGTTCGGCCGCCTCGTCCGCCTCCTGGACGAGCTCGTAGAGCACCTCGCGCGCGGCCGCAGCAGCGCGCTGATCGTCGTACGGCTCCTCGCCGCGCAGCGCCTGCACGATGAACCGGTTCTTGAGCGCGAGCCGGCCGGCGGACTCCGCCATCATGATGCCGTCCTCGACCATCTCGTCGAACGGCGCCTGCACCACCTCAGGCAGGGCGGAGCGGTCGAAAGGCTTGAACTTCCGGCGTTTCCGTCGCTCGAACCAACGCACGCGCACTCACCTCCAGACCCTCGGCGGGGTACCCCTCGTTCGAGCCTAGCGAGGCTGCCTCTCCAGACACTCCTCGTCAGGCGACCACGTCATGGGCGTGACGAACCACCGGTTCGGGTCACCCACGACCGTTCACGGCGTGAACCCCGCGACGGCCCCGTCCGGCGACGGGAACTTCGCCACGAGGCTGCAGTCCTTCTGCGCATAGCCCTCGGCGATGAGCCGCCGGAACTGGTCGAGTGCGATCTCCGCGGCGGGCACGTCGAGACCGGATGCCTCGGCGGCGGCGACGGCGAAGGCGAGGTCCTTCTCGGCGAGCGCGGTGGTGAACGTCGCCTCGAAGTTGCGGTTCGCCGGGCTCGTCGGCACCACGTCAGGCGCTGGGTACCAGGTGCGAAGCGGCCACGAATCGCCGGACGACGCGGACGCCACCTCGTAAAAGCGGCCCGGGTCGAGGCCGAGCGCGGCCGCGAGCTGCGCGCCCTCAGCGACCCCGAGGAGCGAGACGAACAGCATGAGATTGTTCGCGAGCTTCGCGGCGATGCCCAGCGTCGGCCCGCCGAGGTCGAAGACGTGCGACGCCATCGGCTCGACCAGAGGCCTCGCCGCGTCGACCACGTCGGCCGCCCCGCCGAGCATGAAGGTCAGCGAACCGCCGACAGCACCGGCGATCCCACCCGAAACGGGGGCGTCGACGAACCGGTGACCCGACGCGGACGATCGCTCATGGCACCACGCCGAGGTCTCGATGTCGACCGTGGAGGTGTCGAGGAGCAGCGCTCCGCGCGGCGCGTGCGCCCACACGCCGCCGCTCGCGGCATACACCTCGCGCACGTGCTCGTTCCGCGGCAGCGAGGTGAAGACCGCGTCCGCACCGGCGACGGCGTCGGCGATGCTGCCGACGACGCGCACGCCGACGCCGCGTGCCACCTCATTCGCGATCTCGTCGAGATCGAAGCCGCGGACCTCATGTCCGGCGGCGACGAGGTGCGACGACATGGGCGAACCCATGTGCCCGAGTCCGATCCATCCGATGACGGCCATGGCCCCTCCTCGACTCCGGTGTCGTGTGGTGCCACGCTACGCCCGTCGCGCAGGACGGGGAACGCCTCAGCGGGTGAGCTGCTCCGTGAAGGCGAGCGGCACGCCGCGACGACGCGGGTCGGCCGACGCCACGGCGGCCACGATGCCGTCGCGACGCACGAGGTACACGCGGTCGGCTCGGAGCACCCCGTGCACATCGGGCGGGAAGAGGTGCGCCTCGATGCCGAGGTCGCGCCCCAGCCGTTCGACCAGGGCCGCCGACGCACCGTAGCCGTGCACCTGCCACGTGAACGCGCGCAGCGCAAGGTGGTTGGCGCCCGTCCAAGGCAGTCGACGGCCGACGAGATCGTCGGGCGTTCGGGCGCGCGCCGGCGCGAGCGCGACGGCGTCACCGCCAGGCGGCGACATCCGGTATCTGATGCGGGTCTGCGAGAGGTAGCCGAACAGCCGCCGACCCCCGAGCAACAGCGGTGCGACCCTGATGAGCACCGGCCCGAGCACGGGCACGAGGCGGCCGCGGATGAACCTGGCCCGGCCGCACTCCGAGGTGATCGCCGCGAACATGCGGTCGGTGGTCTCGACGAGGGTGCGACCGACCGGGCGGCGCTCGGCCTCGTACCGATCCAGACGGGCATCGGGCATGCCGCCGATCAGCACGTCGGCGAGCGCGCACGCGAGATTGTGCGCCTCCTGCAGGCCGGTGTTCATGCCCTGTCCGCCGACCGGCGAGTGGATGTGCGCCGCGTCACCCGCCAGGAAGCACGGGCCGACGCGGAACCGCTCGGCGAGCCGGTGGTGCACGCGGTACGTCGCGAACCAGGTGCGGTCTCGGTAGGTGACACCGAACGTGCGCTCCAGCCGGTCCCGGGTCGCGGGCTCAGAGACGGCGCCCTCGTCATCGAGGTCGCGATCGCGGACGAGGCCGAGCAGGCGTGCGCGGCCGCCGTCTCCCATCGGGAAGGCGAGCAGGAGGTCGTCGGCCGCGATGCGCAGGTTCACCGCGCCGTCGACGTAGCCCGACGCGCCGACCGCGTCCGCGACGAAGTAGGTGAGCGGGTTGGTGTGCCCGACGAACGGCACACCGAGTCGCTCGCGCACGAGCGAGTGCGCGCCGTCCGCGCCGATGCAGTACCTCGCGCGCACGGTCACGGGGCCGTCGGGTGAATCGAGCGTCGCGATGACGCCGACCGCGCGGGAGGCGGCGCCGTCTGCGCCGCGAGAGCCGGACTCGCCGCGAGAGCCGGACTCGCCGCGAGAGCCGGACTCGCCGACGGGGACCTCCGTTCCGTCGGCCGCGACGAGCTGAAACCCCGTGAGCCGGTGTTCCCAACGGATGTCCCGGCCTTCGGCCGCGACCAGGTCCGCGAGCAGCGCCTCATTGCGGCTCTGCTCGAGTCCCAACACCTCGGCGAATGCGCTCACGCGCGAGCCCGCGCGACCGAACTCGAACCGCCCGAAGGGCCGATCGTCGGCTCCGGGAACGAGCGCGTCGATCGGGTGCCCCTCGGCGACCGCGCGACCGACGACCCCGAGCTGGTCGTAGACCTCGAGCGTGCGGGCCTGCACCACCAGCGCACGCGATTCCCGGGTGGGGCCGTGCTTCGCGTCGACGATCTCGGCGGCCACGCCGAGCCGTGCGAGGCAGGCCGCGAGCATGAGGCCGGTCGGGCCGGCTCCGACGATGAGGACGTCGGTCGAGATCGTCTGATCTGGCATGCGCCATACTCTGGCACCACGACCGCCCGAGGGCCAGCGCTCTCCCGCGCCCCGCGCCCCGCGCCCCGCGCCCCGCGCCCCGCGCCACCTGAGTGCGCCCCGCGCCCCGCGCCCCACGCCGCGCGCCACCTGAGTACGCTCCGCGCCAGTCGGCCTGGCGCGGAGGCGAGCGAACTGGCGCGCCGCGCGGCGGAATCGATCGGACCCGTCATTGAACTTTTCGGTTCAGCGTCATACACTGAACCACATGGTTCACCAACAGGCCCTCGACCGGGCGTTCTCGGCCCTCGCCGACGAGACCCGGCGCGGCATCCTCGTGCGACTCGCGCAGGGACCCGCCACCATCAGCGAGCTCGCCGAGCCCGCGGGCATGACCCTCACCGGCGTCCGCAAGCACGTCGACGTCCTCGTCGACGCCGGACTGGTCGACACCGCGAAGGTGGGCCGAACCCGGCAGTGTCGGCTCGGCGCCGAGCGATTGGACGATGCGATGGCCTGGATCACCTTCTATCAGCGGCTCTGGGAACGTCGACTCGACGGACTCGAGGCCTTCTTCACGCTGCGGAACAGCGGCGACACGAAAGGGACGGAACAATGAGCGAGACCACGAGCGAGACGATCGGCCTTCGGATGGAGCGGGTCATGCCCGCCACCCCCGAGGAGGTCTTCGACGCCTACACCGACGCCGAGCAGCAGAAGATCTGGTTCTCGCTGCTCGACGAGGAACCCGGCATCGTCGAGATCACCGTCGATCTGCGCGTCGGCGGCACGCAGCTGGCCAAGTGGGGCCCGTCACCCGACCAGTTGTTCTGGGAGGAGCAGACCTTCCTCGAGATCGACCGCCCGCATCGCCTCGTCACCGAGTCGACGGGCGGCACACCCGACGGGGACACCATGACCACGCGCATCGAGATCACCTTCGAGGCCGTCGACGGCGGCACGCGCATGACGGTCGTGCAGAGCGGGTTCCCGACGCCCGAGGTGCGCGACTTCTTCGAGTCCATGGCCTGGGTGGGCGCCTTCGACCGGCTCGAGGCCTACCTGTCGCGGCGGTGAGGCGGGCAACGGACTCCAGCGACGGATGCCTCACGCTGCGGCGAGGCATCCGTTGCGCCGGAGCAGCCGCCCTGTCAACGCCTCGACACCCGGACGACCAGGCACCCAGGATGGGGACACGCGGGCCGCGATCGCGGCCCGGCTGTCACCGCACTGGAGGACGACATGAGCGAAGGCCCCATCGAGGAAGGCGCCACCGAGGCGACGCGTGACGAGCAGATCCGGGGCATCCTCGCGCAGGTGCAGGAGGACGTGCGCATGGGGCATGCCGACGACCGCGAGGCGCTGCTCCGCCAGCGGCTCTCCGAGGCGGGTATCGGCGTGAGCGACGAGGAGCTGCGACTCTTCCTCGAGTGAGCGCGCGTCAGTGATCGCGGTGGTCGACGAACTCCAGCCGCGGACCGCGGCGCGGTCGTCCGCGCACGCCCGCCGCGAACAGTAACCGGATCGCCCGGTAGCGGTGGCCGGCCCACGGCGCGAGCGCCTCGAGCATCTCGTCGTCGGTCATGTCACGACCGTGCAGGGCGTGGCCGACGTAGTTCGAGAGGTGGAAGTCACCGACCGAGACGGCGTCGGCATCACCGAGCGCGCGCTGGGCGACCTCGGCCACGGTCCATACCCCGATACCGGGGAAGAGTCTCAGCCGCGCAGCGGCGGCCTCGGCGGGCATCGCGGCGGCCTCGTCGATCTTCGCGGCGAATCGCGCGGCGTTCGAGATGGTGCGTGCGCGCCGCGGGTCGACGTTCGCCCGGTGCCACTCCCAGGTGGGGATGGTCGCCCAGGTCTCGGGCGCGGGCGTCACGAACATGGGGCGCGGCACCGGCCCGGGCGCCGGGTCGCCGAATCGTTGCACCAGGCGGCGCCACGACGCGTGCGCCTGCAACGTGATCACCTTCTGCTCGAGGATCGCCGGGACGAGCGCCTCGAACACAGCCGCCGTGCGCGGGATGCGCAGGCCGGGGTTGCGCCGGTGCGCCTCGCGCAGCACGTCGAGCCGGGGTTCGAACGTCGCGGGGTCGTCGAGCTCACCCGCGAGTTCGGGGGCCTGCGCCACGGCGAGCGCGGCGCCCGCGCCCCAGCCCTCACAGCGCAGCACGTGGGCGGCGGGCTGCGTCAGCCGGATGGTCGCCGGGCCGGTCGCCGTCCGCGTCGTGCGCCAGATCGCCCGCGATGGATCGACGAGGGAGGTGGGGTCGCCGGGCCCGCGGCGGAGGCTCCCGAGCGTCTGATGCAGATCGGTCGGATGCGTCGGCCGCCACTCGAGGGCGTGTGGCGCTGGCACCGGTCCAGTGTGCACCGTGCGACCGACAACCCCCTGTGGGGCTCCGGCTACACCGCAGCGCAAACGGTGGTCAAGCCCCGTCACGCGCGCGCGACGCGCGCCTAACGTGAGGTCGACGAACACCGCACAAGGGGGCACATGTGACGATCGCGGCACCGGGACACGTTCGAACCGGCGAGCGCTGGCCGATGCGGCCACCAGAGGCGCGCGGCGAGGTGAGCGAACTCGTCCTGCAGCGCCTCATGGGCGCCTCGCCCGCCGAACTGGACCCGACCGTGGCCGCGCACGCCGCTCGTCGCTCGTCGAGCCTGCTCGAGGACGACGACCTCCAGCTCGCGCTGTTCCTGCTGTACGAGCTGCATTACGGCGGCATCGCCGACGTCCCCGACGACCTCGAATGGGAACCGGCCGTGCTCGGCTTCCGCCGGGAACTCGAGCGGGCCTACGAGGCCGAGCTGCGCGAGCTCATCCCGCAGCCGCACGCGACCCGGGACGTGCCCGAAGCACTGTTCGCCCTCGTCGAGGCGTCCGACGACGGCCCTGGCCTGTCGACGTGGGTCGAACGTGACGCGACCATCGACCAGGTGCGTGAGGTGCTCGTGCACCGCTCGATCTACACGCTGAAGGAGGCGGACCCGCACAGCTGGGCGATCCCCCGGCTGCACGGCCGTGCCAAGGCCGCGCTCGTCGAGATCCAGGCCGACGAGTACGGCGGCGGTCGCGCGGACCGGCTGCACGCCGAGATCTTCGCGAAGACGATGCGCACGATGGGGCTCGACGACCACTACGGGGCGTACGCGGACCATGTGCCCGCGCTCGTGTACTCCTCCATGAACCTCATGTCGATGTTCGGTCTGCAGCGCCGCCTGCGCGGCGCGATCGCGGGGCACCTGGCCGCGTACGAGATGACCTCGTCGATCCCGTGCAGGGCGTACGCGGCCGGCTTCCGCCGGCTCGGCCTCGGCGACGAGGCTGCCGACTACTTCGACGAGCACGTCGAGGCCGACGCGGTGCACGAGCAGATCGCCGCCCGCGACCTCGGCGGCGGCCTCGCCGAGGACGAGCCGCAGCTCGCGGACGACATCCTCTTCGGGGCATCCGCGTGCCTGACCGTGGACGGCCGGCTGTGGGGCAGCATCCGGAGCGCGTTCGAGGCGGGTGGCTCGCTCCTGCGGAAGGAGCTGCCATGAGCCGCGTCGACGCACCGTCCGTCTTCGCCTGTCCGAACGGCCCGCTCATCGTGAGGGGCGAGGTCGAGATCTTGGACGAGCAGGGCGATCCGGTCGATCCGCACCGCCGCACCGTCGCGCTGTGCCGCTGCGGAGCGTCCGCGCTCCGTCCGTTCTGCGACGGCAGCCACAAGCTGATCGGCTTCCGCACGGTGCGGCCGGAGCGCACGCCGGCCGTGGTGTACGACGCACCGCGATGAGCGCAGCACCCGCGATCCACGACTACCTCGTCGCGCACGAGCAGGCGCTCGCGGCCGAGCTCATGCGCTGGGTCGCCATCCCGTCGGTCGCGGGAGACCCCGAGCTCACGAAGGCGGTCACCTGGTCGGCCGCGGAACTCGCGGCCATGTGCCGCGAGGCCGGGTTCCCCGTCGTCGAGCGGTGGGCGCAGGGCGACGGTCATGCGGTCTACGCGGAATGGGTGACGGATGCCTCACGGCCCACCGTGTTCGTCTACAGCCATCACGACGTGCGGGCGGTGAAGCATGAGCTGTGGCGCGAGACCGACCCGTTCACGCCCGTCGAGCGCGCGGGGCGAGTGTTCGGCCGTGGCGCGTCCGATGCGAAGGGGCAGGTTCTGGCGCATCTCTGGGGTCTGCGGGCGCATCTGGCCGCGAGCGGGCTCGACGAGCCGGCGGTGAACCTCAAACTACTGATCGAGGGCGAGGAGGAGCTCGGCTCACCGAACCTCGCGGGTCTGCTCGACGAGCACCGCGATCGCCTCGACGCGGACCTCATCGTGTTCACCGACACGATGCTGCTCGACGCGGAGCATCCGGCCGTGAGCCTGTCGATCCGCGGCATGGTCGGCGCGAGCCTCACCGTCTTCGGCCCGCAGCACGACGTGCACAGTGGCGCGGTGTCGGGCGCGGCTCCCGACCCGACGCTCATTCTCGCGCGAACGCTCGCCGGCCTCTGCGGCGATGACGGCCGTGTCACGCTGCCGGGCTTCTACGACGACGTCGAGGCGCACGAGGACCTTCGGGCCGAGCTCGGCCGGCTCCCGTTCGACGAGGCCGACTGGGTCGAGCGGTCGCGCACGGATCGGGTCGTCGGCGAGGCCGGCTACACCGTCCCCGAGCGGCTGTGGATCCGGCCCGCGCTCGAGGTCATCGAGATCCGAGCCGGCGACGTGGACGGTCAGCCGCGCGCGGTCATCCCACGGTCAGCGACCGCCTCGATCAGCATCCGGCTCGTGGACGCGCAGCGACCCGAGAAGGTCGCCGAGCAGCTGGATCGGTGGCTGGCCGAGCGGATGCCCCGCGCCCAGTGGTCGCTCGAGGTGACGCTCGACACGGCGGGTCCGCCCTACCGCACGCCGCACGATCACCCGGCCGTCCTCGCGCTCGCCGAGGCGATGGCCGAGGGCTGGGACGTTCCCGTCGAGCAGGTCGGCCGGATGGGCAACGGTGGCGGCGGACCGGCGGATCTGCTCGCGCGCGTGCTCGATGCACCGGTCGTGTTCTTCGGTACCGGCCTGGTGGAGGACCACTGGCATGCCCCCGACGAGAGCGTGAGCCTCGACGTGCTGCGCAGGGGTGCTGCGACGGTCGCCGCATGGTTGCCGCGACTTGCCCGCGTCCTGGCCGGTGACGCACGACGAAGGGGGACCTCATGAGCGACGAACCGACGCCGAACGAGCAGGCACGGCAGCGGCCCGAGTTCAGGCCGCTGCGTGCGATCGTGACGGGGGCCGACTCGGGGATCGGCGAGGCGACGGCCGTCGCACTGGCCCACGCCGGCATGGACGTCGGCATCACCTGGCACTCCGACGAGGCGGGCGCTCGGGAGACCGCGCGGAAGGTCGAGGCCGCCGGCCGGCGCGCGGCCCTGGCCCGCCTCGACACCGCCGACTTCGAGCAGTGCGTCGAGGTCGTTGACGCGCTGGTCGCGGAGCTCGGCGGGCTCGACGTCTTCGTGAACAACGCCGGACAGGGCATCCAGAAACCGTTCCTGGACCTCACCCTGGATGACTGGCGAGGCGTCGTGAGCGTCGACCTCGACGGCGCGTTCCGATGCATCCAGCGCGCGGCGCGGCACCTCGTCGACGGCGGGTCCGGAGGCCGGATCATCGCCGTCACGAGCGTGCACGAGCACCAGCCGATGGTCGGCTCATCGGCGTACGACGCCGCGAAGCACGGCCTCGGCGGGCTGGTGAAGTCCATCGCGCTCGAACTCGCGCCGCACGGCATCACGGTGAACGCGGTCGCGCCCGGCGAGATCGCGACGCCCATGACCGGGAATGAGGACGTCGACCCGCGCACCGTCGACCGTCCGGGGATCCCGGCCGGTCGCCCGGGCGACGCCCGTGAGGTCGCCGCGGTGATCGCGTTCCTCGCGTCGCCCGCGGCGGCGTATGTGACCGGCACGTCGGTGGTCGTCGATGGCGGGATGCTGCAGATGGGGCCGCAAGCGGGAGCCGCGATCACCTCCGACGACTGGCGATCACTGGAGTGACCCGGAGGCTCGCCGCGTCAGTCTTCGGCGCGTCCAGCCGGCCAAATCGCACGCGGTCAATCCGGCATTTTCCTGTGTCTGCTGACGCTCAGACGCAAGAAACCGGTGTGTTTTGCGGGATTCCCGCGCGAAGTTTGCGTCGAGCCCCGCGTGTGCGACGCTTCTGAGCAGCGGCCCCGCTCCGACCGAGAGGACTCCCTGTGACCGCCACCGATCGCGCGTCCGATCGCGCCTCCGACCGCGCCACCGACCGGCGCCCTGCCGACCCGACCGCGCCCCGCACGGGCGCGGGGCACGCGGCCCGCATGCACGAGGTGACCGAGGAGAACACGCGCCTCGTCGACCTCGTGCTCGACTACTCGCGTCGCCGCATCCTCGAGGCCGACACCCCGCTCGACAAGCCGCTTCCGCCCTTCGAGCTCGCACGCCTCGCCGGCCGCACGATCCGCGAGGAGGGCGTCGGCGCCGCCCGCGCCCTGTCGGTGTTCGAACACGTCCTCGCGCCGGCGTGCATCACGAGCGACCATCCGCAGTACCTGGCGTTCATCCCGACCGCCCCGACCAAGGCGGCGATCGCGTTCGACCTCGTGGTCTCGGCCAGCGCCCTGTACGGCGGCTCCTGGCTCGAGGGTGCCGGGGCGGTGCACGCCGAGAACGAGGTGCTCACCTGGCTCGCGGGCGAATTCGGCCTCCCCGCAGGCGCGGGCGGCGTGTTCGTCCAGGGCGGTACGCTCGGCAACCTCTCGGCGCTCGTGGCGGCGCGTGAGGCGGCCAGGCTGAGGGTGACCGAGACCGGCTCGGCGAACCCCGCACGCTGGAAGGTCGTGTGCAGCGCCGAGGCACACTCCTCGATCGCGTCGGCCGCCCGGGTCATGGATGTCGAGATCGTGACCGTCGCGCCCGACGCCGGCGGGATCCTCCGCGGCACGGCGGTGCGCGAGGCGCTCGACGAGCACGGCGCATCCGTGTTCGCGGTCGTGGCGACGGCCGGCTCGACGAACTTCGGCATCGTCGATGACGTCGCGTCCATCGCGGCGCTGAAGGCCGACCATGAGTTCTGGCTGCACATCGACGGCGCGTACGGGCTCTCAGCCATGCTCTCGCCGCTGGTGCGCGATCGCTTCGCGGGCGTGGAGCACGCCGACTCCGTGATCGTCGACCCGCACAAGTGGCTCTTCGCGCCGTTCGACGCCTGCGCGCTGATCTATCGCGACCCCGAGACCGGCCG
>Ga0180223_1000944_pt1 | contig 27301 bp, 25 predicted proteins | sample eDN5th30CKraftOP_FD_151337 | JGI IMG/M metagenome (GOLD analysis project Ga0180223, IMG submission 151337) | Enriched Organic Plus compost microbial communities from Emeryville, California, USA - eDNA 5th pass 30_C Kraft OP (version 2) (version 2) ... | reverse complement strand
GACGACCGAGAATCCGTCCTTCTCGGTGATCTCGCCGCTGCTCTCGCGGTCACTGCTGCTCACGCTCGAGACGCTTTCCGACGACGATCTCGGCGTGCTCGTCGATCGCGCCGTCACCGATCCGCGCGGGTTGGCCGGTCGATTCGAGCTCGACGACGAGGCGAGGGCCGCGATCATCAGGCTCGCCTCCGGCGACGCGCGGCGAGCGCTGACCGCCCTCGAGGCGGCCTCGTTCTCGGCCGCGAGTGCACTCGGCGATGCCGACGCCGCCCCGGCGGACGACCACGCCGACGACCGCGGCGACGCGGACTCCGCGGACGACGCCGACTCCGCGGCCGACATCGCCCCCGCTCGCCCCGTCATCACCGCCGAGGTCGTCTCGCGGGCCGTCGACCGCGCCCTCCTGCGATACGACCGTGCGGGTGACGAGCACTACGACGTCATCAGTGCATTCATCAAGTCCGTCCGGGGGAGTGACGTCGACGCCGCCCTCCACTACCTCGCGCGGATGATCGAGGCGGGGGAGGACCCGCGGTTCATCGCGCGCCGCATCATCGTGCTCGCCAGTGAAGACATCGGGATGGCTGACCCGACCGCGCTCGGCGTGGCGGTCGCCGCGGCCGACGCCGTCCAGTTCATCGGCATGCCGGAGGGCCGTATCCCGCTCGCGCAGGCCGTCGTGCACCTCGCCACGGCGCCGAAGTCCAACGCCGCGTATCTCGGCATCGACCGGGCCATCGCCGACGTCCGCGAGGGCCGCGCCGGGCGGGTGCCGAAGCATCTTCGCGACGCGCACTACCCGGGTGCCAAGCGTCTCGGTCACGGCAAGGGATACCGGTACCCGCACGACGACGCGATCGGCGTCGTCGAACAGCAGTACCTTCCCGAGGGCCTCACGGGCGCCGTGTACTACCGCCCCACCGAGCACGGCAACGAGCGCGAGCTGTCGGCGCGGCTGGCGAAGCTCCGGAAGATCGTGCGCGGGAAATAGTGCGGACCCCGGCATGCGTGTCCCGCGCCGCGCGTCGAAGCTCGCACATCGACCGCCGGGGAGCGACGCGGGCGTGATAGCATGGTCGACGGCCTGAAGCCAGATTTCGCGTGCGGCTGCGCGACATCGACGGCGAAGTGGCGCGACCTGTAGCCGGTCCGTCCGTGGCACACCCCTCTGACAAGACTTCCGGCACCGTGTGTGCCCGGGAACCACCGTTTGAGAACACTTCGAAAGGACACATCAGTGTCGAACCAGTCACGCAGCAAGACGCGCCTCTCCCGTGCGCTCGGCGTCGCCCTCACCCCGAAGGCCGCCCGCATCATGGAGAAGCGCCCCTACGCTCCCGGCGAGCACGGCCGCACCAAGCGCAAGCAGGACAGCGACTACGCGGTCCGGCTTCGTGAGAAGCAGCGCCTCCGCGCCCAGTACGGCATCCGCGAGAAGCAGCTCCGCATCGCGTTCAACGAGGCGCGTCGCACCGACGGCCTGACGGGTGAGAACCTCGTCGAGCTGCTCGAGATGCGTCTCGACGCGCTCGTGCTCCGAGCGGGCTTCGCGCGCACGATCACGCAGGCCCGTCAGTTCGTCGTGCACCGTCACATCACGGTCGACGGCCGGCTTGTGGACCGCCCGTCGTTCCGCGTGAAGCCGGGCCAGATCGTCGGCGTCAAGCAGCGTTCCGAGGGCACCGAGCCCTTCCAGGTCGCCGCGGCCGGCGGCCACCTCGACGTGCTGCCGAAGACCCCGGGGTACCTCGAGGTCGAGCTTGACAAGCTGCAGGCCAAGCTCGTGCGCCGCCCGAAGCGTGCTGAGGTGCCCGTCACGTGTGACGTGCAGCTGGTGGTCGAGTACTACGCCGCTCGCTGACGTCTCGTCGTCGAGCACAGGGGTCGCGGGGTTTCCCGCGGCCCCTGTGTCGTCTCCTGGCCCCTGTGTCGTTCCTGCCCACCGCTGCGCCACGGCGGCCCGGTGAGGGCCGGCGCGGCCGGCGCCGCATCCGCCCCGACTAGACTGTCTTGTCAGGCCCTCCGGCACGGTTCCGGGGCCGTCGGCGCCCGGCGCCGGCGCACACGATCAGGGAGCATCCTCGTGAAGAGCATTCTGTGGTTCGCCGCGGGCGTCGCGGCGGGGTTCGTCGCGGCCCATCAGTTCAACAAGACCGATCCCGGCCGTGAGTTCTTCGCCGGGGTCAACGCCAAGGCGAGGGCCTTCGGTCAGGCCATCGCCGAGGGCTACCACGAGCGCGACGCCGAGCTCCGCAACGCCGCCTCCGCCGCCGACTGACGGCCCGAGCGGGCTGCCCCCGCCGCTCCGACCGACCGATCCCGACAGATACGGACTCATGCAGACTGCCGACATCCGCCAGCGCTGGCTGGACTTCTTCGCCGCGCGCGGCCACACCGTCGTCCCCTCGGCCTCCCTAGTGTCCGACGACCCGACGTTGTTGTTCACGGTCGCCGGCATGGTGCCCTTCGTGCCGTACCTCACCGGGGTCGTGCCCGCGCCCTTCCCCCGGGCGACGAGCGTGCAGAAGTGCATCAGGACGAACGACATCGAAGAGGTCGGCAAGACCCCGCGGCACGGCACGTTCTTCCAGATGAACGGCAATTTCTCGTTCGGCGACTACTTCAAAGAGGGTGCGATCTCGTTCGCATGGGAGTTGCTCACCTCGGCTGAGGCCGACGGCGGGTACGGCTTCGACCCGAAGGATCTCTGGGTCACCGTGTACGAGGACGACGACGAGGCGATCGAGCTCTGGAAGCGGGTGGCGAACCTGCCCGACGAGCGCATCCAGCGGCTCGGCAAGGACACGAACTACTGGCACACCGGACAACCGGGCCCGGCCGGGCCATGCTCCGAGATCTTCTTCGATCGCGGCCCCGCGTACGGGGTCGACGGTGGTCCGGCCACCGACGACGACCGGTATGTGGAGATCTGGAACCTGGTCTTCATGCAGTACCTGATCGACGACGTGAAATCGAAGACCGACTTCCGCATCGTGAAGGAGCTGCCCAAGAAGAACATCGACACCGGCATGGGGCTCGAGCGCGTCGCGTTCCTCAAGCAGGGCGTCGATAACATGTACGAGATCGACCAGGTGCGACCGGTGCTCGACAAGGCCGCCGAGATCTCGGGCCGTCGGTACGGCGCGGATCACGAGGACGACGTCCGGATGCGCGTCATCGCCGACCACGTCCGCTCATCACTCATGCTCATGAGCGACGGCGTCACGCCGTCCAACGAGGGCCGCGGCTACATTCTGCGGCGCCTGCTCCGCCGTTCGATCCGGGCAATGCGGTTGCTCGGCGTCGAGGGGCCGTCGTTCCGCGAGCTGTTCGCGGCGTCGCGCGACGCGATGAAGGCCGCCTACCCGGAGGTCGAGCGCGACTACGCGCACATCGAACGGCTCGCCCTCGGCGAGGAGGCCACGTTCCTCCGCACCCTGGCGGCCGGCACCGAGATCCTCGACGTCGCCGTCGCGAAGACCAAGCAGACGGGCGGCGCACTGCCGGGCGACACGGCGTTCCTGCTGCACGACACCTACGGCTTCCCGATCGAGCTCACGCTCGAGGTCGCCGAGGAGGCCGGGCTCACGGTCGACCGTGGAGCCTTCGACACGCTCATGTCCGACCAGCGTTCGCGCGCCAAGGCGGATGCGAAGTCGAAGAAGAAGGTGCTCGCGGACCTCTCCGTCTACGGTGAGTTCCGCGCGCTCGGCGAGACCATCTTCCGCGGCTACACCGACCTCATCACCGAATCGAAGGTGCTCGGCGTGCTCGTCGACGGCCGTCCCGTGTCGGCGGCCGCGGCCGGCCAGACCGCCGAGGTGATTCTCGCCGAGACGTCGCTGTACGCCGAGTCCGGCGGGCAGGCGCCCGACCGCGGCCGGATCGTCGGCGACGGGTTCGAACTCGAGGTGCTCGACGTGCAGAAGCCCGTCAAGGGCCTGATCAGCCACACCGTCAAGGTCACGCGCGGCGAGGTGGGCGTCGGGGTCGCCGCGACGTCGCTGGTCGACGAGGACTACCGCCGGGGCGCGACCCAGGCCCATTCCGGCACGCACCTGGTGCACGCGGCCCTGCGCGAGGTGCTCGGCCCGTCGGCGCACCAGTCGGGCTCGTTCAACAAGGCCGGCTACCTGCGGCTCGACTACGGCTGGAACCAGGCGCTCTCACCCGAGACGCGCAGCGAGATCGAAGAGGTGTCGAACAACGCCATCCGGTCGAACCTCGAGGTCCTGACGCGCGAGATGCCGCTCGACGAGGCCAAGGCGCTCGGCGCCATGGCCCTGTTCGGCGAGAAGTACGGCGATGTCGTCCGGGTGGTCGACATCGGCGGACCGTGGTCGCGTGAGCTCTGTGCGGGCACGCACGTCTCGACGAGCGCCGAGGTCGGCATGATCAACATCATCGGCGAATCGTCGGTCGGCGCGTCCAACCGCCGGGTGGAGTCCCTCGTCGGCATGGAGGCATTCCGGCAGTTCGCTGCGGAGCGGGCGCTCGTCACCGAGCTCACGCAGAGCCTGAAGACCCGCCCAGACCAGCTCGTCGATCGGGTGTCCGACCTCGTCGCGAGTCTGAAGGCGGCCGAGCGCAAGATCCAGGCGTACGAGGCCAAGGCGCTGAACGACCGGGTGCCCGCCCTCGCGGAGCGCGCCGATCGGGTCGGCGAGGTGCTGCTCGTGGCCGAGTCGGTGGGCAGGCTCGGCTCGGGTGATGAGCTCCGCTCGCTCGCGACCGCGGTTCGCGGTCGGCTCGGCGACGCGGCGGCGGTCGTCGCGCTCGCGGCTGAGGTCGGTGGCAAGCCCGTCGCCATCGTTGCCACGTCGCCCGCTGCACGGGACGTGGGCGCCAATGCGGGTGCGCTCGCGAAGGCGATGGCGAACACCCTCGGTGGCGGCGGTGGCGGTAAGCCCGATCTCGCCCAGGGTGGCGGCACGGATGTCTCGGCGATCCCCGCGGCGCTCGACGCGGTCCGCGCGGAGCTCAGGGCATAGCCATGCGGCCGGGGGTGCGGCTCGGCATCGACGTCGGACGGGCACGCGTGGGCGTCGCCCGCAGCGACTCGGCCGCGGTGCTCGCCGTGCCGGTCGAGACCGTGGCGCGCAGCGCCGACGGCGACGCGGACATTCGTCGCATCCTCGCGCTCGCGGGCGAGCACTCCGCGATGGAGCTGGTGGTGGGGCATCCGCTGTCGCTCTCCGGCGCGGTGACCGCGTCCACTGAGGACGCGGTCGCATTCGCGTCCCGGCTCGCGTTCGTCGCCGGAGCGGACCTCCCGGTGCGTCTCGTCGATGAGCGCCTCTCGACGGTGACCGCGCAGCAGCAGTTGCGTGCGGCCGGCAAGAAGTCGAAACAGCAGCGTCCGGTCATCGACCAGGCGGCGGCCGTTATCATTCTTCAGCATGCACTCGATGCCGAGCGGGCGTCGGGCAACGCACCTGGCCGGGTGCTCCCCACCGATGAAGGGCCATTTCCCCCGTGACCCAGTTCCCCCCTGCGCCACGAGAGCCGCACCACGACGACGGCACCGACGAGTGGCATGCCCTCCTGCGTGGTGAGCTGCCGCGACGCGCGGTGTTCGCCGATGACGCGGCGCCTGAGGACGCTGCCCCACCCGTCGCCGACACCGGTGACCGCGCGGACGCGGTGACCGATGCCGCGGCCGGTCGCCCGAAGACCCGGCGCGAGCTGCGCGAGGCCGAGCAGCGCCGTTTTGCCGAGGAGGAGGCGGTGCGGCTCATCGCCGAGGCATCCGTCGACGAACCCTCGCAGCCGGCCGACGATCGCCGGGCGGCGTTCGCCGCTCCGGCCGTCGCGCAGCGGGCCGCCGTGCCCACCGGGTCGTCCGCCGAACCGGCCGAGCGCATCCGGAGCACGCCGACCCAGCTCGCCGAGCTCATCGATCTCGGCCCCGGCGACCCGTTCGAGCACGACGCCGGACGACCCAGTCGCTCGGAGCGTCGCGCGGCCGCGAGCCGACGGCGTGACGGCGTCGACCACCCGCGCCGTCGCCGTGGGCCGTGGGGGTGCCTGGTGGCGCTCGTCGTCGTCATCGCGCTCGGCGTGGCGGCCTTCTTCTTCCTTCAGGGACCGATCAACGCGGTCATCGACCGGTTCACACCGCCCGCCGACTACTCGGGTCAGGGCACTGGGGAGGTGCTCTTCCAGATCGAGGCCGGGGACACCGGGTCGAGCATCGGCGCGCGACTCGTCGAGCGGGACATCGTCGCGTCCGAGGCGGCCTGGCTGCAGGCGATCGAGGATGCCCCGGGCACGGTCACGTTCTACCCCGGCGTGTACCGCCTCGCCGAGCAGATGAGCGCGGCCGCAGCGCTCGACGCGCTCACCGATGAGGGCAATCGGCTCGAGAACACCATCCTGATCCGCGAGGGAGCGTGGGCCGAGGACGCCCTGGCCGAGGCATCCGCCGTGCTCGAGATCCCCATCGAAGAGTTCCAGGCCGTCGCGGCCGACCCGCAGGCGCTCGGTCTGCCGGCCGAGGCGACGAGCCTCGAGGGCTTCCTCTTCCCGGCGACCTACACGTTCGACCCCGGGGTCACCGCGCAGCAGGTCGTCCAAGAGATGGTGACCCTCAGTCTGCAGGCCTACGACGCGGCCGGCGTGGCGCCCGAGGACCGCTATCGCGTCGCCACGCTCGCATCGCTCATCGAGCGCGAGGGGCTGCCGCAGGACTTCGGGAAGGTCTCGCGGGTGATCCAGAACCGGCTGGACCAGGGCATGCCTCTGCAGTTCGACTCGACCGTGCACTACGGCATCGCCGATCACTCCGAGGTGACCACCACCGACGCCGAACGCGCCGACGCCGGCAACCCTTACAACACGTACGTGCACCCCGGGCTGCCGCCGGGGCCGATCGGCAACCCCGGGGCAGAAGCGATCCAGGCCGCGCTCAACCCCGAAGCGGGGTCGTGGCTGTACTTCGTCACGGTCGACCCCGATACCGGGGAGACGGTCTTCTCGACGACCTATGAGGAGCACGAGGCGGCCGCCCAGCGGTTCTATCAGTGGCTCGAGGAGCAGCCCGGCGATGAGTGAGCGCCGGCTCGCCGTCCTCGGCAGTCCCATCGCGCACTCCAAGAGCCCGGCACTCCACCACGCGGCCTATCGGGTGCTCGGGCTGGACTGGTCCTACGAGGCGGTCGACGTCGACGGCGCCCGGCTGCCGGGCTTCCTGAGCGCTCTTGACCGGACCTGGCGCGGGCTGTCGTTGACGATGCCGCTCAAGCAGGACGTCATCCCGCTCGTGGCCGACATCGACCGCATCGCGCAGCTCACCGGCGCCGTGAACACGCTGCTGCTCACCGACGACGGTGCCAGACACGGCTTCAACACGGACGTGGGCGGACTCGTGCGCGCCATCCGGGAGGCCGGATGCCTCGAGATCGCGTCCGGCGCGATCATCGGTGCCGGGGCGACGGCGGCATCCGCGCTCGTGGCCATGCACGAGCTGGGCGCGCAACGCGTCACGATCTTCGCCCGGACGCCGTCCCGCGCCGCGGGGCTCGTCGAGCTCGGGCGCGCGCTCGCCCTCGAGGTGCTGGTCGAGACACTCGACGCGCTGGCGACGGCCGGCGCCGCCGACCTGGTGGTGAGCACCGTGCCAGGGGGCACGGCGTTGCCGCACGAGGCATCCGTCGCCCTGCGCACCAGTGCGCCGCTCTTCGATGTGGCCTACGACCCGTGGCCCAGCCGACTCGCCGCCTCGTGGGCGGCCGAAGGCGGCCAGGTCATCCACGGCATCGGCATGCTGCTGCACCAGGCGGTATTGCAGGTGCGCATCTTCGTCGGCGGTGATCCCGAGAAGCCGCTGCCGCGCGAGGACGACGTGCTCGCGGCGATGCGCGCCGCAGTGGCGCGCTGATGCGGGCGCCGCGGGCGCGGCGGGCGGCGGGCGCGGCGGGCATCGCGCGAGCCGCTGCGCCGCGGGCGCCGATCGCGCCGCGAGCGAAACATGACCGGACAGCTGTGAAAGGATGAAGACCATGCTCCGTTGGCTCACCGCCGGAGAATCGCACGGCCCTGAGCTGGTCGCGATCCTCGAGGGTCTTCCCGCCGGCACCCCCGTCTCGCTCGACCAGATCCGCGCCGATCTCGCGCGCCGCAAACTCGGATACGGCCGCGGGGCCCGCATGAAGTTCGAGCAGGACGAGCTCGCGATCTCGAGCGGCGTGCGGCACGGCTCCACGCTCGGCAGCCCGATCGCGGTCCGGATCGGCAACACCGAGTGGCCCAAGTGGCAGGACGTGATGAGCGCCGAGCCCGTCGACGCGAGCACGCTCGGCCGCGGTCGCGGTGCCCCACTCACACGTCCCCGCCCGGGGCATGCCGACCTCGTCGGCATGCAGAAGTACGACTTCGAGGAGGCCCGGCCGGTGCTCGAACGGGCGAGCGCACGCGAGACCGCCGCGCGTGTCGCGCTGGGCGCGATCGCCAAGGCCTTCCTCGCCGAGCTCGGCATCCGGCTGGTGTCGCACACGCTCTCGATCGGGCCGGTCCGTGTGCCTGACGGCTCGCCGCTCCCGCACCCCGACGACGTCGACCGGCTCGACGCCGACCCGCTGCGCTGCTTCGACGAGATGACGAGCGCGGCGATGGTGGCCGAGGTCGACGCCGCGCACAAGGAGGGCGAGACCCTCGGCGGCGTCGTCGAGGTGCTCGCCTACGGCGTGCCGCCAGGGCTCGGCTCCTACGTGCACTGGGATCGCCGCCTCGACGCGCAGCTCGCGGCTGCGCTCATGGGCATCCAGGCGATCAAGGGGGTCGAGGTCGGTGACGGATTCCTCACCACGACGCGGCGCGGCTCGCAGGCCCACGACCCGTTGCACCTCGACGGCGACCGGATCGTCCGCGACGGCAACCGCGCAGGCGGCACCGAGGGCGGCATGACGACCGGTGACGTGCTGCGGGTGCGCGCCGGCATGAAGCCCATCGCGACCGTGCCGCGCGCCCTGCCCACGGTCGATGTGGCGACGGGCGAGCCCGCGCCCGCGCACCACCAGCGCTCCGACGTCTGCGCGGTGCCCGCCGCTGGCGTCGTCGCCGAGGCGATGGTCGCCCTCACCCTCGCGAACGCGGTGCTCGAGAAGTTCGGCGGCGACTCGATCGAGGAGACCGCACGGAACCTGCGTGGCTACCTCGCGGCCATTCCCGACGCGCTCGCGACGGCGGGTGCCGACGCCGATCGTGGCTGACGGTCCTCGACCCGGCACGGCCGGCGCGGCCCGCGCGCGGGCGGCCCTCCCGGTCGTGCTGATCGGCCCGATGGGGGCGGGCAAGTCGCGGGTCGGCGGCAGCCTCGCCGCGGCCCTCGCCGTCCCCTTCATCGACACCGACCAGCGGATCGTCGCCAGGTACGGCCCGATCGCCGACCTCTTCGCGCGCGACGGCGAGGAACGCTTCCGAGAGATCGAGCGTGAGGTCGTGGCCGAGGCGCTGCAGGAACCGGCCGTGGTGGCGTTGGGTGGGGGAGCGGTGCTGCATCCCGACACGCGCGCCGACCTCGAGGACCGCACGGTCGTGCTGCTGAGGGTGGACGCGGAGGCCGTGGCGCCCCGCCTCGCCGGAGGCTCGCGGCCGCTGCTCGCCGAGGGCGGGCTCGAACGATGGACGCGGATCCTCGCCGAGCGCGCGCCCGTGTACGACGCCCTCGCCGACATCGACCTCGACACCTCGCGCCGCCCGGTCGCGCGGATCGTCGCCGACCTCACCGGGCGACTGGGAGAGCTGTCATGACGACCGAAGAGCGCACCGCCATCCGGGTCGGTGGCGAGGACGGGTACGACGTCGTGGTCGGCCGCGGCGTGGTCGGCGAGCTCGGCGACGCGCTCGGGCCCACCGTCCGCAAGGTGCTGATCGTCCACCCGGCAACGCTCGGCGCCAGGGCCGCAGCCGTCCGTGAGGCGTTGAGCGACCGGTTCGAGGTGCTCCTCGCCGAGATCCCCGACGCGGAGGCGGGCAAGCGCGTCGAGGTGGCCGCGTTCTGCTGGCAGATCCTCGGTCAGGCGGACTTCACCCGGAGCGACGCGATCGTCGGCATCGGCGGCGGGGCCGCGACGGACCTCGCCGGTTTCGTTGCCGCCACCTGGCTGCGCGGCGTGCGGTTCGTCCTCGTGCCGACGACGGTGCTCGGCATGGTCGATGCCGCGATCGGCGGGAAGACCGGCATCAACACGAACGAGGGCAAGAACCTCGTCGGCGCGTTCCATGCGCCGGCGGCCGTGCTGTGCGATCTCGACCTGCTCGACACGCTGCCGCGGAACGAGATCCTCGCCGGCTTCGCCGAGATCGTGAAGGCCGGTTTCATCCGGTACCCCGAGATCCTCGACATCATCGAAGCCGACCCCGAGGCGGCGACCGACCCGAGCACGCCGCAGTTCCGGCGAGTCGTCGAGCTCGCGATCCAGATGAAGGCCGACGTGGTCAGTGAGGATTTCCGCGAGGCGGGCCTCCGGGAGATCCTGAATTACGGACACACGCTCGGCCACGCCGTCGAGCACGCCGAACGCTACCAGTGGCGGCACGGCGCCGCGGTCGCGGTGGGCATGATGTTCGCGGCCGAGCTCGGGCGGCTGAGCGGCCGGCTCTCCGATGAGGTCGCCGACCGGCATCGCCGCATCCTCGACCTGCTCAGCCTGCCGACGAGCTATCCCGCGGGACGATGGAACACGCTGCTCGCGACGATGCAGCGCGACAAGAAGGCGCGCGCCGGGCAGCTGCGGTTCATCGTGCTCGACGACCTCGGCAAACCGACCACCATGCTCGCACCCGACCAGTCGCTGCTGTTTGCGGCGTACCAGGAGATCGCGTCGTGACCGGCGGGTCTGCGGACGCCGGCGGGTCTGTCGGTGGCGGCCGGTCGGTGGGTGACGGCCGGTCTGCGGGCGGCGATGACGGATGCCTCGTCGCTAGGCTCGAGCCGTGAGCAGCACGATCCTCGTCCTCAACGGTCCCAACCTCGGCCGGCTCGGTTCGCGTGAGCCCGAGATCTACGGCAGCCAGACGCTCGACGACATCCGCGCGGAGCTCGAGGCGTTCGTGCCGGACGGTGTGACGGTCGAGCTTCGGCAGACCGACGACGAGGGCGAACTCATCGGATGGCTGCACGAGGCGGTCGACCGTGCCGTACCCGTCGTCTTGAACCCCGCGGCGTTCACGCACTACAGCTACGGGCTGCGCGACGCGGCGGCACTGCTGAAGCAGGCCGGCGTCCCGCTCGTGGAGGTGCACCTGTCGAATCCGCACACGCGGGAGACCTTCCGGCACACGAGCGTCATTTCCGGCGTGGCGTCGGGCGTGATCGCGGGATTCGGCTCGGACTCGTACCGGCTCGCGGTCGACTGGCTTCTGCGCTCGCACGCCTGAGTCGACTACACTCGATCAGTCGCATGTCGCGTCCGCCGCGCGTGCCCCGCTGGTCACCAGCGCTGTGACTTCCACCAATCGATCGGATCTGTTTCCCCATGGCATCGACCGCAGACATTAAGAACGGCGTCGTCCTGAACATCGACGGCCAGCTCTGGAGCGTCATCGAGTTCCAGCACGTCAAGCCGGGCAAGGGCGGCGCGTTCGTGCGCACCAAGCTGAAGAACGTCGTGACGGGTAAGACCGTCGACCGGACGTACAACGCGGGTGCCAAGGTCGACATCGAGAACGTCGACCGCCGGGACTTCACCTACCTCTACAACGACGGTGACGGCTTCGTGTTCATGGATGCGACCGATTACGACCAGATCACCGTGCCGGCCGCGACTGTCGGCGACGCCGCGAACTTCATGCTCGAGAACCAGTCGGTGACCATCGCGCTGAACAACGGCAACCCGCTCTACGTGGACCTCCCGGCGTCAGTCGTGCTCGAGATCACCTACACCGAGCCGGGCCTGCAGGGCGACCGCTCGACGGGCGGCACCAAGGCCGCCACGGTCGAGACCGGCTACGAGATCCAGGTCCCGCTGTTCCTCGAGACCGGCACCAAGGTCAAGGTCGACACGCGTACCGGTGACTACCTCGGGCGTGTGAACGACTAGTGAGCGCCCGTACGAAGGCGCGCAAGCGCGCCCTCGACATGCTGTACTCGGCCGACATGCGTCAGGTGCCGGTCGAGCAGGTGCTCGCCACCGAGGCGGAGCGTGCCGTGAATGAGCCTGAGCGCCAGGCCTCGTGGCTGTACGCGCGTGAGATCATCGACGGCATCGTCGATCACCGCGTCGAGATCGACGAGCTGATCGAGACCCACGCGCGCGGCTGGACGCTCGAGCGGATGCCCGCGGTCGACCGTGCCCTGCTGCGCATCGGCGTCTGGGAGATCGTGCACAACGACGAGGTGCCCGACGCGGTCGCCATCAGCGAGGCGGTCGAGGCCGCCACGGTGCTGTCGACGGATGACTCGGCCGGCTTCGTGAACGGCCTGCTCGCCGCGGTCTCGCACGCGAAGGGTTAGACGGCCGCATCGTCGACGCGGTCTTCGCGGTGCTCGATCGCGTCTGCGGGAGCGTGCGGGGGAGCGTCAGGTCGCGCCCCGAACGCGGCGATCGCGGCGGCTTCGAGGCCGAGACCGACGAGCGTGCCGTGCGGCCAATAGGAGAGCGTGAGCGTGCTCGCGACGACGACGGCCGGGGTGAGCCCGATCAGGACCCGTTCCCACACCGGGATGCGGCCGCGCGGGGCGGCGATGGCGACGACCACCGCCCAGACGCCGACCGCCATGAGCACGAACGCCTCCGCGCCCCAGAGCGGGTGGAGCGGGGCGGCCTCGGCGTGGGAGAGATAGCTCACGAAGGTCGTCGGCGCACCGATGAGCACGAGCGCGCCAAGGACCCGACCACTCCAGCCCACCGCGGCGAAGGCCGCCCGTGTCGCGAGCCAGATCAGGACGAAGCTCAGTGCGGACGCAGCGCCGAACACGAGGTAGAAGTCCGTTGCGCCGGCCGCGCGGAGCGCGTCGCGCGCCTGGTCGTACATGGGCATGGTGTCGAGGGTCTTCAGCCAACGGGGGGCGTCAGCGCCGGACCATTCGGCCTGCTGCGGTGGCAGCAGAAGGAAGGCCCAGACGGTGCCGACGAGCGCGAGTGCGACGCTCCAGGTGCGCGAGAGGTGACGGCTCATGCGATGACCGTAGCGCCGCGGGGCGAGGGAGCGCCGGAGGCGCGGCACGTGCGCGCACGGGCACCGGCCGAGGGTTAACCCGCGCGCGGATTCCGGCGATTGCCCCGATCCGGGTGGCCGGCAGCGCGAGTTCACTGGGTCTTATCGCGAGCGTCGCGTACAGATCCCACTTGAACCGCTCTGAAAGGAGCACCGACCGCCATGTCCTCCATGCCCGTGCCCCACACCCGGCCCGTGACCCGTCCGTCCGTTGGGGCCCGCCCCGTCCGACTCGCTCCAGTCGGCCTCCTGCACCGTATCGCGGCGGCCGAAGCCGCCCTCAAGGTGGTCCTCGAGCGCTGGAGCGTCCCGGCGCTGCGCGTCTCGCTCGGGCTCGTGTTCGTCGCCTTCGGCGCGTTGAAGTTCTTCCCGGGGATGAGTCCCGTCGAGTCCCTCGTCGAGGCGACGTGGGGTGTGCTCACGTTCGGTCTCGTCGGTGGCCCGCTCGCGCTCGTGCTCACCGCGGTGATCGAGACCCTGGCGGGCCTCGCGCTGATCTCGGGCGTCTTCGCCCGCTTCGGCCTCGTCATGCTCGCGGTCGCGTTCGTGGGAATCCTCTCGCCGCTCGTGTTCTTCCCGGCAGAGCTGTTCACTGCGGCCGGCCCGACGCTGCTCGGACAGTATGTGCTGAAGAACGTCGTGCTCATCGCCGCGGCGATGGTGATCGCCTCGAAGGCGCTCAGGGGTCCGATCCGTCGGGCGTGACCCCCGTCGGCCCGCCCCCGCCGTGGCATCCGCCCGCCACCCACGCAATTCAGGAACCCCGCCCGCCCCGCCGGCGTGTCGCACCCACGACACGCCGGCGGGGCCGTGCGCGTTCCTGAGCAAGCCAACTGATGCGGGGGACAGGAAGAGCAGCCGGGAACGGGACAGGGGCGGCGCCGGGGGAGGCGCACGGCGGCTGATAGGGTTGAGAGGCAATGACAACCTTTAAGGCCGTCCTGTGAGGCGGAGAAGGGAGTCGGTGGATGGCACGTGCCGTGCTCACTCACGCTGACATCTCGCGGGCGCTGACCCGCATCTCGCACGAGATCCTCGAGTCCAATCGCGGCGCCTCGGATCTCGTCATCCTCGGCATCCCGACCAGGGGCGTGTTCCTCGCCCGGCGCATCGCCGAGATCATCTCGCGCATCGAGCCGGACGCCCCAGCGGATCTCGCGGGCGCCCTCGACGTCACGATGTACCGCGACGACCTGGGCCGCACGCGCACGCGCACCCCGGCCCCCACGCAGCTGCCCGCCGACGGGATCGACGGCAAGACGGTGGTGCTCGTCGACGACGTCCTGTACTCCGGGCGCACCATCCGTGCGGCCTTCGACGCGCTCAGCGATCTTGGCCGAGCGAAGGCCGTGCGCCTCGCCGTGCTGGTCGACCGTGGTCACCGGGAGTTCCCGATCCGCGCCGACTTCGTCGGCAAGAACCTGCCGAGCTCGAAGCTCGAGCGGGTCAACGTGCGGCTGGTCGAGTCCGACGGCGACGACGCGGTGACGATCGAGGGAGGCGAGGCGTGAGGCATCTGCTGGGCACGAAGGGCCTCGCACGCGATGAGGCGCTCGCCCTGCTCGACATCGCAGAGGACATGGCCGCGGTGCAGGAGCGCGAGGTCAAGAAGCTGCCGACGCTCCGCGGCAAGACGGTCGTGAACCTCTTCTTCGAGGACTCCACGCGCACCCGGATCTCGTTCGAGGCGGCCGCCAAGCGGCTGTCGGCCGACGTCATCACCTTCAGTGCGAAGGGCTCGAGCGTCTCGAAGGGCGAGAGCCTGAAGGACACGTCGCAGACCCTGCAGGCCATGGGTGCAGACGGGGTGGTGATCCGACATCCCGCGTCGGGTGCCCCCCAGGTGCTCGCGACGAGCGGATGGATCGACGCCGGCGTCGTCAACGCCGGCGACGGCACCCACGAACACCCCACGCAGGCGCTCCTCGACGCGTTCACCATGCGGCGCAGGCTGCATGGTGCGGCGTCGCGCGGGCGCGACCTCGACGGGGTGCGCGTGGTGATCGTCGGCGATGTGCTGCACTCGCGGGTGGCGCGCTCGAACGTGTGGCTGCTGGAGACGCTCGGCGCCGACGTGCAGCTCGTGGCACCGCCGACGCTGCTCCCGGTGGAGACGAGCAGCTGGCCGGCGCGCGTCGGCTACGACCTCGACGCGGCGCTTGCTGACGGGCCGGACGTGGTCATGATGCTCAGGGTCCAGGCCGAACGCATGCACGCGGCGTTTTTCCCGAACAGCCGGGAGTATGCCAGGAGGTGGGGGCTCGACGACGCCAGATTCGACCGGCTCCCGGCGACTACGATGGTCATGCACCCGGGCCCCATGAATCGTGGGCTCGAAATCGCCGCCCGCGCCGCCGATTCGGCCCAGTCCACGGTGCGCGAGCAGGTCGCGAACGGAGTTTCAGTGAGAATGGCCGCCCTGTATCTGCTGCTGTCCGGTGATCGGGGCGACGCGTGAACGGGCGCATGGTGGTCCGCGGCGCGACCCTGCCGAGCGGCGAGCGTGCCGACCTGCTCATCGCGGGTGCGGAGATTCTCGAGGTCGGTCGGGTGACGGATGCCTCGGGCGCGACGGTCATCGACGCTGACGGGTTGCTCGCACTCCCCGGCCTGGTCGACCTGCACACGCACCTGCGTGAACCCGGCTTCGAGCAGAGCGAGACGGTGCTGACCGGCACGCGGGCCGCTGCCGCCGGCGGGTACACCGCCGTGTTCCCGATGGCCAACACGTTCCCGGTCGCCGACACGGCCGGAGTGGTCGAGCAGGTCGCGAGCCTCGGCCGCGACGCCGGCTACGCGACCGTGCAGCCGATCGGTGCCGTCACGGTCGGCCTCGCCGGCGAACGCCTCGCAGAGCTCGGCGCGATGGCCACGTCGCGGGCCAACGTGCGCGTGTTCTCCGACGACGGCACCTGCGTGTCGGATCCCGTGCTCATGCGCCGGGCGCTCGAGTACGTGAAGGCGTTCGACGGGGTGATCGCGCAGCACGCGCAAGACCCGCGACTGACGGTCGGTGCCCAGATGAACGAGGGCGCGCGGTCGGCCGAGCTCGGCCTCACCGGCTGGCCGGCGGTCGCCGAGGAGTCGATCATCGCGCGCGACGTGCTGCTCGCCGAGCACGTCGGCTCGCGGCTGCACGTCTGTCATGTGTCGACGGCCGGCTCGGTCGAGGTCATCCGCTGGGCGAAGGCGCGCGGGATTCCCGTCACCGCGGAGGTCACGCCCCACCATCTGCTCCTCACCGAGGACCTGGTCGCGACCTATGACGCCCGGTACAAGGTCAACCCGCCGCTCCGCCGAGCGGAGGACGTGACGGCGCTGCGCGCCGCGCTCGCCGACGGCACCATCGACATCGTGGCGACCGACCACGCCCCGCACCCGGTCGAGGCCAAGGAGTGCGAGTGGGATGCTGCGGCCAACGGCATGGTCGGCCTCGAGTCGGCCCTCTCGGTCGTGCACCAGTCGATGGTCGAGACCGGCCTGATCGGCTGGGAGGACGTCGCCCGGGTCATGTCCGAGGCCCCGGCACGCATCGGTCGACTCTCGGGGCAGGGCCGCGCACTCACCGCGGGCTCGCCGGCCGAGCTCACGCTCTACGACCCCGCGGCCCGGGGGCCGTTCGACGTCGACCGGCTCGCCGGCCGCAGTCGGAACTCGCCGTACCTCGGGCTCGGACTGCCCGGCCGGGTCGTCGCGACCGTGCACGCCGGCTACCCGACGCGGCTCGACGGTGCGGTGCGTCCGGCGGACGAGGTCGCCGCGCTCGCGACACGCGCGCTGGAGGCTGCGCGTGGGTGAACTCATCGGCGGAACCGTCGGCGTCCTCGTGGTTGTCGGTGCCGTCGCCCTGATGGTGCGGTCCTGGCGTCGCCGCTCCCGGCGTGACGCCGACCTCGCGGCGTACCCGGTGCCGACCGGGCTCGGCGAGCCGCAGGTCGAGGTCGAGGCGTTGTACGTCGCCACGACGCCCGCGGGCACGCCGCTCGAGCGGCTCGCGCTCGCGGGCCTTGCGTTCCGTGGCGCGGCGCACGTCGAGGTCCACCGAGAGGGTGTGCTTCTGCGGATCGTCGGCGAGCAGCCGAGCTTCATCCCCGCGGCGACGCTCGTCGGCATCGGCACGGCGAGCTACGCGATCGATCGCGCGGTCGAGCCGGAGGGGCTGGTCGCCGTGACCTGGACCCCGGATCGCCCGGTACGCGCGGGCCGGGCGCCCGGTGCAACCGGCACATCCGACACTTCCGGCACATCCGACGCGTCCGCGGCGACCGGCGCGGTCGACTCGCCGACGCACGTCGACAGCTATCTGAGAGCCCGGTATCCGGGCGACGCGGCCCGCCTCATCGCGGCCGTCACCGAACTCGCCGCAGGGGCATCCGCCTCGCGGCCCGACCCGAAAGAGCGAGGCACGAATGACTGAGCCCACGCCGCTGACGAGCGATCCCGCAGTGCTCGTCCTGGAAGACGGTACGCGGTACGAAGGGCGCGCGTACGGCGCCCGTGGGCGCACGCTCGGCGAGGCCGTGTTCGCGACCGGCATGACGGGCTACCAGGAGACGCTCACGGACCCGTCCTATGCCGGACAGATCGTGCTCATGACGGCGCCGCACATCGGCAACACCGGCATGAACGACGACGATGAGGAATCGGCCCGCATCTGGGTCGCGGGCTTCGTGGTGCGCGACCCCTCACGAGTGGTCTCGAACTTCCGCGCGACGCGCAGTCTCGACGACGACCTCGCCGAGGCGGGCGTGGTCGGCATCTCCGGCATCGACACCCGGGCGGTCACGCGCCACATCCGTTCGGCGGGCGCCATGCGCGCGGGCGTGTTCTCCGGGGACGACGCGAACCTCAGCGCGGGCGAGCAGCTCGACCTCGTGCGCGGCGGCGTGCAGATGGCCGGCCAGAACCTGTCCGGGGCGGTGTCGACCGCCGACGGGTACACGCTCGAGGCCGAAGGGGAGCGGATCGGCTCGGTCGCCGTGCTCGACCTCGGGGTCAAGACCTCGACGCTCAAGTACCTCGCGGCGCGCGGATTCGACGTGCATGTCGTGCCGCAGAACGTCACCATCGACGAGATCCGGGCGCTCGAGCCCGATGCGCTGTTCTTCTCGAACGGCCCGGGCGACCCGAGTGCCTCCGACCGCCATGTCGAGCTGCTGCGGGACTCGCTCCGCGACGGCCGCCCGTACTTCGGGATCTGCTTCGGCAACCAGCTGCTCGGTCGCGCGCTCGGGTACGACACCTACAAGCTGCCGTTCGGCCACCGCGGCATCAACCAGCCGGTGCTCGACACGGCGACCGGCCGGGTCGAGATCACCGCCCACAACCACGGCTTCGCGGTCGACGCGCCGATCGGTGAGATCAGCGAGTCGAGCCAGGGCTTCGGCCGCGTCGAGGTCAGCCACGTCGACCTCAACGACGACGTGGTCGAGGGCCTCAACTGCCTCGACATCCCCGCGTTCAGCGTGCAGTACCACCCCGAGTCCGCGGCCGGCCCGCACGACGCCAACTATCTCTTCGACCGGTTCGCCGAGATGGTGCGCACGCACCAGCGGAGCGGGTCGAGCAGCGAAGCGAATGAAGACCCAGCAGAAGACGCTGCGAACAAGGAGCCCAACGCCTGATGCCCAAGCGCGACGACATCAACTCCGTCCTCGTCATCGGCTCCGGCCCGATCGTGATCGGGCAGGCCGCCGAGTTCGACTACTCGGGCACCCAGGCGTGCCGCGTGCTGCGCGCCGAGGGTGTGCGGGTCATCCTCGTGAACCCGAACCCGGCGACCATCATGACCGATCCGGACTTCGCCGACGCGACCTACGTCGAGCCGATCACGCCCGAGATCATCGAGTCGATCATCATCAAGGAGAAGCCCGACGCGGTGCTGCCGACGCTCGGCGGTCAGACCGCCCTCAACGCGGCCATCGCGCTGGAGGAGGCGGGCATCCTCGCCAAGCACGGCGTCGAGCTCATCGGTGCCAAGGTCGACGCGATCCGGAAGGGTGAGGACCGCCAGCTCTTCAAGGAGCTCGTGGTCCAGTGCGGCGCCGACGTGGCGCGCTCGCACATCGCGCACACGATGGACGAGGTGCTGGCCGCGGCCGAAGACCTCGGCTATCCGCTCGTCGTGCGCCCGTCCTTCACCATGGGCGGTCTCGGCTCGGGCTTCGCCTACAACGAGGAGGAGCTGCGTCGGATCGCGGGCGCCGGCCTCCACGACTCGCCGACCACCGAGGTGCTGCTCGAGGAGTCCATCCTCGGCTGGAAGGAGTATGAGCTCGAGCTCATGCGCGACACCGCGGACAACACGGTCGTCGTGTGCTCCATCGAGAACGTCGATCCCGTCGGCGTGCACACCGGCGACTCGATCACGGTCGCCCCGGCGCTCACGCTGACCGATCGCGAGTACCAGAAGCTCCGCGACATCGGCATCGACATCATTCGCGCGGTCGGCGTGGACACGGGCGGCTGCAACATCCAGTTCGCGGTCGACCCCGCGAACGGCCGCATCATCGTCATCGAGATGAACCCGCGCGTGTCGCGTTCGTCCGCGCTCGCCTCCAAGGCGACCGGCTTCCCGATCGCGAAGATCGCGGCGAAGCTCGCGATCGGCTACCGCCTCGACGAGATCCCGAACGACATCACCAAGGTCACCCCCGCGAGCTTCGAGCCCACCCTCGACTACATCGTCGTGAAGGTGCCGCGCTTCGCGTTCGAGAAGTTCCCCGCCGCCGACCCGACGCTCACCACCACGATGAAGTCGGTCGGCGAGGCCATGGCGATCGGCCGGAACTTCTCCACGGCGCTGCAGAAGGCGCTGCGTTCGCTCGAGAAGCGCGGATCGTCGTTCCATTGGGGCGAGGAGGCGCGCAGCGCCCAGGAACTGCTCGAGGCGGCGCGCACCCCCACGGACGGCCGGATCGTGCTCGTGCAGCAGGCGCTGCGCAAGGGCGCCACACCCGCGCAGGTGTTCGACGCGACGAAGATCGATCCCTGGTTCGTCGACCAGATCCAGCTCATCAACGAGGTCGCCGCGTACGTGGCGGCGGCCGAGTCGCTCGATCACGCCACCCTCCTGCTCGCGAAGGACCACGGGTTCTCCGACGCGCAGATCGCCGAGCTCCGCGGTTTCGGCAGCGAGGCCGACGCGCGCGAGGTCCGGCATATCCTCGGCATCCGCCCGGTCTACAAGACGGTCGACACCTGCGCCGGCGAGTTCCCGGCGCTCACGCCGTACCACTACTCGAGCTACGACGTCGAGACCGAGGTCGAGCCGAGCGACCGGCGCAAGGTGGTCATCCTCGGCTCCGGGCCGAACCGCATCGGCCAGGGGGTCGAGTTCGACTACTCGTGCGTGCACGCGTCGTTCGCGCTCTCGGACGCCGGGTTCGAGACGATCATGATCAACTGCAACCCCGAGACGGTCTCGACCGACTACGACACGAGCGATCGGCTCTACTTCGAGCCGCTCACGCTCGAGGACGTGCTCGAGGTCATCCACGCGGAGTCGCAGTCCGGCGAGCTCGTCGGCGTCATCGTGCAGCTCGGCGGGCAGACGGCGCTCGGCCTCGCGAAGGGACTCGAGGCGGCCGGCGTGCCGATCCTCGGCACCACTCCCGAGGCGATCGACCTCGCCGAGGAGCGCGGCCAGTTCTCTGGCATCCTCGACGAGGCCGGCCTGCTCGCGCCGAAGAACGGCACGGCGACCGACCTCGCGAGCGCGGTCCACGTGGCCGAGGGAATCGGCTACCCCGTGCTCGTGCGGCCGAGCTTCGTGCTCGGCGGCCGCGGCATGGAGATCGTGTACGACACCGCGAACCTGACCGACTACTTCGCCCGCATCGAGGGCCAGGGCATCGTCGGGCCGACGCATCCGCTGCTCGTCGACCGCTTCCTCGACGACGCGATCGAGATCGACGTGGATGCGCTGTACGACGGCACCGACCTGTACGTCGGAGGCGTCATGGAGCACATCGAAGAGGCCGGTGTGCACTCGGGCGACTCGAGCTGCACGCTGCCGCCCGTGACGCTCGGCCGTGCCGAGGTCGACCGGGTGCGGGAGGCGACGCGCGCGATCGCCGAGGGCATCGGCGTCCGCGGGCTGCTCAATGTGCAGTTCGCGATCGGCGCCGGTGTGCTCTACGTCCTCGAGGCGAATCCCCGGGCGAGCCGGACGGTGCCCTTCGTGTCGAAGGCGCTCGGCATTCCGCTTGCCAAGGCGGCCAGCCGAATCATGGTGGGCGCGACCGTCCGCGACCTCATCGAGGAGGGCATGCTGCCCGCGCAGGACGGCTCCCGGGTGCCGCTCGACGCGCCCGTCGCGGTCAAGGAGGCGGTGCTGCCCTTCAACCGGTTCCGCACCGCCGAGGGCGGCATGGTCGACTCGGTCCTGGGGCCGGAGATGCGGTCGACCGGTGAGGTCATGGGCATCGACACAGACTTCCCGACGGCGTTCGCCAAGAGCCAGCTCGCGGCCTACGGCGGGATGCCCGCCACGGGCACCGTCTTCGTCTCGGTCTCCGACCGTGACAAGCGCGCGGCGATCCTGCCCGTGCTCCGGCTGCAGCAGCTCGGATTCACGATCATCGCGACCGAGGGCACGGCCGAGGTGCTGCGCCGCAACGGCATCTCGACCGATCAGGTGCTGAAGTACCACGACAAGCCCACGCCCGACGCGACGAGCGTGGTCGAGCTCATCCACCGCGGAGAGGTCGACGTGGTCGTCAACACGCCCAGCGGGCGGACGGCTCGCGCCGACGGCTACGAGATCCGCGCATCGGCCGTCGCGGCCGGGATCCCGTTGTTCACGACCATCGCCGAGCTGTCGGCCGCGGTCGCCTCGCTCGACGCCGGTGAGGACGGCTTCGACGTCACGAGTCTGCAGGAGTACCAGGCGCGCCGGGAGGCCATGGCATGACGGCGGTGATCCCGTTCGGCGAGCGGCTCGCGACCGTCCTCGAGACGGCGGGCCGGCTGTGCGTCGGCATCGATCCGCACGCCGGGCTGCTCGACCGGTGGGGCTTGCCCGACTCCGCCGACGGCGTTCGCGAGTTCGGATTGCGTGTCGTGGGTGCCGCGGCCGGGTTGGTCGGTGTCGTCAAACCGCAGATCGCCTTCTACGAACGCCACGGCGCGGCCGGCTATCTCGCGCTCGAGCGCGTGCTGCACGAGGCGCGTGACGCGGGCCTCGAGGTCATCGCCGATGTGAAGCGCGGCGACATCGGCTCGAGCGTCGAGGCGTACGGCGAGGCCTGGCTCACGCCGGGCTCGTCGCTCGAGGCGGATGCCATCACGGTCAGCCCCTACCAGGGGCTCGGCTCCCTCGAGGCGGTCCTCCGACGCGCCGACGCCGCCGGCAAGGGCGTGTTCGTGCTGGCCGCGACGAGCAATCCGGAGGCCGCCGCGATTCAGCGCGCCGTGCTCCAGCAGTCGAGCCGGGCGGGCGCGTCGGTGGGCGGCGCGGTCGTCTCGGGAGTCACGGCGTGGAATCAGGGCGCCGCGGATGCCTCGAGCCGGCGTCTCGGCTCGATCGGCGTCGTGATCGGCGCGACCGTCGACCTCGGCGCCGCGGGCATCGACCGCGAGGGTGAGCCGCCGCGACCCGGGCTGCCGGTACTCGCTCCGGGCTTCGGCCACCAGGGTGCGTCGGCGACCGAGTACCGGGGGATCTTCGGTGCGCTCGCGGCTGGCGTGCTCGTGAGTGAGTCGCGGTCGATCCTCGGCGCGGGGCCCGACGGACTCGCCGACGTGATCGCGCGCCGGGTCGATGAGCTTGGGGCTGCTGATGGCTGAGACGAAGCGAACGCCGCCCGAGGTGGACCGGGTCGCCGCGTCGCGTGCCGCGGTCGCGGCACGCCGGGCGCGCGCGGCCGTCAAGGGTGAGATCGCCGCGGGCATTCGCAGCCCGCTGGACGTCCTGCGTGCCGCCTACTCGGACCCCGAGGGGGTCGAGGGCCGGCTGCGCGTCACCGAGTATCTGAGTGCGATCCCGGCGATCGGTGAGACGAAGACGGCGCGGATCATGTCCGAGCTCCAGATCGCAGATGCCAAACGGCTTGGCGGCCTGGGTCGGCTGCAACGCCGTCGGCTGCGCGAGTTCGTCGCCGAATGGGTGGCGTCGCACGGCGGGTTCGGCGATCGTCTCGTGGTGCTCGCCGGCCCGACCGCGGTCGGGAAGGGCACCGTGGCCAATTACATCCGCACCCACCACCCGGAGGTGCGGTTGTCGGTGTCGGCGACGACCAGGGCGCCGCGCCCCGGGGAGATCGACGGCGAGCATTACTTCTTCGTCGACGACGCCGAGTTCGACCGGATGATCGAGGCCGGCGAGCTGCTCGAGTGGGCGACCGTGCACAACGCGTACCGGTACGGCACGCCCCGGGGCCCGGTCGAGGCGGCGATCCGCGCCGGGGAGAGCGTGCTGCTCGAGATCGACATCCAGGGCGCGAGGTCGGTGCGGCGGGCGATGCCCGACGCGACGCTGGTGTTCCTGCTGCCGCCGACGTGGGAGGAACTCGTGCGGCGCCTCGTCGGCCGCGGGACCGAGAGCCCGGCCGAACAGCAGCGTCGACTCGAGACCGCGAAGGTGGAACTCGCCGCCGTCGACGAGTTCGATCACCAGGTCGTGAACCGTGACGTCGGCGAGGCCGCGCGAAAGGTCGTAGACTTGATGCGGCCTCGGAAGGGCCGGCGTCCTGCTGCCCTTCGCCACGATCTTCCGCGCACCGGTCCTGCGCACCCCGCGAACTGAGGAGTCCACGTCCATGGCTGAGAAGCTCTCCGGCATCATCGACCCGCCCATCGACGACCTGCTTTCGAAGGTCGACTCGAAGTACCAGCTCGTGATCTTCGCCTCCAAGCGTGCGCGTCAGATCAACGACTACTACGCCGACCTGCACGAGGGCAGCCTGTTCGACAACGTCGGACCGCTCGTGGACTCGTCGATCGACGACAAGCCGCTCACGGTGGCCATGCACGAGATCAACGAGGACAAGCTCCGCCTTCGCCCCGCCGGCGAGTAGTCCGGGCGCGCCCCCGTGCCGCTGAACGTCGTCGTCGGCATCACCGGCGGCATCGCCGCCTATAAGGCGGTCGGCGTGGTCCGCGAGCTCGTGCTCGCGGGCCACGACGTGCACGTCGTCCCCACCGCCGGCGCGCTCCGGTTCGTCGGGCGCCCCACGCTCGAGGCGATCTCCCGCAATCCGGTGCACACCGACCTGTACGAGGGTGTGGCCGAGGTGCGACACGTCGCGATCGGTCAGGCCGCGGAGCTCATCGTGATCGCCCCGGCGACCGCGAACACCATCGCGAAGCTCGCCAACGGGCTCGCCGACGATCTGCTCGGCAACACCGTGCTCGCGAGCACAGCACCCGTGGTCGTCGCTCCGGCCATGCACACCGAGATGTGGCTCAACCCCGCGACGCAGGCGAACATCGCCACGCTCGCCGCGCGGGGCGTCACGGTCGTCGGACCCGCGGTCGGTCAGCTCACGGGTGCCGACTCCGGTCCGGGCCGGATGGCGGAGCCCGAGACGATCGTGGCGGCCGCGCTCGCGGCCGCGCGCGCGAACGGCGATCTTGCCGGCCGCCGGATCGTGGTCTCGGCGGGCGGCACGCGTGAGCCGCTCGACCCGGTCCGCTTCCTCGGCAACCGATCCAGCGGCAAGCAGGGCGTCGCGATCGCCGAGGCAGCACGGGCCCGCGGGGCCGCGGTCACGCTCGTCGCGGCGAACCTCGAGATCGCCGCACCGGCGGGATGCGACATCCGTCAAGTCTCGACCGCGCTGGAACTGCGCGACGCCGTCCGCGACGCCGCCGAAGGTGCCGACGTGGTGGTCATGGCCGCCGCCGTCGCGGACTACCGCCCGGCCGCCGTCAGCGATGCCAAGATCAAGAAGGCGCCGGGCGACGCCGGGCTCACGCTCGAGCTCGTCCGCAATCCCGACGTGCTGGCCGAACTCGGCCACGCGCCCCACGACGGCACGCTGCTTGTCGGGTTCGCAGCCGAGACCGAGGACGACGACGACCGACTCGTCCAGCTGGGGCGGGAGAAGCGGGCCGCGAAGGGCGCCGACCTGATCGTCGTCAACCGCGTCGGCTGGCACGAGGGCTTCGCGGGCGACGACAACCGCGCGATCCTCGTCGGTTCCGGCGGCGATGTCGTCACCGAGGTTCACGGAAGCAAGGTGTCGGTGGCGCATGGCATCCTCGACGTGGTTGTCTCTCTCCTGAGCTCCGGCAGCCCCGCGCAGCCGGCCGCCCCCAGTACCACCCCGAACGAGGAGTCCCACCCCCGATGAGCGATCTGCGCCTGTTCACCTCAGAGTCCGTGACGGAGGGGCATCCCGACAAGATCTGCGACCAGGTGTCCGACGCCATCCTCGACGCGCTGCTCGCGGTCGATCCTGCGGCCCGCGTTGCGGTCGAGACGCTCGTCACCACCGGGCTCGTGCACGTCGCGGGTGAGGTGAGCACCTCCGGCTACGTCGAGATCCCCGCGATCGTGCGGGAGCGGGTGACCTCGCTCGGCTACAACTCGTCAGACGCCTGGTTCGACGGCCGCTCGTGCGGTGTCTCGGTCTCGATCGGCGGGCAGTCGCCCGACATCGCGCAGGGTGTCGACCATGCGTTCGAGTCCCGTGAGGGCACGAGTGTCGACGAGCTCGACCGGCAGGGCGCCGGAGACCAGGGCATCATGTTCGGCTACGCCGTCCGCGAGACCCCCGAGCTCATGCCCGTGCCGATCTGGCTGGCGCACCGCATGGCCGAGCGCCTCGCGCAGGTCCGCAAAGACGGTGAGCTCGAGTATCTGCGGCCCGACGGCAAGACCCAGGTCACCGTGGGGTACGACGGCCAGACCCCGAAGACCGTCGAGACCGTCGTGCTCTCCACCCAGCACGCGCCGAGCGTGACCACCGCCCAGCTCCGGGACGAGGTCGAAGCGCTCGTCGTGCGGCCGGTGCTCGACGCCGTCGAACTCGAGCGTCCCGACCTGACCGTCCTGATCAACCCGACCGGGCGCTTCGAGATCGGCGGCCCGCAGGGCGACGCCGGACTCACGGGGCGCAAGATCATCATCGACACGTACGGCGGTGCCAGCCGGCACGGCGGGGGTGCCTTCAGCGGCAAAGACCCCTCGAAGGTCGACCGCTCCGCCGCGTACGCCATGCGCTGGGTCGCGAAGAACGCGGTCGCCGCCGGCCTCGCCGACCGGCTCGAGCTCCAGGTCGCCTACGCCATCGGCAAGGCTGCCCCGGTCGGCCTCTACGTCGAGACCTTCGGCACCGGGGCGCTGCCCGACGCGCAGATCATCGAGGCCATCCGCGAGGTCTTCGACCTGCGGCCCGCGGCGATCATCCGCGACCTCAACCTGCTTCGCCCCATCTACTCGAAGACGGCCGCGTACGGGCACTTCGGGCGTGAGCTTCCCGAGTTCACCTGGGAGCGCACCGACCGGGTCGACGACCTGCGCGCGGCCGCCGGGTTGTAGGGCGTGGCCGAGGGGCCGGTGGCGCGGGTCCTCGTGGACTCGCCGCTGCCGCAGCTCGATCAGCTGTTCGACTACTTCGTGCCGGAGCGGCTGCGTGACGCGGCACGCGTCGGCATGCGCGTCAAGGTACCGTTGCGCACGGGCGGGCGCATTGCCCAGGGATGGCTCGTCGAGCTGGTGGCGACGAGCGAGTACGGCGGGCGACTGAGCGAGCTCGACGAGGTCGTCGGTGAGGTCCCGCTGCTCACACCCGAAGTCTGGCGACTCGCGCGCGCCGTGGCCGATCGGGCGGCCGGCAACGCCAGTGACATCCTGCGGCTGGCCATTCCCTCGAGGTACGTGCGTGTCGAGCGGACGTGGCGACAGGCGGCGCCCGAGCCTGGGCCGCTGCCGGCGGCGGGTGTGGTGACCGGCTTCGAGGCTGGGCGGGTCGAGACGGGCATCCTGCACGGTGAACGGATGTCGCTCGCGGCCGACCCGCGGCCGGTCGAACTCGGGTCGGGGATCTGGGTCGGTGCCTGGGCGGTGACCCTCGCCGAGGCCGCGTGCGTCGCGCTCGCGGCCGACCGTTCCGCCCTCCTCATCGTGCCCGACCACCGTGACCAGGAGCAGCTCGAAGCCGCACTCGCGGCCTTCGTCGACCCTCGGCGGGTGCTC
>Ga0180223_1000943_pt1 | contig 27315 bp, 23 predicted proteins | sample eDN5th30CKraftOP_FD_151337 | JGI IMG/M metagenome (GOLD analysis project Ga0180223, IMG submission 151337) | Enriched Organic Plus compost microbial communities from Emeryville, California, USA - eDNA 5th pass 30_C Kraft OP (version 2) (version 2) ... | reverse complement strand
CCTGATCATCGCGATCGCGATCACCGAGATCGCGCCTTTCGTGCGGCTGGCGCGGGCGCCGACGCTGGTGCTGAAGGAGCAGGAATTCGTGCAGGCGGCACGTTCGATGGGCTGCACCCATCAGCGCATCATGCGCGTCCACATCCTGCCCAACCTGATCGCCGACATCCTGGTGATGGGCTCGCTGTGGATGGCGACCGCGATCCGCACGGAAGCCTCGCTGAGCTTCATCGGGCTGGGCGTGAAGCCGCCGACGGCGACCTGGGGCGGCATGATCCGCGAGGGCTTCGAGAACATCCTGGAGGCCTGGTGGCTGGCGGTGTTCCCGAGCGTCTTCGTCTTCCTGACGGTGCTGGCGCTCAACCTTCTCGGCGACGGCCTGCGCGACGCCACCGATCCGAAACTGCGGCAGCGCGACTGACGCCGCCGCCCGCGCATCGAAGACCACCCCGGAGCCTTGTCATGAGCGAAGCCAGTTTCATCTATCTCAGCCAGGAGGACGCGGTGCGCTGCGGCGCCGGCGACGTCGCCGCCACCGTGGCCGATACCGAGCGCACGACGCTGCTGGCCTATCGGGGCAAGGCGATCGAGGCGCCGACCGCCACGCTGTTCTGGGGCGTTCCCGCCGAGAAGCTGAAGAACTTCGTCGGTTATCCGAGCAAGAAGCGCGCGAACATCCATGCCGGCTATCTCGACGACGACGGCGTGATGAAGGTCGCGCTGAAGAACATCCCGAGCAACCCGGACAACCCGATCAACGGCAAGGGGCCCCGCGCCTCGGGCCTGGTCACGATCCTCGACCCCGAGACCGGCTATCCGATCGCCCTGATGGACGCCATGGTGATAAGCTGCATGCGCACCGGTGCGCTCGGCGCGATCGGCGTCAAGCATCTGCGCCGCCCGGGCTCGCGCAGCCTCGGCCTGATCGGTGTCGGTCCGATCAACCAGGCCGCGATCGCCTGCACCGCCGAGGTGATGCCGGAGCTCGAAGTCGCCTATGTCTACGACCTCAATACCGAGCGCGCCAAGGCCTTCGCCGCCGCGTTCTCGCGCAAGCTGAACATCGATGTCCGCGCAGTCGATTCCGCCCGCGCGGCGGTCGCCGATGCCGACGTGGTCATTCCCGCGACCAATGTCCAGACGATCGACGACGCCTATATCGCGCCGGACTGGATGAAGAAGGGCAGCCTGCTGGTCGATCTGTCGATCTGGGACGCGACCTTCGAGACACTCGCTCGCGCCGACGGGTATGTCATGAATTCGGCGATCAGCATGGAGCGCAAGACGATGACGCCGAGCGTCATGGTCGATCGCGGCCTGGCCAAGGAAGAGGAAATCATCGATCTCGGCAAGGTCATCGCCGGCGAGACCGGCGGGCGTCGCGACGACGACGACGTGATCGTCTACTTCGCCCGCGGCATGGCGATTTACGACGTGATGTGCGGCTACCGCGTCTATGAGAACGCGCTCAAAAACGGCGTCGGCGAGAAGCTGAGCCTGTGGCAGAGTGCATTCTGGAGCTGAGAGCTCAGCATGAAAAAAGCGGCCGGAGACAGGAGTGTTTTCGGCCGCATCCTCACCGCAGCCCTCCGCACGCAAGCGCGACGCACGGCTCCGGCGCGGCAATGCCGAACCGGGTTATGATCGCATTTCACACGCCAGTTCGCAGCGCAAGTTGCCGACGGTGTCGTGACATTTTTGGCAGTTCCTTCGGCGAGAGCCCGGCCTCGGAGGGACCTGCCCTCCTGTCCGGCAGGCGGTGTTCCCCGGCATGATCCCCCGCCAGTGGCGCGTCGCGTCGAAGTATCGAGAGCGCGACGTGAATCAAAGGGCTAGAATCTCTTTCGCCGTAATGGATCCGAGCTGCGGCAAAAATCCGTCGTCCTCGGCGATCGCTTCGCCTTGTGAGAAGACAGTCAGGATGAACGAGGCTCCGTTCGGAAGGACGGCCCTAAGCGCGTCGTGACGTCGGAAATCAGCGCGCTCGTCGCCGAGCCAGCGCGTACGTCCGGCCTTTGACCAGATCTGCGTCCCGGCAGGCATGCCGCCGGCCAGATAACCCGCCACCTGATAGGCTCCGCGCGGGAGGAAGGGGCTCGCGAGATCGCGAGCGAGCAGCTTCTGAACTTTCTCGCGCCTCGCCTCGGTCAGCACCGAGCCATCGAAGATTGCATGCATCAGCCGGGCCATGGCGATCGGCGTGAGAGCGTTGTGACCTTCCGGCGAGCGGTCGAGACCGAGCTTTTCCCGGCCGTAGCGCAGGTCGTCCATCAGCTTCTGATTGAGATTGATCCCGGCCAGCTCCGGCCAGCCGAATTGCGCGAAGAAGCGGTTGACGACCTGGCGTCTATCCGCCCACGCAGCCATCTCCGGCTCGGAAAGCAGCGTGTCCCCGGTCGTTCCCGACAGCAAGTCGATGACGTAGTTGGTCGCCGAATTCGAGGACCAGAGGATCATGTCGCGCATCGCCCGATCCAGCTCCTCGTGCTCGGACAACCGCCCCGCTTCCAAAGCGGCCTGCGCAGCCACGAGGAAGAAGACCTTGACCAACGAGCAGGGGTAGCTGCGCCAGCCGGACCGCAGCGCAGCGCCCTTGGGCCGCCCGCCACCCGGTGCGGACTGAAGCAGGACGAAGCCGAACTGCTCGACCGGGACATCACGTTCGCGGAAGACGGCCTGCGCCTTCTCCGTCAGCAGCGTGCCGATGCGCTGCAGGTTTTCATCCGTGTCGAAAAAGCTCATGGCGTACCTGTCGGAGGCGGGTCGGAAGAGGAGGTCAGCCTTTGGGCCGAAGGGCGGTGTCGAGGCCTTCGCCGATCAGCGCGAAGGTGACGCCGGTGTAGATGATCGCGAATCCCGGAAAGGTCGCGATCCACCAGGCATCGAACAGGAACTGACGCCCATCCGAGATCATCAGCCCCCATTCCGGCGTCGGCGGCTGGATGCCGAGGCCGAGAAAGCTGAGCGAGGTCACCGCGAGAATGGTCAGCACCACGTCGGCCATCGCGTAGACGATCGCCGGATTGACCGCATTCGGCAGGATATGGGCGGTGATGATCCGCGGCGTCGTGCAGCCGAGGCTGCGCGCCGCCTGCACGAATTCGAGATTGCGCAGCACCAGCACCTCGCCGCGCACGATGCGGGCGAAGGAGATCCAGTTCACCAGGATGAAGGCGAGATAGAGATTGGCCTCGCCGGGCCCGAGAACGCCGACGATGGCGATGACGAGCACATAGAAGGGGAAGGCCCAGAAGATATCGGTGATGCGCATGATCAGGGTGTCGACGCGCCCGCCGATGAAACCGGAAATCGCGCCGATCACCACGCCGAGGATCGCCGGCGCGACCACGCAGATCAGCGCGACCTTGAGATCGACATAGCCGCCGGCCAGCACCCGCGAGGCGACGTCGCGCCCGAGATCGTCCGTTCCGAACCAGTTGGCCAGGGAGGGCGGCTGCAGCGTGTTGCCGTAGTCGACCTCGAAGGGATCGTGCGGCGTCCAGATCTGGCCGAGCGCGACGAAGGCGGCGAGCAGCGCCAGCATGGCGAGCCCGACGAACAGGCTCGGATTGGAGCGGAAGCGGCTCATCCGCTCACTCCAGCCTGATGCGCGGATCGGCGAGCGCATAGGCGAGATCGGTCGCCAGATTGATGAGCACGACGAGGACGGCGAAGACGATGGTGAGCCCCTGGATCAGCGGATAGTCGCGGGAGAAGATCGACTCGACGAAGAGCGAGCCGAGCCCCGGCAGGGCGAAGACGGTCTCGATCACCACCGTGCCGCCGATGACCCAGCTCGTATGCGCGCCGAGCACCGAGATCGACGAGATCAGCGCATTGGGGAGGACATGGACGCCCATCAGCCGGCCCGTGCCGGCGCCCTTGGCGCGTGCCGTGGTGACGTAGTCGGAGCCGAGCACGGCGAGGATGGCGCTGCGCAGGCTGCGGATCGTCAGCGAGGCGGTCGCCAGCGCGATGACGAGCGCCGGCAGCGTGGTGTGGTGCAGGCGCGAGAGCAGGTCGTCGCCATAGCCCGAGGTCGGGAACAGCGGCAGCCAGATCGCGAACAAGATCACGAAGATCAGTCCAAGCCAAAAGGACGGCATCGCGATGACGATGGTGAAGGCGAGCTTGATCGCAAGATCGACCGGCCCGCCGCGCCGCATCGCCGACCAGAGCGCCAGCGGCACCGTCATCGCCACGGCGAGCACCGTCGAATAGGCGACGAGCCACAGTGTCGCCGGCAGCCGCTCCAGCACGAGCTGCATCACCGGCTGGGCATGCACGACCGAGCGGCCGAGGCTGCCCGAGCCGATATCGGCCAGGAAGAGCAGATATTGCCGCCACAGCGGCAGGTCGAGGCCGAGCCGCTGCTTCATCAGCGCGATCTCCTCGGGGCCGCCGCGCGCGCCGAGGAGCAGCGTCGCGGGGTCACCCGGAAGGGCGCGCAGCAGCAGGAAGCAGGCCAGCGTGATGCCGAAGAGGACCGGCACCAACTGGACGAGGCGTTTGAAGACGTAGATCAGCATGGCGGTGCGGGGAGAGAGGGCGCGAAAGCGCCCTGCCCTCACTTCAGCTTGACGTCCTCGAGGCGGAAATTCGAGGTCGGCAGCACCTCGAACCCCTCGACATTGCTGCGATAGGCATAGGAGGTGCCGGGATAGAACAGGAAGACCGAGGGCGCGCCGTCATGGGCGAGCCTGACGATCTCCTGGAACATCCCGCCGCGCTCGGGCCCGTCGGCCGTCACGCGCTCCTTCTCGTAGAGCTCGTTGACGCGCTCGCTCTTCCATTCGGTGTGATAGGCGTTGGCGCGCTCGGGATTGACGACGAGGAAGCCGACGAGCTGGTCCGGGTCGATCGTGTCGCTGCTCGCATAGGCGACGGCCATCTCGTAGTCGCCGGATTTCGTCGTGGTCCAGTGCGTGCCGCCTTCGACGAGGCGGATATCGGCGGTAACGCCGATCTGCTTCAGCGCCGCCTGCAGGGCCTGGGCGAGCTGGCGGTGCAGCGGGCGGCCGGAATCGACCAGCAGCGAGGTCTTGAAGCCGTCCTTGTAGCCGGCTTCCGCCAGCAGCGCCTTGGCCTTGGCGACATCATGCGGATAGGGCTTCAGGTTCGGATCGGCATAGGCCATCGGCGGCATCGGCGAGTTCGAGACCTTGCCGGTGCCATAGAGCAGCGCCTTCACCAGCCCCTCCTTGTCGATGGCGTAGTTCAGCGCCTGCCGGACGCGCAGATCGTCGAAGGGCTTCTTCTTCGTGTTCATCAGCACGAAATCCGTGCGGAGGACGTCGGCGACGGCTGTCTTGATCTTGCCGTCGCGCCCGAGCGCCTGGAGCTGGTTCAGGGGGATGTCGATGGCGGCATCGATCTCACCGGCCTGCAGCTTCAGCACGCGGCTGTTGCCTTCGGGAATGACCATCAGCTCGGCCCCATCGAGGTCCGGCTTGCCCGCCTGCCAGTAGTGCGGGTTCTTCTTGAGCGAGAGGCCCTGCCCCTTGTTCCAGGCCGCGACCGTGAAGGGACCGCTGCCGATCGGCTTGTCGAAGAACTTGTCGCCGGCCGACTCGAAGGCCTTCTGCGGCAGGATAGCGGAAGAGAACAGGGCGAGGTTGTTGAGGAGCGGCGTGAAGACCTTCTTGAGCTTGAGCACGACGGTTCGGTCGTCCGGCGTCTCGATCGTGTCGATGCCGGAGAAGAAGCGCTTCCAGCTCGATGCGTCGCTGCCGGCGCGCTTCAGCGAGAAGGCGACATCGGCAGCCGTGACCGGCGTTCCGTCTGAGAATTTCGCGTCGCGCAGCTTGAAGCTGTAGGTCATGCCGTCATCGCTGACCTTCCAGCTCTCGGCCAGCCCGGGCTCGAGCTTCGTGGCGTCCTTGCTGGGCCGCAGCAGCGTGTCGAAAACGAGAAGTTGCGCATAGATCGAGGCGTTGTCGCTGGTCGCGATCGGATCGAGCGAGACGAGATCCTGGGTCTGCGCCAGCCGCAGGACGCCTTTGGCGAAGGCGGCGGAGGGCACCGCGACGAGCGCCGGGGCGCCGATGGCGAGCGCGAGCGCGCCAGCCGAAATCAACGAGCGAAGCTTGGTCATACCGATCCCCTGATTCATTGGCCGCAGCACGGCGACGGCTTGCATCCTCCCATGATGCTCCCTAGTCCTTCCAATGAAACATTCGCCAGGATCATCAACCATCTGGAATAGTCATGAAGCTCGGTTCACTGCGCGCGGTCGATGCCTTCGTCAGGCTCGGCGGGACGGGCGAGGCTGCACAGGGCCTCGGCATGAGCCAATCCGCAGTCATCAAGACCTTGCGGCAAGCGGAGCAGGAACTCGACCTCAGCCTCGCCACGACCATTCAGGGCCGCCTGGTGCCCACGCCGGAGGCCCAGTCGCTCGTCCGACAGGTCCAGCCGCTCTTCGACGTGCTGCGGCGAGCCCGTCATGAAGCAGACATGATCCGCGTCGGCATGGCCGACCGGCTGAGGGTCGCGACCGTGCCCGGCCTTGCCCATAGCATCCTGCCGCCGGCCATCACCCGGACCCGGCGAAAGCTCGACGAATCCGCAGCCGTCGAGATCATGTTCGACCATGTGCGGGAGCATCTCGCCACAGGCGAAGCCGATCTCGGCATTTCCTACGGCCCCATGAAGGCGCAGGACATCGCGGATATCGCGCTGGGGCAAAGCCCCCTGATCTGCGTGCTGGCGCGCGACCATCCGTTCGCCAGGCGGATGGCGCTCACCACGGGCGATCTCGAGAGCGAACGCCTGATCAGCTATGGGCCGGACGGCGTCAGCGCCTCAGACAGTTTCCAGGAGGCGTTGACGAAAGCGGGCCTGTCCGACCGGATCGCCATCACCGTTCGTCACACGGACACGGCCTGTCATCTTGCCCGCGAGGGCGTCGGCATCGCCCTGGTCGACGGATTCGTCATCAGCAGCAATCTGGTGGAAGGCCTCGCCGCGCTGCCGCTGGAGCAGAGCCCCCTGGTGACGGCCTACGCCCATCACCGCCGGCACTCGCCTCTCGACCGCGCGGCCCGGCTGCTCCTGGCCCAGTTGCAGGAGCGATCGGCGTCATGAGGCCTTTTACCCCCGCTCATGCCGCCGTCCTTCGCGCGGTCCATCGTTTCGGCACGACCGTCGAAGCGGCTCATCGGCTCCACCTCACCCAGTCCGCTATCAGCAAGATCATCGCGCGCAGCGAGGCGAGTCTCGGCGTCACCGTCTTCGAACGCCGGGAGGGGCGCCTGCTGCTTCGCCCCGAGGCCAGCGCCCTGATGGCCGCTCTCGACTCGGTCGATCGGGAATGGGGTGAGCTGCGAGCCGCCGCGACGCGATTGCGGGCCGGCCAGGAAACACCGTTGCGCATCGCCTCGACGCCCAGCATCGGCCACGGGCTGATCGCCCGCGCGCTGCGGCGCCTGACGAGCGAATACCCGCGGGCGCGGGTCGAATTGATCATGGGCGATGCGCCGACGGAACTGTCCTCGGGAGCGGCTGATATCGGCCTGATGTTTTCGCCTCGGGTAACCGACGACATCACGCTGATGCCCCTGGCCGGAGGCGAGATCATCGTGCTGGTGCGGGAGGACGATCCCCTGGCGAAACGGCGCGCCGTCGGCCTGCATGATCTCAAGACCCGACGCATGATCTGCTTCGATCGCGAGAAATCGCCGCTCGGCTGGCTGATCGCGCAGACCTACGAGAGAGAGGGGCTCGAATACGCCCCGTTCATGACCGTTCCCTACAGCATTTCGGCTGCACATCTCCTGTCGGAGCCGGGGGACGTGACGCTGATCGACAGCCTGCTGACGCAGGCGCAGCGTTTCGACGGGTTGGCCCAGCTTTCACTGGAGCCCCGGATCGCCACCACGATCTGCCTCATGACCATGCGCAGCCGGCCGCTCTCGCGATTGGCCGCCCGCTTCGTCGAGATCGTCAGCAGGTAGTGATCGTGAACGCAACACATCGCCCGAGCCGTCGGCGAATAGCACTTTTGAGGCGATCATTCGATGCTCTGTGGCTCAGTCGTGCCGGCCTCTCGGAAACGGGCCTCAGTCGACGACGACCCCAGATCAAGATACTGATATATTGATAGAATTTTTGGCGCGCCGCGCCGCGATTCCCAGCTTCGGAGGGCAACGCTCTATCCAGCTGAGCTACCGGCGCGAACCGTGAAGGCTGGACAGCCGATCCCCGCCGCTTCGGCAATGCGGAATTTTGCGGGGCGCACAATTCCCGGACGCTTCGACCGCCGCGGTCCCGCGCCCGATCATCCGGCCAGCGGCGCCAGCCTTCGGATGAAGTCACCCTGAGAGCGGCAGCCCGTCTTGGCCAGCACCTTCTTGATCTGGCTGCGGACGGTCTCGCGGCCGACGCCCCGCGCCGCCGCCAGCGCCTCGGCCGTGAGCCCTTCGAGCATGCCGTTGGCGATGGCCGCCTCGGCGCGCGTCAGGTCGTAGAGCTCGCATAGGAGCGAAGCCTCGACGCGCAGGCTGCGATCCGCGGTCGAGACGACCAGCATGGCCTGCGCCCGCGAGAAGATATCCAATGCCTGCCGGCGGATCGGCAGCACATGGACGATGAAGGCCGGATTGTCGTCCTTGCGCGGCACCGGGATGGAGCGGGTATCGCCGAGCCGATCCTGCGCGAGCTCGGACAGGGCTTTCTGCAACAGCAGATGCGCCCGCTCGTCATCGAGCGCGATCCTGTCCCGCGCGCGGATGACGATCTGTCCGAACAGCGTCTCGAAACTCGGATTGGTCGCCGACACGCTGCCCCTCGCATCGATCAGCGCGGCCGGCGAACCGGCGTGCTCGAAGGAAGCCAGGCTGGCCTGCGCGCGCTGCATCTGGAGCTTGGAGGCCAGCACGGCGGCCCGGGCCAGATGCGGCCGGATCCCGTCGAGCACCGCGACTTCCCTGCGCGAGACCGGGCCGAGCTCGAGCTTGCGCTCCAGCGTGAAGACGATGTTCTCGCCGGACGAGGCGCGGACATGCGTCGCGGTGCCCCAGCCATAGCCTTCCGGGCGCATGAACTCGGTATAGAGCGGGATCTGCGCGAGTTCCTGGTCGGTGAAAAGATCGTGATCGGTCACGAAGCCGGTCCCGCCATGGGCGAGCAGGCCGGCCATGCGCGCATTCCTCTCCATCCAGCCCTGTTCCATGAAGTGCGCGAAGACGGGCGCGAACTCCCTGCAGGTGACCCAGTTGGTCCCCAGAGCGGAATGGGAGAAGAGCAGGCCCCCGGTACAGCCGGCGATCCGGGCGAGGCGTGCGATCGCATCGGGCCACACCTCCGGCACGGCGGCCGCCTCGTAGAGCATCGCCACCGCATCGCCGAACTCATGCGCATCGAGCATGCCAACCCGCCCCCCGGCCATGCTCCTTGATGTGGCACCCGGACAGGCGCGTCAACATAGCCGGCTTCCGGAAAACCGTGCCCTCTCCCCCCGTCAGGCACCGTCCGCCGGAGCTGCCAGGACCGCGAGGTCGACCGCCCCGATGCCCTCCAGCGCGAAACGGTAGGTTTCGCTCCGGGCCGGGAAACGGGTGGTGACCAGGCTGCCCGTCATGACGATCTCGCCGGCGAGCAGGCCGCGGCCCTTCGCGCCCAGCGCGTTCGCCAGCCAGGCCAGGGGCGCGAAGGGGTGGCCGAGCACGTCCCGCCCCTGGCCGCGGTCGATCTCGACGCCGTCACGGCTCACCACGCCGGCGACCGCGTCGAGCGCCGGCCAGTCGCCGCGGAATTCGGACAGCACCACGCCGCCGTTCCAGGAATTGTCGGCGATCAGCGACAGCACATCGAGCTCGGCATAGTCGGCGGCACGATCGTCGACGATCTCGATGGCGGCGCAGACGCCGGCGACATGGCCTGCGATGCTCTCGGCCGTGAAGGCGTGGCCGCCGGGCGGAATGTCGCGGCCGATGCGCACCCCGATCTCGAATTCGAGGCCGATCCGCCCGTAATCGGCGATGGCGACGCGCGCGCCCGAGCGGTGCAGCCGGTCGGCCAGGACGACGCCGGCGATCGGCTGGTCGATGCCGCACATCGCCTGCATGCGCTGCGAGGTCAGGCCGATCTTGTAGCCGACCGGCGCGCCGCGGCGGGGCTTCAGCAGCGACACGTAGCGGTCCTGCACCGCGTAGGCGTCGTCGAGCGAGGCGATGCCGGACGTGGCGGCGAAGGGGCGGAACCTCGCCTTGCCGTCATGCTCGCCGACCAGCCTCGCGGCCACCTGGTTCACGTCCACCATCCCTGTCCTCCTCCGCGGCCTGTGCGGCCGCCTTGATGAATCGATCGTTTCCCGACCGCCGCTAGGCGGCGGCCATGACCTCGGCGAAGCGCCTCACGGCGGGGCCGATGCGCTCGGGCACCGTGTTGCCGAAGCCGAAGACGAAGCCCGTCGCGGCGCCGTCCTGCAGCCGGTAGCGGGACAGGGCCGGCGCATCGATGCCGCGCTGCCGGGCCGCGTCGGTGATCGCGGCGTCGTCCAGCGGGACGCGCGCATGCGCAGTCAGGTGCAGGCCCGCGGTGACGTCCGGGATCAGCAGGCGGTCGCCGAGCGACTGCCGCAGGGCGTCGACCAGGATCGTGGCGCGCTCGCGATAGAGCAGGCGCATGCGCCGGACATGCCGCGCCAGCACCCCGCGCCCCATGATGTCGGCCACCATCTGCTGGAGGGGCGGCGGCAGGTAGCAGGAAAAGACGAGCTTGGCCCGGTAGAACAGCTCGACGAGGTCCGGCGGCAGCACCAGATAGGTCAGGCCGAGCGACGGCGAGAAGATCCGGTTGATATTGCCGATGAAGATCACGCGCTGGTCGGTGTCGAGCGAGAGCAGCGAAGCGAGCGGCTGGCGGTTGATGCCGATCGGGCTGCTGTAGTCGTATTCGATCACCCAGGCGTTGCGGGCCTGGGCCCAGGCCAGCAGCGCCAGCCGGCGCTCCAGCGACATGGTCGATCCGTAGGGAAACTGGTTCGTCGGCGAGGCGATCACCATCCGCGCGCCGTCCGCCTCCGGGCCGAAGCTGTCGACGCGGAGCCCCTCCAGGTCGACGCGATGCGGCAGCACGCGCGCGCCGTTCGCCACCATCGCGGCCACCCGCGTCGGATAGCCGGGGTCCTCGACGACGACGCCGTCGCCGGGGTCGAGGAGCAGTTGCGCCAGCAGGATGAAGGCCTGCGTCGTGCTGGCGACGACGGCGATCTGCTCGGCCCGGCAAGGCACCCCCTCGTATTCCCCCAGATATTTCGCGATCTGCTGGCGCAGCGCCGGCAGGCCCAGCCGTTCGCTGAAGCTGAACTGGGGCCAGGGCTCCGAGCCCCAGTATTCGGCGGTGCTGCGCCGGATATCGGCGAAGGGCAGTTCGTCCAGCGCCGGCAGCAGGGGGCTGAGATCGTAGCCCAGCTCGCGCTCGCTCGGCAGGGACCGGCCCATCAGGGCCCTCCCCCGCGCCGCCGGCGCGCGCGGCTGGCGCCGGGGCGACGGCGGGGCCGGCGCATCAATCCGGCGGTGCAGATCCTCGGGCAGGTCCTTCTCGATATAGGTGCCCGCGCCGGTGCGCCCATGCGCATAGCCTTCGTTCTTCAGCCGGTTATAGGCGAGCACGATCGTCGAGCGGGAGACGCCGAGCTCGTCCGAGAGCTTGCGCGAGGGCGGCAGGCGCACGCCGCGGGGAATCGCGCCCGCCACGACCAGCAGCCGCAGCTGCCCGGCGATCTGGTCATAGAGCGGCTCCGGGCCGTTCGGCTCCACCGCGATCGTGTTCCAGAAAGGGTAGTTGAAGCTCGCGGTCATGTCCCGTCGCAGGAAGGGTCGGGCCGCTCGTCGCCCGGGCGGGGGGAGCCGTGGATTGAGCGGCCGGGCGGGCGCCCGGTCAAGCTCGCAGCCATATTGGTATGCCCGATTCGGAAGAATTGGTACTTGAGGCGGTTTTTAGCGGCCGATACCGTCCCTGCCAATCGCGGTCGGGACAAAGCCGATCATCCAGCGCAAGCGGAGGAAGAACGTGTCTCGACCCGAGGCGAAGACCGTCCTCACGGCGGACGGCATCCACAAGAGCTATGGCGACTTCGCCGTGCTCAAGGGCGTCAGCCTGGCGGCCCGGGAGCGGGACGTCATCTGCATGATCGGCGCCAGCGGCTCGGGCAAGAGCACCTTCCTGCGCTGCATCAACCTGCTCGAGACGCCGGAAGCCGGCTCGATCGCCTTCGAGGGCGAGCAGCTCAACCTGGATCGCCGCGGCGACGGCGCCGCGCGCCTGGACGCGCGGCAGATCAGCCGGATCCGCAGCCGCATGGGCATGGTGTTCCAGAGCTTCAACCTGTGGAGCCACCTGACCGTCCTCGACAATGTGACGATCGCGCCGATCAAGGTACTCGGCGTGCCCAAGGCGGAAGCGAAGGAGCGGGCCGAGGCCCTGCTCGCCAAGGTCGGCCTGTTCGACAAGCGCTTCCATTACCCGGCGCATATCTCAGGCGGGCAGCAGCAGCGCTGCGCCATCGCGCGGGCGCTGGCGATGGACCCGAAGCTCCTGCTCTTCGACGAGCCGACCTCGGCGCTCGACCCCGAGCTGGTCGGCGAGGTGCTGCGCGTGATGCGCCTGCTCGCGGAAGAGGGGCGCACCATGATCGTCGTCACGCACGAGATGGCCTTCGCCCGCGAGGTCTCGAACGAAGTGCTCTTCCTGCACGAGGGGAAGATCGAAGAGCGGAACACGCCGGAGCAGATCTTCGGCAATCCGACGTCGGAACGGTGCAGGCGCTTCCTGCAGCGCGTCCTTTGAGGAGAGGAACCATGAGACACACGGCCCTGGCCCTTCTGTCCGGCGCGGCCCTGCTGCTGGCCGGCTCCGCCTTCGCCCGCGAGGTGAAGGTCGGCACCGAATGCACCAACCCGCCCTTCAACTATCGTACCGCCGGCGGCGCCCTGACCGGCTTCGACGTCGACATCGCCCGCGAGATCGGCAAGCGGGCGGGCTTCGAGCTGCAGTTCGTCTGCCAGGCCTTCGACGGCCTGATCCCGGCGCTGACGGCGCGCAAGTTCGACCTCGTCCTCGCCAGCCTCTCGATCACCGAGGCGCGCCAGAAGAACATCGACTTCAGCATCCCCTATCGCGGCTCGACCGGGCGCTTCGTCGGTCCCAAGACCTCCAAGCTGGAGCCCCTGACGGCCGACGGGCAGCCCAACCCCAAGGCGCTGGACGGCAAGGTCGTGGGCATGATCCGCGCCAGCACCTATGACCGCTATTTCACCGAGCTGTTCCCCGGCGTGCAGATCGCGCGCTACGAGAACTACGAGACCCTGCTGCTCGACCTCGGCTCCGGCCGGGTCGACCTGATCATGGCCGGCCCGATCAAGATGGCGGACTTCCTCACCGAGGAGCGCGGCAAGGACTTCGCCTTCATCGGCCCCGAGCTGGAGAACATCAAGTATTTCGGGCCTGGCGTGGGCGTCGGGCTGCGCAAGAACGAGCCGGAGCTGGCGGACAAGGTCAACGACGCGCTCAAGGGCATGTTCGCCGACGGCACGTTCAAGGCGATCAACCAGAAATACTGGAAGTTCACGGTGCTGCCGAGCGTCTGGATGGACTGAGCCGCCGGCGCTCGCCCTCCCCCCTGCCCGCAGCCTGGGCGGAACGCGCGGCCCCGGCCCCGCGCTCCGCCCGACACCGGAAAGACGCATGACGGCAGACCTATTTCAGGGCTGGGGCGCCCAGCTCTTCTGGGGCACGATGGTCACGCTCAAGGTCGCGTTCCTGTCGCTGCTGGCAGGGCTGGCGATCGGGCTCGCCGTCGCGCTCGCGAAGCTCTCCTCCTCGCGCCTGCTGCGGGTCGCGGGCGACGTCTACACCACCTGCATCCGCGGCACGCCGGAGCTGCTGATCATCCTGCTGGTCTATTTCGGCAGCACGGTCGCGCTGTCGGCGGCGCTGCGCCGGATCGGCGGACCCGACACCCATTTCGAGATGCCGGCGCTGGGCGCCGGCGTGCTGGCGCTCAGCCTCGTCTTCGGCGGCTATGCGGCCGAGATCTTCCGCGGCGCCTTCCTCGCCATCCCGGCCGGGCAGATCGAGGCGGCCAGGGCCTTCGGCATGCGGCCGGCGACCTTGTTCATCCATATCCGCCTGCCGCTGATGTGGCGCTATGCCCTGCCCGCGCTCGGCAACATCTGGATCTCGCTGATCAAGAACACCTCGCTCATCTCGATCGTCGGGCTGGAGGAGCTGATGCGCGTCAGCTACGTCGCGACCTCGGTGACGCGCAGCCCGTTCCATTTCTACGTGCTCGCCGCCGTGATCTACCTCACGCTGACCATCGCCAACTCCCTGATCATCGACATGCTCGAGACCCGCGCGAACCGCGGCGTGCGGAGGGTCTGACCGTGGACGTCTCGCTCATGATCGACAGCGTCCCCCGCCTGCTGGAAGGGGCCGTCGTCACGCTGAAGCTGCTGCTGCTGACCGAAATCATCGGCTTCGTCTTCGCGCTGCCGCTCGGCATCCTCTACGCGAACGGCAGCCGGGCGGTGCGCGCGCCGATCTACGGCTTCGTCTATTTCTTCCGCGGCACGCCGCTCCTGGTGCAGATCTTCATCGTCTATTACGGGCTCGCCCAGTTCGAGGCCGTGCGCCACAGCTTGCTCTGGCCCTGGTTGCGCCAGCCCTTCGTCTGCGCGCTGATCGCCTGCGCGCTGCATTCGGCGGCCTATACGACCAACATCCTGCGCGGCGCGATCCAGGCCGTGCCGGCCGGCGAGGTCGAGGCGGCGCGCGCCTGCGGCATGTCCGCCTTCCAGGTCCAGCGCCTGATCGTGCTGCCGGTCGCGCTGCGGCTGATGCTGCCCGCCTACAGCAACCAGGCGATCGGCATGCTGAAGGGCACCTCGCTCGCCAGCACGATCACCCTGATGGAGCTGACCGGGGTGGCCAACACCATCGTCGCCAGCACCTTCTCTCCCTACGAGATCTTCATCATGGCGGCGCTGATCTATCTGGCGATCACGCTGGTCATCACGCGCTGCTTCAAATTCGCCGAATACGCCCTCAGCAAGCACCAGCGGCCGCTCGCGAGCGCCGCCGCGACGCCCGGACAGGTCCGCCATGCCGACTAGCGACATCAGGAACTTCATCGCCTTCGCCCAGGAGATGGCCGAGGCGAGCGGCGCGATCATCCGCGAGGCAGCCGGCCGCATCAACGCCTTCGATTCCAAGGGCGACGACAGCCCGGTGACCGAGATCGACAGGCGCGTCGAGACGGAGCTGCGCCGGCGCATCGGCGAGGCCTTCCCGGAGCACGGCATCCAGGGCGAGGAATTCGGCGCCCAGGCGACCGGGGCCGACTATGTCTGGGTCCTCGACCCGATCGACGGCACGAAGGCCTTCGTCGCCGGCATCCCGGTCTTCGGCACGCTGATCGCCCTCGCCCATCGCGGCGTTCCCGTCCTGGGCGTCATCGACCAGCCGATGACCCGCGAGCGCTGGATCGGCGCAGACGGCTTCCCGACCACCCTGAACGGCACGCGCGTCGCGACCTCCGGCCGGACCGTCCTGTCCGAGGCGGTGCTGTCGACGAGCAATATCGAGCTCTACGACCCCGCGAGTCTGCCGGTCTTCGAGGCGCTGCGCTCCTCGGTGCATTGGTGCGTCTATGGCGGTAGTTGCTATGCCTATGGCCGGCTCGCCTCGGGCGGGATCGACGTCGCCATCGACCGCTTCACCACCCCGCACGACGTCCTCGCGCATGTCCCGGTCATCGCCAATGCCGGCGGCGTCATCACCGACTGGGAGGGCGCCCCGCTGACGCTGCATTCGAGCGGGCGCTGCCTGGCGGCGGCCAATCCCGCGCTGCACCGGGCCGCCCTCGACCGCATCGCGCGCCGGCGGCCCGCAGGCACGCCGGCTGCGTAGGTCCACCGCGCAGCACCCCCGCCTCCCAGACAGGTCGTCCCGTCATGCCCAGCACGCCCCGGACCCGCCGCGCCATCGTCGACGCCATGAAGGAGGCTGCCCGGATCGGCGGCGCCTCGCTCGCCGGCCATTTCGCGCAGCTTTCCGCCCTGTCGATCCTCGAGAAGGGTCCGTCCGATTTCGTCTCCGCCGCCGACATCGAATCCGAGCGGCTGATCGTCGCCTTCCTGAACGAGGCCCTGCCCGGTATCGCGGTGCTGGGCGAGGAGGGAGGAGCCTCGCCCGATGCCGGCGACGGACCCAGGATCGTCATCGATCCCCTCGACGGCACCAACAACTTCCTGCACGGCATCCCGCAATTCTCGGTGTCGCTCGCCCTGATGGAGGGCGAGGAGGTCACGGCCGGGGTCACCTACAACCCGCTGAGCGGCGAGCTGTTCTGGGCCGCCGCCGGCGAAGGCGCCTATCTCGGCGACAGGCGGCTCAGCGGGTCGAGCCGCGCCTCGCTGGCCCATGCCGTCGTCGGGACCTGCTTCCCCTATAACGGCAAGGGCGACACCGAGAAGGCCGCCCGCGAGATGGCCGCGATCATGCCCCGGGTTTCGGGGATCAGGAGCCCGGGCTCGGCGGCGCTGGAAATCGCCTATGTCGCGGAGGGCCGCTTCGACGGCTTCTGGGCCTCGGGCGCCAAGCTCGACCTGTGGGACCTCGCCGCCGGCGTCGTCATCGCGCGCGAGGCCGGCTGCCTCGCGACCGAGATCGACGGCGCTGGCGACCCGCTCGACTGCCGGAGCCTCGTCGTCGCGCCGCGCCAGTTCCACGGTCTCTTCGTCGACATCTTCCGCTCGGCCTGAGCCGCGCCCCGCCGCCCCGGAACGAAGCCGTCACGGCGGCATGGCGGGCGGAGGAGGCATCGCGGCAGCCGCAGCGGCAGAATCGCCGGCGCGGGCCAGCACCGCCGCGATGTCGGCCGCGAGCTCGCGCCGCAGCCGCGCCTGCTCGCCCGGATCCGGCGTCCGCAGGATATAGGAAGGGTGCCAGGAGATCAGGACCGGGCCGCCATGTCGCCCGGCCTCGATCGCGCCGCGCCGCTGCGAGAGCGGCCGCTCGTCGCCGGTCAGGGCGAAGGCGGCGGACGCACCGAGCGCCAGCACGATCCGGGGCCGGATGAAGGCCAGCTCCAGCCCCAGCCACCAGCGGCAATGGTCGATCTCGCGGCGGTCCGGGTTCTGGTGCAGGCGCCGCTTCCCGCGCGGCACGAACTTGAAATGCTTGACGGCATTGGTCAGCCAGGCGGAGCCGGGGTCGAGGCACTGAGCGGCCATGATCTCGCGCAGCAGCCGGCCTGCGGGGCCGACGAAAGGACGGCCGGCGAGATCTTCCCGATCGCCCGGCTGCTCGCCGACGACCATGATCGGCGCCTGCGGATCCCCCTCGCCCCAGACGGTCTGCGTCGCGGCTTCGCACAGCCCGCAGCGGCGGCACTGCATGGCGGCCTGCCGGGCCTGGTCGAGATCGTCCGGCCATTCGGCCGGCGCGGACAGCCCTGCCCGATAGCGCGCCGAGACCGCCGCCGCCCCGGCACGCGGCGGGCTGGCGCTTGCCGCGCGCATGCGCTCGACCCGCCGCCCGGCATCGGCGAGCATGGCGGGGATGAGGCGGGTCTCGGGCAGGTTGCGCCAGTATTTCTTCGGCATCTCCGACCGCATCGCCGCGAGCTTCACCCGCGCCGGATTGAAGATGCTGGTGAAATAGGTGGTCCAGAGAGCTTCGGAAGCGTCGTCCGGCCAGTCGGGACAAACCCCGCCGGCCGCGAAGGAAAGCCGGCCGTTCTCGAAGCGCGCTGTCAGCCGCGGCGTGGCGATCAGCCAGTCCATATCGGCGAAGCGCCCGACGAAGAAGGGCACGCCCGGCTCCAGCGTGTCGTGCTCCGGCTCGAACCAGGCGCCGAAGGCGCGCCGCTCCCCGCCGGAGGGAAACTCGCGGAAGCGCAGGAAGGCGTGCAGCTTGTGGATGTCGCGCCCGACGGATTTCGCCATCAGGCCGAGCCGGCGGCCGAGCGGGTCGGCCTGCGACAGCGGCGCCCCGTCCTGCCGGTCGAGCCGCCACAGCGCCTCGTAAAGCAGCGCGAAACGCTCGGGCGCTGCATGCCAGACGACCGCGTCGGCCAGGCGGAGAAAATCGCGGCTCACCCGCAGACGATGCCCGCCGGGCCGCTCCGGCAGCGGCTCGCCCGCAAACAGCCCGCCTCCCCCGTTCCAGTCGATCCGCTCGGGCGCGATGCGATGGCTGATCGCCAGCCGGGCCGCGGCCCGCCAGGCCGCGGCGACGCCCTGCCGCGGCAGCGTGACGACGACGTTCACAGCAGCGCCAACTGCTCCGGCGCCGGCGCGAAGCGGGCCCGCAGCGCGGCGCTGTCGGTCAGGCCGCGCGGCGACCAGCCCGGCAGGCTGACGAAGGGCTGCGCCTTCCTCATCGCCGCGCCGATGCGGACGAGATCGTCGAAGCGCAGCGCGCCGTGCCGGCGGGCGGCGATGATGCGGTCCACGGTCCGCACGCCGAAGCCCGGCACGCGCAGCAGGAGCTCGCGCGGAGCCCGGTTCACATCCAGCGGGAACCGGGCCCGGTGCTGCAACGCCCAGGCCAGCTTCGGATCGATGTCGAGGTCGAGATGGCCCTTGCGCGCGCCCGTGGCGATCTCCTCGGCCGAAAAGCCGTAGAAGCGCATCAGCCAGTCGGCCTGGTAGAGCCGGTGCTCGCGCATCAGCGGCGGCTTGATCAGGGGAAGCGCGGCGGAGGCTTCCGGGATCGGGCTGAACGCCGAATAATAGACCCGCCGCAGGCGATAGCCGCCATAGAGCCGGGTCGCCGCGCTCAGGATGGCGACGTCGTCCGCCCCATCGGCGCCGACGATCATCTGGGTGCTCTGGCCGGCCGGCGCGAAACGCGGCGCGGCGCGGCCGGTGAAGCTCCTGTCCCCGGCCGCCTCGCGCTCCAGCCGCATCTGGGCCATCGCCGCGCGGATGGTCTCCGGCCGCTTCTCGGGCGCGAAGCGGCGCAGGCTCGCATCCCGCGGCAGCTCGACATTGACCGAGAGCCGGTCGGCCCAGAGCCCCGCCTCGCGCACCAGCTCCGGCGACGCGTCGGGAATCGTCTTGAGGTGGATATAGCCCTTGAAGCCGTGCCGCTCGCGCAGGGTGCGGGCGATGCGGACCATGTCGGCCATGGTCTGGTCCGGCGAACGAATGATGCCCGAGGACAGGAAGAGCCCCTCGATATAGTTGCGCCGATAGAATTCGAGGGTGAGCGTGACCACCTCGTCGACCGAGAAGCGCGCGCGCTCGACATTGCTCGAGACGCGGTTGATGCAATAGGCGCAGTCGAAGATGCAGAAATTGGTCATCAGGATCTTCAGCAGCGAGATGCAGCGGCCGTCCGGCGTGTAGGCATGGCAGATGCCGCTGCCGCCGGAGGAGCCGATGCCGCCCTTGCGCGAATCGCGCGTCTCGCCCCCGCTCGAGGCACAGGAGGCGTCGTATTTCGCCGCATCCGAAAGGATCGCCAGCCGCTCTTTCAGTGAACGCTTCATGGAATGTTCACTATATGTTCTCATCGGCTTTTGCAACTCCGGCAAGGGTCGCGCTCGCGGCCGGCGCGGTCGTGCCGGCCGGTTCCCGCGGGGAATCCGAGCGGGCGCGGACCGCTCTCCCCGCCGGCTCCGTCGCCGCCGGCAGGCTCACGAACCCGGCGCCCCGGCGCTCCGCCCCCGGCAGAGCAGCCACAGAACCACCGGACAGCCGATCACGGTCGCGACCAGCCCCGCCGGCAGGGACCAGGGATAGATCAGGTTGCGGCCGCCCCAGTCCGCCACCGCGAGCAGCAACGCCCCTGCCGCGGCTGCCGCGAGCATCGTCTCGACCGGCCTGCGCCATCCCGCCAGCAGGGCGAATCGCGGCGCCAGCAGGCCGATGAAGCTGAGCGGTCCGACCAGGACCGTGGCGACCGCGGTCGCCAGCGCGGCGAGCCCGAGAAGGACGAGCCGGCCCGGCCCCGGCGGCAGCCCCAATCCGGTGGCGGTGGAGGCTCCGAGCGGCAGGATGGCGAGCCAGCGCCGCGATGCTGCCCCCGCCGACAGCAGCAGGGCGGCGCAGCAGGCCGCCGTGAGCGCGAGCGCCGGGGTGAGATGGGCCGCGGACCCCGACATCCAGCCGAGCAGCGCCATGGCGCGCGGCCCGGCCATCGCCAGCAGCAGCACCGCGAGGCCGCTGTACAGATTGCCGAGCGTCGCGCCCGCCAGCAGGATCCGCTCGGCGCTGCCGGCCCCGAGCCGCCCGGAAAGGGCCGTGCCGGCCAGAAACGCCAGCGCCGCGAGCGCGCCGAGCCCGGCCGCGAGCAGCGCCGCGGCCTCCCCCGACGCCGGCACCGCCACGGCCATGAGGGTCACGCCAAGGGCCGCGCCCTGGCTGACGCCGAGCAGTTCGGGGCTCGCCATCGCGTTTCCGGTCGTGCGCTGCAACAGGAACCCGGCCACCGCGACGAGCGCGCCGGCCGACAGAACGCCGAGCAGGCGCGGCCAGCGCCAGCCGAGGACCAACCCGGCATCGCCCGCCGGCAGCCATTCCCAGCCCTGCTCTCCCCGGCCGAGGAAGAGCGCGGCCACCGCCACGACGGCGAGAGCGGCCGCCGCGCAGGCGGCCATCGTCGCCGGCCAGGGTCGACGGATGACAGGCTCGGCCGCCGGGACGGGCCGTTCTCCGGACGCCCCGAGGCGGCGGAGCAGCCAGAGCAGCAGCGGCAGGCTCAGGATGCTCGACGCCGCGCCGGTCGGGATGACGGCCAGGCCCGGCGCCGCCTGCAGGATCTGGTCCGTCGCGAAGAGCAGGCCGGCGCCGGCGAGCGGGCTCCAGACGAGGCGCTGGCGCAGCCGCCGCGCTCCCGCGGCCCGGGCGAGATGCGGCGCGATCAGGCCGACGAAGCCGACGACTCCGACGGCCGCGACCACCGTCGCGGCAAGGCCGGCGGCGAGCAGGAAGCTCGCGCCCCGGAGCAGGCCGAGGCGGAGCCCCAGAGCGCGGGCTCCCGCATCGGCGAGGCCGAGGAGCTCGAGCGGGCGCGCGAGCAGGGCCGCCCCGAGCAGGCCGAGCGCCAGCCGCGGCGCCAGATAGGCGCTCGCCTCCCAGCCGGTCTGGTCGAGCGCGCCCGCCTGCCAGAGCAGGATGTCGGTCAGATAGTCGCGATGAAACATCACGGCGAGCGCTGCCAGGCTCGATCCGTAGAGCCCGAGCACCAGCCCCGCGAGGACGATGCCCGCCGGGGATGCGCCGCCGCGCCGGGCCAGCGCCAGGACCAGCAGCGCCGCCAGCGCGGCCCCGGCAAAAGCCGGCGGGCCGGAGCCCCAGGCAAGCGCGCCGGGCAGCCAGAGCGTGGCGACGATCAGGGCGAGCTGGGCGCCGGCGCTGACGCCCAGCACGGTCGGCTCGGCGAGCGGATTGCGCAGCGCATGCTGGCAGAGCGCGCCCGCCAGCCCGAGCGCGGCCCCGGCCAGCACGGCGACGGCGGCGCGCGGCAGCAAGGCGAGGCCGAAGACCGCCTGCCGGATATCGTCCCCGGCCGGGGCCGTGACGGCCTGCCACCACAGCGCCGGCGGCAAGGTCGCCATGCCCCGCCGCATCAGAAGCGCGACGGCGAGCAGGGTCGCGGCGACGAGCAGCAGCCGCGGCCAGGTCTCCCCTCGGATCGCGCTTGCCTCAGCCACGGCCGCGCGCCTCCAGAATGCGGACCGCCTGCTCCGCGAAATGCATGGCCGAGCCGAGCCCCCCGAACGGATAGAAGCCCGCCAGCAGGCCGAAGCGCCCGCCCCTGACCGCCGGCAGGCTGCGCCACAGGGCGTTGCCGGCGATGCTGCGGGCGAAGTCGCCGCTCGCGGTCGCCAGGTCGATGCAGAGGATGACCGCGCCCGGCTCGCGCGCGAGCGCATCCAGCCCGACCGTGGCGGTGCCCGCGGCGGAGAAGGGACCGGCATGGGCATTGCTCAGCCCCAGCCGCTCCAGCACCCCGCCGACCAGGCCCGGGCCGCCATAGAGCGTCACGTTGCGGCCGCCGCGGGCGAGCAGGCCGACATAGACCGGCGGGGCTCCTGCGGCTTCCGCGCGCCGGCGCAGCTCCGCGATGCGGCCTTCCGCGGCGGCCGCGACCTGCCCGGCCAGCGCCTCCCGATCGAGCATCCCCCCGAGATGCCGCAGCGTGCCGATGGCGAAGTCCCAGCCGCCGCTTCCCTGCGGATAGGCCGGGATGCGCTCGACCCGCGCGATCTCCGCGAGCCTGCCGCCATCGACGACCGACCAGGCGTCGACCAGGATCAGATCGGGCCGAAGCGCCAGCAGTCGCTCCAGATTGGGCTCCCAGAAGGGGCCGAGATCGGCGACGCCCTCCGGCAGCGGCGGATGGGCCATGCGCTGGCGGTAATAGGCCGCATCCGCCACCCCGACGGGCGCGACGCCGAGCGCGAGCGCGTTCTCGGCGCCGAGCCAGGCGATCGAGGCGATGCGGGCCGGGGCGGCGGCGAGGCTGCCGGGCACGCCGAAGGCGGCCAGGGCTCCCGCCCCGGCCGCCAGCAGGCCGCGCCTCGTCAGCCGGTCAGAAATCGAAGCTCATCCGCCCGATCACGGTGCGCCGCTGCCCCTGATAGCAGGCCGTGGCGTCCTCGCAGGTGGTGAAGTACTTCCTGTCGAACAGATTGGCCGCGTTGAGGGCGAAGGTGGCGTTGCGCCATTTGTAGCTGGCGCCGGCATCGACGACCGTCCAGGGAGCGACCTTCACGGTGTTGAGCGCGTCGCCATAGGTCTGGCCGACATAGCGCACCCCGGCGCCGAGGCCGAGGCCCTTCAGCGCCCCGTCCTGGAAGGTGTAGTTCAGCCAGCCGGAGGCCGTATGCGCCGGCACCAGCATCGGCCGCTTGCCGCGCTGCGCGGCGCTGGCGCCGACCTCGACCTCGACGTCGGCATAGGTGTAGGAGCCGGTGAAATCGAGCCCCTGCGCCAGGCTGATCTTGGCCTCGATCTCGAAGCCGCGCGAATTCGTCCGCCCGATCGGCTCGGCGCCGTTGGCCGTGTAGACCGTGGCGTTGGTCTTGGTCAGATCGAAGAGCGCCGCGGTGAAGAGGGCGTTCCAGCCGGCCGGCTCGTATTTGACGCCGACCTCGTACTGGCGGCTGCTCGAAGGCTCCATGGTCTGGCCGCGGGCGTCGAGGCCCAGCGTCGGCACGAAGGCCTCGGCGTAGGAGACATAGGGGGCGAGGCCGAAGCCGGTCAGATAGGTCAGCGCCGCGCGCCCCGAGAAATGGCCGTCGGCACGATCGGACCGCGTCATGGTCAGACGGTCGCCGGTCTTGACGTCGATGCGGTCGTAGCGGCCGCCGAGCGTCAGGATCCAGTTGCTCCAGCGGATCTGGTCCTGCGCGTAGAGGCCGAACTGGGCCAGCTTCTGGCGATAGATCTGGAAGGGGGTTCCGGCCGTCCGCGGGTCCGGCATGGCGATGCCGTAGACGGGATTGTTCGGATCGAGGAGCGTCGAGCCCCAGGGCGTCTGCCAGCCGCGGACATTGGCGTCGACGAAGTTGTTGTCGAAGCCGAACAGCGCGGTATGGCTCAGCGGGCCGGTCGCGAACTTCGCCTCGAGCTGGGTGTCGGAGACGAAGGCGTTCATGTTCTCGTCGAAGGTGCGGGTGCGCCGGGCGATGACGCCGGGCGGGTCCGCCCAGTAGCCCTGCGTCGCCTTGAGCAGCGTCTCGGTGTGGCCGAAGCGGGCGTTCTGGCGCAGCGTCCAGACATCGTTGAAGCGATGCTCGAATTCGTAGCCCAGCGTCTGCTGTTCCTGCTTGAACTTGTCGAAATTGGGATCGCCGACGGACCACCACCGGCCGCCGGGCGCCCGCGCATAGAGGGCGCTGCCGCCGGAGCGGTCGCTCAGGACCTCGCCATAGAGGGTGAGCCTGGTATCGGCCGAGGGCTTCCAGGTGATCGAGGGCGCGAGATAGAGCCGATCGTCGCCGCGCTCGGTGCCGTTGGGGTACTTGAACTGCGTGTTGGAATCGCGGGCGACGCCGATCAGGCGATAGAGCAGCGTGCCGGAGGCGTCGATCGGGCCGCCGATGTCGAAGGCGCCCTGCAGCCGGTCATAGCTGCCGCCCTGCAGCTCGACCTGATAATGCGCCTTGTCGCGGGGGCGCTTGCTGACCTTGTTGATCAGGCCGCCGGCGTCGCTCTGGCCATAGAGCGAGGAGGACGGGCCGCGCAGGACCTCGACCCGCTCCAGCGCATAGGGCTCGGTCCGGAAGAAGCTGTAGCTGATCGACGACTGGCGCAGACCGTCGCGGAAGTCGCTGGAGGACTGGGCGTTGAAGCCGCGCATATAGACCCAGTCATAGCCCTTCGGGTCCGGCCCGTAGGTCTCCACCACGACGCCGGGAACGTAGCGGAGCACCTCGGTCACGCTGGTCGCGGCCTGGCGCTCCATCTGGGTGCGCCCGACCACCGAGATCGATTGCGGCACCTCGAGGATCGGCGTGTCGGTCTTGGTGCCGGAGGCGGTGCGATGCGCGACGAGGCCGTCGACCGGGCCGCGGGCGTTCTCGCCCTGGACCTCGATGGTGTCGAGCGCCAGAGCGCCCTCGACGGCGGCGCCGCCCTGCCCGGCGGAGTCGCCGAGAATCGTCACCGTATTGGCGTTGGTGAAGCTGTAGCGCAGCCCGGAGCCGGCGAGCAGCCGCGCCAGCGCCTGCTCCGTCGTCATCGTGCCGCGCACCGCCGGGGTCACGGCGCCGGAGGCGATCGCCGTGCGGTAGGCGAGCTGCACGCCGGACTGGTCGGCGAGCGCGCGCAGGGCGCGGTTGAGCGGCTGGCTCGCGATGTTGAAGTCATGCGCCCGCGCCGATTGCGCCTGCGCCGGGCGTCCCGACAGCGCCACCGGCAGGATGGCGCATCCCAGGGCCGTACTGACAGCCAGGCTCCGGAGCCATGTCCCGCGCATCCGCCGCGAAGCGTCCCGCCCAGCCCATCCATCCGTCATCGGTGACCCCCAAGCCTTTCGATCCCGCCGGCCCGTGGCGGGCCGCGCAGCGGACCCGGCATGCCGGTCCCGCCTGCTTTCACTCCATTGACGGGCGGAAGCGAGCTTTGCCCAAAGAGGGAGCGGAAAAATTCGGAAGGGACGAAACGCTCAGGCGATGATGATCGCGATCCCGGGGATCCGCCTGGCCGTGAGGCCCTGCGTCCGCGCGAGCGCCTGCACGGCCGCTACGGCTTCGCGGGTCGAGAAGACGGCGCTGACCGGAAGCTGGGGCGAGACGCCGGGCCCCATCACGATGCGCTCCGGCAGATAGCGGCCGAGCTCGGCGACCGCGGAAGCGAAGGGGCGCCCCTCGAAGATCACCCGGCCGGAACGCCACGCCAGAACGGCGTCGCTGTCGACCGTGGTGACGAAGGAGGGACGCTGGCCGGCGGCATAGCGCGTCTGCCGGTTCTCGCCGAGCTCCACGGCGCCGGGGCCAGGCGCGGCGTCGGGGGCGGTGGGCGCGGTCACCCCTGCCCGCCCGGCCGCGACCGTCACCACCACCTCCTCGTCGAGGGCGCTGACCGAGAACTGCGCATCGCGCGTATCGCTGTTGCCGCCCAGCGAGGCGACGCGGAACGGCGCCGCGGCGCCGCTCTTCACCCGGAAGGCCGCCTCCCCCGCCAGCAGCCGGACCAGCCTGAGATCGGGGCGGAAATCGACGGCGATGGCGCTGTCCGTGTTGAGCGTCGCGACCGAGCCGTCCGGCAGGGCGACTTCCTTCTGCTCGCCGACCGCCGTCGCGAAATCGGCCTGCCAGAGCCGCTCCAGGCGGGGTATTGCCACGATGCCGGCCGCCGCGGCCGCCAGAGCCCCGCCGGCGACGAGGCCGCGCCGGCTGATCGCCGGCCGCGCCCGCAGCTCCGCCGCCGCGTGCCGCTGCGGCAGGCGCGGCGCCTCGTCGAGCTGCTGCAGCTCCTGCCAGAAGCGGCGCTCGCGCTCGAAGGCGCGGCGATGCTCGGGAGCCCGGTCGCGCCAGTCCTTGAAGCTCTGGAGCTCCGCCTCGCCGACATCGCCGGAAGCCAGCCGCACGATCCAGTCGCGCGCATCGAGGGCGATCCGGCGGTCTCTCTCGGGGCGTTTGTCGGACTCGTCCATTCAGCCGGCACAAAAAGCGAGGGCGCTCGGGAGGGCCCGGACCGGGACCGCCCATCCTAACAGACGCGCGAGAGGACCTTTTGCCTGAACAGCCCGCGGAAAATCAATCGGCGAGATCGTCACGCAGCTCCGCCAGCCGCTCCAGCGCCCGGCGGACATGATAATAGACGTTGTTGTCGCTCATCCCGAGCATTTCCGCGATCCTGCGATGCGGAATGCGGTCGATCCGGTTCATCAGGAAGATGTCGCGGGTCTTCTGCGGCAGCTCGTCGAGCGCCTCGCGCACGGCCGCCAGCCTCTCCCGGTCGATCAGGGCGCGCTCCGGGGTCACCGGATCGGCGTTTTCCCAGAGCAGCTCGGAGAGCTCGGCGTCGATCTCCGCGCGGCGCCGCTCCTTGCGCAGGTGATCGGTCACGGTGTTGTTGGCTACCTGGATGATGAAGCCGGCGGGATTGTCGATCGGCCCGTCGAGCTGCGCGGCCTCGAGCTTGAACCAGGTATCCTGGATCAGATCCTCCGCCAGGGCCCGGTTGCCGGTGCGGGCCCGCGCCACGGCCTCGAGCCGCGGACGCACCTGCAAGAAGGCCGCCAAGAGCTTTCCGAGAGTGAACCTGTCCATGCCTCAGCGATCGTCTAGGGCGTGCCCGAACGGGCCTGCCGGCGACCTATGCAAGGCGACAAAACATACGCAATAACAATGTTTTACACTGATTCCAGAGTAAGCACCGGCAGCCGCCCGCAAAGCCTCGGCGCCGAGGCGATTCCGCCAGATTTCACAGGGAGATGACGCCCGGAAGGACCGGCCCGCCGCGCCCGGCCGCCGACCCCTCCCGGCCCATGCATTGCGGCGGGATGTGGCAGAGCGGACACAGAAGCCGGCCGGGCCGGCGCGGCCCGCGTCAGGCGACGGCGTTGCCCGGAACCGCCCCGCCATGCCCGGCCTGCGCAGCATGGAGGCTGCGGTAGCGCCCGCCCTGCCGCGCGAGCAACTGGACATGGCTGCCCTGCTCGACGACGTCGCCGTTCTCGACGACGACGATGCGGTCCGCATTGACGATGGTCGCGAGGCGATGGGCGATCACCAGCGTCGTGCGCCCCTGCGACAATTCCGCCAGCGATTGCTGGATCGCCTTCTCGGTCTCGGTGTCGAGCGCCGAGGTCGCCTCGTCGAGGATCAGGATCGGCGGGTTCTTC